>Ga0160442_100173_pt1 | contig 58836 bp, 58 predicted proteins | sample HID1971M_E1MG_FD_108252 | JGI IMG/M metagenome (GOLD analysis project Ga0160442, IMG submission 108252) | Enriched millipede-associated microbial communities from UW Madison campus, WI, USA - HID1971M_E1 MG | ecosystem: Host-associated > Arthropoda: Insects > Digestive system > Unclassified ... | reverse complement strand
GTCCCCGGCGTGCCGGCCATGAGGAAGTTGCAGCCCACGTAGTTGCCGGAGCCCGCCTCGGTGTTCACGGCCCACCGCAGCTCGGCGTCGGTCAGCGTCGCTGCGCCGCCGTCCCCCTCGCCGTCCCCGTCCCGCTGGGGCACGGTGACGGTGAGCGGGACGACGTCGTCGGGGTCGTCCGCCGCGAGCGCCGGGGCCGCGGGGAGGGCGAGGAGCGCGAGCACCGCCGCGGCGCCGAGCGCCGCGCGGCCGCGGCGGGCGCTCACGGCTGCACCTCCGCGGCCGGGTCGGACGGGGCGTCGTCCGCCGCGGGGGCCGCGCCGGCGCGGGCCGCACGGCGCCGGCGCGCGGCGGTGACGGCGGACGTCACGACGAGCAGCAGGAGCAGCAGGGCGGCGGCGCCGACGGCGAGCTCGGCGGGGCTGTAGGCCAGGCCGAGCGGCCCGGCGGCCGCGGCACCGCCGTCCGCGCTCGCGGCCGCGACCAGGGCGTCGGCGGCCTCCGCCTCGGCGGGGTCGCGCGTGACGATGACCTCGACCTCGGGCTCCCGCCCGGACGACGCGCCCGTCAGCCGGAGCACGTGGGTGCCGAGCCGCAGGTCGGACGGCAGCTCGAGCAGGCCCGCCACCTCGCCGTGGTTGCCCGCGCCGAGCGGGCCGACGGCGAGCACACCGTCGTCGAGGGTCGCGACCACCTGCTCCCCCGGCTCGAAGCCCTGTCCGGCGAAGCTGAGCACCCGGCCCGCCACGGCGGTCGCCCTGTCGACGCCCACGGTGGCCTTGCCGGGCAGCTCGGCCTTCGCCCCGTCGCCCGTGGCACCGGAGCCGGCCGCGCCGTCACCCGCTCCCATGGCGCCCGCGGCCCCCTGTGCACCCCCGGCCCCGGTCGCGGCGTCGCCCCCGGGACCGCCGCCCCCGGAACCGCCGGACGCGCCGTCGTCCGAGCCGCCGTCCGTGCCGGCGGCGTCCGTGCCCCTGCCCGCGGGCGTCGCCGCGGGCGCGTCGGCGCCGTCGAACGACACGGGCGTGAACGACTCGTTGGCGGCGTTCGCGACACCGTGCGCGCCGATGGTGATGACGCCGCACCGCACCTGCGTGCAGTCCACGTCCACGGCGCTGCCGGACCGGTCGACGGTGCGGAAGCGCGCGCCGGGCACCACGAGCCTCGCGGACCACGAGCCGTCGGCCGCGATGGTGCCGCCGTTCGCCTCGGCCGCGGTGCTCGACCCGGGGAACGCCACGAACCGCTGGTAGCCGGCGTTGTCCGCGGCCTCGGAGTCGGGCACGTACCGCAACGTCTCGCCGGTCGCCCCGCCGGCGCTGGGCCGCCACGACCCGCCGGACGGGTCGGACACCCAGCCGAACAGCACGTAGACGCCGCCGAAGGCGTTCTTCACGGACTGGAACCCGCTGCCGCGCAGCGTGAGCGTCGTGGGACCGTCGGCGGCGGCGCGTGCGGCGCCGTCCAGGCCCGAGACGGCCACGCGCGGGGCGGCGTGCGCGGCGGGGGCCGCGACCACGAGGGCACCGGCCGCGGCGAGCAGGACGGCGAGCAGCAGTGCGAGCAGGGCGGCAGGCCGCGCGGCGCGGGGGCCGGGGGCGGGACGGGTGGGGTTCATGCGAGGTCCTCGGCGAGCGGCTGGAGCGTCGGGTCGTGGTCGGGCTCGGGCACGACGTCGGGTGCGGCGCCGTGCCGGGGCAGCACGAGCAGGGCCCCGGTCACGGGGTGGGGCAGCACGTCGACGGGGTGGTCGTAGACGTCGGTGAGCAGCGCGCCGGTGAGCACGTCGGCGGGCGCGCCGTGCGCGGCGACGCGGCCGCCGGCGAGCACGAGGACGCGGTCGGCCCACGCGGCGGCGAGCGCCAGGTCGTGCAGGACGACGACGACCGCGCCACCTGCGCGGGCGTGGGCGCGGGCCCGGGCGAGCACGCGCTCCTGGTGCCGGACGTCGAGGGCGGCGGTGGGCTCGTCGAGCAGCAGCAGCCGCGGCTCCTGGGCGAGCACCCGGGCGTAGGACGCGCGCGACTTCTCGCCCCCGGACAGCGTCGGGTAGCGGCGCGCCGCGAGGTGCGTGACGTCGGCGTCGTCCAGCGCCCCCGCCACGACGTCGTCGTCGCGGTCCTCCGCGTCGGTGCCGCGCCAGGGTGCCCGGCCCATGCGCACGACGTCGACGACGCGGAACGGGAAGCTGACCTGGTTCTCCTGCAGCAGCACGCCGCGGTGGCGGGCGAGCTCCGCCGGGCGGACGGCCTCCACCGGAGCGCCGTCGAGCGTCACGCTGCCCTCGTCGGGACGAGTGTCCCCGGCCAGGACGGACAGGAGGGTCGACTTGCCGGCGCCGTTCGGGCCGACGACGACGAGCACCTCGCCGAGGTGCACGTCGACGTCGACGGCGTCGAGCAGCATCGTCGCGTCGACGCGCACCGTGGCACCACGCACCTGCAACAGGCCGCTCATGCCCAGCCTCCCGCCTGCCGGCGCGTGCGCCGCACGAGCCAGAGGAAGAACGGCCCGCCGACGAGCGCGGTGAGCATGCCGATCGGCAGGTCCGCATAGGGCACGGCGGTGCGCGCGACGAGGTCGGCGGCGAGCAGCAGGACGGCGCCGCCCAGTGCGCTGGCGGGCACCAGCACGCGGTGCCCGGGGCCCACGGCCATGCGCACCAGGTGGGGCACGACCAGCCCGACGAACGAGATGATCCCGCAGAACGCGACGGCCGCGGCGGTGAGCAGCGCGACGACGACGACGGCGACGACGCGCAGCCGCTCGACGTCCACCCCCAGATGCCGGGCGGAGCGCTCCCCGAGGGCGAGCAGGTCGAGCCGGCGCGCCATCGCGCCCGCGGCGACGAGCCCGACGACCACCAGCGGCGCGACGATCGCGACGTACGCCCAGCGGGTGCCGTTGAGGGACCCGAGCTGCCAGAAGACGATCTGCTCACGCTCCTGCGTGTCGCCCAGGAACGTGAACAGGGCCAGCACCGCGCCGCACACGGCGTTGATCGCGACGCCCGTGAGGACCAGCGTCACGACCTCCGTGCGCCCGCCGGACCGGGCGAGCGCGTAGACCGCGAAGGTCGCGACGAGCCCGCCGAGGAACGCCGCGCCGGCCGTCGTCCAGGGGCCCGCGACGCTCACGCCGAGCACGATGGTCGCCGACGCCGCGACGGCCGCGCCGGACGAGACGCCGACGACGCCGGGCTCGGCGAGCGGGTTGCCGAACACGCCCTGCATGAGCGCGCCGGCGGCGGCGAGCGCCGCCCCCACGAGCATCGCCATGAGCACGCGCGGGAAGCGGATCGTCCACAGGGCGGCGTACCCGTTCGGGTGGGAGGGCTCCGGCCCCAGCTCGAGGCCGAGGCCCCGGGCGAGGCCTCCGAGCACCTCGGCGGGCGGGACGTGCAGGTGTCCCGAGCCCGCCGCGACGACGGCGAGCCCCAGCAGCGCCGCCGTCAGGCCGCCGAAGAGCCAGGCCACGCGGGCGGGGACGGTCGGGGGCAGCGGTGACGGGTCGGCGTCGGGCAGGGCCGCGCGCGTGGCGCGCGGCGCGGTCGCGGTCACCGCTCGGCCCCGGAGGCCACGCTCTCAGGGGCGTACAGCGCGCGGGCGAGCGCGTCGAGGACGGCGGCCGTCTCCGGGCCGAACGCGAGGATCTGCGAGTCGTCCATGGCGACGATGCGGCGATTCTCCCCCGCCGGGGTCTGCGCGAGCGCGGGCAGGCGCTCCAGCAGCCCGTCGACCCCGCCCGCGGACTCGAGGCCCTTGGACATCATGAGCAGCACGTCGGGCTGCGCGGCGACGATGCCCTCGTCGTTGACGGGCCGCATGCCCTGCCAGCCGATCTCGGAGGCGACGTCGACGGCACCGACCGACTCGACCAGGGAGTCCGCGCCGGAGCCCTCGCCGAACAGGTAGTAGACGCCGGCCTGGCCGCGCACGTAGAGGAAGGCGACGCGCAGCCGGTCGGCCTTCTCCCGCGGCGCGAGCTCCGCGACCTGCGCGACGACGTCGTCGACCTCGGCCTGCGTGCGCTCCGCGAGCTCCGCACCATCCTCGGGGACGCCGAGCGCCTCCGCCACCGACCGGACGAGGTCGCCCGACGTCTCCACGCTGCGGTGCGGGTCCAGCACGACGACGGGGATGCCGGCGTCGCGCATCTGCATCAGCACGTCCCACGGCCCGAGGGTCGTGTCGGTGAGGATCACCGTGGGCGCGAGCTCCAGGATCGCCTCGCCCGTGAGCTCGTGGCCGTTCGCCGTCACCAGCGGCAGGTCCGCGATCTCGGGGAAGGTCGAGGAGGTGTCGCGGCCCACCACCCGGTCGCCCAGGCCCAGCTCGAAGACGGTGCGCGACAGCGTGCCGTACAGGTCGAGCGCCAGGATCCGGCTCGTGTCGGTGACGGTGACCTCGGTGCCCTGGGCGTCGGTGACGGTGACCGGGAGTCGCGGCTGCGGGTCGTCCGCGACGGGGGCGACGGGCGTCTCGGCCGTGCGTGCGACCGTCTCCCCGGTCCACTCCCGCGGGTCGTCGAGCACGTCCAGCTCGGACAGCGGCGTGGTGTCGACGGCGGCCGCCCCCTGCTCGACGACGCCGCCCGGACCGAGCGCGGTGCAGCCGGTGAGGACCAGCGCGACCAGCGGTGCGACCAGCAGCGCGAGGGGGGCGTCGAGGGCGCGACGGGCGCGCCGGACCGGGCGGGAGGACATGCGGGTTCTCTCCTTGGTGGGGTGGCCGCCGAGACGGGGCCGGGCCGGACGCGACCTCGCGCCGGGTCCTGCTGAGGCATGCCTAACTTAGGCGAGCCTGACCTTAGTTGTCACGCCCGAGGCAGGCGTCGGCCCGGGTGATCCACGTCACCCGGGGCCGTGCCCGCCGGGCGGGTCAGGGGTGCGCGACGCCCAGCTCGACGAACATCGCGCGGTTGAGGCGGAAGGCCTCCTGCGCCTCGGAGACGGCGAGGTCCACCTCGGTGTCGTCCAGATCGAGCCCGTCGAGGCGCTCGCGGTACACGTCCTTGAACGGCTTGGCCTTGGGGATCTCGGGGAAGTCGTAGAACTCCAGGCCCGCCGTCGCCATGCCGTAGTGCCGCTGCATCATCCGCTGGATGACCTGCCCGCCCGAGAGGTCGCCGAGGTAGCGCGTGTAGGCGTGCGCCGCGTAGCAGGCGACGTCGCCCCCGACGGCGTGCAGCCGCGCGACGTAGCGCTCCGTCGCCGGCAGCACGCGCACGACGTCGCGCCACCCGGCGCCGTGCAGGTGGGCGAGGTCGCGCTCGATGGCGGGCACACGGGTGAGCTCGTCGAAGACCAGGGCGCGGCCACGCTCGTCCGCCCGCATCCGCTCGCTCGCCTGCTCCAGGGCCGTGTAGACGGCGAGCTGCTGCGCGGCGAGGTCCGCGTACGCGGCGACGTCGAGCCGCCCCGACAGGAGCCGTTCGACGAAGCCTTCGGACTCCGCCTGCGAGTGCTCGGCACGCGTGCCCTCGCGCAGCCGGGTCGAGAGCGGGGCGATCTCCGCGAGCACCGTCATGGGACCTCCAGGGTCGTGGTCGGCCGACGCGCGGCACGGGCTGTCGTGACAGGTTGTCACGACCTGGCGTCACCATAACAGTCGAAGTAAGGGTTGCCTATCCTGATCCTGCACCGTGGTCGCGTGGACTGTCGGTGCCGCCCGGCAGGCTGGGCCGATGACGACGAGCGAGCTGCCCCCGGACGCCAAGGCCGTGCTGCACCGCTACCTGCGCGAGGCACGTCAGGCGCTGGTGTGGAAGGTGGAGGGACTGTCGGAGCGGGAGGCGCGGATGCCCCGCACGCCGACCGGCACCAACCTCCTCGGGCTGGTCAAGCACGCGGCCACGGTGGAGATCGGTTACTTCGGGGACGTCTTCGGCCGTCCGTGGCCGCACCCCGAGGACGCCCCGTGGCTGGCCGCGGCCGACTCCCCCGACGCCGACGCGGACGCGCTCCAGGCAGAGTTCTTCGCCACGGCCGACGAGCCCGCCGAGCAGGTCGTCGGCCTCTACCGGCGGGTGTGGGACTTCGCCGACGCCACCATCGACGCCCTGCCGCTGGACGCGCCCGGCCACGTCTGGTGGTGGCGCGAGGGCAACCGCGACGTCACGTTGCACCGCATCCTCGTGCACGTGTCCACGGAGCTGAGCAGGCACGCCGGGCACGCCGACATCCTGCGGGAGGAGGCCGACGGCGCCGTCGGGATGTGGCCCGGCAACGACAACCTCGCCGACGGGTTCGACTACGCCGCGTTCAGCACCAGGCTGCGCGGCATCGCCGAGCGGTTCCCCGAGGAGACCCGATGACCGGCCCCGACGTCCCTACGATCCGGCAGGTCGTGCTCGACACCACCGACGCGCGCCGGCTCGCGGAGTTCTACCGCGAGCTGTTCGGGCTCGCCTACCGCCCCGGCGACGAGCCGCCCGGCCCCGGGCAGCCGGACGAGCGCGGCGCCGATTGGCTGGTGCTACGGCACCCGGGCGGTGTCCCGCTCGCGTTCCAGCAGGTGGCGGTGCTGCCGCCGTCCACGTGGCCGGATGCCGGCGTGCCGCAGCAGCTGCACCTCGACGCGACCGTGCCGGACGTCGCCGCGCTGGACCACCAGCACGAGCGCGCCCTCGCGCTCGGCGCGCGGCTGCTGCACGACCGGTCCGACGACCCGGAGGAGCCGCTGCGGGTCTACGCCGACCCCGCCGGTCACCCGTTCTGCCTCTTCGTGGGCTGATTCGCGGGCTGAATCGCGGGCTGAATCGTCGGCTGGGTGCTCAGCCCCAGGAGTCGCAGCCCCAGCCGTCGCCGTCCGCGTCGAGGCGGTGGTAGTCGTTGCTGCCGACCCAGACCTTCTTGCGCACGTCGGAGCAGTCGAGGTCCTTGCCCGGGTAGTTCCACGGGCCCTTGACGTACGTGCGCACGTAGTCGGTCGCGCGGTCGGCCTCGAGGTTGGACTTCCCGGCGAACTTGACGACCCAGGTGCCCGACCGCGACTGCGAGTGCTTGTAGCCGTAGGCGCCCTTGGTGTTCGTCTTCAGGGTCTTGATCTTGACCGGCTTGGCGTCGCCCGCAGGGTCGAACCACACGGCGATCGCCTTGCCGGCCGTCGGAGCCACCCAGCGGCCCGCATTCTTGAACTTCAGGGAGCCGGCCAGGGTCACGGTTCCGCCGACGGCGACCGGCTCCGGCTTGGCGTTGAGGGTGAGGCTGGTCGGGTAGACCGTGGCGGCCTGCGCCGGGAGGGCGGCGGCGCCGAGGCCGACGACGGCGCCGAGGAGCACCGCGACGGAGCGGCGGAGGGTGCGACGAAGCATGGGGTATTCCGTTTCCTGAGGACGAGCGGCCGGATCATACCCCTGCGGCCCGGCCGCGTCACAAAGTCCCTGGTCCCGGCGGCGTCCGGCCGCTGTCAGGAGGCGCGGCGGCGCAGGAAGCGCCACGCGAGGCCCAGCAGCAGCGTGAAGACGACGGCGAAGACCAGCATCGTGACCCGGTAGGCGTCCACGTAGGCCTCCTGGCTGGCCGCCACCACCTGGTCGAACAGGTCGTTGTCGCGCGCCCACGCGGGCACGGAGCTGTCGGAGAACCAGCCCACGACCGTGCCCTGCTGGGACGGGGTCAGGCCGAGCTCCGCCAGCCGGTCGGACAGCCCGCGGCCCAGGCCGCCGTACAGCAGCGTGGAGCTGAGCGCGGACCCGAGCGCGAAGGACGCCTGGCCGATGGCGGGCTTGCTCGCGACGGTCGCGCCGACCAGGTCCGGCGGCGGGACCTCGACGAAGAACTCCCCCGCCGCGGTCTCGGTGAGCATCCGGGAGAACCCGCCGATGACCAGCGCGACCCCGAAGACCCAGTACGGCGTCGACGTGCCGCCGAGCACGAAGAGGTACATCGAGACGGCGACCCCGGCCAGTCCCCACAGCACGAGGGTCTGCGGCCGCCGCCCGCGCGCGGCGAGCCGGCCCGCGGCGAACGCGCCGAGCACCATGGCCAGCGACGCCGGCAGCTGACCCAGGGTGACGTCCAACGGGCTGTACGCGTACACGTACTGCCACAGCAGCGACAGCTGCAGCACCATGACCGCCTGCCACATGTTGAACGAGACGTCCGCGGTCAGCGCGCCGGCGAGGTTGCGGTCCTTGAACAGGTGCACGGGCAGGGCCGGCTCGTCGTGGTGCTGCTCCCACCACAGGAACCCGACCAGCGCGACGACGCCGACCACGACCGGGACGAGGACCCGCGCCGTCAACCAGCCGTTCGCCGCGTCGCTGACACCCCAGATGATCCCGACCAGCGCGAGCGCGACCAGGACCAGCCCGACCGGGTCGGACTTGCGCCGGTGCACAGCCTTCGAGCGCGGCACGAACAGCTTGTTGAGCACGAACGCCACCACGCCCACCACCGGCACCACCAGGTACCCGAGTCGCCAGTCCGCCCCGATGAGCCAGCCGCCGAGGATCGTCAGCGGGAGCGTGAACCCGACCTGTCCCGTGAAGTACAGCGACATGGCGCTGGGGATGTGGTCCGGCGCCACGGTGCGGATCAGCGCCATCGACAGGGCCAGCGTGCCCGCCAGCCCGACGCCGGTGATCACCCGCCCGGTGAGGTAGACGCCGAAGCCCGGCGCCGCCGCGGTCACCACGCCACCGAGGACGAGGGCGACGGCGCACCACATGAGCGTCAGGCGCCGCCCGAAGCGGTCGCCGACCGTGCCGATGGTGAGGATCGACGCGGCCAGGGCGAGGGTGGCCGCCGACGCGGCGATCGACCGTTGCGTGGCCGACATGCCGAACTCCGCCGCGGCCGACGCCAGCGCGGTGTTGTGCAGGGAGACGTCCGCCGCCTGGGCGACGCCCGCCACCGTCAGGGCGAGGATCGCGAGCCCCGGGCGTCGGGCGACGCCGTCGGGCAGCTCGCCGGACGGTGTGCCGGCCGCCGCGGGGCCGGAGGTTCCGCTCACGACGCCTCGTGCACCGTGACGCCACGCTTGATCGTGCGCAGCACCTGGATGTCGCGGATCGCGTCCACGTCGACCTCGAGGGGGTTGTCGCTCAGCACCACGAGGTCGCCGAGCTTGCCCACCTCGATCGACCCGCGGTCGCCCTCGGTGCGGTGCTCGTAGGCGGCGTTGATGGTCAGCGCCCGCAGGCCCTCGAGCGGGGTGACGCGCTCGGCCTCGCCCAGCACGACCCCGCCCGTGGACGTCCGGGAGACCGAGCTCCACAGCAGCAGCAGCGGGTTGATGGGCGTCACCGGGTAGTCGGAATGGTTGGACGGACGCAGCCCCTTGTCGATCGCGGAGCGCATGGGCGAGATGCCGAACGCCCGGTCCTCACCGAAGTTCGCGATGTGCGTGTCCCCGAACAGCAGGGTGTGCACCGTGAACATCGACGGCTCGAAGCCCTCGGCCACGTAGTCGTCGAGCTGGTCGAGGCGCATGACCTGCGAGTGGATGGGGATGGTGCGCCCGGTCGGGGTCGCGCCCGCCGCCACGGCCGCGCGGTGCGCGGCCAGCAGCTGGTCCACCGCGCCGTCGCCGTTGCAGTGCGCGAAGACCTGGATGCCGTGCTGGTACGCGGTCGTGACGAGCGCGTCGGTGGTGTCCTGGTCGATGTTCGCGATGCCGTGCCAGTGCGGCTCCCCGCCCGGGCCGCCCGTGAGGTACTCCTGCGTGACGTTTGCCGTCTTGCCCTGCGGCGACCCGTCCAGGATGAGCTTGACCCCCTGCACCGTGTGCCCGCCGACGGTCGTGCCGACGAGACCCGACGCCACCGCCTCGTCGAGCTCGGTGAAGATCACGAGGCTGCGCACGTCGACCGGCAGCGCGCCCTCGGCGGCGAACCCGCGCACCTTCTCGACCTGCGGCCACGTGGCGGCGCCGTCCTGCACGGTCGTCATGCCCCAGCGCGCGTACTCGGCGAGCATCGCGTCGAACGCCTCGCGCCCGTAGTCGAGCAGCGAGAACGCGAGCGGCATCCACGCCCCCTCCCACAGCACGCCGTTCGGCCGGTCGGTGCCGGGGACGCGCACGATCGTGCCGCCGTCGGGGTCCGCGACGCCCGGGACGTAGCCGTGCTCCTCGAGCACGCGCGTGTTCACGACCCCGCCGTGTGCCGACACGTGCACGACCGCGACGCGGTGGTCGGGAAACTCCCGGTCGAGGATCTCGGCGGTGAGCTCGCCGCCGTCGTCCATCGCCTCCGGGTAGTAGCCCCACCCGATGACGTACTCGCCGGGGGCGGGGTCGTTGCGGTCCTTCGCCTCGTGCAGCTTGGCCAGGATGTCGCCGACGGTCCGCGTGCCCCCGACGGGTGGGGTGGTCAGCGCCGCGTGCTTGATGAACGGGGCGCCCATCGACACGTGGCTGTGCGCGTCCACGAAGCCGGGGACGACGGTCCGCCCCCCGAGGTCGACCACCTGGGTGCCGGGGCCGGCGAGCGCCCCCACCTCGGCGGCAGGGCCGACGGCGGTGATGGTGCCGTTCGTGACGGCGACCGCCTCCGCGACGGTGCCGTCGTCGTCGACCGTGATGACGGTGGCGTTCGTGAGGATGAGGTCGGGCGTGCTCATGCGGGTCTCCTGCGGCTCTGAGGGTCAGCGTGCCGACGGGGTGTCGCCGTCGGCGAGGGCGGCGGGGCGGCCGTCGAGCGTGAGCGGCCCGTCGACCAGGCGGCCGGCCTTCCGGTCCCGGTTCGCCTTGGCGAAGAACAGCGTGGAGATGATCGCGAAGAACGCGAGGAAGCCCGCGATGATGAACATCGTCCCGTTGAAGGAGCTGAGGAACACCTCGGACGCCTGGTCGATCACCCTCTGCACGACGGCGGGGTCGTAGTCGGACAGGTCCCCGCCGGAGACGTACTGCTGGATCATGCCGGTGTACTGCCCCTGCTGCGAAGGCTCCACGTTCGCGTCGGCGAACGCCTCCGCGATCCCCCGCCCGTACTGCCCGAACAGGAACGTCGAGGACAGGGCGGTACCCAGCGCGAAGCTGGTCTGGCCGATGGCGGTCTTCGACGACGCCATCGCGCCGGTCAGGGCCGGCGGCGGCTTGGCCACGAAGAACTGGCCCATCGTGGTCTCGTTGAGCATGCGGGCGAACCCGCCCACGATCATCGGGATCGCGAAGAAGACGTACGGCGACGTCGTCGTCGAGAAGCCGAACATCACCATGGTCCCGATGAGCAGCACGTGGCCGATGATCAGGTTGAGCGAGGCCGGGATGCCGCGGGACAGCAGCCGGCCGGCGATCACGGCGCCGACCACCATCGCGAGGCTCATCGGCAGCTGGCCGAGGCTCACCTGCAGCGGGGTGTACTGGTAGACGTACTGCCACAGCATGGACAGCTGGATCATCACCACGGCCTGCCACATGTTGAACGAGAACCCGACGGCGACGGAGCCCGCGAGCTCCGGGTCCTTGAACAGCTTGACGGGAAACGCGGGCGCCTCGACGCGGTTCTCCCACCAGATGAAGAGCGCCATGAACACCAGGCCGACGAGCACCGGCACGAGCACCTGGGTGGAGCCCCAGCCGTAGCTGGCCGCGTTCGACAGCCCGTAGATGAGCCCGATGAGGGCGACGGCGATCGAGCCGAGGCCGACGTAGTCGAACGCGCCGACGCTGTCGGCCTTCGCCTCGGGCAGCCCGCGGAGGCACATGAGCAGCGCGATCACCGCGACGATCGGCATGGCGAGGTAGCCGAACCGCCAGCCGAAGCCGGCCATCCACCCGGCCACGACGCCGAGCACCAGCGCGGCCGCCGTCTGGCCGGCGAGCCAGAACGCGACCGCCTTGGGGATCTGGTTCGGCAGCACCTCGCGCAGCAGGGCGAAGCTCAGCCCGAACGACGCCGCGATGCCGACCCCGGTCACGGCGCGCCCCAGGATGAAGACCGCGGTGGTGGGGGCGATCGCCGTGATGACTCCGCCCGCGATCGCGACGACCAGCCCGGCCAGCATCACCTTGCGGCGGCCCAGGCGGTCGCCCAGCGCCCCGGTGGTGAGGATGAACGCCGCCAGCGACAAGGTGCCCACGCTGGCCGCGAAGGCGCGCGCGGAGCTCGTCATCTCCAGGTCGACGCTCGCGCCGACGATGGCGATGTTGTTCGCGGTCGGGTCCACCACCTGGAGGCAGGACGCCGCGGTGAGCGCCACCAGTGCGGCGGTCGTGCCCTTCGTGTGTCCTGCGACCTGCGTCGACATGCCCCGGCCTCCCCGTGTGGTGGCACCGAATCCCGGCCCGAGCACAACGTACGGTCGGCCGGCGAGGTCCGCATCAGCAGGCGAGGGACAATGGGCGGGTGCAGTGCCCCCACTTCGACGCCGGCCGCTGCCACTCGTGCACCCTCCTCGCGACGCCCTACCCCACGCAGGTGGACGAGAAGGTGGCGCACGTGCGCGCGCTGCTCGGCTCCGCCGTCCCCGAGGCCCGCGTCGACTGGCTCCCCGCCGTCACCGGCCCGGAGTCCGGGTTCCGCAACAAGGCCAAGATGGTGGTCAGCGGCACCGTGGACGAGCCGGTGCTCGGCATCCTCGGATCGGCGGCGGGGCCCTTCGCGGGACAAGGCATCGACCTCACCGACTGCGGCCTGTACCCGCCCGCGCTCCAGGAGTCGTTCCCCGTCCTGGCCGAGCTGATCACGCGGGCCCGGCTGCAGCCCTACGACGCGACGTCGCCGTCCCGCGGGGCGCGCCGCCGGGAGACGCCGCGCGAGTCGGCATGGCGGGGCGAGCTCAAGCACGTCCTCGTCACGCTGTCGGCCGACGGCGAGCTCATGGTGCGGTTCGTGCTCCGCAGCCAGGAGCCCGTCGCGCGCCTGCGCAAGCACCTGCCCTGGCTGCTCGACGAGCTGCCGCAGGTCGCCGTGGTGAGCGTCAACGTGCAGCCGGCGCACGCCGCCGTCCTCGAGGGCGACCTGGAGATCGTGCTCACCGAGCGGCAGGCGCTGCCGATGCGCGTCGGCGGGGACGCCGGAGGAGACGGCATCACCCTGCACCTGCGCCCGCAGAGCTTCTTCCAGACCAACACCGCCGTCGCCACCGCCCTGTACGCGCAGGCCCGGGCGTGGGTGGACGAGGTGTCGCCCGCCTCCCTGTGGGACCTGTACTGCGGCGTCGGCGGCTTCGCGCTGCACTGCGCCGCCCCCGGGCGGGCCGTCACCGGGATCGAGATCTCCGCGGAGGCCGTCGCGAGCGCCGGCACCACCCGCGACGGGCTCGGCGCGCTGCCCGCGGACGCCGTCGTCGCCGGGCAGGACGGCGCGTGGTGGGCCGAGGCCGTGCGCGACGTCGACTTCGCCGCCGGCGACGCCACCGAGCTCGTTGCCGGGTCCCCGCGCGGCGGCGTCGCCCCCGAGCTGGTGATCGTCAACCCGCCGCGGCGCGGCATCGGCGCCGACCTGTCCCGCTGGCTCGAGGAGTCCGACGTCGCGCACGTGCTCTACTCGAGCTGCAACGCGGTCACCCTCGCCGAGGACCTGGCGCGCATGCCGTCCCTCCGGCCGACCCGCGCCCGGTTGCTCGACATGTTTCCGCAGACCAGCCACTACGAGGTGCTGGTGCTCCTCGAACGCGCGGCTCCCTCCGCCTGAGCCCAGGGGTTTCCTGAACACGCGCTGAGGCCTACGCTCGCGCCAACCGCACCCCGCAGCGTCGCGTGGTGCGTCGTGGGCCCTACCGGGCCCCGCCGAGTCACCCATCTGGAGGTCGACCGTGAGAGTTCGCACGTTCCCCGCGGCCGTCGCGACCACAGCCCTCGCCGGGCTCGTCGTCGCGGTGTCCCTCACCCCCACGGCGACGGCGGCACCGGCCGTCGCCACCGGCCGGCACGGCACCCACGTGCCCGGGCCGGACCTGTCGACGAAGGTCACCGGCGAGCGCGTCTTCCGTCACCTCGAGGCGTTCCAGGAGATCGCCGACGACAACGGCGGCAACCGCGCCGCCGGCAGCCCCGGCTACGAGGCGTCAGCCGCGTACGTCGAGAAGACCCTGCGCAAGGCCGGGTACCAGCCGGAGCGGCAGTACTTCGAGTTCGACACGTTCGACGTGCTCGACCTGTCCGTCACCGTGCCGGGCGTCGACCTCGCCCCGGTCGCGATGACGTACTCGACGTCCACGCCCGACGACGGCGTCACCGCGGCGGCGGTGCAGCCCGCGATCGCGGACGGCTGCCCGGCCAGCGACGACCCGGCGGCACCCCACGACGACTCGTGGGCCGGCGTCGACGCGACCGGGAAGATCGCCGTCGTGCAGCGCGGGTCGTGCGCGTTCGGCGCGAAGGCGCTCGCCGCCGGCGAGGCAGGTGCGGCCGGGCTCATCATCTACAACAACGACATCGGCGCCCTCAACGGCACCCTCGGCGAGCGGAACGACGGTTACGCCCCCACCGTCGGCGTCACGCAGGCGGAGGGCCAGGCGATCCTCGCGGCCCTGGCGGCCGACCCCGCGCTGCAGATCTCGTTCGACCTGCAGGCCGTGATCGGCACGTCCGAGACGTTCAACGTCATCGCCGAGACGAAGCGGGGGCGGCACGACAACGTCGTGATGCTGGGCGCCCACCTCGACGGCGTGCCGGAGGGCGCGGGCATCAACGACAACGGCACCGGCTCCGCGGCGATCCTGGAGACCGCCGTCCAGCTCAACAAGAAGAGCGCGAAGCTCAACAACGCCGTGCGGTTCGCGTGGTGGGGCGCCGAGGAGCTGGGGCTCGTCGGCTCCGCGCACTACGTCGACGACCTCGTGACGAACGACCCCGAGGCCCTCGACGACATCGCGACCTACCTCAACTTCGACATGGTGGGCTCGCCGAACTACACGATCGGCGTGTACGACGCGAACGAGTCGACGTTCCCCGCCCCCGTGACGGTGCCCGAGGGCTCCGTCGCGACCGAGGCCGTGTTCACGGACTACTTCGACGGCATCGACCAGGCGTGGGTGGACTCGGAGTTCTCCGGCCGGTCCGACTACGACGCGTTCATCAGCAACGGCGTGCCGGCCTCCGGCCTGTTCACCGGCGCGGACGCGATCAAGACGGAGGAGGAGGCCGCGATCTTCGGCGGCGTCGCGGGCGAGGCCCTCGACCAGAACTACCACTCCGCGGGCGACGACCTGTCGAACGTGAGCCTCGAGGCGCTGGACATCATGTCCCGCGCGATCGGGCACGCCGCGCAGCAGCTGGCGTGGAGCACCGAGGCCATCAACGGCGTCGAGCCCGGTCGGCCGGGTCACGGCCACGGCCACGGCGGGGGTCACGGGCACGGCCACGGGAACGGTCACGGGAACGGTCACGGGCACGGGCACGGCGGGGGTCACCACCGCGGCGCGCACGGCTTCGCCACGCGCTGACCTCACCTGAAGCCACCAGGTACGGCCGGTCGAGCCTGTCGGGACGTGGTCCCGGCAGGCTCGACCTGCGTGCGGGATCAGCCGGTGGGCGACGGGCTGGGTGTCGCGCTCGACGCCGCCTCGTCGTCGGCGTCATCCGGGATCCGCTCGAGCGTCACGGTGGGCTGGACGTCCTCCGGCCCTTCGAGATCGATCTCGATCGCGTAGTGCCTCGGCGAGTCCCAGGAGCGCCGGGGGACTCCCACCGACCAGCCGTCCACCCCGCTGAGCACCAGGACCCGCTGGTCGTCGGCCCGCACGTCCACCACGGTCGACGACGACGGTGCGACGACGCGGTACCACCGTTGTGCGTGCCGCCCCGCCTTGGCCCACTGGGTCACGGAGGTGACCACGAGCTCGGGGTCGGGCTCCTCCGGGATCGTCGGCTCCTCCGACGGCGACGTGGTGGGCGTCGAGGAGGGCGAGGGGCTCGGCGACGCGGGCGTCGTCGTCGGCCCGGTGGAGCCGGACGGCGTCGGGGACGGCGACGTCGGCTCCGTCCCCGGGTCGCCGGGCACCGGCGACGACGGCGTGCCGGGCTGCGTGGCCGGCGGCGGCGTGGTCGGCGTGGTCCCGGGGCTCGTCGGGGCCGTCGTCGGGTCGTCGGGCGCGGGCGGCGCCGGCGTGTCCTCGGACGGGGGCTCGGCCGAGGTGGTGGCGCTCGGCTCGGGCTCGGGCGGGGCGTCGGGGGACGCCGCGTCGCCGGGAGCCGGGGCCGGCGCCACCGCCGACGACGTCGGACCGGGCGCGGGCGGAGCCGCGGCAGGCCCGCCGGCCCCGCCGCTCAGGGCCACCGCCACGGCCGCGACCGCGACACCCGCCACGGTGCCCGCGCCGACCATCCCGGCGGTACCCAGCTGCTTGCCGAGCTCTCCCAGCCGTAGCACGAGCGTCCGCACCCACTCCCAGGCCGCGAGCAGCGCGGCCCCGACCGGCCCGGACCACGCGACGGCCCCGGCGCCCGTCGTGCCGGCGCCGAGCGCGCCGACGACCACGGGGACGCTCGTGGCGGCACCGGTGGCCGCACCCGCGAGCAGCAGCGGGCCGGCGTCGCGCACCGCCCAGCCGGCCTCGCGCACGTCGATGAAGGCGCGCATGCAGCCCTGGCAGCCGAACAGGTGCGCCTCGAGCACGGTGCGACGCGGCGGCGACAGCCGGTGCCGCACGTAGGAGTGCAGCGACTGGCGCGTGTCGAGGCAGCCGGGCGGGCACGCGCGGGCGTGGGCTGCGGCGAACGCGGCGCCGAGCCGCTCCTCGGCCTGGCGCAGGCGGCGCAGCACCGCGCGGGCGTGCATGCCCAGCTCGGTGGCGATCGCCGAGACCTCGCGGCCCACGACGTGCCGGTCCCACAGCAGCCGCTGGTCGTCGTGGGGCAGCGTCGCGAGCACCGTGCGCAGCACCGCCGGGTCGACCGTGCCGGCGGCGCCCGGGGCGTCGTCGCGCCCGTCCGCCGCGGCCGCGGCGCGCATCTTCCGGATGGCGTCGTCGACGGCACCTCGGCGCGAAGGCGCGTCGCCGTCGTGGATCGCGGTCACGCGACGCCCCCCGTCCTGCCGATGCTCGTCGGTGCCCGTCGTCGCGGGCCGTTCGCTGCTGCGCGCGGCTCGCCGCGCCGGGCCATGATCGCAGCGGCCGAGGGGTCGAAGGCAAATCCCCTGGCCCGAGGCGGCGCGGCGAGGTGACGCCCGCGGGGCGCCGCCTCGGGCGGCGGACCGGGGCCTCGGGCTACTCCGTGGGCGGCTCCGGCTCGCCCGTGGGCTCCGCCGGTTCGTCGGTCGGCGTCGGCGTCTCCGTCGGTGCAGGCGTCTCCGTCGGTGTCGGCGTCCCCGTCGGTGTCGGCGTCTCCGTCGGCTCCTTCGTCGGCTCCGTCGGCCCCGGGTCGGAGGGCTCGCCCGTCGACGTGTCCGGGTCGTCCGTCGACGGCTCGGACGTCGACGCCCCCGACGACCCCGAGGTCCCCGACGACGGCGAGCCGGGCGACGAGGTCGGCTCGTCGTCGCGGGCGGGGGAAGAGGTGGACGACGAGTCGGACGGCGCGGCGTCGTCGTGCCCCGACGCGGCCGGCGAGGGCTCGCCCGACGGCGCCGACGACGGGTCCCCGGACGGCGCGGGCCCCGCGCTCGGGCCGCCGTCCCCGCGTGGCGCCGACGAGGGGGACGCCACGGGCGACGCCGCCCCGCCGGGCACGCTCCCCACGGTGGTCGCCTCCGGTGACGAGCCGGGGTCGGGGGCCGCGGGCGCCGCGTCGCCGCTGCCGAGCGCGATCGCGACGGCGGCCACGGCGACGCACGCGACCGTGCCCGCGACGATCAACCAGCTCTGCCGGCGCGCCGGCCCCGGGGTTGCGCCGGACCCGGCGCCGGACGGCGTGCCGGCCGCCTGCCCGGGGGCCGTCGCGGCCGCGACCGCGGGCGGGCGCCATCCGCCGGCGAGCAGCCGCGGCCCGGCGTCCCGCAGCGCCCAGGCGGGCTCGCGCACGTCGACGAACGCGCGCAGGCAGGCGGCGCAGTCGAGGAGGTGGTCCTCGGACCCTGCCCCCTGCCCGGCCGGGAGGCGACCCCGGACGAGGTCGTGGAGCACCCGCCGCGTGCCGGCGCAGCCCGGGGGGCAGCCCTGCGCGTGCGCGTCGGCGAGTGCCGACGCGAGGGCCTGCTCGGCCTGCGGGACGAGGCGGGCCGCCCCGCGGGGGTGCCTGCCGAGCGCGGCCGCGACGGCGGACGGCTCCTGGCGCTGCACGTGCGTGGCCCACAGGAGCGCCTGGTCGTCGGCCGGGAGCGCCGCGAGTGCGGTGCGCAGCACCTCGGGGTCCGCCGTCCCGGCCGCGCCGGGCGCTCCCCCGCGCCCCGCGGCCGCCGCAGCGACCCGCATCCGGCGGATCGCGTCGTCGACATAGCCCGCGCGCGCCGGCGCGTCGTCACCGCCGGTCTCGGTCACGGTGCCCCCGTCCCTGGGTTCCAGCGGCGCGCCGACGGCACGCTCGCGGGGCTCATGATGGCAGCGCGCACCAGGGTCTCGGCAAGCCCCTGTTCAGGCACGTCTCAGGGGGCGGGACGACGGACGGCGCGTGACGGCGCCGGCCGTGGCCGCCCCCGGGGAGCGGGCGGCCACGGCCGGGGCCGGGTTCGGTAGCGGCGGCGCCCGTCAGGACCGTGCGGCCGCGAGCGCCTCGAGGTGCCCGCGCCCGGCCAGCCCCATGAGCCGGTCCAGCGCGCTGCGGGCGTCGGCGCGGTCGTCCTCCTGGGCCGCGAGCACCAGGGAGTAGAGGTCCTTCGGGTCCGCCGGCTCGGCCACGAGGTCCAGGTGCTGCAGCAGCGCGGCGGGGACGTCGTCGCGCACGAACCGCAGGGCGGTCCAGTCCTCGACGGCGAAGCCGACGGAGTCGAAGACGGTCACGGTGGTGTCGTCCGGGGTGCGCCGGTCGCCCGCGTGCCGCGCGAACGTCTCTCCCGGCCCTGCGGCCGCCGGTGCGCCGAGGCGTCCGTCGCGCCGCCCGGCCACGACCTCCCACAGCTCGGTGACGACGAGGTCCGGGGTCTGCTGGATCTCGCCCTCGACGCGGGTCTGCGGCTCGTACTCGACGAACACCTCGGCGGCGCGCAGGATCGCCGGGTCCAGCTCCGTCTTGCCGGGGCAGTCGCCGCCGATCGCGTTGACGTGCACGCCCGGGCGGGCGAGCCGCGTGACCATGTCGTGGGTGAGCACCGTCGCGTTCGCCTTGTCGGCCGTGCACGTCGTGATGACGTCGGCGCCGGTGACGGCGTCCTCCCCGCTCGTCGCCTCGTGCACCTCGAAGCCGAGGGAGCGCGCGTGCCGGGCGAGCTTGGCCTGCGCGCCGGGGTCGGTGTCCCAGACGCGCAGGTGCGTGACGCCGAGCGCCGCGCGCATCCCCAGGGCCTGGAACTCCGACTGCGAGCCCGCGCCGATCAGCGCGAGCGTCCGCGACCCGGCCCGCGCGAGGTAGCGGGCGGCGAGGGCCGAGGTCGCCGCGGTCCGCAGCGCCGTGAGCAGCGTCATCTCGGCGAGGAACGTGGGGTAGCCGTTGTGCACGTCGGCGAGGACGCCGAACGCGGTGACCGTCTGGAAGCCGCGCGCCGGGTTCCGGGGGTGGCCGTTGACGAACTTGAAGCCGTAGGTGGCGTCGTCGGAGGTCGGCATGAGCTCGATCACGCCGTCGCGCGAGTGGGACGCGATCCGCGGCCGCTTGTCGAGGTCGGGCCAGCGGGCGAAGTCGACCTCCAGGGCGTCCACGAGTCGCCCGATGACGGTCTCCGGGCCGCGGTGCGCCACCCAGCGCGCCATGGACGCGACGTCGAGGAACGGGACCATGCTCGGGCGTGTGGTCATGCGCGGGCCTCCTGGATCACGGGAGCGGTGACGACGGGGCGCAGCTCGAGCGTGCAGCACTTCACCGAGCCGCCGCCCTTGAGCAGCTCGGACAGGTCGATCCCGACGGGCTCGAAGCCTCGCTCGCGCAGGCGGGCGTGCATGCCGGTGGCGCGGTCGGTGAGGAACACGTGCAGCCCGTCGGAGACGGCGTTGAGGCCGAGCACCGCGGCGTCCTCGGGGGTGGCGAGGACCGCGTCCGGGAAACGCTCGGCGAGCACCGCCCGCGAGGCGGGGCTGAACGCCTCCGGCAGGTACGCGACCAGCGGCGAGGGGCCGCCGTCGAGCACCGCGAGCGCCGTGTCGAGGTGGTAGTAGCGGGGGTCCACGAGCTCGAGGGTCACGACCTCGACGCCGAGCAGCGCGCCGACCTCGGCGTGCGCGGCGCGGGAGGTGCGGAAGCCGGTGCCCGCCAGCATGACGTCGCCGGCCAGCAGCAGGTCGCCCTCGCCCTCGTTCTGCTCGGCCGCCTGGCCGAGGCTGACGATGCCGTCACCCGCGCCGGCGAACCACCTCTCGTAGGCGATCCCCTCGGGCCGCCGCTCCGGGTAGGTGAACCGCGCGGCCAGCGCGCGCCCGCCGAGCACGACGCCGCCGTTCGCGGCGTACACCATGTCGGGCAGCCCGGGCACGGGGTCGATCACCTCGACGTGGTGGCCGTGGGCCTCGTAGGTGGCGCGCAGGTGCTCCCACTGCGCGAGCGCCCGGCCGGCGTCGACCGGGACGCCGAGGTCCATCCACGGGTTGATCTCGTAGACCACGTCGAAGTAGGTGGGCGGGCACATGAGGAAGCGGCGCGGGGTCGCCGTGCGCTCAGGGGTGCGCTCGAGCCTCGCGGGCTGGGGAACCGTGGCCGACGTCGTCGTCGGCGTGGTGAGAGCCGTCATGACCGGGACGCTAGGGCCGTCGACGTTGCGCCGGACGCGCGATCCGTTGCGCGTTCCCGGCCCCGACCCGGCGGATCGTGCGCGTCGGCTGAAGAATTCGGGCATGGTGACGGCATGGACGTGCTGAACCGCAGGATCGTCGGGCACCTGCTGCGCGACGGCCGCGCGACCTACGCCGACATCGGCGCCGACGTGGGGCTGTCCGCGCCGGCCGTGAAGCGGCGGGTGGACGTGATGCTGGCCCGCGGCGAGATCACCGGGTTCACGGTGCGGGTGGCGCCGGAGGAGCTCGGCTGGGGCGTCGAGGCCTACGTGGAGCTGTTCTGCCGCGGCAACGTCTCCCCCGCCACGCTGCGCCGCGACCTGGCGACCATCCCCGAGATCGTGCGGGTCGACACCGTGACCGGCGAGGCCGACGCGATGGTGCAGATCATGGCCGGGAACATGGCCGACGTGGAACGCACCGTGGAGGCGATCCGCGGCAGCGCGCGGGTGGACAAGACGCGCACGTCGCTGGTCATGACGCGCGTCATCGACCGGCCCGCCCGCTCGTCCTCGGCGGAGGGGGCGTGACGTGCGCACCCGCCGCGCCGTCGTCGGGCTCGTCGTCGGTCCGCTCGTCGCGGCGACGGCCGCGCTCGCGGCCTGCACGTCCCCGGGGGACGACGCCGCGCCGCTGCCGAGCGGCGTCGCGCAGGGCCTGAGCGTCGAGCTGCGGCAGGACCGCACCCAGTACGCCGACCACCGGGCCAAGCTGCACGTCGTCAATGGTTCCGGCCACGCCGTGACGCTGCTCGGCGGGGCCCTTGACGCGCCCGGCTACGGCCCGAGCAGCCCCGACGGCACCGCGCGCGCCCGCACCCTCCCGCCCGGCGCCGGGCGCGACGTGCGCCTGCGGCTCGGGGAGGTCGACTGCGACGCCGAGCCGCCCGTGGCCCTGTCGGGCGCGGACGCGCAGACGACGCCGGTCGCGACGGCGACGGTGCGGCTGGCGGCGGGCGGGCCGTCGCCCGGCGCGGACGCGGGCGCGGGCACCGCCGTCGAGGTGGAGGTCACCGACCCACTGGCCCGCCTCGCCACCGTGCACGCAGAGGTGTGCGCCGAGCGCCTCGTCGCCTCCGGCGTCACGCTGCGCGTCGCCGACGTGCGCACCGCGACCGTGCCGACGCCCGACGGCGAGGCGCCCGGCGGCCGTATCACCCTCGCCGTCGAGCCCGTGCCCGGCGGCCCCGAGGTGCGGCTGGCGGAGATCTCCGGCACCACGTTGCTCTCCCCCGCCGCGGGCACTGCCTGGACGGGCGGAGACCTGTCCGGCCAGGCGGACGGCCAGGTCGTGCTCGACGTCGTGCCCGCGCGCTGCGACCCGCACGTCGTGGCCGAGGACAAGCGCGGCACCTTCCTGCCCGTGCACGCCGAGGTCGACGGCGCGCCGCAGCCGGTGATCTACGTGCCGATGACCGACCAGCAGCGCGCCGCCACCTACGGCCTGGTCCACGACGCCTGCGGCTGGGGCTAGGACCTGCTCGCACGACGCCGGAGCGGGTGAAGTTTCGCCCGCCGCTCCTCTTATTGAGGCGGCGTCAGTAGTCTCCTCCTGACCCGTCGACGGTGACGGGGCCACGGCAAGCGCCGTGCCGACGTCCTGCGTCATCGACGACGCGGAGTGAGGCTCCGATGAACCCGAACACCCCCGTACCCCGCGGCACGCGCGGCCCCGCCACGTCCACCGCCGTCGCCATCGCGGCCCTCGCTCTCGCTGCCCTCGTCGCGCTGGTGGTGCTCCTCCTGCTCAACGGGCAGGTCGCCGACGGCGCCACGCGCCTCGACGCCGGCGCCGTCCAGGTCGACGACGGCGCGGCGCGCCTGTCCGAGGGCAGCACGCAGCTCGCCGACGGCGCCGGCACGCTGTCCGACGGTGCCGGCGACCTCGTCGACGGCACCGCCCGCCTCGCCGACGGCACCGACGACCTCTCGTCCGGCACGGCCGAGCTCACCCGTGGAGCCGCGGAGCTGTCCGAAGGGCTCAACGACCGCCTGAGCCCCGGAGCCACCCGCGCCTCCGACGGCATCGTCGAGCTGCACGACGGCACGGTGCGGCTCCGCGCCGGCGGTGTCGAGCTCGCCGACGGCACGTCCCAGCTCCACGACGGCAGCGTGACTCTCGCCGTCGGGGCAGGCGACCTCGCGGACGGCGCCGCCCGCGCCGACGCGGGTGCGAGCCGGCTGGCCGCGGGGTCGGGCAAGGCCGCGGACGGCGCCCTCACCGTGGCGGGCGGGGCGTTCGCCCTGCGCGACGGCAACCAGGTCGCCGCCGACGGCGCCGGCTCGTTGGCCTCGGGCACGGCCCGCCTCGCGACCGGCTCGAGCGCCATCGCCGACGGTGCGAAGCCGCTCGCGGCGGGGGCGAGCTCGGTCGCGGCCGGCACGACGGCACTCGTCACCGGCAGCGGCGCGCTGGCCCAGGGTTCCGGCGATCTCACGGCCGGTGCGGCCGCGGTCTCCGACGGGGTCGCCAGCCTCTCGCAGGGACTCGACACGCTCATGGACAGCGGCCCGCAGCTGGACGCGGGCGCGAAGACCGCCTCGGACGGTGCCGCCACCCTCGCGTCGGGCGCCAAGGCGCTGCTCGCCGGCACCCGGCAGGCCGCCACCGGAGCATCGACGGCGGCCGGGGGCGCGACGAGTCTCGCGGCCGGCGCCGACCAGGCTGCGATCGGCGGCGCGAAGCTCGCCGACGGCCTCAAGGCGGCCCAGGCAGGCGCCTCGGACGTGGCGGCCGGGACGTCCGGGATCGCCCAGCAGCTCACGGATCTCGCCTCCGCCACCGCGGACCCCGACGCCCGCGCCAGGCTCCAGCGCCTTGCCGCTCAGGCGGAGAAGGTCTCGGCCGGTGCGTCGGGAGTCGCCGACGGAGTCGAGCAGAGCCGTGCCGGTGCGGCGACGCTCGCCGGCTCTCTCGAGGAGCTCGCCGGCGGAGCGGCGAGCCTCCGTGCCGGCGCCCAGCGCCTCGACGCGGGGCTGAACGACGACGAGGAAGGCCTCCTCGCAGGAGCGACGAGGCTCTCGGCCGGCACCGCCGACCTCGCGGCCGGCACCGCCAAGGTCAGCGACGGCGTCTCGGCCGTGCTCGCCGGCGGCAAGCAGCTCCAGGCCGGCGCGAGCACGGCCGCCAGCGGGGCGAGCAAGGTCGCGGCGGGCTCCGTCGACCTCGACGCCGGGATGAAGGATCTCGCCGGCAAGAGCGTCGCGCTGAACGACGGCGCGCAGCGAGTCTCGACCGGCAACGCCACCATCGCGGAGAGCACCGCGACGCTTGCGGCCGGCGTTGCCTCGGCCGACACCGGCGCACGCTCTCTGGCCACCGGGACGGCGGCGCTCGCGGCCGGTGCCGACCAGCTGGCCGAGGGCTCCCTGCAGGTTGCAGCGGGGACGGACCAGGTGGCGGTCGGCGCGGCCGAGCTCGCGGGCAAGACGCCCGCCCTCGCCGCCGGGGCCGAGACGGTCTCCGCCGGCAACGCGCGGCTCTCGGCCAAGCTGGGCGACGCCGAGGCGGGCGCGTGGCGTCTGACGACAGGGCTCGACGACGCGGAGGCCGGCGCGACCCGCCTGGTGGACGGACTGGACGAGCTCGCGACGGGCGCCACCGACGCCGCGGCGGGCGCCGAGCGGCTCAGCAAGGGCAGCGTGCGCCTGGACGCAGGGGCGGCCGAGCTCGCCACGGGCTCCGGCGACCTGGCCGACGGGGCGGGACGGCTGCTCGCGGGGGCGACGCAGCTGTCGACCGGCAGCACGGACCTCGCGGACGGGGCGGCCACGCTCGCGGCGGGCACCACCGAGCTCGCGGACGGTACCGGCACGATGAAGTCTCAGATGGATTCCAGCCCCGCCGGGGGCGCCGCGCTCGGCGGTGGCGGCCTGCTCGCCCTCGGCCTTCTGGCGGCCGCGGCCGCCGCGGCGCTGCACGTCCGGCGTCGCGCCTGACGACCGCAACCCGGGTGCACGGACGGCCCGGCCCGGCGCTCAGGGGAGCGTCGGGCCGGGCCGTCCGTGTGCGCGGTATCAGCGGCGCCCGGTCACAGGTTGCCGAAGATGATCTCCCACAGGCTCTTCACCCGGACGGTGGTGGTCGTCGTGGCGGGCTCCGTGGCGTCGTCGCCGGAGTAGCGCAGCTCCACCTCCACGGTGCCAGGCTTGAACGGCCCCGCCCACAGGCGGGCGTCGCCCTTCTTGTTCAGCGTGGCGGCGTCGACCTTTGTGCCGTCGACCGTCGCGGTGACCTTCCCGGTGGGCGTTCCGTCGGGGGTCTCGACCGACCCCGCGAGGCGCACCGGCTGGAACCAGGCGACGGCGGTCCTCGGGGCGTCGACGGTGAGGGTCGGCGTGGCCTTGGCGGGCTCGGTCACCTCGATCGGCACGGTCACCTCGGTGCCGGTCGCGGCGCCCGCCAGGGTGAGCGTCGTGGCGCCCGCGGGGGCTTCGACCGGCAGCGTGACGGAGACCGACGCCGTGCCGATCGCGTCGTCCGGCGTGGTGCCGGCGGCGGTCGTGACGGCGGCGGCGCCCAGCGTCTGGTCGCCGAGGGACACCGTGAGCTCGGAGTCGGTCACGTCGCCGGGGGCGGACATCGACCAGGACGAGACGTCGAACGCGACGGTCGCGCCGGGCTCGTACGACTCGGGGGCGTCGGCCGGGAACGAGACCCCGACGGCGCGCTGGCTCGGGTCGACGGCGAGCGGCTCGTCGGCGGCGAAGGTCGCCATGTAGTCGACGAACGCCGCGAGGTCGGCCTTGCCGGTGTCGCGGGCGTTCGCGCCGTCCGCGAAGGCGCGGAAGTTGTCGCCGCCCGACGCGAGGAACGAGTTCACCGTCACGGAGTACGACGCCGCCGGGTCGACGGTCTCGCCGTCCAGCCACATCCCGGTGATGCGGTCGCCCTCCTCGCGGTTCGCGTCGAAGGTGTACGTGAACCCGTCCGAGACCCCGAGCCGCAGGAACGGGCGCGACGGCACGTTGCCGTCGGCGTCGCGCTGCCACTGCTGCTCGAGCACGGCCTTGATCTGCTCGCCCGTGAGGTCCATGTTGACGAGCGTGTTGGCGAACGGCTGCACCGCCGCCGCCTGCTTGTACGTGAGCGTGCGCGGGAAGGCGTCCGTGCCGGAGCCCACCATGTCGGCGCGCAGGCCGCCCGGGTTCATGAACGCGATCTGCGCCTCGCCCGACTCCGGGGCCTCGGTGGCCCAGCGCTGCACCTCGGCGACGAGGTTGCCGAGCGTGGACTCGCCCCCGCGGTTCTCCGCGCCGGACGACAGCTTGGCGCGGTTGAACGCCCCGCCGATCTCGCCCAGCGGCTCCGCGCCGAGCACGTCAGCCTCCTTGACGGCGTCGGCGACGATCGTCTCGACGTCAGGGTCCGCCGGGTAGGCGCCCGCGAGCGGCAGGATCCCGGTCTCGACGCCGACCGGCTCGCCGGTCGCGGCGTCCACCGAGTACACGAGCTGGTTGAGGTTGTAGCCGTACTGGCCCGCGGAGACGACCGGGCGCTCCGTGACGGCCTCGCCGGCCCACGCGTCGACCGGGAACGCGCAGTCGTAGGCGAGGTGCGTGTGCCCGGAGACGATGGCGTCCACCTCGGGGCTCACGTCGTTGACGATGCTGGCGAACGCGTTGTCCGCCGTCGGCATCGCGGCGCAGTCCGTGGACTCCGCGCCCTCGTGCACCAGCATGACGACGAGGTCGGCACCCTCGGCCTTGAGCGCGTCGGCCTCCTCGTTCGTCGTCTCGACGATGCTCTGCACCTCGAGGTCGGCGATGCCCGCCGGGCTGACGAGGGCGGGCAGCTCCTCGGTGACCGCACCGACGAAACCGACCTGCACGTCGCCGAAGTCCTTGATCCACGTGGCCGGGACGGCGTCGTCGCCGGTCGCCTTCATCTTGAGGTTGGCGGCCACGTACTGCCACTGCGCGCCGCCGTACGGGTTGGTCTCGGCGTCGTAGGGCGCCATCACGCGGTTCACCAGGTCGTCGTAGCCCTGGTCGAGCTCGTGGTTGCCGACCGCCGACACGTCGAGGCCCGCGGCGTTGAGGGCGTCGATCGTGGGCTTGTCGTGCTGGATGAACGACTCGAAGGTCGACGCGCCGATGAGGTCGCCGGCCGCCGCGAACACGGTGTTCGGGTTCTCGGCGCGCAGCTGCTGCACCGCGCCGGCCAGCACGGCGGCGCCGGCCTCGGTGCCGTTCGCCTGGATGCGGCCGTGGAAGTCGTTGGTGGCGAGGATCTGGACGTCGACGATCGGGTCGGCGCTGGCGGACACGGCGCCGGCGGTCGTGACCCCGGCGAGGGCGAGGGTCACGCACGCGACGCCGGCGGTCCGCCGGCGGAGGATGGGCCGAGCAGAGGACATGGGGTGCTCCCGGTGACAAGGACTGTGGTGGCCGTCACCGTAGCGGGGTCGTGCGACAGCGGCATGACGACCGCGAGAACCGGGGAAGAACGCCAGCCCCGGGCGGGCTCCGTACTACCTCGCCGGGTCCCGTACTACCTCGCCGGGTCCGGTGCTCACGGGCTCCGCCGTCGGGTCGCTCAGGTGGCCCGTGCGGCGCAGCCACCACTCGGCGAGCAGCGTCGTCAGGGGCGGGACGGCGGCCGCGAGCGCCACCAGCGTGCGGAACCAGCCCCAGCGGAGCTTCACCGCGGCGACCAGCGCGACCACCACGTACGCGACGAACGCCGCGCCGTGCAGCCGGCCGAACAGCCAGACGCCCGCCTCGGTCGTCTCCGTGACGTACTTGAGGAACATGCCGACCAGCAGGCCAGCCCAGGTGAACGCCTCGATCACGGCGATCGCCGCGTACACGCGGCCGGTGCGGGACAGGGGCTGGCGGGCGGACGACGGGGACGCGGCAGGCATGCGGGACCTCTCGGGGTGCGGGCGGTCGGGCCAGTCTGCCCGACGTCGGCCGCTCGCCGTCGCGGGGAAGTGACAGCCCGTCGGGTCAGGCGAGGGGGCCCAGGGCGGCGCGCCGGTCGGTGCCGGACAGGGCGGCCGCGAGCGCGGGCTCGTCGAGGGCGTCGACCAGCCGCTTCTCCTCGAACCGGAAGTGCGTCTCCATGACCGCGTCGATGCCGTCCAGGTGGCGCTCCAGCGTGGCCGCGTCGGCGTCGGCGTCGACAGCCCGGGAGAGCTCACCGAGCAGGTGGTCGAGCGTGCGGTGGTCGCGCTGCAGCTCGGCGACGACGACCGCGAGGTCGGGGCGCAGGTCGAGGAGGGCGGTGAAGACGCTGGTGTCCTCGCCGCGGTGGTGCCCCTCGAGCGCCTGGCAGAACCCGTGGCAGTAGAGGCCGAGCAGGCGGCGGGGGTCGGCGGCGTCGGCCGGCGCGGGGGCGGCGTCGTCGGCGGTGACGACGGCCTCCCGCGCGACCTCCAGCGCGTCGCGGAGGCGGGCGTGGACGGCGAGCAGCACCTGCCCCCACGCGACAAGACGGGCGGCGGGGTCGGCGGTGCCGGAAGGATCGGCGGGCGGGGCGGTGGTCTCGGGGGACGAATCGGTCACGATGCGTCCGAACCTAGCAGCGGGCCTGGCGGCGGGCCGCCCGGGTACGGTGTCGGCCGTGCCCGACACCCCCACCACGGCCGACCGCGCGCTGATCGGCGCGCCCGACGGCGACCTGCTGCACGTCATGAGCCTCAACGTCCGCTGCGCCATCGACGACACCGTGCCCGGCAGCCCGGACCACTGGCCCGACCGCGCGCCCCTCCTCACGGAGCTGCTGGCCCGGGAGCGGCCGACGCTGCTCGGCGTCCAGGAGGCGCACTTCGGCCAGCTCACGACCGTCACCGGCGCGCTGGGCGACGGCTACCGGTCGGTGGGCCACGGCCGCGAGGGCGGCGCCGCCGGGGAGCACTCCGCGATCCTCTACGACGCGCGCCGGCTGACGCTGCTGTGGTGGGACCAGTACTGGCTGTCCGACACGCCCCGGCTGGCGGGGTCGACGTGGGACCACGTCTACCCGCGCGTCGTGACGTGGGCCCGGTTCCGCGACGAGCGCACCGGTCGCGAGCTGCTGCACGTGAACTCGCACCTGGACCACGAGTCCGCCGACGCCCGGGAGCGCGGCGCCCGCGTGGTGCGCCAGGAGATCGAGGCGGCGGGGCTGCCGGCGGTGTTCACGGCCGACGCGAACGCCCCGGCCGGGGCCTCCGCCCCGTACGACGTCCTCGTCACCGACGGCGGCCTGCTCGACACGTGGGTGGCTGCCGACCGCCGGCTCACCCCCGACGTCGGCACGTTCCCGAACTACGGCACGCCCGTGCCCGGTGCGGACCGCATCGACTGGGTGCTCGCCACGCCCGGCACCGACGTGCTCGCCGCGACGATCAACACCTGGACGAAGGACGGTCGGTGGCCGAGCGACCACACGCCCGTCCAGGCGCTGCTGCGCCTCGCATGACGCCGTCGAGCGTCTCTGCGCGTCAGGATTCGGCTGCCGATTCCTGACTGGCAGGGACGCTCGCCGATGAGTCGGGCCGCCGCGCGTCGTCCACCCGTGCATGACGCAACCTGCGGACGCACGACCCGTCGGCCCCGCGGACTCGGACGCCCTGGGCCCGGAACGCTTCACCGGCGGCGGGGTGCGGCTGTGCTACCAGTCCCTCGGCGACCCGGCCGACCCGACGATCCTGCTGGTCGGGGGCGTCGGGTCGTCGATGGACTGGTGGCCGGCCGACCTGTGCGCGGCGCTGGCCGGCGGGGGCCGGTGCGTGGTGCGCTACGACCACCGCGACACCGGCCGGTCCACCAGCTGCCCGCCCGGCGCGCCGGACTACACCGGCCGCGACGTCACCGAGGACGCGCTGCGCGTGCTCGACGCCGTGGGCGCCGAGCGCGCGCACCTGGTGGGCCTGTCGATGGGCGGCGCCATCGTGCAGGAGCTCGCGCTCGAGCACCCGGACCGCGTCGCGTCGGCCACGCTGATGTCCACGACGCGCGCGTTCGCGGGGCCCGACGACGTCGCCCTGCCGCCGTCCGACCCCGCGCTGCACGGCCTCTGGGACGGCCCCGCCCCCGACCCCGGCGACACCGCCGCGCTCGTCGACGCCGCCGTCGCCGAGGACCGCGCGCTCACCGGCCGGGGCGACTTCGACGAGGCCCGCACCCGCGCCGTCGCGACCCGCGCCGTCGAGCGGTCGACCGACCCGACCGCCGGGACGAACCACTTCGCCGCGGAGCCCGGGGCCCCGTTCGAGGGCACCCTCGCGGACCTCACCGTGCCGACGCTCGTCGTGCACGGCAGCGTGGACCCGCTGTTCCCCGGCCACGGCGCGGCGCTGGCGGCGGAGATCCCCGGGGCGCGGCTGCTGGTGCTCGACGGCGTCGGCCACCAGGTCGCGCCGCCGTCGTCGTGGGACGTGCTGCTCCCGGCCCTGCTCGAGCACACCGCCGAGCGCACCACCGAGCACACCACCGAGCAGACGCCCCGGTAGCGGGGCGAGGATGGGCGTCATGTCCTCCCTCACCCTGACCACCTGGGGCCACGCCGGCGTCCGCCTGGAGCGCGCCGGGCACGCCCTCGTCATCGACCCCGGCACGTTCACGGACCCGCGGATCCTGGACGGCGCCGACGCGGTGCTCGTCACCCACGAGCACCCCGACCACCTGGACGCGCCCCACCTCGCCGGTGTGCTCAGCGAGAACCCGGCACTGGAGGTGTGGGCGCCGCGCGCCGTCGCCGACGGCCTGGTCGAGATGGTCGGCCCGGCCGTCGCCGGGCAGGTGCACGCCGTCGACGGCGGCGACACCTTCGCGGCCGCCGGGTTCGCCGTGCAGGCCCTCGGGCACGTGCACGCGACCATCCACCCCGACATGACACCGCCCGCGAACGTCGCCTACCTCGTGGAGGGGGCCGTGCTGCACCCGGGCGACTCGTTCACCCCCGTGCCCGACGACGCGCAGGTGCAGGTGCTGGCGCTGCCCGTCGCGGGGCCCTGGATGAAGCTCGGGGAGGCGGTCGACTACGTGCGTCAGGTGGCGCCGCGCGTCGCCGTCCCGATCCACGACGCGATCCTCAACGACGCCGGCCTCGCGCTCGTCGACCGCGTCGCCGGCGGGCTGGGCGGCGTCGAGTACCGCCGCCTCGCGCACGGCGAGCCCCTCGACGTGCCGCTCTCCTGACCTTCAGCCGCGGCTGAGCGGCACGACGTCGGCGAGCGGCGCCTGCAGCTCCGCCGACCCGCCCGCGGGCCGGAACCCCAGCGCCACGTTGATCGCCAGCATCGGGGCGTTCGTCTCGTTGTTCCACGTGGAGATGCGGCGCGCGGCGGGGCGCAGGCGCGTGTGCTCGCGCAGGTTCACCGCCTTGAGGAGCATGCCGAGCCGGTGACCGCGGTGCCCGGGCAGCACCACGGTGCTGTCCTGCTCGGTGAGCTCGGGGCGGTCGTCGTCCGCGACGAGCAGCGTCATCCCCGCCAGCGTGCCGGTGCCCAGGTGCTCGGCGACGGTGACGAGGCCGGTCCGGCCGCTCTCGGCCCGCTTCGCCTCCTCCAGGCGGATGCGTGCGCCGTCCCACCGCTCGGCCTCGAGCGCGAGGCCGCCGTTCGGCTCGTCCTCGGACAGGCTGTGCTCCAGCGCCGCGAGCTGGTCGACCCACCGCCCGGGCGCCGGGTCCTGCCAGGTGTGCAGACGGTAGGCGTCGCCGGCCCGAGCGGCGGCGTCGGCCGCGAACCGGTCCACGACGTCGTCGGGCAGCGGGACGTCGAGCACGGAACGGCGCGCGACGATCTCCAGGCCCAGCCCGGCCCGGCGGGCGAAGCGCATGCCGGGCAGGTCGGCGGAGACGTGCCCCGGCCCCTCCCGGGGCGCGAGCGCGTCGGGGGCGCCGGCGGGCGGTTCGTCGGCGAGCTCGACCTCCGCGAACACGGTGGTGCGGCACTCGGTGAGCGCGACCCGGCGCAGCCGGTCCGCGATCGCCGACCCGATCCCCTGCCCGCGGTGGGAGGGCAGCACGGCGATGCGCACGACGACGAGGTGGCGGTTGTCGGAGACGGGCAGGACGAGCACGCCGTGCCCGACGACGCGCGGCGCGCCGTCCTCCGCCTCGCCGTCCACCGCGACGAGCCGGTGGCACCGCGCGTGCTCCTGATGACGGTCGCCGACCAGCAGGTCGACGGCGCGGGGCGCGAGGTCGTCGTGCCCCAGGTCGGCCAGGCCCACGGCCCGCTCGAGCGCCGCGACCCCGTGGTACGCCCAGGCCTCGGGGGCGTCGAGGCGCGCCGCGCGAGGCGGTTCGGCGAGGCGCCACGTCGGCGTGGTCGCGGGGGTGGCCATGCCTCCACGGTGCGCCGCGGCGGGCGTCCGCGTCACGGGCTTTTCGGCGGCCGACGTCGCACGTTCGCCGTCGCGACGCGTAGGGTGCCTCACCGTGACGACCGAGACCCCGCTGCCGGTGACCACGGGCCGACTGGTCCTGCGCGCGCACCGCGCGGAGGACCTCGAGCCCTTGCTCGCCTACTACGCCGACCCCGAGGTCGCGCGCTACCTGCTCGAGGAGCCGTGGACGCCGGACGTCGCGGAGGCGCAGCTCGCGAGGCGTCTCGCGCGCACCCGCATCGACGAGCCCGGCTCCGCCCTCGCGCTGATCGTGGAGCACGAGGGCCAGGTCGTCGGCGACGTCGCCCTGTGGACCACGGGCGACACCGTCTCCCGCGGCGAGATCGGCTGGGTCTTCCACCCCGACCACACCGGCCAGGGCTTCGCGACCGAGGCCGTGCGCGCCGTCCTGGGCCTCGCGTTCGACTTCTACCGCATGCACCGCGTCGTCGCGCAGCTCGACGCCCGCAACGACGCCTCCGCCCGCCTGTGCGAGCGCGTCGGGATGCGGCGCGAGGGACACCTGCGCCAGGACTGGTGGTCCAAGGGCGAGTGGACGGACACGCTCGTCTACGGCGTGCTCAAGGGTGACCGCGCGGCCTGACGCCGCCTCCGGGCGGCGTCGCCCGACAACCTTTCCCGCGCCGTCGGCGTCTATGTCCCGTGAACACACGAGACAGGCAGCACCCATGACGGCCGACGGCGCCGTGCCGCTCGTCGCCGAGACGAGCGCCGAACCGTTCCGGGTCGTGGCGGCGGGCGAGACCCCGGCGGACCGCTTCACGGCGTTCGCCGCGGCCAGCACGCCCGCCCTCTCCCGGATCGCGTACCTCCTGTGCGGCGACGAGCACCGCGCGGGCGACCTGGTCCAGCTCGCGCTGGAACGGACCTACCGCGCGTGGGGGCGGGTCGAGGACGGCGACCCCTTCGCGTACGCGCGCCGCGTGATCGCGACGGCACGCATCGACGGCTGGCGGCGCACCCGCCACGACGTGCTCTCCGACCCCGCCGACCTGCGCCCCGCCCCCGTGCCGGACGCGACGCGGACGGTGGTCGACCGCGACCGGCTCGTCCGCGCGCTGCGGCAGCTCCCCGAGTCGCAGCGGCGCGTCGTCGTCCTGCGCCACCTGCTCGACCGTTCGGAGGCGCAGACCGCGGACGAGCTGGGCATCTCGACCGGCTCGGTGAAGTCGAGCGGGTCGCGCGGCCTGGCGAGGCTGCGCGAGCTGCTCGGCCCCGACGGCAGCAACCACGACGTGACACCGACGAGGAAGGGGACGGTCCGATGACCCTCCAGGACGATTTCGTGACCGAGCTCCAGCACGCGGCCGACCGGGTCGAGCCGGTCGCCGCGCTCGACGGCGCGGCGATGGGCCGCCGCGCCGTCCGCCGGGTGCGGGCCCGGCGCGCCGCACTGACCGGCGTCGGGGCGCTCGCCGCCGTCGGCGCCGTCGCAGGGGTGTGGCAGGTGACGTCGACGGACGGGGTCGTGAGCCCGGCGTCGTCGCCCGACGTGCCGGACGGGTGGACACCCGTCGCCGTCGGCGGCGTGCGGCTCGCGGTGCCCCCCGGACTCGAGCCGAGCCGCCGTGCCGGCGTCTGGGAGCAGGGTCCGGACGACGACGGCGGAGACTTCGTGCAGGTGCAGCCCGCGGGGACGGACGCGCCGCTCGTGCCGCCGGGCTCCGGGCTCACGCCGGTGGACGTCCGCGTCCCGGGGGCGGAGTCGGCCCGGTACGTCGTCGAGGAGCACGGCGCCGACCCGACCTTCGCCCAGGACTTCCTCGGGAGGCTCCAGGTCACGCTGGAGTCGGGGGACGTGGTGCAGGTGTCCCTGGTCTGGGTGGACGGCGGCGAGGGCGAGGAGATGTTCGCCGACCTCGTGGCGACCGTGTCGGCGGACGAGGACTCCGCCCCCCTGCCGGACCCGGACGGTCCGGCCGAGCTGCAGCCCCTGGACGGGTTCGCAGCGGGCGTGCCGGCGGGCTGGGCGAAGACGTCGTTCGCCGGCCTGGAGTACGCCCTGCCGCGTGGCTGGGCCACCGACGAGAGCGTCGCCGACGCGTTCCCCGCCGGTGAGCGGTCGCGGTCCGCGAGCGCCGACGGCTCGGCCGCCATGACGGTGGCGCTGTCCGGCGACTTCGCGGGCTGGCCGGAGTCGATCGCGTCGTCGCCGCTCGACCCGGCGTCCACGTTCCCGCTGGACGGCGCGGACGTGGTCCAGGTCGAGACCCGGACCGCGGACGGCGTCGACAGCACCACCGCGCACGTGAAGCGCGAGGGCGGGCGCGGGTACATCGTCACCCTCGAGACCCCCGGCGACGCCGACGGGCGCGCCCTGACGCGGCAGCTCCTGGGCACGCTGGGCTTCTCCGCCGAGGCGGCGACGGTGCCCGGGCCGGAGGACCTGCCCGAGTTCCCGACGACGGCCGTCCCGGACGGGTGGCGGGCCGCGACCGTCGGCGGGGTCGGCGGGGGCGAGCTGCGGCTGGCACTGCCGGGCGGCTGGCCGGAGGGGCCCACTCCCGACGGCGTCGACTGGGCGGCGGGCCGGAACGAGGAGACGGTCACGGTCATGGCCGCGGCCGGCGACGTCCTCGACACCGTCCCGGCCGCCGGGTACCGGTACGACGTCCCGGGCGCGGACGCCGCCGTGATCCAGCAGGGCGACGACGTGACCCCGGACGGGAAGCCGTGCTTCCTGGGGGCGGTCGAGCTCCGCCGCGGCGACCAGACGGTGGTGCTGTCGTACAGCGGGCCGCGCGGGGAGGCCTCCCACGAGCGGTTCGGCAGCATCGTGCGGTCGCTCCGGCTGTCCGGCAGCTGAGGCGGCGGACCGGTCGTCGACGGAGCGCTTCCTTCTCGTCCCCGCGCAGGACGGGAAGGAAGCGCTCCGTCGACGGCCGCCGCTCAGCGGTGCTCGACGTGCTCCGCGAGGAACTCGCCCCACGTCTGCTTGCCGACCGCGCGGTCGGGCGCGAGGTTGCCGCCCGCCGCGTACGCCCGCGACGCCGCACCCGGCACGCGGACCGGCATCGTGGGACGCCGCGACCCGACGGCGTCGAGGTAGTCCCGCACCATCCCGCGGAACGTGAGCACCTCCGGCCCGGCGACGTCGGGCACGCGGCCATGCGGGTCGCCGAGGGCGAGCTCCACCAGGCGTGCCGCGACCTCGTCCGCCGCGATCGGCTGCGCCCTCCAGCCGGACGGCGTGGGCACCACCGGCAGCTTCGCGAGCGCCCGGGCCGCGATGAGCACCAGCTCGTGGAACTGCGTGGCGCGCAGGTTGCTCCACGGGATCCCGGACTCCTCCAGCACGCGCTCCTGGGCGAGCTTGCTCTCCATGTAGCCGAGGGCGCGCCGGTCGAAGCCGGACCGCACCGGCACCTTCTCCGCGCCCACCACCGAGATGTTCACCAGGTGGGGCTCCGCCCCGGCGTCCCTGACCGCCCGGACCAGCGCCGTCGCCATCGGCTCGTTGTGGAGCTGGTCGCCGGCGAGGTGCACGACCACCTCCGCGTCGCCCACGGCCTGCGCCAGGCCCTCGCCCGTCGCCCAGTCCGCGACGACGTACCGCGCACCGTCGCCCTCCGCGTGCGGGCTGCGGCTGACCACCCGCACGTCCGCGCCCGTCCGCACCAGCCGTGGCACCACCAGCCTGCCGAGGTGCCCCGTACCGCCGGTGACCAGGATGCGTGCCATGCCGTCCTCCTCCGTCGTCGCGCGACCACCGCGCGTCCTGCACCTCCGACGAGGCGGCGGGCGGGGACGTGACCGCGGCTCAGACGGCCGGGTCCTGAAGGCGGGGCAGGGTGGCGACGAGGGTGTCGCGGATGTAGGTCAGTTCCGGCGTCGGCTCCCACTCGGCGTCGGTCTCGTCACCGTCGCCGGCCTCCGCCCACTCGCCGGCGGCGTCGTCCTGCGGGGTGCTGTAGACCCACCACAGGTTGTTCCAGGGGTCGACGAAGCGGGAGAAGACCTCGCCGAAGAAGTCCGTCGGCTCCGTCACGACGTCCGCGCCACCGGCCCGCGCCCGCCTGAGCACCGCGTCCACGTCGTCGACATAGACCTGCAGCAAGGACGGGGTGAACGGCCAGCCGGGCTTGCGCTCGCCGAACATGACGGTGGTGCCGCCGATCTGGAGCTCGGCGTGCAGCAGCATTCCGTCGTGGTCGACGGTCCGCGCGTCGGGGTGCTCGACGCCGTCGAACACGTCGACGAGGAAGAGGATGAGGTTCTCGACGTCGCGGCTGATGATGAACGGGTTGATCGTCGAGAACCCTGAGGGGACGGCCATGGTGGCTCCTTTCGTCCCCGCCATCACACCCCGTGGGCAGGGGCCCGGTCTTGAACGAGAACGTCACCCGGCGTCGGGCCGTCGGCGGGCGGCGGCCGCGAGCACCGCCGCCGGGGTCCGCCCGCGGATGAGGCGCAGGCTACGGGTCAGGTGCGCCTGGTCGGCGAACCCCGCACGCGCCGCCGCCTCCGCCGGCGCGACGCCGGCCTGCAGGAGGGCGTATGCCCTCTCTGCCCGCCTGACCTGCTCCACCTGCCGCGCCGTCAGCCCGACGGTGCGCCGGTAGCGGCGCTGCCAGGTGCGCGGGGACGCGCCGTCCCGGTGCCCGTCGAGCGCCGCGCGGACGCCCTCGTCCACGCCCAACGGGCCGAGGCGCACCATCTCGTCCACCCAGTCCTCGAGCTCGTCGAAGGCCGGCAGCGTCGTCCACCGCTCCCCGAGCCGGACCTGCCCGGAGCGCACCGGCAGGTCGACGGTGGCCCCGAGCACCGGCTGCTTGTCGAGGCCCGTGACCACCACGAACGGTGCCAGCTCCACGCCCCAGTAGCTCTCCCCCGCGACGCTCTTCGTGCTGCGGGCGCTCATGCTCGGCCCGTCGAGCTCGCCGCCGAGGCTCCCGTCGGCGCGGCGGATGAAGGAGATGCCCCAGTACTCCGAGCCCGCCACGAGGTACTCCCCCTGCTCCTCCACGATCGCGCGCCACACCGTGCGCACCGCAGGGGTCGAACCCGGCCGCTCGAGCCACATGGCGTCACGGTATCGCCGGTCGTACGCCACCCTCGGGGTCGAGCGGGAACCGGCGCCGCAGCAGGATCCTCTGGACCAGGGTCCACGCCACCGTCACGAGGAGGTACAGCCCCGCGGCGAGCGGGACGAAGCAGGCGACGACGGCGGTGACGAACTGCAGCGCTCCGAGCGCGCGCTGCATCCCCGCCGCCCCGGCCGGCCCTGCGGTGCCGGCGGTGACGGCGGTCGCCGAGGGCACGGCGAGGCGGCCGCCGGGCAGTGCGGCGCGCCGCGTCAGCTCGCCCACGAGAGCGACGGCGAGCACGAGCGCGCCGAGGACGACCACGGTCGCGACGGCGGGCACGCCGGCGGACAGCGTGCCGACGAGACTGGTGCCGAGCGGCACCCCGAACAGCGTGTGGCCCAGCAGGGCGTTGGCCTGCCCGGCGACCTCGGCGTGGACGAACACGGCGTAGATGACCCCGACCACCGGGGCCTGCAGCAGCATCGGCAGGCAGCCGGCCAGGGGCGTGGTGCCCTCGTCGGCGTAGAGCCGCATCGTGGCGCGCTGCAGCGCCTCGGGGTCCTTGCGGTGCCGGCGCTGCAGCTCGGCGATTCGGGGAGCGAGCCGCACCCGGGTGCGCTCGGCCCGCGCCTGCGATATCCCGACGGGGATCAGGGCGGCGCGGACGGCGAGCGTCACGGCGACGACGGCGGCCGCCGCGGCGCCGGCACCGAGGGCCGGTTCGAGCAGGTGCGACAGGCCCATCAGGGCGTGGTACGCGCCGCCGAGCACGGCGGCGACAGGGGGCAGGGCAAAGAGATCCATGGGGGTGTCCTCGGTCGAACGGTCGGGTTCGCGTTCGCCGAACACCCCGCGGGCGTGCGGGGTCGCCGCGCAGCGCGCGACGTCGCGCCGTCCGGGCGAGGGACGGTCAGGGCAGGGCCCGAGGGGTGATCAGCCGGCGAGGACGCCGGGAGCACGCGGCCGGGGGCGGCCGGGCGCGTGGGGATCGCTCTGGGTGACGAGCGGCGGCACCTCGGCGCCGCGCCGCACGACGGGCGCGGTCACGGGCACCAGTCGCGGGCCGGTCGCCGTCGCGCGGGCCACGAAGCTCAGCGCCATCGCGACCAGGCCGGCGGCGCCGACCAGGAGGAGCAGGGTCGTCAGTGTCGGCGTGCCGAGCAGGACCGCGAGCGACGACGACACGTCGCGCGCCAGCGCGAGCAGGACGTCACCCATGTCGTCTCCCCTCGTGGACCTCGGGCCGTCCCGTCACGATAGCGCGCGCTCGTCAGGTCTCGTCGGCGAGCCGGGCGAACGCGGCGAGCGGCCCGGCGGGCACGCCGCCCTCCACGGGCAGGGTCACCCCGGTGATCCACGCGGCGTCGTCGGACGCCAGGAACGCGACAGCAGCAGCCACGTCCTCCGGCTCGCCCACGCGGCCGAGCGGGTACATCGGCGCGAGGCGGTCGGGGCCGCCCTGGTCGTCCCAGACGCGGGTGCGGACGGTGCCGGGTGCGACGACGTTGACGCGTACGCCGTCCGGCCCGAGCCGGACGGCAAGGTTCCGGGCCAGCACGCCCAGCCCGGCCTTCGCGGCGGAGTACGCGTCGCCCCCGAACGCCGCCAGGCCGTTGACGGACCCGACCAGCACGACGGCGCCGCCCGGGCGCCTCAGGTGCGGCGCGGTGGCGCGCACCAGGCGCGCGGGCCCGGTGAGGTTGCGGTCCACGGTGGCCCCCCAGGCGGCGTAGGTGCCGCCGTCGAGCTGGTCCGGGTGCGGCAGCGCGCCGCCGGCGACGTTGACCACCGCGTCCAGGCGGCCGCGCCGGGCGACGGCGGCCTCCGCCGCCGCATCGACCGATGCCGGGTCGGTGAGGTCGCAGGTCACCAAGAGCGTGCGCTCTCGCGCGGCCGGGTCGAGGGTGGCCGCCGTCTCCTCGGCCGCGGCCGTGTCGACGTCGGCCAGCACCACCGCCGCGCCTTCGCCGGAGAGCCGACGGACGACGGCGGCGCCGATGCCGTGCGCCGCCCCCGTCACGAGCGCGACGCGCCCCGCGAAGCGGTCCATCAGGCGCCGACGTAGTCCGCGAGGTGCTCGCCGGTCACGGTGGAGCGGGCGGCCACGAGGTCGGCCGGCGTGCCCTCGAAGACGACCGTCCCGCCGTCGTGCCCGGCGCCCGGGCCGAGGTCGATGATCCAGTCGGCGTGCGCCATGACGGCCTGGTGGTGCTCGATGACGATCACGGTCTTGCCGGCGTCGACCAGCCGGTCGAGGAGGCCGAGCAGGTTGGCGACGTCGGCCAGGTGCAGACCGGTGGTGGGCTCGTCGAGGATGTACGTGCCGCCCTTCTCGCCCATGTGCATGGCGAGCTTGAGTCGCTGCCGCTCGCCGCCGGACAGGGTGTTGAGGGGCTGGCCGAGCTTCACGTAGCCGAGCCCGACGTCCTCCAGGTGGGCGAGGATCTTGTGCGCGGCGGGGATCTTCGCCTCGCCCTCGCGGAAGAAGGCGTGCCCCTCGGCGACGGAGAGGTCGAAGACGTCGGCGATGCTCTTGCCGCCGAGCGTGTACTCCAGCACCGACGCCATGAACCGCTTGCCGCCGCAGTCCTCGCACGGCGTCTCGACGGTCTCCATGAAGCCGAGCTCGGTGTAGATGCGGCCGTTGCCCTTGCAGGTGGGGCACGCGCCCTCGGAGTTCGCGCTGAACAGGGCCGGCTTCACGCCGTTCGCCTTGGCGAACGCCTTGCGGATCGGCTCCAGCAGGCCGGTGTAGGTGGCGGGGTTGGAGCGCCGCGAGCCCTTGATCGCGCCCTGGTCGACGACGACCACGCCGTCGCGCCCGGCGAGGTTGCCGTGGATGAGGGAGCTCTTGCCGGAGCCGGCGACGCCCGTGACCACGGTCAGGACGCCGGTCGGGACGTCGACGTCGACGTCGCGCAGGTTGTTCTGCGCCGCGCCGCGGATCTCCAGCGCGCCGGACGGCTCGCGGACCGACTCCTTGACGCTGACCCGGTCGTCCAGGTGGCGGCCGGTGAGGGTGCCGCTCGCGCGCAGCCCCTCCAGCGTGCCCTCGAAGCAGATGGTGCCACCGTCGGTGCCGGCGCCGGGGCCGAGGTCGATCACGTGGTCGGCGATCGCGATCGCCTCCGGCTTGTGCTCGACGACGAGCACCGTGTTGCCCTTGTCCCGCAGCTCCAGGAGCAGGCCGTTCATCCGCTCGATGTCGTGCGGGTGCAGGCCGACGGTCGGCTCGTCGAAGACGTACGTGACGTCGGTGAGCGCGGACCCGAGGTGCCGGATCATCTTGGTGCGCTGCGCCTCGCCGCCCGACAGGGTGCCCGCCGGACGCTCCAGCGACAGGTAGCCCAGCCCGATCTCGACGAACTTGTCGAACAGGTGCAGCAGCGCGCCCACGAGCGGCGCGACGCCCGGGTCGTCGATGCCCCGCGCCCACTCGGCGGCGTCGGTGATCTGCATGCGGCACACGTCCGCGATGCCGGCGCCGTTGACCTTCGCCGACCGGGCGGACTCGTTGAGCCGGGTGCCGTCGCACTCCGGGCACGGCACGAACACCGCGGCCCGCTCGACGAACGCGCGGAGGTGCGGCTGCAGCGACTCGGGCGCCTTGCTGAACAGCGACTCGCGCAGCTTGGGGATGAGGCCCTGATAGGTCATGTTCATCCCGAGCGCCTTCACCTTGCCCTTCTCCCGGTAGAGGAAGTCGTGGCGCTCGGCCTCCGTGTAGTCGCGCACCGGCTTGTCGCCGTCGACGAATCCCGACTCCGAGAAGCCCTTCACCATCCAGCCGTCGGCCTTGTAGCCGGGCACGAGGATCGCGCCGTCGCGCAGGGACAGCGACTCGTCGACGATGACGGACAGGTCGAGGTCGGAGACCGTGCCGCGGCCCTCGCACTCGGGGCACATGCCGCCCAGGTACACCTGGTTGCGCACGACCTTCTTCTCGACCTCGCCCCCGGCCTTGCCGGTGCTGAACACACCGCTCGCCGTCGACGTCGGGATGTTGAACGAGAACGCCGTCGGCGGGCCGACGTACGGCTCGCCGACACGGCTGAACAGGTTGCGCAGCATGGCGTTCGCGTCGGTGACGGTGCCCACCGTGGAGCGCACGTTGGCGCCCATCCGCTCCTGGTCCACGAGGATCGCGGTGGTGATGCCCTCCAGGACGTCCACGTCCGGGCGCGGCAGCGACGGCATGAAGCCCTGCACGAAGGTCGAGTACGTCTCGTCGATGAGCCGCCGCGACTCGGCGGCGATCGTCGCGAACACCAGCGAGCTCTTGCCCGAGCCCGACACCCCGGTGAACACGGACAGGCGGCGCTTGGGGATCTCGACGTCCACGTCGCGCAGGTTGTTCTCGCGGGCGCCGCGCACGCGGATCAGGTCGTGCGCGTCGGCGGTGTGCGACGACGTCGCGGCGGGGGACTCTGCGCGGGACTCGATGGCGGTCACGGCGGTGCTCCTTCGATCGTGGTGGCGCGGGTACGCCGGTGGGCGGGCAGGTTCACACACGGGTGAGCGGCAGGTGCGGCGGCGGGGGCAGCTCGACGCCGATCGTGTCCCCGGGGCGGACCGTGCCGCCCCGCGAGACGATCCCCATCACCCCGGCGAGCCGCTCGACCTCGCCGTCGTCCCCGCGGCGCAGCAGCTGCTTGAGCAGGCCCGGCTGGAAGTCGTTGATCTGCTGGCAGGGGTTGCGCAGCCCGGTGACGGTCACGACGGCGCCACCGATCCTCAGCCGGGTGCCCACGGGCAGCCCGAGCAGGTCGATCCCGCGGGTGGTGACGTTCTCCCCCAGGTCGCCGGGGACCACGTCGTGGCCGGCGGCGGCGAGCCGGTCGAAGAGCTCGCCGTGGATGAGGTGCACCTGGCGCAGGTTCGGCTGCGACGGGTCGGCGGCGACCCGGCTGCGGTGCTGCACGGTGACGCCGGCGTGGGCGTCGCCCTCGACCCCGACCCCCTCGATCAGCACGACCCGTTCGACCGACGGCTTGCTGAAGCCGTGGTCGCCGCTCGCGTGCACGGAGTCGACGCGGCCCGCGGCGGGGCGGGACGGCGCCGTCGCTGCGGTCGAGGGGTCCGTGACGGTCACCGGGGGATCTCCTTCGGTCTGTGGGTTCAGCGCCGCGGCTCAGCCGTGCAGCTCGGCAAGAGCCTTGTCGATGCGGCGGGCGCGTGTCGAGGCCTGCTTGGCCCCGTCGACGTCGAGCACGAGGCGGCGCCGGCGACCTGGCGGAAGGGCATCGTACGCCGTACGGGCGACGGGGTCGGCGTCGAGCGCCCGGGCGAGGTCGTCGGGCTCGACGACGACGCGTGGCTCGGTGTCGAGCTCCAGCTCGATCTCCACCTCCGCGCCGACCTCGAGGCCCGCGGCCTCCCGGTTCGCCCGGCTGAGGCCGAGCAGGTGCCGGCCCCGCATGATCGCGACCCGGCTGCGCCACGTGTGGCCGTGGACGGTGATCGTCACCGGCGGCCGGCCGCCGCCGCCGAGGGCCTCGACCACCTCCGGCGGCACCTCGAGCCCTCTCATCTTCTCCGCCGGCTCGACGACGGACCGGAACCGCATGACCGTCCCTCCGCTCTCGCCGGTGGTCCTGGTGAGGCGCGGGATCCCGGGGACGCACACGTCAGGCGCCGACCGGGACGAGACGGACGACCGGGTACTGCCGGTCGCTCTTGCTCTGGTGCTTGTCGATCGTCGGCGCGGCGGCGGCGATCGCCGGCCACACCCGGGCGCGCTCGGCGTCGTCGAGCACGTGCGGCGTGACCGCCGTGGAGCCGGCGCCGTGCAGCTCGACCGCGACCTGCTCCGGGTGCGCGACGAGGTTCGCGAACCAGCCGGGGTGCCGGCTGCCGCCGCCCGACGCGACCACGAGGCGGCCGCCCGCGCCGTCGTCGAACCAGGCCAGCGGGTTCTCCCGCGCCTCGCCGGTGCGGCGGCCTACGGTGTGCAGGACCAGCAGGTCCATGCCCATCATCTGCCCGCCCTTGCGGCGGATCTTCTTGGCGGTGCTGGCGTTGGCCTGTCGCTGGACCCACAGGGAGAGCGGTCCGGGGGTGCCCTTCGGGCGCTTCGTGGTCTGCGTGGAGGTCATGGCGCTCACCCGACCTGGTCGATGCGGACCATGTTGCCGGCGGGGTCGCGGAACGCGCAGTCGCGAACGCCCCACGGCTGCTCGGTGGGCTCGGAGACCACCTCGGCGTCGGCGGCCTGGAGCTTCGCGAAGACGCCGTCGAGGTCCTTCGTGCCCAGGATGATCGACTGGTAGCTGCCCTTGGCCATGAGCTCGGTGATGGTGCGGCGCTCGTCCTCGGTGACTCCCGGGTCGGCGGCAGGCGGGGTGAGGACCAGGCGGGTCTCGGGCTGGGCCGGCGAGACGAACGTCAGCCAGCGCATCTCGCCCTGGCCCACGTCCTGGACCAGCTCGAAGCCGAGCAGGTCGCGGTAGAAGCCCAGCGAGGCCTCGGGGTCGGTGTGCGGGAGGAAGGTCGTGTGGATCGTGATGTCGATGTCGCTCATGGAATTCACGCTAGGTGGAGGTCCACCGCCGGCGCTTCTCGATTCCTGACCGGTCGGGTCACCTGCTTGGTGACGCACGACGGCAGCTCCCCCGCCGCCGACGTCCGGGCCCGCCGCGCGTACTCGCTGGGCGACATCCCCACGAGCTCCGTGAAGCGGGTGCTGAACGTGCCGAGCGACGACGACCCCACCTCGAAGCACACCTCCGTGACGCTCAGGCCGCCCCGGCGCAGCAGCGTCATCGCCCGCTCGATGCGCCGCGTCATGAGGTAGCTGTACGGCGACTCGCCGAACGCGGCCTTGAACTGCCGGCTCAGGTGCCCGGCCGACATGTGCACGCCCCGGGCCAGCGCCTCCACGTCCAGCGGCTGAGCGAACTCCCGGTCCATCCGGTCGCGCACGCGCCGCAGCAGCGCGAGGTCGCGGAGGCGGTCGGCATCACTGCTGGTCACGGGTGCGATGCTTCCACGACCCACCGACGCCCGCCCACCGGTGAGATCGGTCATCCGGTGCCAGATCGGTCATCATGCGGACCGATCTCGTCCCGGACGACCGATCTCACGCGTCGCCAACCGACCGTGCAGGTGCATGTCGTGCCAGCCGTCGAGGTGGCGCACCGACTCCCGCAGCACGCCCTCGGCGGCGAAGCCCGCCTTCTCGGCCACGCGGCAGGACGACGCGTTGTCGGTGGAGTGCACCAGCTCGAGGCGGTGGAAGCCCGCCGCGAACGCCCAGTTCGCGGCCACGTCCAGCGCGGCGGGGGCCACGCCGCGGCCCCGCGCGACCGGGGCCGTCCAGTACGCGACGACGCCCACGCCGTGCGGGTCGAACGTCTTGACGGCCATGCGGCCCAGGACGACCGTGTCGTCCGCGGCGTCGGCCACGGCCCAGCTCGACTCGCGGCCGTCGGCCCAACCGGCGAGCCAGCCGCCGAGCACCTCGCGGGCCTCGTCGTCCGACTCCAGGACGCGGACGTGCCACCGCTGGATCGCCTCGTCGGCGTACACGGCACGCACCGCCGGGGCATCCTCCGGCCGCCACGGCCGCAGCCGCGCGCCCGCGGCGGGCACGTCGAGCACCGGCTGCTCGGGGTCGGTGAAGAGCGCGAACGTCACGGGCAGGAGCGTGGGCATGCCCGCGATCCTCGCAGCCCACGACCTGCAGGGCCAGCACGTTCGCGCTGCTCACGGGCGGTCCGGGATCAGTCCTGGGGCGCAGGGTCGACACGCGTGGTGCGCAGGTGCTCGAACACCACGGACGTGCGGACGTCCGCGACCGCCGCGTGCTGCGTGAGGCGGTCGATGACGAACGCGTAGAGCCGGTCGTTGTCGGGGACGGCGACGTGCAGGACGAAGTCCGCCGTGCCCGTCGTGACGAACACCCCCAGCGTCTCCGGCAGGTCCTGCGCCCAGTCGCGGAACTCCTCGATGACGGGCCGCGACGGTGGTCGGACGCGCACCGACACCAGGGCCTGCACCGGCCGCCCCATCGCCCCGAGGTCGACGTCGAGCAGGGCGCCGCGGATCACCCCGCGGCGCCGCAGCGCGCGGGTGCGCTCCAGGGCGGTGCTCGGCGAGACCCCGACGGCGGCCGCGACGTCCCGGTTGGTCCGCCGTGCATCCGACTGGAGCTCGCGGAGGATCGCCCGATCAAGTTCGTCCACGGGGCCGATTCTCGCACTCCTGCCGAACGTCGTACGGATCCGTCACCTGATGACCGCGTGTCGTCGTAGCGTCTCGGCTCGACAGCGCACGAACGAACAGGAGATTCCCTCATGACCGACATCGGGTTCGCCCCGGAGGAGATCGACACGGCCACCCCGACCCGCAAGGCGCGGCTCAAGTGGGTCGTCGCCGTGCGGGACACGCTGGCACCGGGGCAGGCGGCGAACGCGGCGATCTGCGTGGCCGCGGCCACGATGCCTTGGGTCGACGGGCTCCTGGGCCCCGACGCCAAGGACGCCGACGGGACCGTGCACCCCGGGCTGCCGTGGACCGGGTGCTCGATCGTCGCCGCGGACGCCGCCACCCTCCGCGAGATCCGCGCGAAGGCCGCCGCGCACGAGCAGACCTTCGTCGCCGACATGCCGGCCGTCGGCCAGGCGGTCCGGGTCTACGACGAGTACCTCGACGCCGTCTCGCGCACCCCCGTCGACGAGCTCGACTACGCCGCCGTCGGGATCGTCGGGCCGCGGAACAAGGTGGACCGCATCATCCGGAGCCTGCCGCTGTTCTGACGACGCCAGGACGCTCCCGCCGGTCAGCCGTGTCCGGCGTGCCGCTGGCCGGCCGGCGTCCGAGGCCCGTACCCGTCGCCCACGACCCGCCCCCCGCTCTCGGTGTGCGCACCGTGCCCGGACAGGTGCTCCGACGGCCCTGGCCGCGCGTCGGACCCCGGCTCGACGACGAGGAGCTGGCCCATCATCCCCTCGTCCTCGTGCAGCAGCATGTGGCAGTGGTACATGTACGGCAGCTCGTCGTCGGTGTAGTCGTCGAACCGCATCAGCAGCCGGTAGGTGCGCCGCGGCTCGAGGTAGACGGTGTCCTTCGGGCCGGCGAGCTCGGGCGGGGGCGCCTGGCCGTCGACGGTCAGCACGCGGAACTGCACGTCGTGCACGTGGAAGCTGTGCGGCATGGGGATGGTGTTGCGCACCTCCCACACCTCCGTGCTGCCGACGGTCGCGACCTCGTCGATGCGCCCGGCGTCCATGCGCTCGCCGTTGATGGTGCGCTCGTCGAGGTCGAACGTGCGGGTCACGGTCGCGTCGCCCTCGTGGAGCGCGTCCTCGGCGGCGTGCTCCGCCCTCCCCCACGACGGCTCCGGCGACGGCGCGAGCCGCTCCGCCGCGCGCAGCTCCAGCACGTCGAACGCGTCGTTGCCGCCCATCGCGAACGGTGCGGCGACGCCCCCCAGGTCCGCCTCGGACGAGTGCAGGCGGGTGGTCTCGCCGGGCTCCATCGCGACCACCACCTCGGCCCGCTCCCCCGGCGCGAGGCGCACGTGGTCCAGCCGCACGGGCGCGTCCAGCAGCCCCCCGTCCGTGGCCACCAGGTCCATCCCCCGGTCCGCGAACCCGAGGGAGTACGTGCGCGCCGTCGACCCGTTGAGCAGCCGCAGCCGCACCCGCTCGGTCGTGACGCGCTGGTACGCGCCGGCGATGCCGTTCGTCACGACCGTGCCGCCGAGCGTGCCCGGCTCGCCGCCGTCGTCCTTCAGCACGAGCCGCCCGTCGTCGTCGATCACCTTGTCCTGCACGACCACCGGGACGTCGTCGACGCCGTACTCCTGCGGCAGGTCGGCGGCGCGCGACGCGTCGTCGTCGAGCAGGAACAGCCCGGCGAGCCCGCGGTACACGTGCTCCTCGGTCTCGCCGTGCGGGTGCGGGTGGTACCAGAGCGTCGCGGCGGGCTGGTCGATCGTCCAGGTGGGCCGCCACGTGGCGCCCGGCTCGACGGGCTGGTGCGGGCCGCCGTCCATCGCCGCGGGCAGGTGCATGCCGTGCCAGTGCACGCTGGTGGTCTCGTCGAGATCGTTCGTCACCTCGACGGCGACCTGCTCGCCGCGCTCGGCGCGCAGCGTCGGGCCGAGGTACGGGCCGTCGAAGCCCCACGTCGGGGTCTCGACGCCGGGCAACAGCTCGGTCGTGCCCTCCTGCGCGGTGAGGTGGAAGGTGCGCACGCCGTCCACCACTTCCGACTCCGCGAGCGGCGGGATCGGCAGCTCGCGGGCGAACTCCGGCTCGTCCACCGACGTCACCGAGCCGGGGATCGCGCCGCACCCGGCGGCCAGCAACGCGACCACGGCCGCGAGCGCCGTCGCCGTCGCCCGTCGGCTCATCGCGCGCCCCCGCCGCGGGCCTTCTGGATGCCGAGCGCGACCACACCGGCGAGCGCGCCCCAGCCGGCGTCCATCACGAGCGCCGGGACAGCCGTCCACGCGGCCGCACCGTCGCCGCCCGGACCGAACCCGCCGACCAGCGTCGACACACCCAGCGCGACGACGCCGAACGCGAGGCCCGTCATCGTCAGGGTGAGCACGGGCCGGGGCACGCGGCCGAACCCGACGACGCCGATCCACACGACGGCGGTGAGCGCGACGATGCCCAGCGCGCGCGGCGCGCCGGTGCCGCCGATGCCGGTGAGCCCGGTGAGCGGCCAGAGCAGCGCCATCGACGCGAGCCCGGCCACGAGCGGCCAGGAGACGCCGGTGCGCGAGGCCGGGGCCAGTTCGACGGACGGGGGGACGGGCCGGTTCGACGGCTGGGGAGAGGGCTGGGGAGAGGGCTGGGGAGAAGGCTGGTTCGTGGTCATGCCTCGACGATCGCCGCCGGGACCCCGCCGCCACATCGGCCCGGGAGCGTCTCCTGGTGTCGCCCCGGGGCGACACCGACCCTGAGCGCCGCTCCGGGGCAGGGTCAGGCGCCGGCGGGCCGACCTGCGCGCAGGTTCGTGGTGAACCGGGCGACGTCGTCGACCAGGCCCGGGTATGCGCCCTCGACCGGCGCCTCCCGAGCGACGACGTCGGCGATCGCGGCGAGCGCCTCGTCCACCAGCTCGCCCGCGGCGCGCACGCCCCACGACGCGATCTCGGTGACGAGGTGCGACCGCTCGACGGCGGCGTGGCGGTAGACCCCGTCGACGGCGAGCGCCAGCTCGCCGTCGTTCGGCAGGTGCGCCTGGGGCACGACGTCGTAGGCCGGCGCGAGGGCGACCGAACCGTCCTGCGGGTGCAGCAGCGCGACGTTCTTCGCGTGCAGGTCGAGGTTGCCGAGCGCCACCGCGAGCACGGTGAGCCGTGCGAGCCTGGCGACAGAGTCCCGCTGGCCGAGCCGGGAAAGCTCCTGGGCGATCCGCGCGAGCGAGACCTTCCCGCCGTACCGCTGGTACTTCTGGTCGCCTCGGGTGCCCAACGCCTGGTTGAAGTCCTCCTGATGGATCCGGTGCGGTACCCCGCCGTCCGGAGGGACCTCACGGTCGTAGCGCTCGACGACCAGCGCCGGCGTGCCCGCGAACCTCTCGATCCTGGTGGCGAACGACGACAGGCCGAGCGCACGCGCGAACCGCGCGCCGTACTCCTCGTCGAAGACGATCGTGGGGTGGTCGCGCGACACCGGCTTGAGGATGTGGGTCGACGGGTAGCCGTCGAGCGCTCGAGCCCAGCCCGAGGGCGTCCGTGCGAGCACGATCTTGTCCTGGACCCCGTTCAGGGACGTCTTGCCCCCGTTCGGCTTGTTGGCCAGTGGGAACGTCGACGCGCTCGCCAGCAGGTCGGCCACCCCCGCCTCGTCGAGGGGCTCGAGTGCCGGCGTCCGCGGCTCGCCGGGCCCCTCGGGGTCCCAGATCTGCAGCGCACCCGCCACGTCCCGGCCGTAGGCCCGGAGCAACCCGACGACGTCGTGCTCGGCGACGTTCGCCTCCTGGGCCAGCCGGGTCAGCAGCCGCCCCTCCGGCAACAGCTCTCGGAAGAAGTTCTGCCGCCGTTCCTTGCGGCCACGCGCGGGGACCACGGCGAGCGGAACGGACACCGACAGCACCAGGCTGTCCAGGCCGAACGTCGCGACCGCGGCTTCCTCGGCGACGAAGTCGAGCGCAGCGCCACGCCCTCGGAGCGTCCCCACGCGCAACCCGTAGAGCTCGACCGCGAGGTCAGCCACGGTCATTCTCCGTCGTGCCGTCGGACGGCGGGTCGATCGTCGCCGACAGCTCGGTGCCCGTCTCCCGGAGCACCGCGAAAAGGCGCTCCGTATAGATCGACGGCTTCCCTGCTTCAATCTCCCAGATGTAGCGCTGCGTGGTGCCGATCCGGGCAGCGAGCTCGCGCTGGCTCCACCCGTGAAGAAGGCGAGCCTGCTGCAGGATCCGCCCCAGCGACTCGGGGCTCGTGACCTTGCCGGTGTAGGGCATTCGACCTCCTGTGGTGACTACCGATGTGTAGTCAGCCTGACCGACTACACATCGGTAGTCAACGAGCATGACGTCGAAAAGGTAGTCACCAATATCGACTACCTTTTCGACGTCACCTAGCCTGACGGACATGACCTCGTCCGCAACGGCGCCGCCGAGCCCGTGGGTGACCGACGTCGTCCTGGCGCTGGCGTCGACGCTCGTCGTCGCCGTCGTCATCGCCGCAGACCCGTCGGGCCAGGGCGACGCAGGCGTGGCGGCCTACCTGTTCGCGGTGGGGTTCGGCGCCCTGGTGCTGCTGCGCCGGGTCGCGCCGCGCACGATGCTCGTGCTCACGTTCCTCGGCGTCTGCGCCTACTACGCCCTCGGGTTCGCGCCCATCGGCATGGTGCTGCCCGCCGTCGCCGCGCTCTACTCGGCCGCCGAGCGCGGGCGCACCGGCTGGGCGGTCGGCACGGGGGCGGTGCTCATCGCGGTCGCCACGTACTTCCGCGTGATCGACGAGGACGTGGACCCCGCCGCCGCGCTCACGGCCTACGACCTGGTCACCAACGTGGCCCTCACGGCGGCCGCGGTCGCGCTCGGCGTCGCGGTCCGGCTGGCTCGCGAGGCCCGCGAGCGCAACGCCCTGGTCCGCGAGCTCACGGCGGAGCAGGAGGCGCACGCCGCGCAGGAGCGGCTCCAGGCCGAGCGGCTGCGGATCGCGCGCGACCTGCACGACACCGTCGGCCACCACCTGTCGGTGGTCGCGCTGCACGCCGGCGTGGCGGACGAGGCGGTCGGGCGGGACGACGCCGCCGCGCGCGACGCGCTCACCCGCGTCCGGGAGGCGGCATCGGGCACGCTGGACGAGCTGCGGGCCACGGTGAAGGTCCTGCGCGCGCCCGACGCCGCGCCGCGCGGGGCCCTCGGCCTGGGGGGCCTCGACGGCCTCGTCGCACCGGTGCGGGCGGCCGGCGTCGACGTCGAGGTGGTCGACGCCGTCGCGCCCGGCACGCTGAGCGACGCGATCGATGCCGCCGCGTACCGCATCGCCCAGGAGGCGTTGACCAACGTGCTGCGCCACGCGCACGCCCGGCACGTCCTGGTCGAGGTGGACGTCGACGACGGGCGCCTCCGCCTGGCCGTGACCGACGACGGCCGCGGCACCGGGCCCTCCCCTGGCACCGGGTCGGGACTGGCAGGGATGCGCGAGCGCGCGGGCCTGCTGGGCGGCACGCTCACCGCGGGCGACGCGCCGGGCGGCGGGTTCGCCGTCGTCGCAAACCTCCCGGCGAGGCTGGACCCATGATCCGGGTGGTGCTGGTCGACGACCAGGAGCTGGTCCGCGCAGGGTTGCGCCCTCTCGCGGAGCGCGACGGCGACGTCAGCGTGGTGGGAGAGGCGGCCGACGGCCGCGCCGGCCTGTCGCGGGTGCGTGAGCTGCGGCCCGACGTCGTGCTGATGGACGTGCGGATGCCCGGGCTGGACGGCATCGAGGCGACCCGGGAGATCGTCGCCGACCCGGCGCTGCGCGACGTCCGCGTCCTCGTCCTCACCACGTTCGACGAGGACGAGCACGTGGTCGAGGCCATCCGCGCCGGCGCTGCCGGCTACCTCCTCAAGGACGTCTCCCCCGGCGACCTGCGCGCCGCGATCCGCACCGTGGCCGCCGGCGACTCGCTGCTGTCCCCCGCCGTCACGGCCGCGGCGATGCGCGCCGTCGCCGCCGCGCCGCACCGGCTCGACGACGCCGCCGTCGCCGACCTCACCGAGCGCGAGCGGGAGGTGCTCACCCTGGTGGGTCGCGGGCTGACCAACGACGAGATCGCCCGCGACCTGTACCTCAGCCCCGCCACCGCGCGCACGTACGTCAGCCGGCTGCTCACGCGGCTCGACGCCCGCGACCGTGCCGCGCTCGTCGTCCTCGCCTACGAGACGGGGCTGGTGCGGCCGGGCGGGTGAGCGTCGGGGTCAGACCAGGCCGAGCTCCCGCGCCCGCACGCCCGCCTGGAACCGCGACCCGGCGCCGAGGGCGGTCAACAGCTCGGCGACGCGACGGCGGTAGGTGCGCACGCCCATCCCCATCGCGCGGGCGGCCGTCTCGTCCTTGACCCCCTGCCCGAGCAGGTCGAGCACCTGGGGTGCGATGGCCCGGATCTCGGCGATGCGGGCGTCGAACACGGCGAGGTCCGTGGCCGACCGCCAGGCCGCGTCGAACAGCGAGGTGACGCCCTGCACCGCCTCAGGCTGCGTGATCACGCTGTACGAGCGCCGTCCGGCCTGGACGTCGCCCGCCAGGATCACGAGCCGGCGGTCCAGGACGATCGTCTCGTTGATCTCGTCGGTGGTGATGCGGATCTGCGCGCCGTACCGGTCGCGCAGCAGCTTCAGGTGCCTGGTGGCGACGGGGTCGAGCAGGACGCCGGACCGGTAGACCTTGCGGACGGTCGCGGCGCCCCGCGGCGGGTGCTCCACCGCGAGCCCCTCGGCCCGGTGCGCCGCCTGCCAGGTGAACAGGTCGTTGGCGGCGCACGCCACGTCGGTCGCGGTGGCGAACAGGTGCGCGGTGCGAGCGAGGAGCTCCTCCTCGCCCCGGACGATCGTGACGGCCTCTCCGGTCTGCATGCCCTCGATCCTGCACCCCGGTGGCAGGGTCCTGCCAGGGTCGGCAACAACCTGCCATCGCCGCGGGGCGGGGGCGCGAGGCACGCAGGCTGGACCGCATGACCACCACGACCAGCACCCCCGCCACCACGACCACCGCCCCCGACGCCGGCGCCGCCGGCACCTGGCGGCTCGGCGACCGCACCGTGAACCGGCTCGGCCTGGGCGCCATGCGGCTCCCCGGCATCCTCGGCGCCCCGACGCCCCGCCCGCGCGAGGACGCGATCGCCGTGCTGCGGCGCGCCGTCGAGCTCGGCGTGAACCACATCGACACCGCCGCGTTCTACTTCCTGCCCGCCCGCTCCGCGAACGAGCTGATCGGCGCCGCCCTCCGGCCCTACGCCGACGACCTGGTGATCACCACGAAGATCGGCGCCTCCCGGTCGCGCGACGGCGTCTTCGAGCCGTACGCCCGCCCCGACCAGCTCCGCGACCACGTCGAGGAGAACATCCGGCAGCTCGGCCTCGACCAGCTCGACGTCGTGAACCTGCGCTGGGGCGCCGGCATGGGCCGCGAGCCCGGGTCGGTGGCCGAGCACGTCGGCGCCCTCGCCGAGCTGCGCGACGCCGGGCTGGTCCGGAACATCGGCATCTCCAACGTGCTGCCCGAGCAGCTCGACGAGGCGCTGGAGATCACGCCCGTCGTGTGCGTGCAGAACCGCTACGGCCTCACGGAGCGCGACGACGACGGGCTGCTCGCGCGGTGCGGCGAGCTCGACATCGCGTTCGTGCCGTTCTTCTCCGTGGGCGCCGCGGTCCCCGGGGCCGTCCCGGGAGGCGCCGCCGACGAGACCGGCGTGGAGCAGGTGGCTGCCGTCGCCGCGAGCCACGGTGCGACGCCGGCCCAGGTGCGGCTGGCGTGGACGCTGCACCGCGGCCCGCACGTCCTCGCCATCCCGGGCACGGGCGACGTCTCGCACCTGGAGCAGAACGTGGCCGCCGCTGCTCTCCGCCTGACCGACGACGAGCTCGCCCGGCTCGACGCCGTCGCGTCCTGACCCGCTCCGCGCGGCGATGTCGTGAGTACATGACCCCATGTACTGTCGTGGCCATGGAGACGGTCACGCTCACGCACACCGCCGCGCTGGCGCGGCTCGGGCACGCGCTGTCGGACGGCACCCGCGCGCGCATCCTGCTCGCGCTGCGCGACGCGCCCGCCTACCCGTCCGACCTGGCCGCGACGCTGGGCGTCTCCAAGCAGGTGATGAGCAACCAGCTCGCGTGCCTGCGCGGCTGCGGCCTGGTCGTGGGCCGCCAGGACGGGCGCCGCACCGAGTACCGGCTGGCCGACCCGCACCTGGCGCACGCGCTCGGGGACATGCTGCGGCTGGCGCTCGTCGTCGACCCGGACTGCTGCGGGCCGGACTGCACGTGCGCGACGCCCGCCGCCCACGGGCCCACCGGCGCGGAGGACGCCGCGTGAGCCACGACCACGACCACGCGCACGGCGCGGCCGACCACCGCGGCCGGCTCGCGGTCGCGTTCGGCATCACCGCCACGATCCTCGTCGCCCAGGCGGTGGGGGCGCTGCTCACCGGCAGCCTCGCGCTGCTGGTCGACACCGCCCACATGCTCACCGACGCCGGCGGGCTGGCGCTCGCCCTGTTCGCCGCGCACCTGTCCCTGCGGCCCGCGTCCCCGCAGCGCACCTGGGGCTACCGCCGCGCCGAGGTGCTGGCCGCGCTGGCGCAGGCGGCGGTGCTGCTCGTGGTCGGCGTGTACGTGCTGGTGGAGGCGGTGCTGCGGCTCGCGGACCCGCCGGAGATCCCGTCCACGCAGCTCGTCGTCTTCGGCGTCATCGGGCTGGTGGGCAACCTCGCGTCGATGGCCGTGCTCGCCGGCCGCCGGGACGCCAACCTCAACCTGCGTGCCGCGTTCCTCGAGGTGCTCAACGACGCGCTCGGGTCCGTCGGCGTCATCGTCGCCGCCATCGTCATCGCCACCACCGGCTGGCAGCGCGCCGACTCGGTCGCCGCCCTGCTCATCGGGGCGCTCATCCTGCCGCGCGCCGTGAGGCTGCTCCGGGCCGCCGGGTCGGTGCTGCTGGAGTCCACCCCGCCCGGGCTGGACCTCGAGGAGGTGCGCGCGCACCTGCTGAAGGTGGACCACGTGCGCGACGTGCACGACGTGCACGCCTCCCTCATCGCCACCGGCCTGCCGATCCTGTCCGCACACGTCGTGGTCGACTCGGGCTGCTTCACCGACGGGCACGCCGGGCGCATCCTCGACGAGCTGCAGGAGTGCGTGGCCACCCACTTCGACGTCGCCGTCGAGCACTCCACGTTCCAGGTGGAGCCCGAGACCCACCCGGAGCACGAGCACCAGACGCACGCCTGAGCCGCAGGTCGCGTGGTGGCGGTGCCCGATGAGCGGTGCTGTGCTGGGCGCATGTCCTCCCGCACCGACACCGACCCCACCGGCCACCCCGACGAGCCGCACGTCGGGAGCCTCGCCCAGCGGCTGAACTGGCTGCGGGCGGGCGTGCTGGGCGCCAACGACGGCATCGTCTCCGTGGCCGCCGTCGTCGTGGGTGTCGCCGGCGCGACGCCGGAGCGGGCGCCCGTCCTCACGGCGGGGCTCGCGGCCCTGGTGGGCGGCGCGATCTCGATGGCGCTCGGCGAGTACGTGTCGGTGTCCAGCCAGTCGGACAGCGAGAAGGCGCTCATCGCCAAGGAGAAGCACGAGCTCGCGACCATGCCGGACGAGGAGTTCGACGAGCTCGTCGGCCTCTACCGCCGGCAGGGCCTCAGCGAGGGCACGGCGCGGCAGGTCGCCACCGAGCTCACCCACCACGACGCGCTCGGCGCCCACCTGTCCGCCGAGCTCAACATCGACCCCGACGACGTCGTCAGCCCCTGGCACGCCGCCTGGGCGTCGCTGCTCGCGTTCCTGTGCGGCGGAGTCCTGCCGATGCTGGCCGTGCTGCTCGTCCCCGAGCCGTGGAAGATCGCCGGCACGTTCGTCGTCGTCCTCGCCGCCCTCGGCGCGGCCGGATCGATCGCCGCCTGGATCGGCGGGTCGCCGCGCACCCGGTCCGTCGCGCGCGTCGTCGTCGGCGGCGCGCTCGCGCTCGGCGTCACCTTCGCCCTCGGGTCGCTGCTCGGCACCACCGGCGTCGTCTAGCCCCGCAGCCCCGCCGGGACCGGCTGGTCCGGGTGCGGGGTGTCGCCGACCGCGGCCTGCGCGCGCCACAGGTCCACCTCGAGCCGGGCGCGGACCTCGGCGTACGCCGGGTCGTCGGCCACGTTGTGCAGCTCGTCCGGGTCCTCCTGCAGGTCGTACAGCTCCCACTCCCCGGCGAACCGCGGCCATCCCGTGCCGGGCAGCCCGAGGCCGTCGTTGTAGTAGTAGACGAGCTTGTACCGGTCGTCCCGGTAGCCGTAGTGGGCGGGCGCGTGGTGCACGCCGTCGTGGTGCTCCCAGTACCGGTAGTAGAAGCCCGGGGCGGGCGGCTGCGCAGCACGACCCGCGACGTCGGGCCCCACGAGGTCCGGCCAGAACGACCGGCCCTGCATCCGCGGGTGGGGCTCCACCCCGGCCGCGTCCAGCAGCGTCCGCGCCCAGTCCACGTTGGTGACCATGCCGTCGTGCACCTGCCCCGGCGGCACCGCCCGCGGGTAGGACACCAGCAGCGGCATCCGGATCGACTCCTCGTACATGAACCGCTTGTCGAACCAGCCGTGGTCCCCGAGGAAGAACCCCTGGTCGGACGAGTACACGAGCAGCGTGTCGTCGAGCTCGCCGCGCTCGCGCAGCCAGTCCGTCACCCGGCCCACGTTGTCGTCCACCGACGCCACGCAGCGCAGGTAGTCCTCCATGTACCGCTGGTACTTCCACAGCGCCAGCTCGTCGTAGGACAGCCCGGCCGGCGGGTCCACCTTCAGGTCCGCCGCCGTCAGGTGGTCCGCGACCCGCATCGCCGCCCGCCGCGCCGACGACGTCCGCGTCGCGTAGTCGTCCGTGAACGTCGCCGGCACCGGGATCGGGTCCGTGTACATCCCCGCGTGCGCCTCGTCCGGCTCCCACGACCGGTGCGGCGCCTTGTGCCACACCAGCACGCACCACGGGTCGTCGCCCTCGAGCGACTCCAGCCACTCCAGCGCCAGGTCGGTGATGACGTCCGTCGCGTACCCCGGCACGGTCCGCTCGCCGGCGGCGGAGCGGAACGTCGGGTCGTGGTACTCCCCCTGGTCGAGCAGCACGTCCCAGTAGTCGAAACCCTCCGGGTCGTGCCCCTCCCCGTGCCCCATGTGCCACTTGCCGACCACCGCCGTGCGGTAGCCCGCCGCCCGCAGCTGCGAGACGAACGTCGGCTGGCTCGCGTCCAGCGGCGTCGACAGCGTCGTCACCCCGTTGACGTGGCTGTACGTGCCCGTGAGGATCGACGCCCGCGACGGCGTGCACAGCGAGTTCGTGACGTAGCAGCGGTCCAGCCGCACGCCGCGCTCGGCGATCTCGTCGATGCGCGGCGTGCGGTTCACCACCGACCCGTACGCCCCGATCGCGTGCGCGGCGTGGTCGTCGGTGAGGACCAGGACGACGTTCGGCCGCCTCATCCGGCCGCCACCTCCGCCCGGTCGGCGCGCACCGGGTTCGGGATCGCGTCCAGCAGCGCACGCGTGTACTCGTGCTGCGCCTGGCGCACCACCTGCACGGTGGGGCCCTGCTCCACGATCTCGCCGGAGCGCATCACCATGATGTCGTCGGCGAGCAGCCGGGCGCTGAGCAGGTCGTGGGTGATGTAGAGCATCGCCACGTCCTGGTCGCGCACGGTGTCGGCCAGCAGCTCGAGGATCTCCGCGCGGATCGAGACGTCCAGCATCGAGATCGGCTCGTCGGCGATGAGCAGCCGCGGCCGCGGGGCCATCGCGCGGGCGACGACGACGCGCTGCCGCTGCCCGCCCGAGAGCTGGTGGGGCAGCTTGTCCACGTAGGCGGCGGCGGGCGACAGGCCCACCGACTCCAGCAGCGCCAGCACCTGCTCGTGCAGCGCGTCCCCGGACAGGCCGAGGTAGTTCCGCAACGGACGGCCGAGGCTGTACCCGATGGTCTTGGTCGGGTTGAGCGCGGCGAACGGGTCCTGGAACACCATCTGCACCTGCGACCGGTAGTCGCGCAGCGCACCGCGCCGGAGCGTGCCGGGGTCGACGCCGTCCACCAGCAGGGTGCCCGACGTCGCCCGCTCGTTCCGGGTCAGCAGCTTCGCGATGGTCGACTTGCCCGACCCGGACTGGCCCACGAGCGCGCGCACCTGGCCGGGCGCCAGCGTGAACGAGACCCCCTTGACGGCCTCGACGGTCTCCTTGCGCAGGCCACGCCGGCGCTCGTACGTCTTGACCAGGTCCTCGACCACGACCAGCGGCTCGCGCTCGGGGTCCGTCACGCGCTCCGACGCCCACGCCGTCACCTCGGCGAACCGCGGGACCACGAGCTCCGCACCGGCCGCCCGCTCCGCGCGTCCCACCTCGGTGTGCAGGTGGCAGCGCACCAGCGACTCGGGGGACGACACCGACGGCGCGCCGAGCGCCACCGGCACGGGGTCGGCGGGTCGCAGCTCCGGCACGAGGGTCTCGCAGGCGTCGAGCCGCGACGGGCAGCGGGGGGCGAACGGGCACCCCGTCGGCGCCTCGGTGAGCGCCGGCGGGCGGCCCGCGATGTACGCCACGGAGACCTCCTCGGCGCGCGGGTCGTCGAAGGAGCCCAGCAGGCCGTGGGAGTACGGGTGCAGGGGGTCGGCCGCGAGCTGCGCGCTGGGCCGGCTCTCCACGATCTCCCCCGCGTACATCACCATGACGCGGTCGGCGATCTCGAGCACCGTGCCCAGGTCGTGGCTGATGAACAGCACGGTGAAGCCCTGCTCGCGCTGGATCCGGCGCAGGAGCTGCACGATGGAGCGCTGCACCAGCACGTCGAGGCCGGTCGTGGGCTCGTCGAGCAGGACGAAGCGCGGGCGCAGCACGAGCGCGAGCGCGAGCACGACGCGCTGCCGCATGCCGCCGGACAGCTCGTGCGGGAACGACCGCATCACCCGGTCCGCGTCGAGCTCGACGTCGCCCAGCACCTCGCGGATGCGGGCCAGCCGGTCCCCGTCGGTGGCGACGGACCAGCCGTGCGCGTCCATCGCGTCGTGGAACTGCTTCTCGATCCGCAGCACCGGGTTGAGGGCGTTCATCGACGACTGGAACACGGTCGCGATCTCGCGCCAGCGCAGCCGGTTCACCTCGCGCTCGCTCAGCGCGTACAGGTCGTCGCCGTCGAACCGGACGGCGCCGCCGGCGTGGTGCGCGGGCTTGTCCAGCAGCCGCAGCAGCGCGTTGCCGAGCGTCGACTTGCCGCACCCGGACTCGCCGAGCAGGCCGACGAACTCGCCCTCCGCGATGTCGAACGACACGTCCCGCACCGCGTGCGACGGGGGCAGGTCGCGCGACCGGTAGTCGACGGACAGGTGCTCCACCTCGACGAGTGCCATCACTGCTCCCTCAGGTGCGGGTTGCTCAGCGCGTCGACCCCGAAGTTGATGAAGGTCAGCGCCGTGGTCAGGAGGGCGAGGAGGAGGCCGGGCACGACCAGCCGGGCGAACCCGCCGGTCAGGAGTGCGCCGTCCTGGTTCGCCCAGTAGAGCATCGTTCCCCACGAGATGGTCTCGGGGTCGCCGATGCCGATGAACGCGAGGCCCGCCTCCGCGCCGATCGCCCCGCCGACGGCG
>Ga0160442_100170_pt1 | contig 59084 bp, 56 predicted proteins | sample HID1971M_E1MG_FD_108252 | JGI IMG/M metagenome (GOLD analysis project Ga0160442, IMG submission 108252) | Enriched millipede-associated microbial communities from UW Madison campus, WI, USA - HID1971M_E1 MG | ecosystem: Host-associated > Arthropoda: Insects > Digestive system > Unclassified ... | reverse complement strand
ACGTTCATGTCCTCGCCGCCCTGGCCGACGTCGACGGCCACGGCGACGACCTCGGCCCCGGTGGCCTCGGCGATCCAGCCGATGGCCACGGAGGTGTCCAGGCCGCCCGAGTAGGCGAGCACGACGCGATCAGTCATCACAGTTCTCTTTCTTGCGAGGGGGTTCGGGTCAAGTCTGGCAGCGCCGGCCCGTGGAGGCCACGGCCTGCCGTCGGTCAGGGCCGGTCAGGGCCGGTCAGGGTTGGGTCAGCTCGAGGAAGCGGCGGGCCAGGTCGTCGCCGCCGAGCGGGTCGCGCGCGATCACGAGGATCGTGTCGTCGCCCGCGATGGAGCCGAGGACACCCGGGAAGACCGAGTGGTCGATCGCGGACGCGAGGTAGTTGGCCGCGCCCGGGGGCGTGCGCAGCACCACGAGGTTGGCGGACGCCTCGGCCGACACGAGCAGGTCGTTGCAGAGCCGGGCGAGACGCGCGGCGACGTACTCGACGTCGTGCTCCCCCACCCCCGCGGCCTGCACGCTGCGGTCCCCGCCCTCGCCCGGCACGGCGTAGACGAGCGCCCCCGCCGCGTTGCGCACCTTCTCCGCGCGCAGCTCGATGAGGTCGCGCGACAGGGTGCCCTGCGTGACGCTGACGCCCGCGTCGGCGAGCTCGCGGGCCAGCTCGGCCTGCGAGTGGATCGCGGTGCGCCGCACGATCTCGACGATCCGCGCGTGCCGTGCGGCCTTCGTCGTCGGCCCCGCGGCCTGACCCGACGGCGGGACCCCGTCGAGGCCGCTCACCGGTGCTCCAGGAGCCACGTGAGCAGCGCCTTCTGCGCGTGCAGGCGGTTCTCCGCCTCGTCCCAGACGACGGACGCGGGGCCGTCGATCACCGCGGCGGTGACCTCCTTGCCGCGGTACGCGGGCAGGCAGTGCAGGAAGATCGCGTCGTCGGCCGCGGCGGCCAGCAGCGCGTCGTCCACGCGGTAGGCGTCGAGGGCGGCGAGCCGCTCGGCCGCCTCGTCCTCGTCGCCCATGGAGACCCAGGTGTCCGCGGCGACGACGTCGGCCCCTGCGACGGCCGCACGGGCGTCGGTCGTGACGGTCACCGAGCCGCCGGTCGTGGCGGCGATCTCCCGGGCGCGGGCGACGACGTCCTCGGGCGGGAGGTAGCCCTCGGGCCCGGCGACGGCGACGTGCAGGCCGGCGGTGACGCCGCCGAGCAGGTACGACGCGGCCATGTTGTTGCCGGCGTCGCCGACGTACGCGAGCCGCTGCCCGGCGAGGGCGGAGATGCCGCCCCGGTGCTGCGCCACCGTGAGCAGGTCGGCGAGGATCTGGCACGGGTGGAAGCCGTCGGTGAGCGCGTTGACCACCGGCACCCGCGAGACCGCGGCCATCTCCTCGATGCGCTCCTGACCGAAGGTGCGCCACACGATGGCGGACACCTGCCGGTCGAGCACCCGCGTGACGTCGGCGACGGACTCGCGCACGCCCACCTGGGCGAGGCGGCCGTCCACGATGACCGGGAACCCGCCGAGCTCGGCGACGCCCGTCGAGAACGAGACCTGGGTGCGCAGCGTGGGCTTGTCGAACAGCACGGCGACGCCCTGCGGACCGGACAGCGGGGTGCGCACGAACCGGTCCTCGCGGAACGCCATGCCGAGCTCGAGGACCTCCCGCTGCTCGTCCGGGGTGAGGTCGTCGTCGCGGAGGAAGTGGCGGGGCATCAGGGCTTCCCTTCGGCGGGCTGGTCGGCGGGGGCGGCGGAGACGGTGACGGCGGCGAAGAACCGGGCGACGTCGCGCGCCTGGTCGGCCGTGAGGATCAGCGGCGGGGCGAGGCGGATCGCGTCCGGGGCGACGGCGTTGACGACGAAGCCCGCCTCGAGGGCCGCCGTCGCGACATCGGCCGCGACGGGCCGGGTGAGCTGGACCGCGAGCAGGAGCCCCCGCCCGCGCACGCCGGCGACGAGCGGGTTGCCCGCGGCCTCGATCTCGGTCCGCAGCACGTCGCCGACGCGGCGGACGTTCTCGAGGAGGCCGTCGCGCTCGATGACGCCGAGCGTGGCGAGGCCGGCGGCCGCCGCGACGGGGTTGCCGCCGAACGTGGTGCCGTGCTGACCGCGGCCGAGCAGGGTCGCCGCGCGCTCGCCGAACGCGATCGCCGCGCCCACCGGGAAGCCGCCGCCCAGCCCCTTGGCCACGGTGACGACGTCGGGCACGACGCCGCCGCCGATCTCCGGCTGCTGGAACGCGAACCAGGAGCCGGTGCGGCCGACGCCCGTCTGGACCTCGTCCAGGACGAGCAGCGCGCCCGCCTCGGCGGTGAGCCGGCGGGCGTGCGCGAGGTAGCCCGGGGGCAGCGGCCGCACGCCGGCCTCGCCCTGCAGCGGCTCGACGACGAGCGCCGCGACGCCGCCCCGCGCCGCCACCGCGGCCGGGGAGAACGCCTCCTCGAGCGCTGCCGTGTCGTCGAAGGGCACGTGCTCCACGCCGCCCGGCAGGGGCTCGAACGGCTCGCGGTACGCGGCCTTCGCCGTGAGGGCGAGGGCGCCCATCGACCGGCCGTGGAAGCCGCCCTCCAGGGCCAGGACCCGGGTACGGGTGCCGTCGTCCCCGGCGTTGCGGCGCGCCATCTTGAACGCCGCCTCGACCGCCTCGGTGCCCGAGTTGGTGAAGAACACCCGGGAGCCGTCGGGGGCTCCCGCGAGGTGCAGGAGCCGCTCGGCCAGGCCGATCTGCGTGGGCGTGGCGAAGAAGTTCGACACGTGGCCGAGGGTGCCGAGCTGCGCGCTGATCGCCGCCGTGAGCGTGGGGTGCGCGTGGCCGAGCGCGTTGACCGCGATCCCGGCGAGCAGGTCGAGGTAGCGGCGGCCGTCGGCGTCCCACACGTACGCGCCCTCGCCCCGAACCAGCACGCGCTGGGGCGGGCCGAACGTGTCCATCACCGCGTGGGTGTAGCGATCGGTCCACGCGGCGTTCGACGCGTCGGCGAGGGCGCCACCGCTCACGGACTGCAGGGCGTCGCTCACGCGCCCGCCTCCTCACTGGTGGTGGTGACTGTCGGCGCGGGCACGACCATGGTGCCGTTGCCGCGGGTGGTGAAGACCTCCAGGAGCACGGAGTGCGGCTGGCGGCCGTCGATGACCGTGGCGCGGGGCACCCCACCCTGCACCGCGCGCAGGCACGCCTCCATCTTGGGCACCATGCCCGACGTGAGGCTCGGGAGCAGCGCCGCGAGGTCCGGCGCCGAGATCTCCTCGACGAGGGAGTCCTTGTCCGGCCACGACGTGTACAGGCCCTCGACGTCGGTGAGCATGATGAGCTTGCTCGCGCCGAGCGCCACCGCGAGCGCGGCGGCCGCCGTGTCGGCGTTGATGTTGAGCACCTGGGTCGGGTCGTCGACGTCGGGCGCGACCGTCGACACGACCGGGATGCGGCCGGCGTCGAGCAGGTCCTGCACGGCGCCGGCGTCCACCTGCACGACGTCGCCGACGAGGCCGACGTCGACCGGCTCGCCGTCGACGACGGCGTGCCGGCGCGCGGCGCGGAACAGGCCCGCGTCCTCCCCCGACATGCCGACGGCGTGCGGGCCGTGCGCGTTGATGAGGCCGACGAGCTCGCGCGACACCTGACCGGTGAGCACCATGCGCACCACGTCCATCGCCTCGGGCGTGGTGACCCGCAGGCCGCCGCGGAACTCGCTGTGGATGCCCAGGCGCTCCAGCATGGCGTTGATCTGCGGGCCACCGCCGTGCACGACGACGGGCCGCAGCCCCACCTGGCGCAGGAAGACCATGTCCTGCGCGAACGCGGCCTTGAGCTCGTCGTCGATCATGGCGTTGCCGCCGTACTTGACGACGACGAGCGCCCCCGCGAACTCCTGGAGCCACGGCAGCGCCTCGAGGAGCACCTCGGCCTTCTGCTCGGGCGCGAGCCCGTTCACGACGTCGCTGCTCATGAGCTGTACGCGCTGTTCTCGTGCACGTACGCGTGGGTGAGGTCGTTGGTCCACAGCGTGACCTCGGCGTCGCCGGCGTGCAGGTCGATCGTGATGTCGACGTCGCGCGACGCGGCGAGGTCCACCTTCTCGGGCGACTCGTGCGCACCGCCCGCCTGGCACACCATGACGCCGTTGACGCTGACGTCCAGCGCCAGCGGGTCGAACGGTGCGACGTCCTCCGGGACCGTGCCGACCTGCGAGAGGATCCGACCCCAGTTGGGGTCGTTGCCGAAGATCGCGGCCTTGACCAGGTTGGACCGGCTCACTGCCCGGGCCACGGCCAGGCCGGCGTCCTCGGTCGTCGCGTGCGCGACCGTGATGGCGATGTCGTGGGACGCGCCCTCCGCGTCGGCCACGAGTTGGCGCGCCAGGTCCGCGCAGACGGCGGTCACGGCCTCGGCGAACGCGGCGTCGTCGGGCGTCGCGCCGGACGCGCCCGACGCCATGAGCACCACCGTGTCGGACGTGGACATGCAGCCGTCGGAGTCGACGCGGTCGAACGTCGTGCGGGTCGCGGTGCGCAGCGCCGCGTCCGCGGTCCCGGCGTCCACGACGGCGTCCGTCGTGATGACGCAGAGCATCGTCGCGAGCGCGGGAGCGAGCATGCCCGCACCCTTCGCCATCCCGCCCACCGTGACGGTGCCGGAGGGTGTCTCGATCGTGCGCACCGCGGTCTTCGGGACGGAGTCCGTCGTCATGATGGCCGTGGCGGCGCTCGTGCCCGACTCCTCGTCCGACCCGAGCGACTCCGCCACGACCGGGATCCCGGCGAGGAGCTTCTCGGCCGCGAGACGCACACCGATGAGGCCGGTCGAGGCCACCAGGACGTCGATCGCGCCGATCCCGAGCACCTCGGCCACCTTCTCCGCCGTGGCGTGGGAGTCCTGGAACCCGCCAGGGCCGGTGCACACGTTCGCGGCGCCCGAGTTCAGCACGACGGCGCGGGCCACCCCGTCCTTGACGGCCTGGCGCGACCACATCACCGGCGCGCCGACCACGCGGTTGCTCGTGAAGACGGCGGCGGCGGCGTGCTGCGGGCCGTCGTTGACGACCAGGGCGAGGTCGGGGGTGCCGGAGGCCTTGAGTCCGGCCGTGATCCCGGCTGCCCGGAACCCCTTCGCTGCGGTGACGCTCACGGAGCGACTCCTTCGGTGACGAGGCCGGCCGTCTCCGGCAGGCCGAGGGCGAGGTTCATGGCCTGGACCGCCTGGCCGGCGGTGCCCTTGACCAGGTTGTCGATGGCGGTGACGGTCACGACGCGGCCGGCGGCGGCGTCGAGCGCGACCTGGACGAGCGCGGTGTTGGCGCCGAGCGTGGCGGCCGTCGTCGGCCACTCGCCCTCCGGGAGGAGCTCGACGAACGGCTCGTCCGCGTAGGCGTCCGCCCACACGGCGCGGACGTCGGCGGCCGTGGCGTCCTCGCGCCCCGGCGCGAGGCGGGCCGTGACGGTGGCGAGGATGCCGCGCGACATCGGCACCAGGGTGGGCGTGAAGCTGATCGAGACCTCCGGCGCCCCGGCGGTGCGCAGGTTCTGCGCGATCTCGGGGATGTGCCGGTGCGTGCCGCCGACGGCGTACGGCACGGCGGAGCCCAGGCCCTCGGCGGCGAGCAGGTGGGGCCTGAGGGCCTTGCCCGCACCGGAGTAGCCGTTGGCGAGGACCGCGACGACGTCGGCCGGGCTCACGAGCCCGGCGGCGACGCCCGGCTGCAGGCCGAGAGTGACGGCCGTGACGTTGCAGCCCGGCACGGCGACGCGGCGGGCGCCGGCCAGGTGGTCACGCTGGGTGCCGGCGACCGACCCCGCGCCGTCGGCGTGGACCAGCTCGGGCAGGCCGTAGGGCCACGTGCCCGCATGGGCCGAGCCGTAGAACTGCTCCCAGTCGGCGGCCGACGTGAGGCGGTGGTCCGCGCCGAGGTCGAGGACGAGCACGTCGTCGGGCAGCTGCGCGGCGATCTCGCCGGACGCCCCGTGCGGGAGGCCGAGCACGACGACGTCGTGGCCCGCGAGCGCCTCGGGGGTGGTCGGCTCGAGCACCCTGTCCGCGAGGGAACGCAGGTGCGGCTGCGTTACGCCGAGCCGCGCGCCCGCGTTCGAGTGCGCCGTCAGCGCCCCGACCTCCAGCGCGGGGTGACGCGCCGCGAGGCGCAGGAACTCGCCCCCGGCGTACCCGGAGGCACCGGCGACGGCGACACGGAACGTGCGCGACTCAGTGCTGACCATATGCAGCACTATACATATCTATGCAGCGGGTCGGCACCTCTTTCTCGCGCCCGGGCGCGGGACGTCAGTCGACGAGCGGCAGGTACATCACGTGCAGCCCCACGTACCCGTGCGCCGGGCTGCGGAAGGCGCCCGGCACCGTGCCGACCAGCTCGAACCCGAGCGCCCTCCACAGGCGCACCGCGACCTCGTTCGACGCCACCACCGCGTTGAACTGGATGCCGCGGTAACCCTGCTCGCGGTGCCACGCGACGACGTGCTCGCCGAGCGCCCGGCCCACCCCGAGCCCGCGCGCGGCGGGCGACACCATGAACGACGCCGTGCCCACGTGGTCGCCGTGGCCCGGTCGGTTCGGCCCCATCTTGGCCGTGCCCAGCAGCGTCCCGTCGGCGCCCACCGCCACGACCGTCGCGCCCGGGGCGCGCTCCATCCAGATCTCTCGCGCCTGCTCGCTCGTGAGGTCCAGCGGGTAGACGTAGGTCTCGCCCTCACGCACCACCGCCTCGACGATCGGCCACAGGGCGGTCCAGTCGTCGTCGGTCGCGGGGCGGATCGTGAACGGTGCGCGGGTGTCTCGGGTCATAGGCGAAGCATAGGGTCGGGTCGTGACCTCCCTCTCCGCCGACGTGTCCGCCGCGGTCGCGGCCGCCTACGACGCCCGGGCCGCGACCTACGACGAGAGCGCCATGCACCGCGACCTGGCCGCGGAGGTCGCCGCGTTCTGCGCGCTCGACGCCGAGCCCGACGCCGAGCCTGGCGCCGCACGGGACGTGCTGGACGTCGCGACCGGGACGGGCCTGGTGCTCCGGGCGCTCGCGGCCACCGCCCCGCACCCCCTCGGCATGACCGGCGTGGACCTGTCCCCCGACATGCTCGCCGTCGCCCGGCGCGAGCTCCCTGGCGCCACGTTCGTCCGCGCCGACGCGGCGGCGCTGCCCGTCGCCGACCGCTCGGTCGATCTCGTGACGTGCGTGACGGCGTTGCAGCTCATGCCCCGGCCCGACCTGGTGCTGGCCGAGTGGGCCCGGGTCCTGCGGCCGACGGGCCGCGCCGTCACCGCGACGTTCACCGGCTTCGGCCGCCCCGCCCGGCCGCGCCGCGACTTCCCCGTCGACCACGACGGCTTCGCCACGCCCGAGCTGCTCGCCGAGATCGCCGGGCCCGCCGGGCTGCTGCTGCGCCGACACGCGGCGTGGCGGCACGCCGAGGGCGACGCGTTCCTGCTGGCCGAGCTGGAGGTCGTCCGAGACGGGGGCACGCCATGACGCCGGGCACCGTCGTCGAGCTCGCCGACTGGCGACGACGCGTCGCCGAGCTGTACGCCACGGTCCGCGCCGCACCGGACCCCGCGAGCGGGCACGCCACGTGGCGGGCGGGGCGCGACGCGCTCTTCCGCGACCACCCGCAGAGCCCTCTGCCCGCGGACGACCCGCTGCGGGCGAGCGGGCTGCCGTGCTGGCCGTACGACCAAGCCCTGCGCTTCGAGGTGCCGCTGCGCCCCGCACCGGAGGGGCGCCTCGAGATCGACACCGGCGCGGACGGCACGACGACGATGGAGCGCGTCGGCGTGCTCGAGCTGCCCGGCGTCGGGACGCTCGACGCCTGGTGGCTCGCCCAGTACGGCGGCGGCCTGTTCGTGCCGCTGCGCGACGGCACCGCCGGGGACGAGACGTACGGCGGCGGACGGTACCTGCTCGACACGGCGAAGGGTGCCGACCTCGGCGCGCGCGACGGCCTCGTCGTCGTGGACCTCAACCTCGCCTACCACCCGTCGTGCCGCTACGACCCGGCGTGGACGTGCCCGCTCGCCCCGGCCGGCAACCGCGTCGACGCGCCCGTGCGCGCGGGCGAGCGCCTGGACCCGCTCCCGGCTGCGTAGGCTCGGACGCATGCACGCAGTCGTGGCCCGCGCGGCGGGTGGTCCCGAGGTCCTGGAGTACGTCGAGCAGCCCGACCCCGCGCCCGGCCCGGGCGAGCTCCTCGTCCGCGTCGCGGCAGCGGGGGTCAACTTCATCGACACGTACCGCCGCGCGGGCGTGTACCCCATGCGCTACCCGCACGTCGTGGGCGTCGAGGGCGCCGGCACGATCGAGGCGCTCGGCGACGGCGTGGAGGGCTTCGCCGTCGGCGACGAGGTGGCCTGGAACGAGGCGCCCGGCTCGTATGCCGAGCTCGCCACCGTCCCCGCCGCGAACGCCGTGCGCGTCCCCGCGGGCCTCGACCTCGTCACCGCCGCCGCGCTGCCGCTGCAGGGGATGACGGCGCACTACCTCGTCACGTCGACCTTCGAGGTCGGTCCGGGCCACGACGTGCTGCTCACGGCCGGCGCCGGCGGGGTCGGCCTGCTCGCGACCCAGCTCGCGGTGGCGCGCGGCGGGCGCGTCGTCACCACCGTGTCCTCGCCCGAGAAGGCCGCCCTGTCGTCGGCTGCCGGCGCCGCGCACACCGTCGACTACGCGGCGATGGACGACGTCACGACCGAGCTGCCCGCCGTCGTGCGCGACCTCACCGACGGCCGCGGCGTGCACGTCGTGTACGACGGCGTGGGCCGCGCGACGTTCGACGCCTCGCTCGCGTCGTTGCGCCCGCGCGGCACGCTCGTGCTGTTCGGCGGGGCGTCGGGGCAGGTGCCGCCGTTCGACCCGCAGCGCCTGAACTCCGGGGGGTCGCTCTACCTCACCCGCCCGACGCTGGCGCACTACCTCCTCACGCGCGGCGAGCTCGAGTGGCGTGCGGCCGAGGTGCTGGGGTCGGCCGCCGCGGGCGACCTGGACGTCCGGATCGGGAAGCGGCTCCCGCTCGCGGACGCGGCGCAGGCGCACCGCGCCCTGGAGGGGCGCGCGACGACCGGCAAGGTACTGCTGGTCCCCTGACCTCCCCGGGATAGTCTCTTGACGTCAAGACACTTGATGTCGAGAGGAATCGTCGTGGCCGACTGGTCCCCCACCGCCTACCTGCGCTACACCGACGAGCGCTCGCGCCCCTTCGGCGAGCTCGTCGCCCGCGTCGTGCGCGACCCCGCGAGCGTCGTCGACCTGGGCTGCGGCCCGGGCCACCTCACCCCCGTGCTGCGCGAGCGGTGGCCGGGCGCCGCGTTCGTCGGGCTCGACGCCTCCCCCGCGATGATCGAGGAGGCGCGCGCGGCGGACCCCTCGAGCTGCTACGAGCTCGCCGACGTGCGCGACCACGCCGCCGGCCGCGGCCCCGCCCCCGAGGCCGACCTGGTGATCAGCAACGCCACCCTCCAGTGGGTGCCGGGGCACCGCGGGCTGCTCCCGGCGCTCGCCGCCACGGCCCGGCAGACCTTCGCGTTCTCCGTCCCGGGCAACCACGACGCCCCGAGCCACCGCACCCTGCGCGAGGTCGCCGGGCGCGCGCCCTACGCCGCCGTCGTCGGGGCGGTCGAGCGTCGCGCGGTCGGCGATCCCGCCGAGTACCTCGAGCTCCTGTCCGGGCCCGGCTGGTCGGTCGACGCCTGGGAGACGACGTACACGCACGTGCTGGACGGCGACGACACCGTGCTGCGGTGGATCTCGGCGACCGGCGCGCAGCCGGTGCTGCACGCGCTCGACGCGCACGACGCCGCGCACGGCACGGACCTGCGCGCCCGGTTCGACGCCGAGCTCGGCGCCGCCCTGCGCGAGGCCTACCCGAGGCGCCCGTACGGCACCCCCCTGGCCTTCCGGCGCGTCTTCGCGGTCGCCACGCGGACGAGCTGATGTCACCCACGGGCGGCAGTCGTAGGCTCGGCGGGTGACCGACACCACCCACCCGATCCGCATCGGGGTCCAGCTCCAGCCGCAGCACGCCGACTACGCCCAGATGCGCGACGCCGTCCGGCGCGCCGAGGACGCCGGGGTCGACGTGATCTTCAACTGGGACCACTTCTTCCCGCTCACCGGCGACCCCGACGGCACGCACTACGAGTGCTGGACCATGCTCGGTGCGTGGGCCGAGCAGACCGAGCGCGTCGAGATCGGCGCCCTGGTCAGCTGCAACTCCTACCGCAACCCCGACCTGCTCGCGGACATGGCCCGCACGGTCGACCACATCAGCGGCGGCCGGTTGATCCTCGGCATCGGCGCCGGCTGGTTCGCCAAGGACTACGAGCAGTTCGGCTACGAGTTCGGCACCGCGGGCTCGCGCATCGCCGACCTGGGCGAGGCGCTCCCCCGCATCAAGGCGCGGCTCGCGGCGGGCAACCCCGCCCCGACCCGCGAGATCCCGATCCTGATCGGCGGCGGGGGCGAGAAGAAGACGCTCCGCCTCGTGGCCGAGCACGCCGACGTCTGGCACTCCTTCGGCGACGTCGACACCCTGACCCGCAAGTCCGCGATCCTCGACGAGCACGGCGAGGTCGTGGGGCGGGACACCGGCCGTCTCGTGGAGCGGTCGGTCGGCGTGGGCGCCCCGCCCGAGGAGGTCGGGCAGAAGCTGCTCGACGCCGGGGCCACGCTGTTCACGATCGGCACGAGCGGCCCCGGCTACGACCTGTCCCTCGTGGAGCAGTGGGTGCGCTGGCGCGACGAGCGCCTGCGCTGACCGCGCCGGGGCCTCCCCGCGGACCGCGGGGAGGCTCCGGCGCCCGAGCGCTGGGCTCCGGGGCTCAGAAGGACGACGCGTCCACCGCGAAGACGGAGCGGCGCCCCGGGTACTCGCTGAGGCTCCACAGCGCGTCGCGCGTCGGGTCGTAGGAGAGGTCCTCCGGCCCGGGCGGGAACGCGTTGCCGTGGCGGGTGGTCGCGGACGCCCCTGGCCGCCACGTGTGCAGGTCCCCCTCGGAGTTCGGGTCCGAGAAGTCGCTGCCGTCGCTCTGCGAGAAGAAGAACTCGCCGTTGATCGCCGTCGACCCCTGCACCGACTCCAGGTCCGTGCGATAGGCCTCCGTCGCCCGCACGACGCCGTCCGACGACTCCCGCAGCAGCCGGTCGGCGTAGTCGATCCCGACCCGCACGGTGCGGACGACGTGCCCGTCGGCGACGTCGGCCTTGCTCCGGTACTCGCTGATCACCAGGGAGTCGGGCGAGCTCGTGCGGTCCAGCGCGACCGAGGAGTGCTGCAGCCCGGGGTAGCCACCGGCGGTCGAGTCGCTGTACTTCGCCACCTGGGGAAGCACGTACTTGTAGTCGAAGGCCCGGTACGACCCGTCGGGCTGCCGGCCGACCTTCGTCGGGCCGTCGCCGGTCGTGACCCGCCACAGGTGGTCGAGGTCGAACACCCGCAGCCCACCCGTGGTGTCCACCACGTAGAGCAGGTCGCCGTACCAGGCGAGCCCGCCGGCGTGCACGTTCACCGGCTTGAACGACGGCTTGCCGTCCTGGGTGACCGGCTCCGCCAGCAGCACGTGCCGGTAGGTCGGCTTCGTCGTCGACGACGTCAGGTTCACCACGCTGACACGGCTGCCCTTGGCGACGCCGTCGGACGCGTGGTCGTACCAGCTCGCCATGAGGACGCGCCGGCCGTCGTACGTGCCGGCGCCGAGCGCATCGTTGCTCGTGGTGATGCCCTGGGGATACCAGGCCGTCGTGTCCCGGTCGCCGGCGTTCCAGCAGAACGACGCGACGCGATGCGTGACGGACGGCGAGCAGGCCGTGCCCGCCCGGTTCCCGTCGTCGACCACCGTGCGCATGCTGACGTTCGGCAGCGCGGCGTCGAGGCCCGAGACGAGCGAGGCGGGGGTGCGGGACAGGGTCCAGCGGAAGTTCCCCGGCGTCAGCTTCGTGATCGCGGCGTCGGCCGGGCCTGCCCCCGCCACGACGGCGACCGGGGCCAGGAGACCGAGGACGGCCACCAGGACGGCGAGCGGGGTGCGGACGGTGTGCGGGCGTGGGCGTGCGGTGCGCATAGGACCTCCGTGGTCGTCGCGGCAGGCGCGGCAACCTCGCACAGCTGCCGACATGGTTGCCTCCGTACACCCTGCAGGGAGGACCGAGGGCCCGCATCGTGACACCGACCCCGCACGACGGGCGGCACGGACCCTGCGCCGTCAGCGACCGATGAGCTCCGGGCCCAACGGGTCGTCGTCCGCCGCCGGCTGCACCCGCAGCCGGCGCGCGGCGGGGGCCGATGCCTCCCGCGCAAGGCTCACCAGCGACTCGGGGGTGTCGTGCGACGCACGGACGAACCATCCCGAGCAGGCGTCGAGGTCGCCGCGCGCGAACGCCGTCACGAGGTCGACCGTCCGCTCGACGAGGGTCCAGTCCGTCCGACCCTCGTGGGCGCGCATCGCCCCTGTCATGTCCGTCCGCACGACGCCGGGGGCCACCTCCAGCACACGCAGACCCCAGCCGTGGCCGGCTGCGTGCAGCCCGGCGCCGAGGCGCATCAGCGCCGTCTTGCTCGCGTTGTAGGCGGTCGCGTCGGCGTTGTCGTGCGAGCCGGCACCGCTGTTCAGGTCGACGACCCGCCCGCCGCGGCGCGCCAGCATCCCCGGCACGACGTGCCGGGCCAGCAGGAACGGCCCGCGGACGTTGGTCTCCAGGACCGACCACCACTCGTCGGGGTCGGCCTCCCACAGCGGCACCTCGGCGTCGATGCGGCCGGCGTTGTTGACCAGCAGGTCCACGGAGCCCAGCCCGCCGGTGGCCGGGGACGCCTCCGCGGCCCGCACGGCCGCCGCCACCGCGGCGCCGTCGGTGACATCCGCGGGCAGCACGAGGGCCGCCCGACCGAGGCCACGCACCTCGCGCGCGACCTCGGCCAGGCGGGCGGCGTCCCGCGCGACAAGCGCGACGTCCAGCCCGGCCCGCGCCAGCCCCAGCGCCACCGCGCGGCCGATGCCGCGGCTCGCGCCCGTGACCAGCGCGGTGCGGGCCGGCGGGACGACGCCCCCCGGAGCCGCGACGGCGCCCTCGTCAGCCACGCAGCACCGCTCCCACGCGCTCGGTCGCCGCGGCGACGACGCCCTCGCGGACGGCGCGCACGTCGTCGGCCGTCAGCGTGCGGTCGGCGGCGCGCAGGCGCACGGAGTAGGCGAGCGACTTCTTGCCCTCGCCCACCTGCTCGCCGGTGAACACGTCGAAGAGGCGCGCGTCCTCCAGCAGCGGGCCCGCGCCCGCGACGACGGCGGCGTGCACGTCGGCGGCGGACACGTCCGCGTCGACGACGAACGCGAAGTCCTCCTTCGCCGCGGGGAACGCCGACACCGGCTCGGCCGCGACCGGGACGTCCCCGCCGGCGGCGATCAGCGCGCCCAGGTCGAGCTCGAACGCCACCGCCCGGGCAGGCAGGCCCAGGGCCTCGACCACCTTGGGGTGCAGCTCGCCCGCGTGCCCGACGACGGCGCCGTCCGCCAGCGTCAGCGCCGCGCAGCGCCCGGGGTGCCACGGCATCGTGCCGGGGTCGGGCCGGACCGTCACCTCCGCGCCCGCGCGCTCGGCGACGAGGCGCGCGGCGTCGAGGGCGTCCGTCCAGTCGGCCGCGCGGCCGTCGCCCCACCAGCCGGCAGGCACCGCCCGGCCGGTGAGCACGCCCGCGACGTGCCGCGGCTGGTCGGGGACGGCGGAGACGAGCGCCGCCAGGTCGTCGTCGGACGGGCGCACGCCGACCGGCAGCTGCGGCGGGGCCGGGGTGCCCGGCGTCGGCCGCGTGACCAGGCCGATCTCGAAGACCGCCACGTCGGGCAGGCCGCGCGAGACGTTCCGGCGCGCGGTCTCGAGCAGCGTCGAGAGCAGGTCCGCGCGCAGGAACGGCCGGTCGTCGGCCAGCGGGTTGGCCAGGCGCAGCGTGGTGCGGCGCACGTCGTCGTCGGGCAGCCCGAGCGCGTCCAGGTCGGCCGCGCCGACGAACGGGTAGGACAGCACCTCGACGAGACCGGCCTCCGCGAGCGCACGCGCCACCGACCGGCGGGCCCGCTGCTCCGGGGTGAGGCCGCGGCCGCCCGGGGCGGCCGGGAGCACGGACGGGATCTGGTCGTAGCCGGCGATGCGCACGACCTCCTCGACCAGCGCCGCCGGCTCGGTGAGGTCGGGGCGCCACGACGGCGGCGTCACACGCACCGCGTCCACGGCGGCACCGGCCACCGCGTCGGTGACGGTGCAGCCGATCTGCTCGAGGATGCCGACCACGGTGGCGCGGTCGTACTCCACGCCCGACAGCCGCGTCGGCAGGGTGACGTCGAGCCGCACGGGCTTGAGTGCCGTCGTGGTGTCGAGGTCGCTCACGGCCGGGTCGGCGGTGCCGCCGCCCAGCTCGACCAGCAGGTCGACCACGCGCTGCGCCGCGACGGCGGGCAGCAGCGGGTCCACGCCGCGCTCGAACCGCTTGGCCGCCTCGGACGGCAGCCGGTGGCGGCGGGCCGTGCGGGCCACGGTGATCGGGTCGAAGTGGGCCGCCTCGACGAGGACGTCCGTCGTCGTGGGACTCACCTCGGACGACGCGCCGCCCATGACGCCGGCCAGGCCCAGCACCCGCGCCCCGCGCTCGCCCGCGGGCGAGTCGGTGATGAGCAGGTCTTCGGCGTCGAGCGCCCGATCGACGTCGTCGAGCGTCGTCAGGCGCTCGCCGGGAGCCGCGCGACGGACGACGATCGGCGCGGCGACCTGGTCCAGGTCGTACGCGTGCAGCGGCTGCCCGAGGTCGAGCATCACGTAGTTGGTGACGTCGACGGCCAGGGAGATCGCGCGCATGCCCGAGCCCTCCAGGCGGCGCTTCATCCAGTCCGGGGTCGGCGCGGCGGGGTCGATGCCGCGCACGACGCGCGTGACGAACCGGTCGCAGCCGACCTGCCCGTGGATCGGCGCCGCGTCGTCGACCTCGACGGCGAATCCGTCGGCCGTGGCGGCCGGCGGGGGCGTGACGAGGTTCTCGGCAAGGCCCCGGTCGGTGAAGCGGGCTCCCGTGGAGTGGGCGTACTCGCGCGCCACGCCGCGGTAGCTGAAGGCGTACCCGCGGTCGGGCGTCACGTTGATCTCGAGCACCTCGTCGCCCAGGCCGAGCAGGGCGATCGCGTCCTGTCCGGGCGTGAGGTCGGCGGCGTCGAAGCCCGCGCGGGTGAGCACGAGGATGCCGTCGTGGTCGTCGCCGATGCCGAGCTCGCGCACCGAGCAGATCATCCCGTCGGAGACGTGCCCGTAGGTCTTGCGCGCCGCGATGGCGAACCCTCCGGGCAGCACGGTGCCGGGCAGCGACACGACGACGTAGTCCCCCACGCCGAAGTTGTGCGCGCCGCAGATGACGCCGCGCGCGCCGCCCGCCGGGACGTCGGCGTCGTCGACGCCCTTGATCTGCGTCGCGTTGTGCTCCGGGCCGACGTCGACCAGGCACCAGTTGACGGTCTTGCCGTTCTTCTGCGGCTCGGGCGTCTGCGCGAGCACGCGCCCGACGACGAGCGGGCCGGTGACGGCGGCGGGGTGGATCTCCTCCTCCTCCAGGCCGACCTTCACCAGCGCCGCCGCGAGCTGCTCCGCGGTGAGGTCCGCCGGCAGCTCGACGTGCTCGCCGAGCCAGTCAGTGACGATGCGGGGCATCAGATCTCCGTCCCGAACTGGGTGGAGAAGCGCACGTCGCCCTCCACGATGTCGTGCATGTCCGCGATCGAGTGGCGCAGCATCGCCGTGCGCTCGATGCCCATCCCGAACGCGAAGCCCTGGTACTCCTCCGGGTCGACCCCGGCCGCGCGCAGCACGTTCGGGTTGACCATGCCGCAGCCGCCCCACTCGATCCAGCCCGCTCCGCCCTTCTTCTGCGGGAACCACAGGTCCATCTCGGCGCTGGGCTCCGTGAACGGGAAGAAGCTCGGGCGCAGCCGGGTGCGCGCCTCGGGGCCGAACATGGCCCGCGCGAACGCGTCGAGGGTCCCGACGAGGTTCGCCATCGTGAGCCCCCTGTCGACCGCCAGGCCCTCGACCTGGTGGAAGACCGGGGTGTGCGTGGCGTCCAGCGCGTCGGTGCGGAAGACCTTGCCGGGGCACGCGACGTACAGCGGCACGCCGCGGGAGAGCAGCGAGCGCGACTGCACCGGCGACGTGTGCGTGCGCAGCACGAGGTTGGACGGCTTGTCCCCCTCGCCGGACACGTAGAACGTGTCCTGCATCTGTCGCGCCGGGTGGTCCGGGTCGAAGTTCAGCGCGTCGAAGTTGAACCACTCCGCCTCGACCTCGGGGCCGTCGGCGATCTCCCAGCCGAGGCCGACGAAGAAGTCGGCGATGCGCTCCTGGACCAGCTCGATCGGGTGGCGTGCCCCGACGGGACGGCGGTCGGTCGGCAGCGTGACGTCGACCGTCTCCTCCACGAGGACGCGCTCGTCACGCTCGGCCTCGAGCTCGGCCTGGCGCGCGGCGATCGCCTGGTTCACTCGGCCACGGCGCGGGCCGACGTTCTTTCCGGCGGCGGCCTTGTCCGGTCCCGGCAGTGCCCCGATGGCGCGGTTGGCGAGCGCGAGCGGGCTCTTGTCCCCGGTCTGCGCGGTGCGGACGGCCTTCAGCTCGTCGAGGTCGCGCGCGGCGGCGACCGCGGCGAGGGCCTCGTCGACGGCGGCGTCGAGGGCGGCGGCGTCCAGCGGGTCAGGACCGGACGAGTCGGCGCCGTGGTCTGGGGTGGGTGCGGGCGTGGACATGCGTGCCTTCCTGAGAGGGGCCCTGCGAAGGGTGTGGGCGGCGGGGTCAGTTTATGTGCCCGCCCGGGCCGGTCAGGTCGGCGTCCGCGGTGCCGCGCTCAGCGCGCGGGCGTCGCCGGGGCCGGGCCCGTGGCGGGCCCGGTAAATCGGCGGTCGCGGCGTGTCACGCCTTCCATGATGGCACGGGCCGCCCCGTGCCGTCCTGGTCCGCCAGACCGATGACGGCGACGTCCTCGTGCAGCGGACCTCCGGACCGTCCCTCCCCGAGCCGGGACGCGACGACGTGCACGGCATCCACCCGCCACGACGGCCCCCGGTACACGGCGAGCGCCCGGGCCCAGGGCACCAGCGGCGACGCCTCGGCCTCACGCCCGCGCGGCCCGCGCGTGCCGCCCCGCGCGCCGTCCACCCGCCGCCGGCCCTCCGCCGCTCTCACGGTCGCACGCGCGACAGTGAGGTGCGGCCGCCCCGACGTGCGGTCCGAGGCGGGCAGCCCCGAGGCGCCGACGGCGGCGTCCTGCGCGAGCTCCCCGGCGCGCCGCAGGTCGTCGACGGAACCCGCGACACCCACCCAGAGGGTGCGACCACCGAAGGTGCCACCGCCGCTCAGGGCCAGCTCGAACGGCGGCACGTCGGCCAGGGTGTCCCCCAACGCGTCGACGTAGTCCGGCACGGCACCGTCCGGCACCTCGCCGTGGAAGACGAGCGTCACGTGCCGCTGCTCCGGCGGCACCCAGCGCAGGCCGCGGCCCGGGTCCGCGAGGAACGGCCCACCGATCCCCGCCAGGGCGAGCTCCAGGTGGCGGGCCGCCTCCGTGGAGGGGTACACGGCCGTGAAGAGACGCACCCTGGCATCGTGCCACGCCCTCGCGACGCGGTCCGTGCGACGGAGGACCGGCCGCCGTCGGCCCTGGGCAGCGGCACGGTGCCGAACCCGGTGGCCGGCCGGTTCGGCCTGAGCACGACGCCGCGGTGGCCCGTCCGGTCCCCGGCAGGGCAGCATCCCGTGGCGGCCGCCGCCGACGACGAGGAGGTCGCAGCCTCGTGAAGCCCTGGGTCAGCGCTGCGCGCGCCCGCTGGCGTAGAGGCACACCGTGGCGGCGGTGGCGAGGTTGAGGGACTCGGCCTGGCCGCGGATCGGCACGCGCACGACGGCGTCGGCGAGGGCACGGTCGGCCTCGGGCAGACCCCAGGCCTCGTTGCCGAAGACCCATGCCGTCGATCCCGCCAGGTCGGGCTGGTCAGGCTCGCGCGGGCCCCGGCCCGCGACGTCGAGCAGGTCGTCGAGGTCGTGCGTGCCCGCGCCGTCCGCGGCGAGGACGACGCAGCCGGCCGACCGGAGGAGGGCCACGGAGTCGGCCAGCGACGCCCCGGTGACGACCGGGACGTGGAAGAGCGAGCCGGCGGTGGACCGCACCACCTTCGGGTTGTGCGGGTCGACGCTGTGGCCCGCGAGGACCACCAGGTCGGCGCCGGCGGCATCGGACGCGCGGATCACCGTGCCCGCGTTGCCCGGGTCGCGCACGGCGGCCAGCACCGCGACGAGCAGCGGGCGCCCCTCGGCGGCCCGGGCCTCGGCCAACGACGCCACCGCCTCGTCGAGACCGTACGACCGGGTCCGCACGACCGCCAGGACGCCCTGGGCGTCGGGGCTCATCGCCTCCAGCACCTCGGCCGTCCCGACGTGCACGTGCAGGCCCGAGTCGAGGGCGTCGTGCAGGATCTCGTCATAGCGCTCGGCCGCGGCGGACGTCAGGTAGACGTCCCGGACGTCGTGGGCCGCATGACGGACCGCCTCGCGCACCCCCTGCGGCCCCTCGACGAGGAACTGGCCATGCCGGGAACGCGCAGGACGCCCGGACAACGCCCTGACCTGCTTGACCCGGTCCGCCCGCGGGTTCGCGAGCGTCACGTCGGGGATGCCAGAGATCATGCGCGGCATCGACAGGTCGGGGGTGTCCGGGCGTCCGGGTGCTGAGCGGGGTGGCTCAGGCGGCCTTCGGCGCGTTGACGTCGGCCGGCAGCGCGCCCTTGGCGACCTGGACGAGCGCGTTGAACGCCGCCACGTCGTTGACCGCGAGCTCGGCGAGCATGCGGCGGTCGACCTCGACACCAGCGGCCTTGAGGCCCTGGATGAGGCGGTTGTAGGTCAGGCCCTGCGCACGGGACGCAGCGTTGATGCGCTGGATCCACAGCTTGCGGAAGTCGCCCTTCTTCGCCTTGCGGTCGCGGTACGAGTAGACGAGGGAGTGGGTGACCTGCTCCTTCGCCTTCCGGTACAGGCGCGAACGCTGGCCGCGGTAGCCGCTGGCGCGCTCGAGGGTCGTACGGCGCTTCTTGTGGGCGTTGACCGCCCGCTTCACGCGTGCCACGTGATGCTCCTTGCAGTGTCGGGGCCGGAAGTGGACCCGGCGGTCGTGCGCTCCGGTGGTGTCACCGGGGGCCGTCGACCGCCGAGGGCGTCACTTGCCGAGCAGCTTCTTGATGGTCTTGACGTCGGCGGCCGAGACCACCTGGTCCTGGGCCAGACGGCGGGTGCGGCGGCTCGACTTGTGCTCGAGGTAGTGGCGAGCGTTCGTCTGCTCGCGCATGATCTTGCCGCTGCCGGTGACCCGGAAACGCTTCTTGGCGCCGGAGTGCGTCTTGTTCTTCGGCATGACTGCCGTCTCTCCTCGTGTCGGTCACCCGCCGGGTGGCGGGGACGTGGTGCGGACCGGGGCCGGCGAGCGGCCCGGTGCCAGTTGGTCGTTTGCGGTACGGCCTCAGCGACCCGCGCGGGGGCTCGGCTTCGGCGGACGCGGCGCAGCCGGCCGCGGGGTGGCGGGCCTCGGCGTCGCGGGCTTCGGCGACGCGGCTGCCGGCTTGGCCTGCGTCGCCGGCTTCGGCGCGGCGGCCGGCTTGGCCGGAGCAGCCGCAGCCTTCGCCGGGGCGTCGGCAGACTTCGCCGGAGCAGCCTTCGCCGGAGCGTCGGCAGCCTTCGCCGGGGCGGCGGCGGGCTTCTCCTCGGCGGTCGGGGCAGGGGTCGGCTGCGCAGCCTCGGGGGTCGGCGCCTCCTGCACCTCGACCTCGGGCTCCGTCGGCTCGGGCTCCGTCGGCTCGGGCTCCGGCGCCGGCTGCGAGGGCGCAGCCTGGGCGCGGGCCTCGGCCTTGACCTCGGACTTGGTCTTGCGCTGCGCGTTGATCTCGCTGGACCGCTTGCGCTGCTCGACCTTGGCGTCGGCCTTCTTCTTCACCGGGCCGAGCACCATGGTCATGTTGCGGCCGTCCTGCTTCGGCATGGACTCGACGAAGCCGAGATCCGCGACCTCCTCTGCGAGCCGCTGCAGCAGACGCACGCCCATCTCGGGGCGCGACTGCTCGCGACCGCGGAACATGATCATGACCTTGACCTTGTCCCCCGCCTCGAGGAAGCGGACGACGTGGCCCTTCTTGGTGCCGTAGTCGTGCGGGTCGATCTTCAGGCGGAACCGGATCTCCTTGAGGACCGTGTTCGCCTGGTTGCGCCGCGCCTCGCGCGCCTTCATGTCCGACTCGTACTTGAACTTGCCGAAGTCCATGAGCTTGGCGACGGGCGGACGGGCGTCCGGGGCCACCTCGACGAGGTCGAGGTCGGCGTCCTGGGCAAGCTTCAGGGCGACTCCCGTGGCGACCACGCCGACCTGCTCCCCGCCCGGGCCGATGAGTCGGACCTCGGGGACGCGGATCCGATCGTTGATGCGAGGCTCGCTGATGGTGATGCTCCTAAACTCGTCGGTAGACCGTCAGGGACGGGAAAGGCCCCCGACCTGAGCACAGGTGGAGGCCATCTACCGACGCCGGGGCGCGAACGCTCCGGCGACCGAGGCGGACGTCCACGAGGGACGTCCGACCGGGACCCGGCTCCTGTCGACGCCCGGGGGCGCTCGGTCGGTGCTCGGGTGGGATGAGATCCACTTGATGCACCTGAGCCCTGCAGACGCTCCGCGAAGCGACGTGCCGATGGACCCAGGTCGGTCAGCTGCCAAGGCTAGCACGGGATCGCCGCCCGCCCGGCCGGTGTGGCGAGCGTCTCGGGCGTCCACGCGGCGACCTTTACTGGAATCGTTCCAGAAACTGTGGCAGGGTCGCGGCCATGACCACGGCGAGGGCGGACGAGACGTTGCTGAGGGAGCGGGGCCTGCGCGTCACCGGTTCCCGGCTCGCCGTCCTGCGCGCGCTCTCCGAGCACCAGCACGCCACCGCGGACGACGTCGTGCGCGCGGTGCGGGCCGACCTCGGCTCGGTGTCCGTGCAGGCCGTCTACGACTGCCTGCGCGCGCTCACCTCGTCCGGCCTCCTGCGTCGCATGGAGCCGGCCGGTCACCCCGCGCGCTACGAGCGTCGCACCGGCGACAACCACCACCACGTGGTGTGCCGCTCCTGCGGGGCCGTCGCCGACGTCGACTGCACCGTGGGCCACGCGCCGTGCCTGACGCCCAGCGCGTCCCACGGTTTCGCCGTCGACCTCGCCGAGGTCACCTTCTGGGGCCTGTGCCCCGACTGTGCCGAAGGCTCCGCCGCCGACCCCGTCCCGGCAGCCGGAGCCCTCGGCACGACCCCCTGATACCGGAACCCCCCTGAGAAAGGACGTCATCACATGACGACGCCGTTCACGACGACCCAGACCGGCACCCCGGTCGCGAGCGACGCGCACTCGCTGACCGTGGGCGCGGACGGGCCCACCGTCCTGCACGACCGCTACCTGGTCGAGAAGCTCGCCTCCTTCAACCGCGAGCGGGTGCCCGAGCGCAACCCGCACGCCAAGGGCGGCGGCGCCTTCGGCGAGTTCGTCGTCACGGAGGACGTCTCGCGCTACACCCGCGCGGCCGCTTTCCAGAAGGGTTCCAAGAGCGAGACGCTCCTGCGCTTCTCCTCCGTCGCGGGCGAGCAGGGCTCCCCCGACACGTGGCGCGACGTGCGCGGCTTCTCGCTGCGCTTCTACACCACCGAGGGCAACCTCGACATCGTCGGGAACAACACCCCCACCTTCTTCCTGCGCGACGCGATGAAGTTCCCGGACTTCATCCACTCCCAGAAGCGCCTCGGCGCCTCGGGCCTGCGCGACGCCGACATGCAGTGGGACTTCTGGACCCTCTCCCCCGAGTCGGCGCACCAGGTCACCTACCTCATGGGCGACCGCGGCCTGTCGAAGGCGTGGCGGCACGTCAACGGCTACGGCTCGCACACCTACCAGTGGGTCAACGCCGCCGGCGAGCGCTTCTGGGTGCAGTACCACTTCCTGTCCAACCAGGGCGTGGAGCACATGTCCCCGGAGGACGCCGAGCGCATCGCCGGTGAGGACGCGGACTACTACCGCCGCGACCTGTACGAGGCCATCGACCGCGGCGAGTTCCCCTCCTGGGACGTCTACGTGCAGGTCATGCCGTACGAGGACGCGAAGACCTACCGCTTCAACCCGTTCGACATGACGAAGACGTGGTCGAAGAAGGACTACCCCCGCATCAAGGTCGGCACGTTCACGCTCAACCGGAACCCGCGGAACTTCTTCGCGGAGATCGAGCAGGCGGCGTTCTCGCCGGGCAACCAGGTGCCGGGCACCGGCATCTCGCCCGACAAGATGCTGATGGCGCGCGTCTTCTCCTACCCCGACGCGCAGCGCCACCGCATCGGCACCAACTACAACCAGCTGCCGGTGAACCAGCCGCACGCCGCCCCCGTCGCGAACTACATGCACGAGGGCAACATGCAGTACCACTTCAACGGTGCCGAGCACCGCGTCTACACCCCGCACTCGTTCGGCACCGAGGGGGGCCCGGCGGCCGACCCGACCCTCGGCGTCGAGGCTGCCTGGGAGACGGACGGCGAGCTGCTCCGCGCGGCCCAGACGCTCCACGCCGAGGACGACGACTTCGGCCAGGCGGGCACCCTGTACCGCGAGGTCTTCGACGACGGCGCCAGGGCGCGGTTCCTCGAGACCCTCACGGGCCAGGGCAAGGGCATCACGATCGACGCGATCCGTGAGCGGTTCTTCCAGTACTGGACGAACGTGGACGCCGAGCTCGGGGCCAAGCTGCGCTCCGAGGTCGCGGCGGGCTGACACCACGCCACGCGACACACCGAGGCCGGGTCCCGACGGGGCCCGGCCTCGGCCGTCCCCGGCGGCGCCGCCACGGCTCTGCCCCGATGCGAAGATGGACCCCATGAGCACCTCGCCCGATGCCACCTCTCCCGCCTCCGCGACCACGCCCGCGGAGACCACCGCGAACCCCTCCCCCGCCGACGACGCCACCCGCGACATCGCCGACGTCGCCGCGGTCGAGGTCATCACCGCCGCGGCCGTGCACCTCATGAGCGCCGCCGCGGTGAAGTGCGGACTGGCGGAGGACGCCGACGCCCAGGGGCACCTGGACCTCGACGAGGCGCGGAAGCTGATCACCGCGCTCGCGGCGCTCGTCACGGCGAGCGCCCCCGACATCGGCAACCAGCACGCGCGCTCGCTCCGCGACGGCCTGCGGTCCCTGCAGCTCGCGTTCCGCGAGGCCTCCGTCGTCCCGGACGCCCCCGGCGAGGGACCCGGCGAGAAGTACACGGGCTCTGTCGTCTGAGATGTCCTCCGCGTCCGCCTGGCCGCCGCCCCCGGACCGCCCGCCGCCCCCGCCCGGGGGCGGCGCGCCCACCCGACGCCGCGACCGGCGCACGGGCGTGGTCGTCCTGGCCGTGCTGCTCGCCGGGGCGCTCGGCATCGGCGCGTACCTGTGGGTGACCACCACGCGCTGGCAGACGCACAGCGCCGCCTGGGAGGAGGAGGCCCGGGGGTACGCCGACCAGGTGGCGTCCCTCGACGCCGAGCTCGACGCCACCGACGCCGAGCTGGTCGCGGCCCGCGAGCAGCTCGCCACCGCCACGGCACGCATCACCGACCTCGCCAACGAGAAGGCCCAGCTCGGCGACGAGAACGTCGCCTCGCAGCAGTACCTCGACTACCAGAGGCGGGTGAGCGAGGCCGCCGGCGTCGTGACCACGGCGCTCGGCGACTGCGTCGACGCCCAGTCGCAGCTCATCACTTACCTCGAGGACCGCGGCTCCTACGACGCGAAGGACCTCGACCGGTTCGCCTCCGACGTCGAGACCCTGTGCCGCCAGGCCTCCAAGGCGAACGACCAGCTCGAGCAGGAGCTCGAGCAGTGACCCGACCCGGCCGCGCGCGGGTCGCCGCGCGGGGGCTGCGCCGGGCACCGGTCCTCCTCCTCGCCGCGACGCTCGCCGGCTGCGCGGTGCTCCCCTCGCTGCCGCCCGCGGTGCCGGACGACGTGGTCCCGACGCGCGTCGCGCCGTCCGCTCGCGCCTCGCTCTCCCCCGACGGTGCGGAGGGCCTGTCCCCCGACGGCTTCGACGCCGTGCAGCGCATGGCCGTGCGGATCCGCAACGTGGGCTGCGACGGGCTGTCGACGGGGTCGGGCTTCGCCGTCGACGAGCACACCCTCGTCACGAACCGGCACGTCGTGGCCGACTCGGAGTCGCTGGAGGTCAGCACCTACGACGGGCGGGACCTCGCGGTCTCCGCCGCGGGCAGCGCGTCGCTGGCCGACCTCGCCCTGGTGCGGACCGCGGACCCGCTCCCGAGCCACCCCACGCTCGCGGACGCCGACCCGCGGCCCGGTGACGCCGTCACGGTGGTCGGCTACCCCGAGGGCGGCGAGCTGACGATCACCGCCGGCGAGGTCATCGGGCCGACCACCGACCCGCTGCACGAGAACCTCGGCGAGGTGCTGCTCACCGACGCCCCGGTCGAGCCGGGGTCGTCGGGGTCGGCGGCGCTCGACGAGCAGGGCCGGGTGATCGGCGTCGTGTACGCGAAGACCTCCGACGGCCGCTCGCTGCTGGTGCCGCTCTCCACCCTGGAACGACTGCTGGACGACGCGGACGGGTTCCGGGCGCTGCCGCCCTGCGCCCAGCCGTCGGGGCAGCCCTCCGGCCGTCCCTCCGCGACGCCGACGCGCTAGGAAGCGCGGGTCAGCGCGCCGCGCCCACCCGCAGCTCGAGCGAGTCCACGCGGGCGGAGATCACCGTCGAGGCGCCGAGGCGGGCGTTCACCTGGGCGAGCACGCGGTCCAGACCCGACCTGTCGAGGCCCGGGTCGAGTGCGAGGACGACGGCCACCTCCGCGCGGCGTCCACGCTCGGCGTGCGCGCGCACCACGTGCTGCACGGGCGCCGCCGCGTCCGAGACCGCCGCGGCGACCTCCGGGTCCACCTCCAGGGCGCCGTCCGGGCCCGCCGGGACGAGCGCCGGGCGCCACTCCTCGCCCTGGGCGAGCGCCCAGACCGCCGGCCGGGGCACGAGGGCGGTCGCGGGCCCGGCCGGGTCCACGACCAGCAGCGACCAGTCCTCGCTCACCGCCGAGAGTGCGGCACGGGCGGCCTCGACCGGGACGGGGCGCGCGTCGGCGCGCCAGGCCGTCATCGCCTCGACCGACGTGAAGACAGGGAGCGCCCGGCGGCCGTCGGGCGCCTCGATGGCCACCACGCCGGCCGCGGCCTCCTTGTCGACGTGCAGCTCCTGCGTGCCCGAGGTGCCCTCGTGCTCGACGACGTCGGCGACGGCCAGCTCGGCGAGCACCGGCACGAGCACCCGCGTCGCGGCGAGGCGCCGGACGACGTCGCGAAGCGATCCCGTGCCGTCGACGTGCGCCCGCAGCAGCCCGGCGAGCTCGGGATCCGCCGAGCCGTCGTCGCCGGCGAACTGCGACGTCGGCTGGATCGACTTCAGGTGGCCCGGCAGGGCCCGGCCGTCCCCGGCCGTCACGGCCGGCCCGCCACGTCGAGCGCCTCGGGCAGCGTGAATGCCCCGGCGTACAGGGCCTTGCCCACCACGGCGCCCTCGACGCCGTCCGGCACGAGGGCGCGCAGGGCCTCGAGGTCGGCGAGCGAGGAGATGCCGCCCGACGCGACCACCTTCGCCGGCGTCCGCGAGGCGACCTCGCGCAGCAGGTCGACGTTCGGGCCGCGCAGCGTGCCGTCCTTGGTGACGTCCGTGACGACGTACCGGGCGCAGCCCGCGTCGTCCAGGCGGGCGAGCACCTCCCACAGGTCGCCACCCTCCTGCGTCCAGCCGCGGGCGGCGAGCGTGGTGCCCCGCACGTCCAGGCCGACGGCGACGGCGTCGCCGTGCTCGGCGATGACGCGCGCGGTCCACTCCGGGTCCTCGAGGGCCGCGGTGCCGATGTTGACGCGCCGGGCGCCCGTGGCGAGGGCACGCTCGAGCGACGCGTCGTCGCGGATGCCGCCCGACAGCTCCACCTGGACGTCGAGCTCGGCCACGACCTGCGCGAGGAGGTCGGCGTTCGAGCCACGACCGAACGCCGCGTCGAGGTCCACGAGGTGGATCCACTCGGCGCCGCCCGCCTGCCAGTCGCGGGCGGCGGCCAGCGGGTCGCCGTAGGACGTCTCGGAGCCGGCCTCCCCCTGCACGAGGCGGACGGCCTGGCCGTCGGCGACGTCGACAGCGGGCAGCAGCACGAGGCGATCGGTCATCAGGGTGTCTCCAGCTTCTGGAACGGCAGGTTCGGGTGCGGCGGTGATCGGGACGACGGCGCTCAGAGCGAGCGGACCCAGTTCTCGAGCAGGGTCGCGCCGGCGTCGCCGGACTTCTCGGGGTGGAACTGCGTGGCGGCGAGCGGTCCGCTCTCGACGGCGGCGACGAACCGGGACTCGGAGCCCGCCGCGCCGTGCCGCGCCCAGGTGACCAGCGGCGGCGTGTAACGGGGGTCGGCGTCGCCGTCGTGCCCCTGCGAGAACTGCTGCGCCGCGTACGAGTGCACGAAGTAGAACCGCTCGTGCTCCACCCCGGCGAAGAGGCGGGAGCCCTCCGGGGCCTCCACGGGCGACCAGCCCATGTGGGGCACGACCGGGGCGTCGAGGCGCTCGACGACGCCGGGCCACTCGCCGAGCCCCTCGGCCCGCTCGCCGTGCTCCACGCCGGCGTCGAACATGACCTGCATGCCGACGCAGATGCCCAGCACGGGGCGCCCGCCGGCGAGGCGACGGTCGATCACCTGGTCGCCCCGGACGGCGCGGAGGCCCGCCATGCAGGCTGCGAACGCACCGACGCCGGGCACGACGAGACCGTCGGCCTCGGCGGCCCGCGCCAGGTCCGCGGTGAGCTCCACGTCGGCCCCGACCCGCTCGAGCGCGCGCACCGCCGAGCGGACGTTGCCGAAGCCGTAGTCGAGCACCACGACGTGGGAGCGACCGTCCGCGCGGGGCGCCGGCGCGGGGTTGAGCTCGGCCGCGGCGCCGCCGTGCGGCAGCAGCGGCGTGATCCCCGCGGCCTCCTGCGCCGCGGCGACCCGGTCCCGGTCGACCGTGCCCGTCGGGGTGCCCGTCGGGGTGCCCGTCGGTGTGCCCGTCGGGGTGCTGGTGGTCTCGCTGGGCGTGTCCGGCATGCGTCTCCCCTACTGCTTCTTGCGGGCCTTGCGCGCCGCGCCCGTGAGCATCCGCATCGCCTTGAAGCGGCCGATGCTCGACGACGGCACGACGCCCGGCAGGTCGGCCACGGTGATCTGGCCGGTGACGAGGTCCTCGAGAGCCTCCGGCGCGCCGCCCAGCACGAGGCCCGGCGGGAGCTCGCCCACCGCCTCGCCGTCGGCGTAGCGCACGCAGGTGAGCTGCTCGCCCTGCCGGGTCACGAGGACGAGGGGCACGCCGGCCACGAGCTTCGAGATCGCGGCGGCGGCCCGGGCGGGCTCGTCGCCGCTCGTGTCGCGCAGCACGGCGAGCGCACCGACGGGCGTCGGCGCGGCGTCGACGTCCAGCTCGGCGAGCGAGCAGGCGGCCGCCAGCGGCTCGGCGCCTGCGATCTGCGTGATGAGGACCGCCAGCTCGGGGTCCGCGGAGGCGCCGTCGAGGCCCGACAGGTCGTCGGGGACCTCGAAGCCCTCGGGCAGCTCGTCGGGCAGGTCCGGCTGCGGGTCGGGCTGCCGGTCGGGGTCGGTGGTCATGCGGCTACAGCGCACCCTTCGTGGACGGGACGCCCTCGACGCGCGGGTCGGGGGCGACGGCGGCGCGCAGCGCACGGGCGAGCGCCTTGAACTGGGCCTCGACGATGTGGTGCGGGTCGCGGCCCGCGAGGACCTGCACGTGCAGGCAGATGCCGGCGTGGTGGGCGACCGACTCGAGCACGTGCCGCGTGAGCGACCCGGTGAAGTGCCCGCCGATGAGGTGGTACTCCTGCCCCTCCGGCTCGCCGGAGTGCACCAGGTACGGCCGACCCGAGACGTCGACGACCGCGAGCGCGAGCGCCTCGTCGAGCGGCACGGTCGCGTCGCCGTAGCGGGAGATGCCGCGCTTGTCGCCGAGCGCCTCGCGCAGGGCCTCGCCGAGCACGATGGCGACGTCCTCGACGGTGTGGTGCGCGTCGATGTGGGTGTCGCCGGTCGCGCGCACCGTCAGGTCGATCAGCGAGTGCTTGCCGAGCGCCGTGAGCATGTGGTCGTAGAACGGCACGGTCGTCGAGATCTCCGTGCGCCCCGTACCGTCGAGGTCCAGCTCGACGACGACGCTCGACTCGCTCGTCGTACGCTCCACGCGGGCCGTGCGGTGCTGCATCAGTCCTCCTTCTCGGGCGCCATGGCGCCGGTGACGACCTCGCCGACGACCTCGGTGAACGCGGCCCGGAACGCCGCGTTCTCCTCGGGCGTGCCGACGGAGACGCGCAGCCAGCCGTCGGGGCCGGTCTCGCGGATCAGGACACCTCGGTCGAGCAGGCCCTGCCAGACGGCGTGCCGGTCCCTGAACGTGCCGAACAGCACGAAGTTCGCGTCGGAGTCCGCGACCTGCAGCGAACGGCCCTCCACGCCTTGTGCGCGCAGCCACGCGACGAGCGCGTCGCGCTCGTCGCGCAGGTCGCGCACCTGGGCGCGCAGCTCGTCGTGGTGAGCCAGCGCGCCGCGTGCGGCCGCCTGCGTGACGGCCGAGAGGTGGTACGGCAGCCGGACGACACGCAGCGCGTCGACGAGCGCCGTGGACGCGGCCAGGTAGCCGAGCCGCAGCCCGGCCGCGGCGAAGGCCTTCGACATCGTGCGCGAGACCGCGAGGTGCGGGTGCGACCCGAGCAGCTCGAGGGCCGACGGCGTGCCGGGGCGGCGGAACTCCGCGTACGCCTCGTCGACCACGACGACGGCGCCGGCCCGGCGGCCGTCGTGCTCGGGGGCGTCGGGCACCTCGACCCCCGCCGCGGCGTCCAGGATCGCCTCGACCGTCGCGAGCGGCAGCGCCGTGCCGGTCGGGTTGTTCGGGCTCGCGAGCAGGATCACGGACGGCCGGACCTCCTCGATCGTCGCGACCGCGTGGTCGACGTCGAGCGTGAAGTCGGTCTCCCGGCGGCCGGTGACCCAGCGCGTGTGCGTGTCCCGCGCGTACTCGGGGTACATCGAATAGGTCGGCGCGAAGGACAGCGCGGTGCGTCCGGGGCCACCGAACGCCTGCAGCAGGTGCAGCATGACCTCGTTGGAGCCGTTGGCGGCCCAGACCTGCTCGGGCGAGACGCGCACCCCGGACTCCAGGTCCAGGTAGTCGGCCAGGTCGGCGCGCAGGGCCGCGAAGTCGCGGTCGGGGTACCGGTTGAGCCCGCGCGCCGCGTCGGCGACATGGCGCGCGATCGTCGCGACGACGGCCTCGGACGGGGCGTAGGGGTTCTCGTTGACGTTCAGCCGCACGGGCACGTCGAGCTGCGGGGCGCCGTAGGGCACCTCGGCGGCGAGCTCGGGACGCAGCGGCAGCCGCGCGCCGTCGACGCCGCCCGCGGGTGCGGCGGCGGACAGGGGGGTGGTCACCGCGCCAGTCTACGGAACCGCGGGAGCGCCCGGTGGCGGTGTCCGTCCCTCGACCCCGTGCCCTCACGGCCGCCCGGACCCGCCGCGGGAGTCTCGTGCCGGACCGACCTCCAGAAGGTTTGTGAAGGAATGCACATGCCCCGACCGGCCTGATCCCGCGCCTTGTGACAGTCTTCACAAGGCCTAGGGGCTGCGCCGCGGTCGCAGTCGTGCCTACCGTCGGGGTATCAGCAGTTCGACGTGTGGGTCGCCGGCGAGGGGCCCGTGAGAGGGAGAAGCAGATGAGCACCATGCAGGCCGCGGTCGTCCACTCGTTCACCGAGCCCCTGTCCGTCGAGGACCGCGAGATTCCGACGCCCGGCCCGCACGAGGCCCTGGTCAAGGTCGACTACACCGGGGTGTGCCACACCGACCTGCACGCCGCGCACGGCGACTGGCCGGTCAAGCCGGCCCCGCCGTTCGTCCCCGGCCACGAGGGCGTCGGGCACGTCGTCGCCGTCGGCGACCAGGTGACCCGCGTCAAGGTGGGCGACACCGTCGGCAACGCCTGGCTGTGGAGCGCCTGCGGCGAGTGCGAGTACTGCGAGACCGGCTGGGAGACCCTCTGCCCGAACCAGGAGAACGGCGGCTACTCCGTCGACGGCTCCTTCGGTCAGTACATGCTCGTCGACTCCCGGTACGCGCCGATCGTCCCCGAGGGCGTCGACCTGTCCGCCGTCGGGCCGATCCTGTGCGCCGGCGTCACGGTCTACAAGGGTCTCAAGGTCACCGACACCAAGCCCGGCGAGTGGGTGCTGATCTCGGGCATCGGCGGCCTCGGCCACATCGCCGTGCAGTACGCGGTCGCGATGGGCCGCCGCGTCGCCGCGGTCGACGTCGACGACGCCAAGCTCGAGCTGGCGCGCAGGCACGGCGCCGAGGTGACCGTGAACGCGGCCACCTCCGCCGACGCCGCGGCCGAGCTGCAGGAGAAGACCGGCGGCGGCGTGCACGGCGCGCTCGTCACGGCCGTCAACGCCCACGCGTTCCCGCAGGCCGTCGGCGCGCTGCGGCGCGGCGGCACGGTCTCGCTCGTCGGCCTGCCCCCGGAGAAGTTCCCGCTGGATATCTTCACCACGGTGCTGTTCGGCCTCACCGTGCGCGGCTCGATCGTCGGCACACGCAAGGACATGGCGGAGGCGCTCGACTTCTTCGCCCGCGGCAAGGTCGACCCGACCTACACGGTGCGCCCCCTCGGCGACATCAACGCGATCTTCGACGAGATGATCGCGGGCCGCATCGACGGCCGCGTCGTCATGGACATGCGGAGCTGACGCTCCCCACGGCGGACGACGGGGCCCGCGGCAGGCGCCGTCGGGCCCCGTCCGTGGGCGGTCGTCCGTGCGTGCCGTCACGCGAGCACGACGTCGTCCCCCGAGACCTCGACCTGGATCGCCGGGAGGGGCTCGGGCGCCGGCCCGCCGAGCACCGCCGCGTCCGTCAGTGCGTAGCGCGACTGGTGGCAGGGGCACAGCAGCTCGCCCTCACCCGGCGCGACGGTGCAGCCCGCGTGCGTGCAGATCGCGCTGAACGCGTGCACCTCGCCCTGGGTCGGCTGGGTCACCAGCACGTCCTGGCCCCCGACCTGCGCGGCGACGGCGCCGCCCACCGGCACGTCGGCGAGCGCGACGACGACGGTGCCCGCCCCCGCCGCGTTCGCGGAGGCCGCCGCCTCCTGCGGTGTCGGCTTCTGCTCGGCGCAGGAGGCCAGCAGGCCGGCGCCGGCGATCGCGCCCGCCGCCACGCCCGTCCCGCGCAGCAGCTGTCGGCGGGTCGGCCCGCAGGAGCAGGCCGTCCCGTCGAGCGCATCCTTCCCCTGGGGTACGGCGGTCGGGCGGGTCGGCGGGCTGGTCGGCATAGCGCCTCCGGTGGGTCGGGCCTCGGCCGGCCGGACGCTTCCGCTGACGGCGCCACCGAGGAGTGGGAGCATCATCATCATGGACTCGTCCCAGGGCGCCGTGCCACCCCTGCCGCGGCCCACGCCCCCGGCCCCGCCCCCCGTCGCCCGCGGCTGGCGGCTCGCCGCCGCGCTCGCGGTCCTCGTCTCGGCCGTCGTCCACGTCGTGCTCTACGTCGACGGCTACGACACCATCGCCGTCGTCGGCCCCCTCTTCCTCCTCAACGCCGTGGCCGGAGTCGTGCTGGCCGTGCTGCTCGTGGCCTGGCGGCACTGGCTGCCGCTCGTCGGCGGCATCGGCTTCGGGGGCCTGACGCTGCTCGCGTTCGTCCTGTCGACGACGGTCGGTTTCTACGGCGTCAGCGAGACCTTCGCGGGGACCACCGAGATCGTCGCCGCCGCCGCGGAGGTGGTCGCGGTGGTGGCGTCGGCCGCGGCGCTCCTGCGCGAGTACGTGCGCTGACGACCCGCCCGGCACCGGGCCGTGCCCTGTGGAGGACGCCCCCGGAGGTCGGCGGCGCCCCCTACGATCGATGACGTGAGCCACCCCGACGACCCGTACGCCGACCTCGTGTTCGACCCGACGGACGAGGACGTCCCGCCGCCCGACGACCTGGCGCCCGAGCCGGAGCCCCCGCACAGGTCCCGGGCTGCCGCGGGCGCGACGCCGCCCGCGGAGGCCGCCGCGGGCGGCCCGGCACCGGACGCCGCCAAGCGGGCCAAGCTCGCGATGCTCCGCGGTCTGCTCGACAGCGCGGGCGAGGGCGGCGGCACGCTGCGCGAGCAGGCGGAGGAGTCGCTGCGCGCGCTGGTCGGGCGTGAGGACGCCGCGCTGCGCGAGGACCAGTGGCGCGCGATCGAGGCCCTGGTCGCGTTCCGTCGTCGCGCGCTCGTGGTGCAGCGCACGGGCTGGGGCAAGTCCGCTGTCTACTTCGTCGCCACGTCCCTGCTGCGGTCCCGAGGCGCGGGGCCCACCGTCATCGTGTCCCCGCTCCTGGCGCTCATGCGCGACCAGATCGCGGCGGCGGCGCGCGCCGGGATCCGCGCCGTGACGATCAACTCCTCGAACGTCACCGAGTGGGACCAGGTGCACGCGGCCATCGCGGCGGGCGAGGTCGACGTGCTGCTGTGCTCGCCGGAGCGGCTCAACAACCCGGCGTTCCGCGACGAGGTGCTCCCCCGCCTGGCCGCCGACGCCGGCCTCGTGGTGATCGACGAGGCGCACTGCATCTCCGACTGGGGGCACGACTTCCGACCCGACTACCGTCGCATCCGCACGCTGCTCGCCGACCTGCCGCCCGGCATCCCCGTCCTCGCCACGACGGCCACCGCCAACGCCCGAGTCACGGCCGACGTCGCCGAGCAGCTCGGCGTGCACGGCGCGGCCGCCGGCGGCGACCCTGTCCCCGACGAGGACGTGCTCGTGCTGCGGGGCGGGCTGGACCGCGAGTCGTTGCACCTCGCGGTGCTCGAGCTCCCCGACCAGCCCACGCGGGTGGCGTGGCTCGTCGAGGCGCTGCAGGACGTCGAGGGGTCGGGCATCGTCTACTGCCTCACCGTGTCCGCCGCCGAGCAGGTGGCCGAGCAGCTCCGGGGCGCGGGCCTGGCGGTCGCCGCCTACACCGGCAGGACGGACCCCACCCAGCGGGAGCAGCTGGAGGAGGACCTGAAGGAGAACCGGGTCAAGGCCCTGGTGGCGACGTCCGCCCTCGGCATGGGCTTCGACAAGCCCGACCTCGCGTTCGTCGTGCACCTCGGTGCCCCGTCCTCCCCCATCGCCTACTACCAGCAGGTGGGCCGCGCCGGCCGTGGCGTGGACGACGCCGTCGTCGTGCTCCTGCCGGGGCACGAGGACCGGGCGATCTGGGACTGGTTCGGGTCGCAGGCGTTCCCCGCCGAGCCGCAGGTCCGCGCCACGCTCGGTGCCCTCGGGGCGTCCGAGGGGGCGCAGTCCACCGCCGCGCTGGAGACGCAGGTCGACCTCAAGCGTTCCCGGCTGGAGACGATGCTCAAGGTGCTCGACGTCGACGGTGCGGTGCGCCGCGTGCAGGGCGGCTGGGTCGCCACCGGCACCCCGTGGGCGTACGACGCCGAGCGCTACGCGCGGGTGGAGGCCACCCGCCGGGCGGAGCAGCAGGCGATGGTCGACTACGTGGCCACTTCCGGCTGCCGGATGGCGTACCTGCGCGCCCAGCTCGACGACCCGGAGCTGCCCGACGGCTGGGTCTGCGGCCGCTGCGACCGGTGCGACGGAGTCACGCTGCCCGCCGTCCCCGACGCCGAGGCCGTGGCCGCGGCGCGGGCCGACATGGACCGACCCGGCGTGGAGGTCGGGCCGCGCGCGATGTGGCCGTCCGGGCTCGCGGCCCTCGGCCTCGATCTCAAGGGCAAGATCGCGCCCGACGAGCGCGCCGAGCCCGGCCGCGCGGTGGCCCGGCTCGACGGCCTGGGCTGGTCGGGCCCGCTGCGCGACCTGCTCGCGGCAGGTGCCCCCGACGGCGAGGTGCCCGTGCCGCTGCGGCACGCCGCCGCACGCGTCCTCGACGACTGGGACGCGATCCGCCCCGGCGGTGCCGAGGGCGCCGAGGGCGCCGAGCCGGCTGCGGAGGGCGGGCGCCGCACGACGATCGAAGGGGTCGTGGCGGTACGGTCCACGACTCGCCCGCAGCTCACCTACCACCTGGCGTCCGGGCTGGCCGCCTACCTCGGCGTGCCGCTCATCGGAGCGGTCGGGCCGGCCGCCGGCACGGAGCAGCCCGACCGGCACGACGTGAACTCGGCGATGCGGCTGGCGGGGGTGGCGCGGCGCCTGCGGCTGGAGCTGGGAGACGCCGCCCAGCGCGGACTGCCGGGCCGCACCGTGCTGCTGGTGGACGACTGGACCGAGTCCGGCTGGACGCTCACGGTGGCCGCCCGGCTCCTGCGCCAGGCCGGTGCCGCGGTGGTGCACCCGTTCGTCCTCGGCGTGCGCTGAGGCGCCGGCGGCGCACGAGGTCCTGACGACCTCAGCCGTCGAGCATGCCCCGGACGTCGTCGGCCGCGAGCGCCCGGGCGAACGTGCCCGCCGCGTCATCGAGCACCGCGTCGAACAGGGCGGCCTTACGGCGCGCGAGCGCCATGACCTTCTCCTCGATCGTGTCCTGCGCGACGAGGCGCGTCACGACGACGTTGCGGGTCTGGCCGATGCGGTGCGTGCGATCCACGGCCTGCGCCTCCGTGGCGGGGTTCCACCAGGGGTCGAGGAGGTACACGTAGTCGGCCTCGGTGAGGTTGAGCCCGACCCCGCCCGCCTTGAGCGAGATGAGGAACACCGGGGCGTCCCCGTCCTTGAAGGTGCGGACGACGTCGGAGCGCCGGCGCGTGGCGCCGTCGAGGTAGACGACGCGCAGGCCGGCGGCGGTGCAGCGTTGCTCGACGCGCCGCAGGAACGACGTGAACTGCGAGAAGACGAGCGCACGGTGGCCCTCGGCCGCGATCTCGGTCAGCTCGTCGGTCACCACGTTGAGCTTGGCGGAGCCCACGCCCGCGTACGCGTCGTCGACCAGCGAGGCGTCGAGCGCGAGGCGCCGCAGCGTCGTCAGGGACCGGAAGATCGCCACACGGTTCGCGTCGAAGTCCTCCAGCAGTCCGAGCAGCCGCTGCCGCTCGCGCTGCAGGTGCGTGTCGTAGACCTTGCGATGGTCGGGCGTGAGCGGCACGCGCAGCACGCGCTCGGTGCGCTCGGGCAGCTCGGGCGCGACCTGCTCCTTGGTGCGGCGCAGCACGAGCGGGCGGATCCGGCGCTTCAGCCGCGCGAGCGCGCGGTTGCCGGCCCCGACCACCTGGGGGTCGTCGTCGGTGGCCGCGGCGTCGACCAGCCGCGCGGTCTCCGCCTTGAAGCGGTGCATCGACGGGTACAGCCCCGGCGCGACGATCGCGAGTGCCGCCCACAGCTCCATGAGGTTGTTCTCGAGGGGCGTGCCCGTGACCGCGAGCTTGAACGGGGCACGCAGCAGCCGGGCGGTCTCGTGCGCCCGCGTGCGGGGGTTCTTCGCCACCTGAGCCTCGTCGAGGATCAGCCCGCCCCACTCGAGGGCGTCGAACGCGTCGAACTCGAGGCGGAAGACGGCGTACGACGTGACGACCACGTCGGCCCCGAGGGCGAGCACGGCCAGGTCCGTGCCGAGCGTGCTCGAGGTGGCGGGCATCGCCACCACCCGCAGCCCGGGCGTGAAGCGCGCCGCCTCGTCCGCCCAGTTCCCCACCACCGAGGCGGGCGCCACGACGACGAACGGCGCGGCGTCCGGAGCCGTCGCCCGCGCGTGCGCCAGGAACGTGAGGGTCTCGACCGTCTTGCCGAGCCCCATGTCGTCGGCCAGGATCCCCCCGAGCCCGTGCCGCCAGAGGAAGGTCAGCCACTCGAGCCCCTCCCGCTGGTACGGCCGCAGCTCGGCCTGCACGCCGTCCGGCACCTCGACGGGCTCCGCGACGCGCTCGCCCGCGGCGAGCGCGCGCAGGCCGGCCAGCGACCGCCGCCAGGTCTCCGCGGCCTCGACGACGTCGGCCAGGTCCTCGAGCTCGCCCCACAGGTGGGCGTCGTAGCGGCTGACCCGCGCCTTCCCCGGCCGGTCGCTCAGCGCGGTGGCCTCCGTGATGAGGTCGCGCAGGCGGCCCAGCACCGGCTGGTCGAGGCGCAGCCACGACCCGTCGACGAGCAGCAGCCGCTTGTCCCCGCGCGCGAGGGCGGTGAACAGGCGGGCGAACGGGAGCTCCTTGCCACCGACGGTCACCGAGACGCCGAGGTCGAGCCAGTCGGCGTCCCCCGAGGGCGCCCCCGACACGACGACACGGGGGGCGGCGTCCAGGTGCAGGTAGTCCGGCACGTCGCCGGCATCGACGCGCACGTCGCCCGTGGCCGCCAGTGCGGGCAGCACGCCGTGGGCGAGGTCGAGGGCGTCCAGGCCCTTCGCCTCCGTCCGCGCGGCGAGGTCGAAGCGCTCGAAGCCCGGCACGCCCCGGACGGTCGCCTGGGCCTTCGCACGGATCTCGGCCTCGGCGTCCGGGTCCCGCACCGGGTCCGACGTCGCCCCGTCCAGCGGGACGCGACGCGTCGAGCCCGCGCCGCCGGGCGGCGCCGGGTACTCGAACGTCCACGACAGGTGGGCGTGCTCCGGTGAGGCGAAGGCGGCCTCGGCGACGAGCACGGGGCGTGGCGGGTCGGGCAGAGCGACGGAGCCGTCGGTCACGACGCGGACCGCGCGGCGGAGCACGGGGAGGTGCTCGGCGTAGAGCTCCGCCACGTCGTCACCCGGCACCTCCACCCGGCCCACGACGACGAGCTCGCGCGCGGCGTCGGACAGCCGGCGCGGCGTGGGCCCGAGCCGCAGCACCGTCCGCCGGTCCTGGGCCTCGACCGCGTACAGGCCGGTGTCGCCCACCGCGCCGAGCGGGACCGCCGGCGTGACTTCGACGCCGTCGAAGGCCACGACCGGGTCGAGGCGCACCCCGCCGTCCCCCGCTCCGACCATCAGCCGGAGCTCGGCCGCGCCCGCCAGGAGCACCTCGTCGCGGGAGCCGTGCGCGACGAGCGGGATCTCCAGGTCCGCTGCCTCGTCGAGCAGCGACCACAGCCCGCGGCCGCCCGCGGCCAGGGGGCGCCAGGCGCGCCGGCCGCGGCCGAACCCGCCCCCGTCGCCGAGCGCGGACCCGAGGTCGGCGAACCAGCGCCGCACCTCGGGGGCGGGCGTGGCGCGCACGTCGGCGAACGCGTACAGGCCGGTGGCCAGCGCCTCCCAGCTCGCCTCGGGGGCGACCTTCCAGCCGGTGCGCCCGGGCACGACCGGCCGCACCGAGAGCTCCGGGGGCAGGCCGCCGAACGCCTCGTCGAGCCGGAACCGCAGCGCGACCGGGAGGACGCCGCCGTCTCGGGAGCCACGCACGGCCGGCACGTGCGACCCGGCGTCCCGGGCTCCGGTCACCGCGGCCAGGCGCCCGCGCCAGCCGACGGGCCCGTCGTCGTGCACGTCGCCGGCGACGGTCGCGGCGCCCGTCGCCTCGGGCTCGGCACCGACGTGCAGCAGCACGGCCGCGACATGCTTGCAGTCCGCACCCACCGGACAGCTGCAGGACGAGCCCTCGAAGGCGTACCGCCCGTCGGACCCGACGGTGAACGACACCCGGCAGCTGTAGGGCTGGGGCCCGCTGCCCGCGACCCGCGCCGTGAGCGCCCGCGCGTCGGGGTCCCAGTGCCACGTGCGCACCATGCCCCCGCGCTGGTAGCCCTGGGCGCGGCGGAACGCGGCGCTCCCGACGACGTCGCCCACCACGACCGGGTCGAGGCGGGGTGGCGGCGCGGGCATGCGTCCATGCTCGCACGGCCCTCCGACGCGGCCGGCGGTGTGCGCCGTGCCGCTTGGCACACTATTCCGCGTGCTCGCGGGTGCAGGTCGTCGGCGCGGTGCGGATGCTCAGAGGAACCGGCCGCGGACGGCCTCGCCGTGCGCGGGCAGGTCCTCGTCGTTCGCGACGGCGACGATGCGGTCGGCGAGAACCTCGAGCGCGTCGCGGGTGTACTCCACGACCTGGACGGACTTGAGGTAGGCGTGCACGCCGAGGCCGCTGGAGAAGTGCGCGGATCCGCCGGTGGGGAGCACGTGGTTGCTGCCCGCCATGTAGTCGCCGAGGGAGACCGGCGACCAGGGTCCGACGAAGATCGCCCCCGCCGAGCGCACGCGCTCCGCGAGCGCCGCGGCCCCCTCCGTCTGGATCTCCAGGTGCTCCGCGCCGTAGGCGTCCACCACCGCGAGGCCCTGCTCCAGGTCGTCGACGAGCACGACGGCGGACTGCGGCCCGCCGAGCGCCTGCAGGACGCGTGCGGAGTGCTTGGTGGAGCCCACCAGGTCGCTCAGCCGGGCCTCCACGGCGCCCGCCAGCTCCACCGACGGCGTGACCAGCACGGAGGCGGCCATCGGGTCGTGCTCGGCCTGGCTGATGAGGTCCAGCGCGACGTGCCCCGCGTCGGCGGTGGCGTCGGCCAGCACGGCGATCTCCGTGGGCCCGGCCTCGGCGTCGATGCCGACGACCCCGCGCACCAGCCGCTTGGCCGCCGTCACGTACACGTTGCCGGGGCCCGTCACGACGTCCACCGGGTCGCACAGCACGTCGCCGTCCTGCGGCTCGGTGCCGGCGGCGCCGTACGCGAACATCGCCACCGCCTGCGCCCCGCCGACCGCGTAGACCTCGTCGACGCCGAGCAGCGCGCACGCGGCGAGGATCGTCGGGTGCGGCAGCCCGCCGGCGTCCCGCTGCGGCGGCGACGCGACGGCGAGCCCGGGCACCCCGGCCTCCTGCGCGGCGACCACGTTCATGACCACGGACGACGGGTACACGGCGCGGCCGCCGGGCACGTACAGGCCCACGCGCTGCACCGGGACCCACCGCTGGCGCACCACCGCGCCGGGCGCGAGCTGCGTGGCGTGCTCCGTCGGCACCTGGGCGGCGTGCACCGCCCGGACGCGCCGGATCGCCTCCTCGAGCCCCGCCCGCACCAGCGGGTCGAGCCCCGCGAGGGCGTCGGCCAGGGCCGACGCCGGGACGCGCAGATGCTCCGGACGCACGCCGTCGAGGCGCTCCGACAGGTCGCGGAGCGCGGCGGCGCCGCGGGCTCGCACGTCGGCGATGATCGGGGTGACGGCCTGGACGGCCTCGTCCACCCCGATCTCGGGGCGCGGCAGCACCCCGAGCAGCTCGGTGCGGGTCAGGTCCTGCCCGCGGAGGTCGATGCGTCGGATCACCCGCCCAGTCTAGGCAGCGCGGGTCGGCGCCCGGGCCCCGGTGCCGGAGAATGGACGCATGAGCGCCGAGCCTTCACCGACCGACGTCCCCATCCGCGACGAGATGATCCGCCTCGGCCAGTTCCTCAAGCTCGCGGGCCTGGCGGAGTCCGGCACGCACGCCCGGGACCTGGTCGCCGACGGCGAGGTCAGCGTCAACGGCGTGGCGGAGACCCGGCGCGGTCGCCAGCTCGTCCGCGGGGACCGTGTCACCGTCGCCCTGCCCGAGGGCGACGAGACCGCCGTCGTCGCCTGAGCCGATGGTTGTGGGTGTGCTCGTGGCCCTGTCTCGGGTCGAAACAGGGCCACGAGCACACCCACAGCATCAGGCCATGTAGGTGGAGGCCATCGCCCGGTCGGGGGTGAGGCGCAGGACGACGCGGTCGGGGTCGTGCTCGAGCGGCCGGTAGCGCTTCGTGTACCGGACGACGGCGTCCGCGACCTCGTCCGGGTCCTCGCTCACCTCGATCGTCCCCTCGAGCGTCAGCCACCGCCCGCCGTCGACCTGGCAGAGCGCGGCCCGTGGCCGGCCTCCCTCGGCCGTCGCCCGGCGCGCGTTGGCGACCTTCGTCGACGTGCGCCGTGCCGTGGTGCGCGCGACCCCGGCGTCGGCGTCCCAGGTGAAGGCGACGGGCACGACGTGCGGGCTGCCGTCCGCGCGCAGGGTCGTGAGGGTGGCGAGGTGGCGCTCGGTGACGAACACGAGCTGCTCGGGGTTGAGGCGGAACACGACCCGAGCCTACGGCCGCGCCGGACACGCCCGGCCCCCGTCCGCGAGGTGGGGCCGAGAAGCGCCGCCACGACGGCGCGTGGTCACCGATGAGTCCGGACCCGCTCGGCGGTCCCACGACCGACCGGACCGCCCTGCACGAGGAGCCGACCGTGACCGCCGCCGTCCCCACCCCTGCCCCCGCCGCCGTCGACCGCGCCACGTGGCTGCGTGGCCGCGAGGAGCTGCGCGCCCGCGAGAAGGCGCACACCCGCGAGGGCGACGCCATCGCCGCCGCGCGCCGGCGCCTGCCGATGACCGAGGTCGACGCGAGCGCGCTGCTCGTCGGTCCCGACGGGCCGGTCCCGCTGCTCGATGTCTTCGACGGGCGTGACCAGCTCGTCGCGTACAAGCACATGTGGCACGCCGGGCAGCCGGTCGAGGGGCAGTGCGAGGGCTGCACGGCCAGCATCTGGAGCGTGCAGGACGCCGCGTACCTGCACCACCGCGGAGTGACGTTCGCCGTCTTCTGCGAGGGCCCGTGGGGGGAGGTCGCGCCCTTCGTGGAGTTCATGGGCTACCGGGTGCCCTGGTACTCGATGCAAGGCGTGACCGACGAGGCGGTGGCTGGCGGCCTCAGCGACGACCGCGGGCTGATCTCCTGCTACCTGCGCGTCGGCGACAGGGCCTTCCTCACGAACGAGACCACACACCGCGGCGTCGAGGCGGTCATGGCGCAGGCGCAGCTGCTCGACCTGACCGTGTACGGGCGGCAGGAGCGCTGGGAGGACTCCCCCGCCGGGTGGCCGCAGCACCCGACCGCCACGTGGTGGAAGGACCGCGGCCGGCCCGTGCCGCTGTGGAGCAGGCCCGGGGCCGCGCCGTACGACCCGCTCGCGGCGCACGTCCACCACCACTGAACGCCCGAGCGGGCCCCGGCGTGCCGCGTCGTCAGAAGCCGTCGGTGAGGATCGGCGGCACGCGGGTGCCGTGCCGACCCTCGTCGTGCAGGGCGCGCAGCACCACGAGCTCGTGCGGCACGACCGGGTCCGGCAGCGCGACGAACGGGAACCACCGCAGGTCCGCGACCTTCGCGGGCTCGCGGATCTCCGGGCCGCCCGCCCAGCGGGTCGCCGTGAAGAAGAAGTCGACCCGCTGCTCGAGCGCCGGGCCGCCGGGCTGCCCGCGGTGCATCGTCGTCACGGGCACCAGGTCGGCGGGGTCGACGACGACGCCGAGCTCCTCGCGGACCTCGCGGACGGCCGCGGCGTGCACCGACTCCCCCGCCTCGACGTGCCCCGCCGCGGCGGCGGCCCAGTGCCCGTCCATGAAGCCGGTGCCCTGACGCAGCTGCAGGAGGACCTGGCCCTCGCGGCGCAGGTAGACGTACGCGGCCGGAACGACGCGGAAGCGGTGGTCCGCCGAGCCGTCGTCCGACACCACGCCCTGAGCCGTCATGACAGGCAGCTCGGGCCGAGGAGGGCCTTGAGGTCGCCGAACAGCGCGGGCGACTTCTCGACGCGAAGCGTGTCCGCCGCGCGCACCACCGTCCGCTTGCCCGGCTCCGCGACGCTCACGTGCACCTCCGCCGAGCCCGGGTGCGTGGCGAGCACCTCGCGCAGCCGCACCATGACCGGCTCGACGCAGCGGGTGTGCGGCACGGTGACCAGCACGGGCGCGTCGGCGACGGCGGACGTGTCCGGCAGCGACACCTCCATCGCCTGCAGCTGCATCTGGTCGTCGCGGCGCCGCACGCGGCCGCGCAGGGTGACGACCTGGTCCTCCGCGAGGATCGTCGAGTACGCGAGGTACGTCTCGCCGAAGAACATCACCTCGACGGCGCCCTCGAGGTCCTCGACCGTGACGGCCGCCCAGGGGTTGCCGTTCTTGCTCATCTTGCGCTGCACGCTGGTGAGCAGTCCCGCGACCGTGACCTGCGAGCCGTCCTGGCGCCCCTCGTCGGCCATCAGCGACGCGATCGACGTGTCCGCCGCGCGCGCCAGCACGTGCTCGAGCCCCGACAGCGGGTGGTCCGACACGTACAGGCCGAGCATCTCGCGCTCGAAGGCGAGCCGCTGCTTCTTGTCCCAGTCGGGCAGGTCGGGCACGTCGACGGCGAACGTCATCGCCGCGTCCTCCTCGGCCCCGCCGAAGCCGGCGAAGAGGTCGAACTGGCCCTCGGCCTCCTTGCGCTTGACGGAGATGACGGAGTCCACGGCCTGCTCGTGCACCACGAGCAGGGCCCGGCGCGGGTGGCCGAGGGAGTCGAACGCCCCGGCCTTGATCAGCGACTCGATGGTGCGCTTGTTGCAGACGACGGCCGGCACCTTGTCGAGGAAGTCCGTGAAGGAGGTGAAGGCGCCCTTCTCCTCGCGCGCGGCGATGATCGCGTCCACGACGTTGGCGCCGACGTTACGGATGGCCGTGAGGCCGAAGCGGATGTCGTCCCCGACGGCGGTGAACTTGGCGGCGGAGTCGTTGACGTCGGGCGGCAGCACGGTGATGTGCATGCGACGGCACTCGCCCAGGTAGAGCGCCATCTTGTCCTTGTCGTCCCGCACGCTCTGCAGCAGGCCGGCCATGTACTCGGTCGGGTAGTTCGCCTTGAGGTACGCCGTCCAGTAGGAGACGACGCCGTACCCGGCGGAGTGCGCCTTGTTGAACGCGTACCCGGCGAACGGCACCAGGGTGTCCCAGACCGCCTGGATCGCGGGCTTGGAGTAGCCGCGCTCCTTCATGCCGGCCTCGAACGGCACGAACTCCTTGTCGAGGATCTCCTTCTTCTTCTTGCCCATCGCGCGGCGCAGCAGGTCGGCCTGGCCGAGCGAGTACCCGGCGAGGATCTGGGCGGCGCGCTGCACCTGCTCCTGGTAGACGATGAGGCCGTAGGTCTCGCCGAGCACCTCGCTGAGCGGCTCCTCGAGCTCCGGGTGGATCGGCTCGATCTTCTGCATGCCGTTCTTGCGCAGGGCGTAGTTGATGTGCGAGTTCATGCCCATCGGCCCCGGGCGGTACAGCGCGATGACGGCGGAGACGTCCTCGAAGTTGTCCGGCCGCATCTGCCGCAGCAGCGAGCGCATCGCGCCGCCGTCGAGCTGGAACACGCCGAGCGTGTCGCCGCGGGCGAGCAGGTCGTAGGTGGCCTTGTCGTCGAGCTCGACCGTCTCGATCGCCACCGGCTCCTTGCCGTTCATGACGATGTTCTCGAGCGCGTCGTCGAGGATCGTGAGGTTGCGCAGCCCGAGGAAGTCCATCTTGATGAGGCCGAGGCCCTCGGACGTCGGGTAGTCGAACTGCGTGATGACTGCGCCGTCCTGCGGGCGGCGCATGATCGGGATGATGTCGATCAGCGGGTCGCTCGACATGATGACGCCCGCGGCGTGCACGCCCCACTGCCGCTTCAGGCCCTCGATGCCGCGCGCCGTCTCGACGACGCGCTGCGCCTCGGGGTCGGCGTCGTGCACCGCGCGGAACTCCGCGGCCTCGGCGTAGCGCTCGTGCTTCGGGTCGAAGATCCCGGACAGCGGGATGTCCTTGCCCATGACGGCGGGCGGCATCGCCTTGGTGAGCTTCTCCCCCATCGCGAAGGGGAAGCCGAGCACGCGGGAGCCGTCCTTGAGCGCCTGCTTCGCCTTGATGGAGCCGTAGGTGACGATCATCGCGACGCGGTCGTCGCCGTACTTCTCGGTGACGTACCTGATCACCTCGGCGCGCCGGCGCTCGTCGAAGTCCACGTCGACGTCGGGCATGGAGACGCGCTCCGGGTTGAGGAAGCGCTCGAAGATCAGGCCGTGCTTGAGCGGGTCGAGCTCGGTGATGCCCATGACGTACGAGACCATCGAGCCCGCGGCCGAGCCACGGCCGGGCCCCACGCGGATGCCCTGCTCCTTGGCCCAGTTGATGAAGTCGGCCACCACGAGGAAGTACCCCGGGAAGCCCATCTGGATGATGACCTCGACCTCGTAGTTCGCCTGCTTGCGGACGTCGTCGCCGATGCCCTCGGGGTACCGACGGCGCAGGCCCGCCTCGACCTCCTTGACGAACCAGCTGACCTCGTCCTCGCCGTCGGGCACCGGGAACCGCGGCATGTAGTTCGCCTTGGTGTCGAACGAGACGTCGCAGCGCTCCGCGATGAGCAGCGTGTTGTCGATCGCCTGCGGCAGCTCGGAGAACAGGCGGCGCATCTCCGCGCCCGAGCGCACGTAGAAGCTGTCGCCGCTGAAGGCGAACCGGCTGCCGCCCTGGTCGTAGGTCGGCTCGTCGAGCGTCGACCCCGAGTTCACCGCGAGCAGCACCTCGTGCGAGTGCGAGTCCTCCTGCTTGGTGTAGTGCAGGTCGTTGGTGGCCACGAGCGGCGCGTCGATGTGCTCGGCGAGGCGCAGGAGGTCCTTGTACGTGCGGGACTCGATCTCGATCCCGTGGTCCATCAGCTCGACGAAGAAGTTCTCCTTGCCGAGGATGTCCTGCAGCTCGCCCGCCGCGCGCACCGCCTCGTCCCACTGGCCCAGCCGCAGGCGGGTCTGCACCTCGCCCGAGGGACAGCCCGAGGTGCCCATGAGGCCCTTGCCGTACGTCTCGAGAAGCTCGCGGTCCATGCGCGGCCACTTGCCCATCTGGCCGTCCAGGGACGCCAGCGACGACGCGCGGAAGAGGTTGTGCATCCCCTCGTTGTCGCGCGCCCAGAGCGTCATGTGCGTGTAGGCGCCGCCCGCGGAGACGTCGTCGCGCCGCTGGTGCTGCTCGCCCCACAGCACCTTGGTGCGGTCGTGGCGGCTGGTGCCCGGGGTCACGTACGCCTCGACGCCGATGATCGGCTTGACCCCGTGCTTCTGCGCCGTGCTCCAGAAGTCGAACGCGCCGAACAGGTACCCGTGGTCCGTGATCGCGATGGCCTTCTGACCGAGCCGCGACACCTCGCTGAACAGGTCGTTCATCCGCGCGGCGCCGTCGAGCATCGAGTACTCGGTGTGCACGTGCAGGTGGACGAAGTCGTCCTCGGAGGTACCGGTCGGCTGGGCGATGGGGGAACCTGCGTCGGGCATGCGACGAGTCTTCCAGGGGGGACCGACACAATGCCAACCTCCGCGCCGGACACTTCTCACACCCCGTGCGTAGAGTGCATCCTGCCGCCGAGACACCCCGAGGAGCAGCCGTGCCGCGAGTGACCAGCGCCGACATCGCCCGCGCTGCCGGGGTCTCGCGCACGACGGTGAGCTACGTCCTCAACGACACGCCCGGCGCGTCGGTCTCCGACGCCACCCGGCAGCGCATCCACGCCGCGGCCGAGCGGCTGGGCTACGCGCCCTCGGCCGCCGCCCGGGCGCTGCGGCGCGGGCGCAGCGATCTCGTCGTCGCCGTGCTGCCGGACTGGCCCGTCGGCCCCGTGGTCGAGGGGCTGCTCGACCATCTCACCGACGCCCTCGCCGCCCGAGGGCTCTTCGTGCTGGTGCACCACCACCGCGACTCGCGCGCCCTGGCCGACCTGTGGCGCGCCGTGACGCCGCTCGCGGTCGTGGGGCTCGCCCCGTTCGCTCCGGACGACGCGCGCGCGATGACGCGGGCCGGGATCCGCGTCGTGGGTGCGGTCGAGCCGGCCGACGCCGCCGGGACGGGCGACTTCGACGCCTCGCAGCGCGGGATCGGCGCCCTGCAGGCGGGTCATCTGGCCGCGGCCGGCCACACCCGCATCGGGTACGTCACGACGGACGACCCACGCCTCGGCCGGTTCGCCGAGGCACGCCTCGCGGGCCTCCGCGCGGCCTGCGCCGAGCGCGGGATGGCCGAGCCCGCGACCGTCGCCGTCCGCACCGGCGAGCCGGCGACGGCCGCGGTGCGGTCCCTGTCCGGCGCCGGGGTGACCGCCGTCGCCGCCTACAACGACGAGGTCGCGCTCGCCGTGCTCGCGGGGGCCCGGGAGGCGGGGGTCCCCGTGCCGTCCCGCCTGGCCGTCATCGGCGTCGACGACTCCCCCGGGGCGCGGGTCGCCGCCCCTCCACTGACGACGGTGGCCCAGCCCGTGGCCCGGCAGGCGGAGCACCTCGCGACCGAGGTGCTCGCCGCGCTCGACGGCCGCGACGCGCCGCCGTGGCCCGACGACGGCGCCCGCGTCGTCGTGCGTGCCTCCGCCTGACGGGTGCGGCCCGGCCGAGGCTCCGGCCGGGCCGCACGGGTTCGACGACGCCCGGGTCAGCGAGCGGGGTAGTCGACGACGTACTCCGGCGCCCCCGACGTCGACGGCGGCACCGCGTCGCCCAGCCCGTTGACGACGTGGTTGATCGTCCCGGCGCTGAGGTTGACGGTCATGACGTGGTGCAGCCGCACCCCCGGGCGGTCCGGGACGGCGAAGCCGTTCTCGGTGACGATGCTCGGATCGTTCTGGTTGAACACGTAGACGCCGCCACCGTCGAGGCGGTGGCGCCGTACGTCGTCGCCGACCACGTACCCCTCCCACCCGAGGGTGCCGTCGGGCTGCGTCCAGTCGGCCTGGGTCGGCGGGTCGTAGGGCAGCTCGTTCTGGTAGAGCACCACCCGGCCGTCCTCGCCGTTCCAGACCGTGTTGTGCTCCTGGAAGTGCTCCACGAACAGCCCCGTGGCCGTGACCCGGTCCCCCTCGACGACGACCCCGTTGCGCCCCGTGTTGGTGCGCCAGCGAGCCGTGTCGCCGTTGACGCCCGCGGACCCGTCGGCCGGGAACCCCTCGACGCCGTGGTCGCCGCGCCACACCCACGTGTGGTCGACGAGCACGTCGTCGGCGTCGATCCGCAGGGCCGTGTCGACCTTGCCGACGTGGGGGCCGCCCACCCGGAAGTACACGTCGGACAGCGTCACCGGGTTGGCGGCGTCCGACCGGTGGTTGGCGCCGTGACGCTTGCCCACCTGCAGCAGCGCCGGCGACTCCTCGGCGCCGGCGTCGATCGTCACCCCCGCGACCACCACGCCCTCGGTGTCGCCCACCACGAGCGGCACCGCGCCGCGCGCGGCGGTGAGCGTCGCGTGGCCCATGCCGAGCACGACGGTGTCCGGTCGCGTGACCCGGATGCTGCGGTCGACGTCGTAGACGCCCGGCGTGAGCAGGAGGTGCTTGCCGCGCGCGAGCTGGGAGTTGATCGTCGCGACCGAGTCCCCCGGGCGCGCGATGTAGAAGTCGGTGATGGGCACGGTCCGGCCCGGCGTCGCGCCGTCGGCCCACGACACGCCCCGCGTTCCCGTCCGCGCCTCGGGGACGCGCACGGCGTACCGCCCGTCGCCGCCGACGAAGAGGTACGGCTTCTCCCGGCTCACCGGGGTCTCGTCGAGCACCGTGTACGGCTCGGCGGGGAACCCCGCGTCGGACGGCGCCCCGACGACGCCGGAGAAGACCTGGTTCCAGACGCCGTTCGACCAGCCGCCGCCGAGCTCGCTGTTGCGCGTCAGCCACTGCTGCTGGGATCCGTTGGTCACGGCGGAGTCGAACCGGGTGTCCGCGATGAACCCGCCGCTCGCGAACTGGGGACCCGCGGTGCAGTAGTCCATGAGCGACACCGGCCCTCGCACGTCGAGCCGGCGCATCGAGACCGCCTGCGAGACCGCCCAGAAGTTCGCGGTGGCTTTGCAGCCGTCCTGGCCGGAGGTGTCCACGTCGAGGGTGAGGTTGGCGACGGTGCGCCAGAAGTTCACGAGCGCGATGCAGTTCGGGTTCGCGTCGTCGCCGACGCAGCGGTTGCGCACCTCGATCGCGCCCTCGACCGTGACGTCCCCAGGGGAGGCGCCGAGACCGGCGACCTCGGTGTAGTAGCCGACGTTCACCTGCAGCGGGTCGGACGACGACCCATAGGTGCCGGGCAGGAAGTAGACCGCGTGACGCTCGGCGGACATCTCGGCGTCGACCTGGGCGGCGTGCAGCGCGTCCATCGCCGCCTGGATCTCGTCCTGCGGGGTGTCGGGGCCGAACACGGTGACGTGAGGGCCGAGGTCGGGGTTCCTGGGGTCGACGCGCTGAGGCGGCGAGGCCTGGGCGGGCACGGCGCCGGCCAGGACGGTCACGACGGCGGCTCCGGCGGCGACGGCGGTGGCGGAGCGGCGTCGCCGCCGGGCCACCTCGGTCGCCCGCCCGTCCGGTGCGATGGGTGATGACATGCGTCCTCCTCGTCGAGGTCGCGGGTGACTCGTGTCACCCGTCGCGACGAACGCTAGGGCGTCCGCCCTCATCGGACAAGAGGGGGCGAGCTAGCGGTAGGCGCCGCGGACGACCTCGAGCGCGTGCGCCAGGTCGTCGGGGTACTCGCTGGTGACCTCCACCCAGCGGCCTGTCAGCGGGTGCTCGAAGCCGAGCCGCACGGCGTGCAGCCACTGGCGCTCCAGCCCCACCTTCGACGCGAGCACCGGGTCGGCGCCGTAGGTGAGGTCGCCGACCAGCGGGTGCCGCACCGCCTGGAAGTGCACCCGGATCTGATGGGTACGGCCGGTCTCGAGGTGCACCTCGACGAGCGACGCGGCGGGCAGCATCTCGAGCACCTCGTAGTGCGTCACCGAGTGCTTGCCGTCCGCGACGACGGCGAACTTGTAGTCGGCGCTCGGGTGCCGCCCGATCGGGGCGTCGATCGTGCCCGTCGTCGGCTCCGGGTGGCCCTGCGCGAGCGCGTGGTACACCTTCTCGACCGTGCGTTCCTTGAACGCCCGCTTGAGGCCGCTGTACGCCGCCTCGCTCTTCGCCACCGCCATGAGGCCGGACGTGCCGACGTCCAGACGGTGCACGATGCCCTGCCGCTCGGCGGCGCCGGAGGTCGCGATCCGGTATCCGGCCGCGGCCAGGGCGCCCACCACGGTGGGGCCGGTCCAGCCGGGCGACGGGTGCGCAGCGACCCCGACCGGCTTGTCGACGACCACGACGTCGTCGTCCTCGTAGGCGATCGCCATCCCGGGCACCGGCTCCGCGACGACCGTCGTCGCCGGACGTGCCTCCGGGACGGTGACCTCGAGCCAGCCGCCGGCGACCACCCGGTCGGACTTGCCGACCTCGCGCCCGTCGAGCAGCACGGCCCCCGACGCCGCGAGCTCCGCTGCCTGCGTGCGCGAGAACCCGAGCATGCGCGCGAGCGCGGCGTCGACACGCTCTCCCGCGAGGCCGTCGGGCACGGGCAGGGTGCGGGTGAAACCGGTCGACATCGTCAGCGTCCCTCGGCCGGCTGAGCGGGGGCGTCCCCGCCCTCGACGTGCCGGCGGCCGTCCAGGCCGATCCCCCGGAAGGACAGGACGACGATGAGCACCGCGGCGGCCACGATGGCGATGTCCGCGACGTTCCCGACGAAGACGCCGTAGTCGATGAAGTCCACCACGTGACCTTCCGCGAACCCGGGCTCGCGGAAGAAGCGGTCGCCGAGGTTGCCCAGCGCGCCGCCCAGCAGCAGGCCGAGGGCCACGGCCCAGCCGGTCGAGCCGATCCGGCGGATCGCCCGCACGATGATCACCACCACGATCACCACGACGATCGTGAGGATCCACGTCATGCCGGTGGCGATCGAGAGCGCCGCGCCCGGGTTGTAGATCAGCCGGAGTTGCAGCAGCTCACCGATCAGGGGCTTCGGGTCGTCTCCCCAGACGAGGGCGGACTCGGCCCACCACTTCGTGAGCTGGTCGACCAGCAGCACGAGAGCGGCGAGCGCGAACGTCCCCACGATCAGCCGGCGACGACGCGCCTCGGGCACCGGGGCCTCTGCCTCTTCGGCGACAGCACCTGCGCCCCCCGTGGGGACGGTGTCGTCGGGCGCGTCCGACCCGGACGACTCGGGTGCGCCGTCGCGCGGCGCGGGCTCAGGGGCCGGGGCGGAGCCGGCGGGCGTGGTCGACATCGTCCGCAAGTGTAGGCGGAACGGACCGGCCGCCGGGGCAGGACCGCCCGGTCAGCGACGCTCCTCGCGCGCCTTGGCCTCGACGGAGAGCGTCGCGCGCGGGAACGCCTGCAGGCGCGCCTTGCCGATGGGCAGTCCCGTGATCTCGCAGGTGGCGTACGTGCCCTTGCGGATGCGGTCGACGGCGTGCGCGGTCTGGGCGAGCAGGTCGCGCATGTTGTTGACCAGGGTGAGCTCCTGCTCCCGCTCGAGGGCGCTCGACCCGTAGTCCGCCTGGTCGTCCCCCGCGCCGTCGCCCGAGTTGCGCAGCAGGTCCGACAGCTCCTGGTCGGCGGCCGCGAGCTCGCGCTCGAGGCGCTCCTTCTCCTCGAGCAGGAAGGCCGCCAGCTCCTCCACCTCGTGCAGGGTCCAGGGCTCCTCGCCGTCACGGACCGGGAACGACTTCACGTCGCGCGCGAGGTGCGGAAAGTTCTCGCGCAGTGCTGCGCGCGTGGTGGTCGAGAGCTTGGCCATCGGTGCCCTTTCGTTGGTGCGTCGACGACGAGTCACCGCAGCGTAAATGCGCCGAGCGGCCCGCACAACAGCACGCGCGGTGAGGCGTGCGTGTTGTGCGGGCCGCTCGGCCTGAGGCGTGACGAGGGAGCGGGGTGCGCGGGGTGACGGCCCCCCGCTCAGAGCTCCGAGCCGCGACCGGCACCGGCGTTCTGCCGCTGCGGCGGCAGGGCCGAGCCGCGGGCGTCGAGGTCGCCCAGCAGGTTCTGCAGGAAGCTCTTGAGGCGCGTGCGGTAGTCGCGCTCGAAGAGGCGGAGCTCGTCGATCTTGCGCTCGAGGAGCGACCGCTCCTGCTCGAGCTGCGAGAGGGTCCGGTGGCTGGTCTCCTCGGCCTCGCGGACGATGCGCGAACCCTCGGACTTGGCCTCGGAGATGAGGCGGTCGCCCTCCTCCTGACCGGACCGCACGTAGTCGTCGTGCAGCTTCTGGGCCAGCTGGAGCATCCCGGTGGCGGACTCCGGCTCCGCCGGCTGCTGCTTCGCAGCGGCCGGGGCGGGCGCCGGCGTCGGGGCGGGCGCCGGGGTCGGGGTGGGCTGCGCCTGCTGGGCAGCGTCCGAGCGGCTCAGCTCGGCGACCCGGTGCTCGGCCGCGGTGAGCTTGGAGCGCAGGTCGTCGTTCTCCTCCTGGACCGCCGTGAGGGTCCGCACGACCTCGTCGAGGAAGTCGTCGACCTCTTCGACGTCGTAGCCCTCGCGGAACTTGGTCGCGGCGAACTTCTTGTTCAGGATGTCCTCTGCCGTCAGCAGCGCCATCGTCTCACCTCATCGTTCTTGCAGGGTCGGTGGGACCCGGTTCCCGGGCCGTCTGGATGACCACGGTAGCGGACGTGTCGGCGGGCGACCCGTCCGACGAGGCCGGGTCGTCCCGCCCACACGACGTCTTCACAGGTCAGCACCGGGGCGCCCTCCACCGGCCGGTGCGAACCCCGTCCCAGGTCACAGCGGAGCGGCCGCGGCGGCGGTCACATCGTGGCGAGGAACGAGGCCACCCGCATGAGGATGCCCGTGCCGATGAAGAGCACGAGGAACGCGATGTCGAGACGGATCTGGCCGAGCGTCAGCGGCGGGATCAGCCCACGCAGGAAGCGCAGCGGCGGGTCGGTGACCGTGTAGACCGCCTCCGCCAGCACCAGCAGCACGCCCTTCGGCCGCCAGTCGCGCGCGAAGAACTGCACCCAGTCGAAGACCAGCCGGACGATGAGGCACAGCAGGAACAGCCACAGGACGAGGTAGACCAGGTTGAAGACGAGACTCACGGGGTCGAACCTACCCGAGCACGACGCAGGGCCGGGGCAAGGACTGCCCCGGCCCGTGCCGGACGGTGCGATCGGCGCTCTCGGGCGCGGTCAGCTCTGGTTGTAGAACGCCCCGCGTCCGGGGGCCTTCTCCGCCGGAGGCTCCTCGCCTGCGATCTCCACGTGCTCCGGCGAGAGCAGGAAGACCTTGTTCGTCACGCGCTCGATCGACCCGCGCAGCCCGAAGATCAGGCCCGCCGAGAAGTCCACGAGGCGCTTCGCGTCGGCGTCGTCCATGTCCGACAGGTTCATGATCACCGGCGTGCCGCCCCGGAAGGCCTCGCCGATGGTGCGGGCGTCGTTGTACGAGCGCGGGTGGATGGTCGTGATGCGTCGCAGGTCGGAGGCGATCACCGACTCGCTCCCTCCGCCGCGGTGCAGCGGGGTCACCTGCGCCTGGTAGTCGTCACGGTCGCGCACCGGTGCCTCCAGCTCCTCGTACTCGTCGAGGTACTCCTCCGACTCACCCTGGTCGTCGGCGAGCCCCAAGTACAGCATCGTCTTGCGAAGCGCTCCGCCCATCGCCTTGCTCCGTTCGTCGCCACGTCCCGCCCTCCGTCCCGGACGGTGTCACGACGTTAACCACGCCCGCGGCGGCATCGACGCACGACACGCCGGTGTGTCGCGCGTCGCGGGCGTGCCGGTCCACGACCACGTCAGGTCAGGACGACGACCCCCGCCTGCCGCCCCGTCGTCGCACCCTGGGCGGTGGCACGACGGTGCGAGTAGAGGTCGGTGTCCGTGAGCGTGCACCGGTCCACCCGGCTGGCGGCCACGCCGTGCGCTGCCAGCTGTGCGAGCACGCCGGCCGGCAGGTCGAGCGCGGGCGTGCCGGCCGTGGTCGTCGCCCAGGTCTCGGGGACGACGGCGGCGACCTCGTCGCGCATCGCGGCCGGCACCTCGTAGCACGCGCCGCAGACCGCCGGGCCGACGGCGGCCCGGAGGTCCTCGGTCCTGGCCCCGAGCTCGAGCAGCTGCTCGACCACGCGGTGCACGACCCCCAGGGCGACCCCGCCCCGACCCGCGTGCGCGACCGCCACGACGCGGGCCACCGGGTCCGCGAGGACGACCGGCACGCAGTCGGCGACCAGGACGCCGAGCCCCAGGCCGGGTTCCGCGGTGACCATGGCGTCGGCCTCGCCCGCCGCGGCCGGCGGCTCCGTCGACGACCACTCGGCGAGCTCGGCGGCACCCAGGCCTAGGACACGGTCCCCGTGCACCTGCGCCGAGAACGCCACCGGCGCCCCGACCCAGGCCCCGAGGCGGGCGCGGTTCTCCCGCACCCGCACGGGGTCGTCGCCCGTCGAGGTGCCCAGGTCGAGCGACGACCAGGGGGCGGGCGACACGCCGCCGTGACGCGTGGTGAAGCCCGCCACGACGCCCTCCCCGAGGTCCACCCGCAGCAGTCCCGCACCGAACTGGTCCGGCAACAGCGCCTCCTGAGCCCAGCCGACCGCGCCGTGAGTTCCGCTCACCCGGCGCTCACTTGAGGAAGTCGGGCACGTCGAGCTCCTCGGCCGGACGGCGCGGCTCGTCGAACAGGCGCGGCACCTCGACCGGACGCTCGACGGTGACGCCCTCGCCCTCGGCGTCCTCCACCACCGTGAACGGGCGGCGCTGCTCCGCGGGCCGCGCCCCGGCCGGCGGGGCCGGCGGCGCGTCGAGGCTCACGGGGACGTCGTCCGGCTCCGCCGGGATCGGTCGAGGCTGCACGGAGGCCGCCGGCACCGACGCGGTGGCCGGCTGGGGCGGACGCGGCGGGGCGGTCTGCATCCCGGGCTGCGGCACGGACGTCGCCGTCGTGCCGCCCTCGCCGACCGTGACCGTCGGCTTGGCCGGCGCGCCGGCGATCTGTCCCAGACCGCGGCCGTCCTTGCGGGCCTGCGGCACGCCGCCGTCGAACCCGGCGGCGATGACGGTGACCCGCACCTCGTCGCCGAGCGCGTCGTCGATGACCGTGCCGAAGATGATGTTCGCCTCCGAGTGGGCCGCCTCCTGGACGAGGCGCGCGGCCTCGTGCACCTCGAAGAGGCCGATGTCGCTGCCGCCCTGGATCGACAGGAGCACGCCGTGCGCACCGTCGATGGAGGCCTCGAGCAGCGGGGACGAGATCGCGAGCTCGGCGGCCTGCACCGCGCGGTCCTCGCCCCGGGCCGAGCCGATGCCCATCAGCGCCGAGCCCGCCCCCTGCATCACGGACTTCACGTCCGCGAAGTCGAGGTTGATGAGGCCGGGCGTCGTGATGAGGTCGGTGATGCCCTGGACGCCGGAGTGCAGCACCTGGTCCGCCGAGTGGAACGCCGCGATCGCCGAGACGCTCTTGTCGGACATGGACAGGAGCCGGTCGTTGGGGATGACGATGAGGGTGTCGACCTCCTCGCGGAGGGCGTCGATCCCCTGCTCGGCCTGCACGGAGCGGCGGCGGCCCTCGAAGGTGAACGGTCGCGTCACGACGCCCACCGTCAGCGCACCGAGCGAGCGGGCGATGCGTGCCACCACGGGCGCGCCGCCCGTGCCGGTGCCGCCGCCCTCGCCCGCCGTCACGAAGACCATGTCGGCGCCCCGCAGGACGTCCTCGATCTCCTCGGCGTGGTCCTCGGCCGCCTTCTTGCCGACCTCGGGGTCGGCGCCGGCGCCGAGGCCACGGGTGAGCTCACGGCCGACGTCGAGCTTGACGTCGGCGTCCGACATCAGCAGCGCCTGCGCGTCGGTGTTGATGGCGATGAACTCGACACCCTTGAGCCCGACCTCGATCATGCGGTTCACGGCGTTCACGCCGCCACCGCCGATACCGACCACCTTGATCACTGCCAGGTAGTTCTGCGGAGTTGCCACGTCGTTGCCTCTCGGGTCGTTCCTTGTCCCGACGTCCGGTCCTCGCTCCCCCGTCGCCCGCCGGCGACCCGCGGGCCTAACCTTAAGGTTCGAGTTGAGGGTTAGAGTTATGTCAGGTTGCTGCTGCGATCGACGGTAGGCGGCGCGGTGGGTGCAAGGCCGGACGTGCATCGGCGTGTCGCGCGCGCCCGGTGCTTGCCTCACCCGCCCAGGCGTGCCCCGCCGCCCTCGCGCCGCTCAGCGGGTCACCGGAAGCTCGGGCGACGAGACGTCGATGGTCCGCGCGCCGTCGTCGAGCTTGCGCAGCGTGCGCACCGCCTCGACCTTGAGCGGAAGGTCGGAGCTGCCGCCCCACCGGACGGTGGTGCCGTCCTCCAGGACCGTCTCGACGGCGTCCTGCGTGTCGGCGCTGACGTGGTCCACCTGGCCGGCGAGCTTGGCGGGCAGGGCCGCCAGCACGTGGAGCGCCGCCTGCAGCGCCAGCGCGTCGTCCAGCGGCACGTCCACCTGCGGCAGCCCCTTCGGCGCCGTGTCGCGCGTCGCCACCCGCACCCCGGACGAGTCGAGCAGCGCCAGCCGGTCGCCGTCCGGCACGGCCGCGACCGGGACGCGCGGCGTGAGCTCCACCGCGAGCCCGTGGGGCCACGCACGCGCGATCCGCACGTCCTTCACCCCGCGCAGCCCGAGCACCTGCTCCCGCATCGCCACGGTGTCCAGGCGAGGCAGCGGGGTGCCGTCCGGGGTCTCGGCGATCTCGCGCACCCTGGCCTCGTCGACGTACCGCCCCGCGCCGGTGACGGCCACCTCCGCCTTCTCCAGGGCGAGCACCGGCGACCAGAGCGCCACCCACGCGAGGCCCGCGACGAGCGCCACCGAGAGGACCCACGCGAGCACCCGCCGCCAGGCGCGGTGCCGGCGCATCGCGGTGCGCTCGGCGAGCCGGTCCGCCATCGCCGTCGACACGCGGGGCGGGACCTCCTGCCCCGCCGGGACCACCGCCGTCGCGGCGGTGCGCGGGGCGGGCCGCCGGGGCCCGGCAGGCGCCGCCTTCGGGCCAGTGTTCGGGCCAGTCTTCGGGGCAGCCTTGGACGCACCCGTCGACGGCCCCTGGGAGGTCCCCCTCCCGCCGCGTGCCCCGGCCGGCGCCGTGGGGGTCGCGGCCGTGGTCGGCGGCCGGCGCGCGCCGGCACCGGACGAGCCCGACGTCGTACGGGTCGTCGGGCGCGGGCGGGCCGGGGGTCGCATCACCCCATGGTCTCGTCGGGGGCGGCGCCGCCCGGCGACGCCACGCCGGAGGTGCGCGCGGCGAGGTCCGCCAGGATCACCGGGCCGAGCTCGGTGACGTCGCCCGCGCCGACGGTGAGCACCACGTCGCCGGGGCGGGCGAGCGCGGAGGCCACGTGGGCCGCCTCCAGCCGGTCCTCGACGGCCCGCACTCCCCCGCCGGACGACGTCCGTCCGAGCAGGTCCGTGATGGTGTGCGGCCCCACCGTCGGGTCGACGTCCTCGCGGGCGCGGTAGACACCGGTGACGACGACCTCGTCCGCGAGCGCCAGCGCAGCGGCGAACCGGTCGGCGAAGATCCGCGTCCGCGAGTACAGGTGCGGCTGGAAGAGGATCACGATGCGACCGTCCCCGGCCACCGGCCGGGCCGCCCGCAGCAGCGCCTCCACCTCGGTGGGGTGGTGGTCGTAGCTGTCGAACACCCGCACGCCGTCGACCTCGCCCTTGGGCTCGAACCGCCGCCCCGTGCCGACGAACGTCCCCGCGGCCCGGACGGCGTCGCCCGGCGCGACGCCGAGCAGCACCGCCGTCACCACGGAGGCCGTCGCGTTGAGCGCGTTGTGCGCGCCCGGCACCGCGAGGCGCAGCGTGCGCGGCTCGTCGCCGAGCGGGCCGCCGGAGACGCCGGCCTCGACGGTGCCCGCCCCGACGACGACGTCGCGCACCCGCACGTCGGCACCCGCGGCCTCGCCGTACGTCACCACCGCACCGCCCGCGGCCCGGTGCGCGTCCGCGAGGGCCGCCGAGCCGGCATCGTCCGCGCACGCGACGAGCGTGCCGCCGTCGACGATGCGGCCGGCGAATTCCTCGAACGCCCTCTCGAAGGCCTCCTGCGAGCCGTAATGGTCGAGGTGGTCCGGCTCGACGTTGGTCACGACGGCCACCGTGGGGGCGTAGTTGAGGAACGAGCCGTCCGACTCGTCCGCCTCGGCCACGAGCACGTCGGAGGCACCGAGGTGGCCGCCGGGCACCGCGCTCTCGTGGCCCTCGGCGTCCCGCACCCGCACCGTGCCACCGATCGCGAACGACGCGTCGACGCCGCACCCGCGCAGCACGGTCGCGACCATCGCCGACGTCGTGGTCTTGCCGTGCGCGCCGGCGACGGCCACCGCCCGGCGCCCCAGCATGAGCGACGCGAGCGCCTGGGAGCGGTGCAGCACCCGGACCCCGGCCGCGCGGGCCGCGGCCAGCTCCGGGTTCGTCTCCCTCACCGCGGAGGACACGACGAGCGTGTCGACCAGGGCCGCGCCGTCCGGCCCGACGACGTGCGCCGCGTCGTGCCCGACCCAGACCCGCACGCCGTCGGCGCGCAGCGCCTCGAGGGCGGGGCCGGCCGCCGCGTCGGAGCCCTGGACGTCGACCCCGCGGGCCGCCAGCAGCCGCGCGACGACGGACACCCCCGCGCCGCCGACACCGACCAGGTGCACACGACCGAGGTCCTCGACGGGGAGCGCCGGCGGGCGCGCCGACGGTGCGGCGCTCATGCCTGCCGCCCGGTGCCCGAGCCGCTGCCCGAACCGGCACCTGATCCAGCGGCCCCCTGCGCGACCGCCTCGGCGACAAGGTCGGCCACGCGGGCGGCGCCGTCGCGCACCCCGGTCGCCCGGGCGGCGGACGCCATCGCGTCGAGCCGCGGCCGGTCGGCCAGGAGGGCCGGCACGTGCTCGGCCACCCAGGCGGGCGTGAGGTCGGCGTCGTCGACGAGGAGGCCGCCGCCCGCCTCCACGAGCGGCGCGGCGTTGAGCCGCTGCTCGCCGTTGCCGATGGGCAGCGGCACGTAGACGGCGGGAACGCCGAGGGCGGCGAGCTCGCACACCGTGCCCGCGCCCGAGCGGGCGACGACCAGGTCCGCGACGGCGAGGGCGAGCTGCATCTCGGACAGGTACTCGCGCACCTGGTAGCGCGCGGCCTCGTGCCCGCCCGCGGCCGTGGCGGCGTCGACGGCGGCCCGGACGGGCCCGTCCTTGCCCTTGCCCGTCAGGTGCAGCACCTGGACCCCGGCGCGCAGCAGCGCCTCCACCGACCCGGCCAGCGCGGCGTTCACCGACGCCGCGCCCGAGGAGCCCCCCGTGACGACCAGCGTCGGGAGACCGGCGTCGAGGCCCAGCGCGTCCGCGGCCCGGACCCGCGCGGCCAGCGCGTCGGCCTCGCGGGCCGACACGAGCTCCGCGATCTCGGCCCGCAGCGGCAGGCCGACGACCTGGGCGCCCGGCAGCGGGGTGCCCGGGAACGTCGCCCCGACGCGGGCGGCCCAGCGGGCGCCGAGCTTGTTGGCCAGTCCGGCGCGGGCGTTCTGCTCGTGGATCACCACGGGGACGCCCTTGCGCCGGGCGGCGAGGTACGCGGGGGTCGAGACGTACCCCCCGAAGCCGACGACGGCCTGCGCGCCGATCTCGTCGATCGCGGACTCGGCCGCCTTGACGGCGGCGCTGAGGCGGCCGGGCAGCTTCAGCAGGTCGACGCTGGGGCGCCGCGGCAGCGGCACGCGCGGGATCGGCCACAGCCGGTACCCGCGCTCCGGGACGAGGTCGGCCTCCAGCCCCGACGTGGTGCCGAGGGCGAGGATCCTGGCCTCCGGCTCCCGCGCGCGGAGCTCGTCCGCGACGGCGAGGAGGGGGTTGACGTGGCCGGCGGTGCCGCCCCCGGCGAGGACGACGGACGTGACTGCAGAGCTCTTCACAGGCAGGACCCTATCGGCCGCCGTCGCCCCCGCGGCGCCGCGCGCCCTCACCGGTGGCACCGTCCCGGCCCCGTCGCGAGAGGACCGCGACCGAGCGCTTGACGACGCTCCGCCGCGCGGCGAGAGCCTCGGCGGCACCTGGCTCGCTGCGCGCGAAGCTGATCACCACGCCGAGCGCCAGCATCGTCGTGACCAGCGCGGACCCGCCCGCCGACACCAGCGGCAGCGGGACGCCGATCACCGGCAGGACGCCGATCACCACGCCGATGTTCACGAAGGCCTGGCCCACGACCCAGCAGCCGATCGCGGCCGTGGTGATCTTCACGAACGGGTCCGGGTGGCGGCGCACCACCCGCGCCATCGCGATCCCGAGGACGGCGAACAGCGCGAGCACCAGCAGGGTGCCGAGCAGCCCCAGCTCCTCGCCGATCACGGAGTAGATGAAGTCGTTGTGCGCCTCGGGCAGGTACTTCCACTTCTCGCGGCTGGCGCCCAGGCCCACGCCGAACAACCCGCCGGTGCCCAGCCCGTACATGCCGTGGATCGACTGGTAGCACTGCCCCTGCGTGTCGGTGCAGGTGCCGT
>Ga0160442_100169_pt1 | contig 59733 bp, 59 predicted proteins | sample HID1971M_E1MG_FD_108252 | JGI IMG/M metagenome (GOLD analysis project Ga0160442, IMG submission 108252) | Enriched millipede-associated microbial communities from UW Madison campus, WI, USA - HID1971M_E1 MG | ecosystem: Host-associated > Arthropoda: Insects > Digestive system > Unclassified ... | reverse complement strand
TGCGACGGACGCACGCGGCGCACCACGCGCACCACGCCCAGGCCGGCGACGACCATCGCCACCGTGCCCGGCAGCAGCACGAGACCGGCCTCGACCGGCGACAGCCCGATGACGAGCTGCAGGTCCTGCGACACGAAGAACAGGAAGCCGACCAGCGAGAACACCGACAGGAGGTTCACCAGCACGCTGCCGGTGAACGCGGGCACGGCGAACAGCCGCACGTCGAGCATCGGGCTCCGACGCCGCAGCTGCCGGCGCACGAAGAGCACGCCCATGAGCAGCCCGACGGCGATCGCGGCGAGACCGAGGGAGGGCAGCGCGCCCTTGGCGAGCGTCTTGATGCCGAACACGACCGGGGTCATCGCGGCCATGACCAGGACGATCGAGACCGGGTCGACCGGGCCAGGGGCCGGGTCGCGCGACTCGGGCACGAAGACCGGCGCGAGCACGAGGAGCAGGGCCAGCACCGGCACGGCGAGGAGGAACACGGAGCCCCACCAGAAGTGCTCGAGCAGCAGCCCGCCGACGATCGGCCCCACGGCCGAGCCTGCGGCGAAGCCCGCGGCCCAGATAGCGATGGCGAGGCGACGCTCGTCGCGGTCGGTGAACACGTTGCGCAGCAGCGACAGCGTGGACGGCATGAGCATCGCGCCGAAGAAGCCGAGGCCCGCGCGGGCGGCGATCAGCGCGCCCGCGGTCGGCGCGAAGGCCGCGACCGCGGACACGACGGCGAAGCCGACGGCCCCGATCAGGAGCAGGCGTCGGCGGCCGACGCGGTCGGCGACGGAGCCCATCGGCACGAGGAGGCCGGCGAGCACGAGCGGGTAGACGTCGACGATCCAGAGCAGCTGCGTGCCGCCCGGGGCGAGCGCCTCCGAGATCTGCGGCAGGGCGAAGCTGAGGACCGTGTTGTCGATCGAGACGAGCAGCACCGGCAGCATCAGCACGACGAGGGCCGCCCAGCGCCGCCCCGCGCCGGCGGGGCGCGCGAGGACGGGACGGGTCGTGGCCATGTCCGTGACTGAGGAGGTGGGGTGCGTCGTCACCTGGGTCTGAGCCATGTCTGAACCTGAGGTGCCTTTCACACGCTGCGGACGGCCGGGGCGACATGGTGGATGCCGAACTTCCGCACCGTCCAGCCGGTACAGTAACACCTCGCCACTAGGCTGTCGACATGCCTCCTCCCCCCGCCGCCCGAGCCAAGGTCCTGCGCGCGTTCGCCGAGCTCCTCGTCGAGTCCGGGGAGCGGTCCGCCACCCTCGACGCGGTCGCCGAGCGGGCCGGCGTGTCCAAGGGCGGCCTGCTCTACCACTTCCCCTCCAAGGACGCCCTCGTCGAGGGGCTGCTCGACCACCTGGCCGTCCTCACCGCCGCCGACGTCGAGGCCATGCGCACCGCCCCCGAGGGCGCGACCGACTACCTGCTGCGCACCTCGACCGTCATCGGCGGCGAGTTCGAGGTCGTCTACCTCGCTGCGTCGCGTGTCGCGCAGGGCGCCTCCCCGCGCGCCCGCGCCGTCCTCGACGACGCGCAGACTGCCTGGACGGCGGCCGTCCAGGACGAGCTGGGCGACCCTGTCCTCGCGCGCGCCGTCTCCCTCATGGGCGAGGGCCTGTACACCCTCGCCTCCGTCGGTGCGACCGGCCCGGACGACCAGGAGATCGACGAGCTGCTGACCCTCGTGCGCGAGGCCGCCACGGCCCGCTCCCGCACGTCGGACCAACTCTGACGCAGGCCGGCCCCGCGTGCGGGGTCGGCTCAGCCCGTCTTGCGCTCCGCCGGCTTCTTCGCCGGGGTCTTCTTGCTCGTGGAGGACTTCTTCGCCGGCGCCTTCTTCGCCGCCTCTTTCTTGGCGGGCGCCTTCTTCGCGGGCGCCTTCGACGTCGTCCGCTTCGGGGACTTCTCCTCGGACTTCGCGCCGCCCTTGCTGCCCGAGACGCTCCGGCGCAGCGCCTCCATCAGGTCGATGACGTCGGCGTCCTCCTTCTCCGGCTGCTCGCCGAACGTCTCGGACGTGTCGAGCGCGTCGCCCTGCTCGATCTTGGCGTCGATGAGCTGGCGCAGCTGCACCTGGTACTCGTCCTCGTACTCCTCGGGCGCGAAGTCGGCCTCGTAGCTCGCGACGAGCTGGCCCGACATCGCCAGCTCCTTGTCGGAGACGGTCACCGAGCCGTCGAGGGACGGGAAGGCGGCCTCGCGCACCTCGTCGGCCCACAGCAGGGTCTGCATGACCAGGACCTCGTCGCGCACGCGCATCGCCGCCAGCCGGGTGCGCTGGCGCAGCGCGAACTTCACGATCGCCGTGCGGTCCGTCTCCTCGAGCGTGCGGCGCAGCAGCACGTAAGCCTTCGGGCTCTTGGAGTCCGGCTCCAGGTAGTAGGTGCGGTCGAGCATGATCGGGTCGATCTGGTCGCTCGGCACGAACTCGACGACCTCGATCTCCCGGTTCGCCTCCGCCGGCAGCGCCGCGAAGTCGTCCTTGGTGAGTACCACGGTCCGCTCGCCGTCGTCGTAGGCGCGGTCGATGTGCTGGTACGGCACCTCCTCGCCGTCCAGCTCGCACACGCGTCGGTAGCGGATGCGCCCGCCGTCCTCGTCGTGCACCTGGTGCAGCGGCACGTCGTGGTCCTCGGTCGCGCTGTACAGCTTGACCGGCACGTTGACGAGGCCGAACGTCACGGCGCCCTTCCAGATCGCCCTCATGTGACCATCGTCACGCGACCTGGGGATACGCGCCAGGGCACCGGACGACGTCCGGCGTCGTCCCTCCCCCTCGTGACCGCGCGCCGACCGGCATAGCGTGGCGGGCAGGACGGCTCGACACGGAATCGACGCAGATCGACGGAGACCGACGAGGAATCGAGGACCGACCATGTTCCGGAGACGCCCAGGACGGGCGGCGGCCCTCGCGCTCGCCGCCACGGCGCTGGTCGCCGTCGCGGCGGCGCCCGCGACGGTCGCCGCGCCCGCAGCACATCCCCATCACCGCACGCTGCCGGACCGGGTCGAGCTGCCCGACGGGTTCCTGCCCGAGGGCATCGCCACCGGCATCGGCCCGTGGGCCTGGTTCGGGTCCCGCGCCGACGGCGACCTCTATCGCGCGAACCTCGTCACGGGCGAGGGCGAGGTCGTGAGCGAGGGTCCCGGCACGCCGTCGGTCGGTCTCAAGATCGACAGGCGCGGCCGCCTCTTCGTCGCGGGCGGGCCGTCGGGCACGGCCCGCGTCGTCGACGCGCGCTCGGGCGAGGTCCTGGCCGACTACCCGCTCACCGCCTCGCCCAGCTTCGTCAACGACGTCGTGCTCACCCGCGACGCCGCGTGGTTCACCGACTCGCAGCAGGCCGTGCTCTACCGGCTGCCGCTCGGCCGCCACGGCGCGCTGCCCGACGCCGCCGAGACCGTGCCGCTCTCCGGCGCCTGGGAGCAGGTCGACGGGTTCAACGCGAACGGCATCACGACCACGCCCGACGGCCGCGGGCTGCTCGTGGTGAACTCGGCCACCGGCGCCCTGCACCGCGTCGACCCCGCCACGGGCGAGACGACGGTCGTGGACCTCGCGTCGCGCGGCGGCGAGGCGTCGCTCACGAACGGCGACGGGATGCTGCTGACTGGCCGCACCCTGTACGTGGTGCGCAACCAGCTGAACCTGGTGGCCGTGGTCCGCCTGGACCGCGCCGGGACGCGCGGGACGGTGACCGGCGAGCTCACGGACGAGGGCTTCGACGTGCCGACCACCGTGGCGGCGTTCGCGGGCGGGCTGTACCTGCCGAACGCCCGGTTCACGACGCCGCAGGAGCCGACCACCGAGTTCTGGGTGACGCGCCTGGAACCCCGGACGCACCACGGGCGCTGAGCCCCGCCCGGAGGGACCGTCAGCCGACGAGCCCGAGCACCCCCACGACGCCGACGAGCAGGGCGAGCAGCATCGAGACGCCCACCAGCACGGCGTGCACGGTGAAGAACCGGGTGGGCCGGCCGGCGTCGTCGCGGGCGCGGGGGTCCTTGGTCACGCGGCGCCAGAACGAGGGCCACACCGCCAGGTTCCACAGGGCGGCGACGAGCAGGACGACGGACCAGACGACGGGGATCTCCACGGCGTCGAGTATCGGCCACGAGCCGCTCGGCGACGAAACCCTCAGGCGAGCAGGCCGCCCTGCAGCGCCAGGAGCACCGCGCGGGTACGGTCCTTCGCGCCGAGCTTGAGCAGCACGTTCGACACGTGGTTCTTGACGGTGCCCTCCGCCAGGTGCAGGGCGTCCGCGATCTCGCGGTTGGACCACCCCTGTGCCATGAGGCGCAGCACCTCCCGCTCCCGCCCGGTGAGCTCCGCCGGCACGACGTCGACCGGTGCCGGCCCCGAGCGGACCGCCCGCAGCAGCCGCGCCGTCACCGCGGGCTGCACGAGGGTCTCGCCGGCGGCCAGGGTCCGCACCGCGTCCGCGAGCTGCTCCAGCGTCACGTCCTTGAGCAGGTAGCCCCGCGCCCCCGCCTGCAGCGCACGCAGCACGAGCGCGTCGTCGTCGAAGGTCGTCAGGACGAGGACCGCGACCTCCAGCCCTTCGTCGCGCAGCGTCTCCAGCGCCCAGATCCCGTCGCGGCCGGGCATCCGTAGGTCGAGCAGCAGCACGTCGGGCTGGTGCTCCCGGACCGCGTCGACCGCCGTCGCGCCGTCCTCCGCCTCCGCGACCACGTCGATGCCGCCCGCGATCTCCAGCAGGCTCCGGATGCCGTGCCGCACGAGCGTCTGGTCGTCGGCGAGCACGAGGCGCACACGACCCCGTGCCCCGTCGGGCGCCGGGTCCGTCGTCACGACGCCGCCCGCGCCGCGAGGCGCGCCCGCACCGTGAACCCTGCCGACGCGTCGAACGTCGCGCCGCCGCCCAGGGCCTCGGCCCGCTCGACGATGCCCGCGAGCCCGTGCCCGATCCGGACCGGCTCCGAGGTGAGGCCGTCGTCGCGGGCGACCAGGGTGAGCGCGCCGTCGTCGTCCGCCGCGACCTCGATCCGCAGCACCGTCGCCATCTCCGCGTGCCGCACGGCGTTGGTCACGACCTCCTGGGTGACGCGGACCAGGGCCGCCGTCTGCTCCTCGTCCGCGACGACGTCCTCGGCGACGTGCACCTCCACCCGCGGCGACGGGACGGCCGCGGCGACGGCGTCCAGGGCGTCGCGCAGGTCGGGCGCCCGGCGGCGCAGCTCGCCCACGGTGGCGCGGACGTCGCCGAGGAGCTCGCGCGCCACGGTGCGCGCGCGCGCCACGTGCTCCGCCCCGCGCTCGCCCTGCAGGTGGGCGGCGGACTCCAGCTCGAGGGTGAGCACGGTGAGCTGGTGGCCGATGAGGTCGTGCAGCTCGCGGGAGATGCGCAGCCGCTCGGACGCCCGGGTGGCCTCCTCGCCGAGCACGGCCGCGGCGGCGAGCTCGGCGTGCGCGACGGTGAGCTCGGCGCGCATGCGCTGCTCGCGCTGCAGCGCGACGCTCACCGCCGCGCTGGCCACCTGGAGCAGGAGGTAGAGCCCGAGCGACAGCACCACCTCGAAGGCGCGTGCGTCCCCCGGGGCGAGCAGGAAGGCGACGAGCAGGGCCAGGGTGTTCGCCACGATCACGGCGACGACCACGCGCGTCGGACCGACGTAGGTGCTCAGCGCGGCGCCGAAGACCAGCAGGATGGGCAGCCAGCCGATCCCGGGCACCGTGATCACGAGGGCCGCGGTCAGCACGGTCTGGGCGGCGAGCGCCCCGTAGGCGGCGCGCGTGCGCGGCGGTCGCAGGACGATGACGACGGTGGCGGTCAGCCACGCGACCGCCAGGAGCACCCAGACCACCAGGGGGACGAGCATCCGGTCCGGCTCCGCCACGAAGGGCACGGGCACGACGACCGCCAGGCAGACGACGACGATCGTCAGCCCGGACGTCTCCTCGGGTCCCAGCCGGCGCACGGCACCACGCTAGCGGGCCGGTCGGCACGGCGAGAGTGCCAGAAGTCATGGTCGGAGGTCGTGACCGGCGGCACGCGCGACGGCGCCCGTCGCGTCCGTAGCGTCGCCGCCATGACCGCACTCGTGGCGCAGCACCTGCGCAAGACCTACCGCACCAGAGGCCGCGGCCGCCCGCCGGTGGTCGCCCTCGACGACGTGAGCCTGTCCGTGGGGCCCGGCGAGGTGGCCGGCGTGCTCGGCCGCAACGGAGCCGGCAAGTCCACGACCGTGGAGCTCCTGGCCGGCGCCCGGGCCCCGGACGCCGGACGGGTGCGGGTGCTCGGCCTCGACCCGCGCGCGGACCGCGGGCGGGTGCGCGGCGTCCTCGGCGTCCAGCTGCAGGGTGCCTACCTCCACGGCGCCCTGACCGTCCGCGAGCTCGTGCGCCTGTACCGGTCGTTCTATCCGCGCGGCCTGGACCCCGACCGGCTGATCGAGCGCGTCGGCCTGGGCGCCTCGCGCGACGTCCGGTTCGAGAAGCTGTCCGGCGGGCAGCAGCAGCGGGTCTCGGTCGCACTGGCCCTCGTGGGCGCGCCACGGGCCGTCATCCTGGACGAGCTCACCACCGGCCTGGACCCCGAGGCGCGGCGCAGCATGTGGTCGCTGGTCGAGGACCTGCGGGCGGACGGCGTCACCGTCCTGCTCGTCAGCCACCTCATGGAGGAGGTGGAGCGGCTGTGCGACCACGTGACGATCCTCGACGCCGGCCGCGTCGTCGCGCGCGGCACCGCCGACCAGCTGGTCGACCGGGCGGGCCTGCAGCCCACCGTCACCCTGCGCACCGACGACCCCGGTGCCGCCGACCTCCTGGCCCGGCTGCCCGCCGTCGAGCACGTCGACACGACCGGCCCGCGGCTCGTCGTCACCGGCGCGGCGGCGACCGGGTCGACGACGACGGACGACCCGGCGCGCGGCGACCTGCTGCACGCGGTGGGCGCTGCGCTCGCCGCCGCGGGCGTCGTCGCGACCGAGACGCAGCTGCGCCGCCCGACCCTCGACGACGCGTTCCTCGCCCTCACCGGAGACCCCCTGGAGGCATCATGACCACCGCCCACCACCCCCCGACCCCACAGGTGCTGGAGCTGCCCGAGCCGGGCGCGCCGCCGCGCCCCGTGCGGCCAGGGGCGGGGGCGTGGCTCGCGCTCACGGTCGCCGAGGCCCGGATGGTGGCCCGCGACACCGCCGGGCTCGTGATCCCGCTCGGCATGCCGCTGCTCGTCCTCGTGATGAACGGGCTGGCACCAGGCCTGGACCAGGTGGTGCCCGGGACCGGCGGGCGCACCGCGCTGGACGTCTACGTCCTCCCGCTGACCCTGACGATGGTGGTCGCGACGGTCGGGGTGATCAACATGCCGAGCTTCCTCGCCTACTACCGCCGCACCGGGGTCCTCAAGCGGCTCGGCGTCACCCCCGCCTCGCCGGCGATGGTGCTCGGCGCGCAGGCGTTCGTCGGGGTGGCGCAGATCCTGCTGGGCATCGCCCTCGCGCTCGGCGTCGCCTTCGTGTGGCTGGGGGCGTCGCCGCCGGCCGCCCCGTGGGTGGCGGCGGGCGTGCTGGCGCTGGCGATCGCCGCGATGTACGCGATCGGGATGTTCGTCGCCGCCGTCGCGCCGACCCCGGGGTCCGCGGTGGCGATCGGCCTCGTCGCGTTCTTCGCGCTCGGCGCGCTCGGCGGGCTGTTCGGGCCCCGGGAGAACCTGCCCGACGCGCTCGCCACGCTGGGCGGCTGGCTCCCATTCGGCGCCGCCGTCGACGCGCTCGGCGCGGCCTGGGCCGGCCTCGCGGTGCCCGCGCCGGCCCTCGTGGGCCTGGGCGCGAGCACCGTCGTCGCGGGGGGCGCGGCGGCCGCGTGGTTCCGCTGGGAGTGACGGCCCGGTCGGCTCAGAGGCCGACGGCGTCCAGCTTCGCCGTGAGCTCGGCGTCGGTGGGCTCGACGAAGAACTCGCCGTCGGGGAAGACCACGACGGGGATGTTCTTGCGGCCGCTGATCGCCTCGGCGTCGTCGGCCCGCGTGGGGTCGGCGACGAGGTCCACGTTCACGTACTCCACGCCGCGGGTGTCGAGCACGCGCTTGGCGCGGCGGCAGTCGCCGCACCACGTGGCCCCGTACATCGTGAGGGTCTGCGGGCGCGTGATGTCGGTGGTGGTGTCGTCGGTCATGCGCAGCACCATACCCCCACGGGGTTAGTGCACCGAGAACCCGCCGTCCACGAACAGTGACTGCCCGGTCACATAGGCGGACGCCTGGCTCGCCAGGAACACGGCGGCGCCCGCGAAGTCGTCGGGCAGCCCGTTGCGGCCGACCATCGTGCGGGCCGCGAGCGCCTCGACCCCCGCCGGGTCGGACTGCAGCCGGGCGTTCAGGGGCGTGAGGACGAAGCCGGGCACCAGCGTGTTCGCGGTGACGCCCCGGGACGACCAGGCCTCGGCCTGCGAGCGCGCCAGCGACTCCAGCCCACCCTTGGACACCCCGTAGACGCCGGAGGACACGAACGCGCGGTGCGCCTGCTGGGACGACACGTGGATCAGCCGGCCGTACCCGCGCTCGGCCATGCCCGGCCCGAACCGCTGCCCCAGCAGGTACGGCGCCTCGAGGTTGACCGCCATCGTCGCGTCCCAGGTGGTGTCGTCCGTCTCGCCGAGCGGCGGGCGCAGGTTGATGCCCGCCGAGCTCACGACGACGTCGGGCTCTCCGTAGATGGCGGCGACCTCCTCGGCGGCGGCGCGGACGCCGTCGCGCGTCGAGAGGTCCGCGCTGACGCGGTCGGCGGTGCAGCCCTCGGTCCGCAGCTCGGCCACGGTGGCGTCCAGCTCGGCCTCACGCCGGGCCAGCACGACGACGCTCGCCCCCGCGCGGGCGAGCGCGCCCGCGATCGCCCGGCCGATGCCGGAGCTGCCTCCGGTCACCAGGGCGGTCCGGCCGTCGAGGGAGAACAGGGAGGCGAGATAGGCGTCCGACACGCGGGCCACTCTGCCATCCCGCCGTCCCGGGGACGGCCACGACGGACCTCAGCCCTTCGTCAGCTCTCCGTCAGCTCTCCGCCGCGGCCGACAACCAGAGGAGCCACGCGAGCTCGACCCGGTTGCGCACACCGGCACGGTCGATCGCCGTGCTCACGTAGGCCTTGACCGTGGACTCGGCCAGGTGGAGGCGCCGGGCGATCTCGGCGTTGGTGGCACCCTCCGCGAGCGCCGCGACGACGTCACGTTCGCGCGGCGTCAGGGCAGCGAGGCGTCGCGCGGCGTCCGCACCGGCCTGGCGCCTGGCGCGGCCTCGCCTGATCTCGGCGGCCGCCATGTGCGCGACACCGGGCGACAGGTAGGTCTCCCCGTCGGACCGCCCGTGGACCGCACGCAGCAGGTCGTGGGGGTCGCCCGACTTGAGGAGATACCCGTCCGCTCCCAGCTCGATGGCGTCACGGACGTACTCGGACTCACCGAAGCTGGTCAGGATCAGGACCCGGGGCGCGTCCCGTCGGGCCCGGAGCCGGCGGAGGGTGGCGATGCCGTCCAGGACCGGCATGCGCACGTCCAGGACGAGGACGTCCGTGGCCCAACGGTCGAGCAGGGCCAGCGCCTCGCGGCCGTCGCCCGCCTCGCCGACGACGGAGATGCTCGCGTCGCTGGCCAGGATCTCGCGCAGGGTCTGCCGGACCCGGGGGTCGTCGTCGACGACGGCGACCCGGACCGTGCGGGCCTCGGCAGCGGCGGTCGTCACAGGAGTCACAGGAGTCACAGGAGTCACAGGAGCGGCACCTCCCTCAGGTCGGTCACCCGCACGACGGTCCCGCCGTCCGTGCAGACCTCGAGCGTGGCCATCGCGAGCGGCACGTTGCCGTCGGTGTACTGCCGGCACTCCCACCCGGGCTCCGGTCCAGGCGCGCGAGCGAGCCTGATCGGCGCCTCCCGCCCGGGCAGGAGCTCCGCAGTGTCGGCGGCGCGCATGCCGACCCGCAGGGCCGCCGCGTCCACCGGTTCGACGGTGGCGTCGTGCGACGCCCAGGCCCAGTAGCCGGCCCCGCCCACCAGCACCAGGACCGCGGGAAGGACGAGGGGCCCGACGAGGGCGGCGAGCGGCCGGCGCCCACCGGTGCGACGGGAGGGCTCGGAGGCGACCTGGGGCTCGGGCTCGAGCCTGGCCCGCGCCGGCAGCCGCGCGGCGACCCGGTGCCCGTCGGCGAGCGTGGCCACCTGCCAGGCGCCGCCGATCGCCTCGACGCGGCGGCGCAGGGACTCCAGGCCACCGCTCCGCCGGTCGTCACGGTCGGCGGCCGGCGGGGGTACGCCGCGACCGTGCGTCCGGACCTCGAGGGTCATCGTGTCGCCCGCGCGCCCGACCACGACGGTCACCGGCTCGCCGGGTGCGTGCCGGGCGGAGTTCGTCAGGGCCTCGCGCACCACCCGGTGCGCAGTGACCCGTGTCGACACCGACGCTCCGGTCAGCACGTCCGGGTCGCCGACGAGGCGCACGTCCGCGCCCGCGCGACGGAACCGCTCGATCACCGCGGCGACGTCGGCCTCGGCCGGGTCGGTCCAGGGCGTGCGGTGCAGCGTGGCCACCGTCTCGTGCAGCATCACGACGGCGCGCTCCGCGTCGCTGCGCACCTGGCCGGCGAGCACCGACTCGTCCCCGGTGGTGCGGAGCTGCAGCAGGGCGGCCCGCATCCCGATCACGCTCAGCTCGTGGCCGACCAGGTCGTGCACCTCGTCGGCGAGCTGCCGGCGCTCAGCGAGCTGGCGCGCGGCCTCCCGCTCGCTCCGATAACGATCCCGGAGGTCGCGGTAGCGGACCACACCGTACAGACCCGTCCCGCCGACCAGCAGGGCGAGCTCGCCGAACGCGAGCAGGATCCAGCTCCGGGACTGCCAGGCCAACGCGCCCACGACGACCTGGGCCGCGACCAGGAGCACCGGCAGCCAGCGTGCTGCACTCGACCGAGCCATGGGCACGAGGTTAGGCGTCACGCCGCTCGACGCTCACCATGGCCGCGCCCACGGTCGCGGCGACCCAGGCGAGGAGCACCAGCAGGGCCGCCCACCGGGCGTACGGGTCGCCCGTGCCCGAGACGAGCGCGCTGCCCGCCACCCCCGGGAACGCCTGGCCCGTCGCCGCGGGGGCGGCCAGGGTGAGGACCAGCAGCACGAAGGCGGAGCTCAGCGCGGCCACCCCGCTCCGGGTGAGGAACCCGAGGCCCACCGCGATCATCGCGGAGCACGCGAACACGCCGGCCGTCAGGACGGCCGCCTCCGGCGCCGGGACCGAGGTCCGTGGCGCGTCGCCCAGGGCGAGCTCCGTCGCCGCGATGCCCAGGGGGCCGGTCAGCAGGCCGGTGAGCCCGCCGAGGACCCCCGCGACGGCGGCCTTGGTGAGCACCACCACCCATCGGCGCGGGTGGGACAGGAACGTGGTGGCGATCTGCCCGCTGGCGTACTCGGGCGTCACGAGCTGGAGAGCCGCCAGCACGACGACCATCTGCGCGAACACGACGGCCGACGCCAGGACCTCCGGGACGGGGACCATGCTGCCGACGGGGAGCTCGCCGGTCTGCATCGCGCGGACCTGGTCGTTCGCCAGGGTGAAGGCCGTGCCGACGGCGAGCAGCACCGCCCCCGCCAGGCAGGCGGCCGGCGCGCGCACCGACCACGCCTTCCCCCACTCCGAGCGGACCAGGGCGACCAGGGCCGCGGGCGCGGCTCCCACCTCGATGGTGACTTTCCTCCCGGGCATCAGCGGACCCCCACACCGGCGACGTGCTGACCCCGGTCGCCGACCAGCGTCAGGTACCCCGCCTCGAGGTCCGCCGTCTCCCGCGCGAGGTGCAGCACCGTGAGATCGGCGGAGCGCGCCGCGAGCCCCACCTCCCGCTCCGACGCGCCGGTGACCCGCCACGCGCCGCCGTCGACCGGGTCGTCGACGGGTCGGATCGCGGCGTCGGGCAGGAACGTCCGCAGCCGGTCGTCCGCGCCGAGCTCCGCCGTCCGCAGCACCACCTCGTCACGAGCCCGCCCCGCGAGCTCGGCGACGGTCGTGTCGGCGAGCAGCCGCCCGCCGCCGAGCACGACGACCCGGTCCGCCACCAGCTGCACCTCGCTCATCAGGTGGCTGGAGACCAGCACGGTACGACCCTGGTCGGCGAGATCACGCAACAGCTGCCGGATCCACCGGACGCCGTCGGTGTCCAGCCCGTTCACGGGCTCGTCCAGGACGAGGGCGGCCGGGTCGCCCAGCAGGGCGCCGGCGAGGCCCAGCCGTTGACCCATGCCCAGCGAGAAGCCGCCCGCCGCGCGGTGCCCGACCTCGGCGAGCCCGGTCAGCTCCAGCACCTCGTCGACCCGCGCCCGCGGCAGGCCGTGGGTCTGCGCCACGCTCCTCAGGTGGGCGCGGGCCGAACGGCGGCGGTGCACCGGACGGCCGCCCAGGTGGGTGCCGATCACCCGCAGCGGCCAGCGCAGGTCCCGGTAGCGGTGGCCGGCCACGGTCGCGGACCCGCTCGTGGGACGGTCGAGACCCACCAGCAGCCGCATGAGCGTCGACTTGCCTGCCCCGTTGGGCCCGAGGAGCCCGGTCACCGTCCCCTCCTCGAGGCGGAAGGAGACGTGGTCCAGAGCCGTCACCGGCCCATAGCGTTTGCTGATCTCAGTGAACTGAAGCATGGGACACACGATGGCGAGCCCGCTCCCGTGCCCGGTACCGACGAAAGTACGGAACGCCGGCCGGCGGGCGCGCGACCTGCGGACGGTCCCGCCCAGGGACGGTCCACGGCCACCAGGTCACGGCGCTGCGGGAGCGCCAGGCCGGTCGGCGCCGAGAGCTGACGTCGAGGCGCGCCAGGCGCGGGCTTCCTCCATGAGCGCGCCGATGAGGGGCGCCTTCCCCGAGCGGTACCGGGCGCGATCACGGTCGTCGGCGGCCGCGAGGCTGTGCTTGAGGTCGGCGTACCGCGCCGCGGCTCCGTCGTGCGCGCGGAGATAGTCGCGGAACAGCAGCCAGTCGGGCCAGCCCGTGGAGCGCTCCTCGACCACGTGCAGGTGGTGCGTGCGGTGCTCCACGCTCGGGAAGCACGCCGACCAGCGGCGCCCCTGTTCGTCGCCCGGCTCGGGGGCGTGCACCCACCCGGTCGGTGCCAGCAGCGCGAGCGCCGGTGCGAAGGCCGGCGCGTCGTCGACGACCGCGAGCATGTCCACGATCGGCTTCGCGGGGAGCCCGGGGACCGACGTCGAGCCGATGTGCTCGACCTGCCCGACGAGCCAGGGGGCGAGCACGGGGTCGAGCCGGGCGCGCTGCACCTCAAACGACTCCGCCCACCGCGGGTCGTAGCGCTCGACGACGATCCGGTCCTGACGCATGCGCTCATCGTCGCAGGTGCCGGCGGCCGCACCCCGCGCGACGATGTGCCCATGGCACGCACGTCGTCGAGCAAGCCCCAGACCGTCACGGTCGACGACCGACGCCTGCAGCTGACCAACCTCGACAAGGTGTACTACCCGGCCACCGGCACCACGAAGGGCGAGGTGCTGCAGTACCTCGCCCAGGTGGCGCCGGCGCTGCTGCGGCACGCGTCGTACCGGCCGGCGACGCGCAAGCGGTGGCCGGACGGCGTCGCCGGGCAGATGTTCTTCCAGAAGAACCTGGACGCGTCCACGCCGTCGTGGGTGCCGCGGCGCTCCATCCGGCACCGCACGTCGACCAACGACTACGTGCTGGTCAACGACCTCGCCACGCTCACCTGGCTGGGGCAGACGGCCACGCTGGAGATCCACGTGCCGCAGTGGCGGTTCGGCCGCACGGGCACGCCGATGCCGCCAGACCGCCTGGTGCTGGACCTCGACCCGGGGCCCGGCGCGGGCCTGGCGGAGTGCGCGGAGGTGGCGCGCCTGGCCCGGGACATCCTGCGCGGCATGGACCTCGACCCGCTGCCCGTGACCAGCGGATCCAAGGGCATCCACCTGTACGCGGCGCTGGTCGGGCACGACGAGTCGCTCACCGCCGACGCCGTCTCGGCGGTGGCGCACGAGCTCGCGCGGCACCTGGAGTCCGAGCACCCGGACCTGGTCGTGAGCGACATGAAGAAGTCGCTGCGCGCGGGCAAGGTGCTCGTCGACTGGTCGCAGAACAACGGGTCCAAGACGACGATCGCGCCGTACTCGCTGCGCGGCCGCGACGAGCCCACCGTCGCCGCCCCGCGCACCTGGGCCGAGCTCGACGACCCCGGCCTGCGCCACCTCGCCTTCACCGAGGTGGTCGAGCGACTCGAACGCGACGGCGACCTGCTGGAGCCGCTGGCCGCCGGGCACCTGGCCCAGCTGGAGCCCACGCCGGAGCGCATGGCGACGTTCGACAAGCTCGAGACGTACCGGGCCAAGCGAGACCCGGACAAGACCCCGGAGCCGTTCGGCCCCGACTCCCCCGCCGAGCCCGACGGCGCGCCGACCTTCGTCATCCAGGAGCACCACGCGCGCCGCCTGCACTGGGACTTCCGCCTGGAGCACGAGGGGGTGCTGGTGAGCTGGGCGCTGCCCAAGGGCGAGCCCACCGACCCGAAGCAGAACCACCTTGCGGTGCAGACCGAGGACCACCCGCTGGAGTACGGCGCGTTCGAGGGCACCATTCCCGCCGGCGAGTACGGCGGCGGCGAGGTGGCCATCTGGGACGCGGGCACCTACGACCTCGAGAAGTGGCGCGAGGACGAGGTGATCGCCGTCCTGCACAGCGAGCGCCGGGGCTCGCGCCGCCTCGCCCTCATCCGCACCGGCGGGCGCGGCGGCGACGACGCGAACTCGTGGCTGATCCACCGCACCAAGGCGCAGCCCGGTGACGAGGACGACGACGGCGCTGCCGGCACCGACGGCGAGGCCGCGAGCGCCGGACGCACCCCACGTCGCGCGCCCGACGACGCCTCGCCCGCCGAGGCCCCGCGCCCGATGCTCGCCACCACGGCGCCGCCGGGCGAGCTCGCCCGGCTCGACCCGGACGACTGGGCGTTCGAGGTCAAGTGGGACGGCTTCCGCGCCGTCGTGGAGGTGCTGGCCGGCTCGGGCGGCGGCGACGAGCGCACGGTGCGGCTCACGTCGCGCTCGGGCCAGGACCTCACGGTCACGTTCCCGGAGCTGCGGGCGGTCGCCGACATGGTGTCCGACGACGACCTGCCGCTGGCGCTGGACGGCGAGATCGTCGCCCTCGACGCGGACGGCCGCCCGTCGTTCCGCCGCCTGCAGCAGCGGGCCAACCTCACCCGGCCGCGCGACGTCGAGAAGGCGCGCCGCGCGGTCGGGGTGGACCTGGTGCTGTTCGACGCGCTGGTCGTGGGCGGGCGCGCGGTGACCGACCGGCCGTACACCTCGCGTCGCGCGGAGCTGGCGCGGGTCGTGTCGCCTCGTCGCCCGGTGCACGTGCCGGACGCCCTGGACGGCACGCTCGACGAGGCGCTGGAGACCAGCCGGCTCATGCGGCTCGAGGGCGTCGTGGCCAAGCGGCGCCGGGCCCCGTACACGCCGGGCCGCCGCTCGCGCGACTGGCTCAAGATCAAGCACGCCCGCACCCAGGAGGTGGTGGTCGTGGGCTGGCGGCCCCTGCACGCGGGCACGGGCCGCGAGGACGCGCGGGTGGCCGGGTCGCTGCTCCTGGCGGTGCCGGACGACGACGGCGTGCTGCGCTACGTGGGCAAGGTCGGCACGGGCTTCAAGGAGGCGGAGCGCCGGGAGGTGGTGCGACGCCTGCGGCCCGTGGACGACGCGCCGCTCGACGGCGTCCCCCGCGCGGAGGCGGTGCACGCGCGGTGGGCCGCGCCCGAGCGCGTGGCCGAGGTGACCTACGGCGACTGGACGAGCGACCCCGCAGACCTGGGCGCGGCGGACGCCGGCGACGACGAGGGCCCACGGCTGCGGCACTCCGTGTGGCGCGGGTGGCGCGACGACAAGGGCGTGGAGGACGTCGCCGTCGAGCGGTAGCGACCGCCGTCGTCCCCCGGCGCCCGCGGGAAGGCCGAGCGCCCGCTGCTAGATGTACCCGGCCACGAGGTTGGTAGCAGCGCGTCTGGTTGAACGAACGAGAACCCCCGAGTGGGATGTGGCTTGTCGAAGGCCCACTCCAACTCGGAGGTTCTCGTGTCCCACGGTAGTGCCCGACTGACCGTTCATGGTCGGCGTCTGATCGTTCAGCGTCATCAGGCCGGCTGGAAGCAGGCCCACATCGCGTCCGCGATGGGTGTCTCTCGCAAGTGCGTCAAGACGTGGATCGATCGCTACGCCGCCGAGGGCGAGGCCGGCCTCGCGACTCGCTCGTCGCGACCACGATCTGTGCCCACGCGTACCAGCGACGAGGTCGAGCAGAAGGTCCTCGCCGCCCGGCTCCAGGACCGGGACGGCCCTGATGTCCTCGGTCCGAAGGTCGGAGTCCCGCCCCGGACCGTCTCGCGGATCCTGCGTCGCCACCACGTGCCCTACCTGCGCGAGTGCGACCCGATGACCGGCGCCGTCATCCGCGCCTCGAAGCACACCGCGGTCCGCTACGAACGCGCCCGGCCCGGCGAACTGGTCCACATGGACGTCAAGAAGCTCGGCCGCATCCCCGACGGCGGCGGCTGGCGCGCCCACGGACGTGCCGCAGGCAACCGGGACCGCAAGACCCGGATCGGCTACGACTACGTGCACTCCCTCGTCGACGACCACTCCCGGCCGGCCTACTCCGAGATCCTGCCCGACGAGAAGGGCGTCACCTGCGCCGCGTTCCTCGAGCGTGCCGCGGCCTACTTCGCGGACAAGGGCATCACCAGGATCGAACGCGTCATGACCGACAACGCGTTCGCCTACCGGCACAGCGCCGACTTCAAGCGGGTCTGCGCCGCTCTGGGAGCGGCCCAGAAGTTCATCAAGCCGCACTGCCCCTGGCAGAACGGCAAGGTCGAGCGCCTCAACCGCACCCTGGCCACCGAATGGGCCTACTGGCAGGTCTTCACCTCGAACGAGGCCCGCGCCGCCGCCCTTGCACCCTGGATCGAGCACTACAACACTGAACGTCGCCACAGCGCACTCGGTGGACGACCGCCGATCAGTCGACTGCTACCAACGTGATGGCCGGGTACAGCTAGAGTCCGGGACCATGTCTGCCGCTTCGTGCTCCGCCGCCTGCGCGGCAGTGACCAGGACGTCCCGCTAGCGGCGGGACGCTCCGAGTCACCGAACCTCCACCTGGGACGTCCGCCGCTTCGTGATCGGTCCGGAGCGGCACCTCGTGCTGCTCAGCAACACCTCTGAGCGGAGCACCTCATGCCTTCAGGCATCCACTTCTCGCGCGGGCAGAGCCCGTCCACGACGCGCGCACGGCTCGTGCTGTGCGCGATGTCCCTGCTGCAGTTCTTCGTCGCGGTCGACGTGACCGTGGTCAACATCGCCCTGCCGTCCATCGGCGCGGACCTCGGCGTCGCCGGGCACGCCCTGACCTGGGTGGTGATCGGCTACACCGTCACCGGCGGCGGGCTGCTGATGCTCGGCGGCCGCCTGGGCGACCTGTGGGGTCGCCGCCGCGTCCTGCTCGCCGGCACGACCCTGTTCGGCGCCGCCTCCCTGCTGGCGGGCCTGGCCCCCTCCCTCCCCGTCCTCGTGCTGGCCCGCCTCCTGCAGGGCGCGGGCGAGGCCGTCGCCCTGCCCGCCGCGATGAGCACCATCGTGCTGCTGTTCCCCGAGGGGCCGCGCCGGTCGCGGGCGCTCAGCGTGTGGGCCGCCGTCGCCAGCTGCGGGCTGGTGCTCGGCTTCGTGCTCTCGGGAGTCATCACCGAGCACTGGGGCTGGCGATGGATCTTCCTGGTCTCGGTGCCGTTCATCCTGGTCGTGATCCTGGCGACCCTGCTCCTCGTGGGCCCCGACGGCCGACGGGCGCGCACGACCGCGCCGCTCGAGCTCCGGAGCGCGCTCCTGCTCACCGCGTGCCCGCTGCTCTTCACCTACGGTGTGGTCGACGCGGGCGAGCCCGGCACGAGCCCGTGGGTGAGCGTGACGGCCCTGGCCGGCTCGGCGCTCGCCGGTGCCGGTTTCGTCCGCCGGGAGGCCCGTTCGGCGAACCCGCTGGTGCCACGGGGCTTCTTCGCCCGCCGTACCCGGATCTCGGCGAACCTCACCACGGCGCTGCTCAGCGCGGCGCTGTCCACGTCCTTCCTGCTCTTCACGTTCTACCTGCAGGACGGGCTCGGGATCGGCCCCCTGGGCGCGGGGATCACGATGCTGCCGCTCGCCGTCTCGCTGATCGGGGCAGCCGCGCTCGTCCCCCGCCTGCTCGGCAGGTGGGGCGCACGGGCCTGCGTCCTGGCGGGGCTCGGGTTCGCCGCGGCGGCCATGGTCGCCATCGCCGTCGTCGCGGTCCTCGACGCCGGGGCACCGTGGCTGGTCCCGGCGATGGTGCTCGTCGCGGCGGGGATGGGGTTCGGCCTCGTCGGGCTGCAGTACCTCGCCGTCAGCGGCACGACCGACGAGGACGCCGGCATCGCCTCGGGGGTGCAGCGCGCGGCCGACCAGCTCGGCGGCGCCACCGGCGTCGCGGTCTTCGTGGGCCTCGGGTTCGCCCCGGTGTGGCGCCCGGCGGACCCGTTCGTCGTGGCCAGCGCACTGTCGGTCGCCGGGCTGGTCCTCGGCGCCCTGGTCGTGCGGCGCGTCCCCGCCACCGAGGGGTAGGACCGGGCGAAGGCCGCCGTCAGCGCACCGTCTGCCCCCGCAGCGCGTGCGCGACGGCGGCCGCGCGCGAGTCGACGCCGAGCTTGGCGTACACGTGCGCGAGGTGCGTCTTCACGGTCGCCTCGGAGATGAACAGCCGCCGCCCGAGCTCCCGGTTGCTCAGCCCCTGGGCGAGCAGCGTGAGCAGCTCCGCCTCGCGCGGGGTGAGCGCGCTGCCGGGGTTCTGCGCCTGCTGCATCAGCCGGGACGCGACGGGCGGGGAGAGCACGCTGCGCCCGACGACGGCGCCGCGCACGGCGGCGAAGATCTCGGCGGGCGGGGCGTCCTTGAGCACGTAGCCGATGGCGCCCGCGTCGACGACGCGCACCACGTCGGCGTCGGTGTCGTACGCGCTGAACACGAGCACCGGCACGTCGGGGTGGGCGGCCCGGATGCGGCGGGTGGCGGCCACGCCGTCCTCGGCCGCGCCGAGCTCGAGGTCCATGACGACGAGCGCGGGCGCGAGGCGTCCAGTGGCGTCGAGGGCCTCGTCGGCCGTGCCCGCCTCCCCGACCACGCTGATGTCCTGCTGCGAGTCGAGCAGGGCGCGCAGCCCCGCGCGCACCACGTGGTGGTCGTCCACGAGCAGCACGGTGATCGGGTCGCTCATGCGTCCTCCTGGTCTTCTGGCCCGGTCGACGTCGGCCCGGCCGCGACCGGCAGCTGGACCCCGACGACGGTCCCCTCGCCCGGCGCGCTCTCCACCGTGATCGTGCCACCGAGCTGCTCCACCCGCTGCCGCATGGCCCGCAGCCCGAAACCGCCCTGACGTCCGGGAGTCCCCGCGCCGGCGATCCGCGCCGTGACGTCGTCGACGTCGAACCCGCGACCGTCGTCGAACACGTCGAGCGCGACGGCGTCGGGCAGGTAGGTGAGGGTGAGGCCGAGCCGCGCGGGCCCGGCGTGCCGGTGCACGTTCGCGACCGCGCTCTGGGCGATGCGCGCGAGGGCGTGCGCCGTCTCGGCGCCGACGCGCACGGGCTCGCCCACCACGGTGAGCCCGGCGTCCGGGACGTGCCGCCTGGCCGCGGTCCGGATCGCGGCCTCGACGTCCGCCGGGGCCACGCCGCCCGCCGCCGGCGACGGGTCCACGAGGTCGTGCACGAGGTCGCGCGTCTGGCCGAGGCTGGCCCGCACGGCGACGGCGGCCTGCCGCGCGTCGTCGCGGGCCGCGTCGGGGTCGACGTCCCAGCGCTGGTCGGCGGCCTCGAGGCGCAGTACCGCGGAGGAGAGCGACTGGGCGACGGTGTCGTGGATCTCGCGGGCCACGCGCTCGCGCTCGGCCAGGACGGCGACCTCGCGCTGCAGCCGGACCCGCTCCCCCGCCTGCCGCACGATCGCGTCGTACGCGAGGCTGAGCAGCACGGCCACCACGAGCGGGGCGACGGCGGCCGCCCAGTCGCTGCGCCCGGACAGGCCGAAGAGCGCGACGCCCGTCAGCACGGCGACGGCGCCGACCAGGACGTGCGCCGCCGGCACCGGCACCAGGGTGCGGCAGACGAAGAACAGCGGGATCGCGGACCACGCGAAGCTCGGCGCCACCAGCACGAGGACGCCCCAGGCCAGGAGCAGGACCCCCAGGACCGCGTCGACCGCGATGCGCCGGGCCGCCGGGCCCGACAGCCGCGCGAGCACCACGAGCGCCGCGTAGGCGGCCGCGACCACCGCGACGAGCACCACGACCAGCCACCACCGGCCACCCGGACCGTGGTGGGTGAGGTAGCGCGCGGCGGAGGTCGCGACGAGCGCGGCGAAGGCGAGGTGCACCCCGCGGGTGAGGGATCCGGGCACGACGAGCACGCTAGCCGCGCGGAGGCGGTGCGCACCTCATCCGTTCGGACGATCCTCCGCGCCCCGGAGGCCCGATGCGGCGCCGCGGCGCTGCCGACGAGCCTGGGCGCATGACCTCGCCCACGGCCCCGACCACGACACCGCCGGCGTCAGGCCCGGTGTTCCTGGGCCGCGGCCCGGCTCGTGCCGAGGTGCTCGCCCGCCAGCCGGGCGGCGGCCTCGCCGTCGCCGTCCCGCACGGCGGCGAGGAGCTCGCGGTGCTCGTCGGCGATCGCCTGCAGGTCGAGGTGCTGCCCGAGCAGCCAGCGCACCCGGCTGGCGATCACGAGGTGCAGCTCGAGGAGGACCGGGTTACCGGCGGCCTCGACGACGCGCTCGTGGAAGTCGGCCCCGGCACGCCGGGCCGTCGGGCCGTCGCCCGCGCGGGCGGCGGCGTCCTCCCGTTCCCACGCCTCGGTCAGGCCCGCGAGCTGCTCCGGCGTCCGTCGCGTCGCCGCGAGCCGGAAGTGCAGGGGGTCGGTGGCCTCCCGCACCTCGTGCAGGTGGTCGACGTCGGCGTCGCTGAACTCGCGGACCACCGCCCACGTGCGCGGACGCGGGGTCACGAGACCTTCGGCGACGAGCGTGCGCAGCGCGTCCCGCACGGGGATGCGGCTCACGCCCAGCTCGGCGGCCAGGTCGCGCTCGACCAGCCGGCTGCCGGGCTCCCGGGACCCGTCCACGATCTGCTCGCGGACGACGCGCGCCACCCGCACGGACTCGGGTTCGAAGGGGGCCGAGAACTCGGACGACATGCGCACATCCTGCCAGCCACCCGGAGGAGAATATGGCATACCATCTGGGCGTGACCTCGCCCCGCACGCGCCGCCCGGCCCGTGCCGCGGGCGCCCTCGGCGTCGCCGCGACCCTGCTCGCCCTCGGCGCCTGCGCGGCGCCGCAGCCGTCCGCAGGCACGACGGCGCCGAGCCCGACACCGAGCCCGACGAGCCCGACGAGCCCGAGCACGTCGGCCACGCCGTCGCCGTCGACCGAGCCCCAGCCCGAGCCCGCGCAGCTGCTGCTGCTCACGCAGGCCGAGCGCGACACGCTCGCGGTGGTCGACCCGTCCGTCCGCCGCGGCAGCGCCGTCGTCGACGAGATCACGGTGGGCGCCGCGCCGTGGGACGTCGACGTCGACGAGGCGTCGGGCCGTGCGTTCGTGTCGACCGCCGAGGGCGTCGCCGTCGTGGACCTCGACGCCCGTGAGCGCACCGACCTGTTCCCGTACGCGCACCGGCCCGACGACGTCGCCTTCGGCGAGTACCGCCCCGGCGGGCTCGGCCTGGCCGTCTCCCCCGACGGCGAGCGCGTGCACGTCGCCGTGAGCACCGGGGACGCGGCGTTCCTCGAGACGCTCGACGCCGGTTCCGGCGAGGTCGTGTCCGCCGTGCCGGTGGGGCTGCGGCCCTTCGACGTCCTCGTGAGCGACGACGGCCACGAGGTGTACACGGTCGACCACGACGGCTTCACCGTGACGGTCGTCGACCCCGAGCGCGAGCGTGCCCGCGCGATCGAGGTGGCGCCGTTCGGCCGCGAGGGCGGCCTCGCCTCGTTCGAGAAGCCGCACTACGCCGTCCTCGACGGCGACGGCGACCTGCTGCTGCCGTACCAGGGCCGCGCCCTCGCCCGCGTCGACCCGGACAGCGGCGAGGTCACGACCACCGCCCTGACCGCCGACTCCCACCAGCACGGCGTGGCCCGCACCGACGACGGCACCCTCGTGATCGCCGGCAACGGCCCGTTCGGCAACGCCGGCTCCGGGCCGAGCATCGAGGTGGTCGGCCCGGACGGCACCGACGTCGTGCTCCCCACCGACCGCCGACACGAGACGGTCGCCGTCTGGCACGGGCCCGACGGGGAGGCGTACGGCGTCCTCGCCGGCGGATACACCCAGCAGGAGGCCTGGGACGGTGCGACCGTCGTCCCCTTGGACGCCGCGCTCGACGGCGCCGACGAGAGCTACGAGATCACCATCCCCGGACGGCCGCAGACGGTCGTCCCCTTCGAGGAGGACCGCCCATGACCGACCTGTCGACCAGCACCGCCACCGACGTCTCCGTGCTCCGGGACGTGCGCCCGTGGGGCGGCGCGCCCGCCGACCTGCACGTGGCGGACGGCGTGATCACCGCCGTCGTGCCGCACGACGCGACGGCCGCACGGGCCGAGGTGGCGCCGGACGGGGAGGTCGACGGGCGCGGCCTGCTCGCCCTGCCCGGGCTGGTCAACGCGCACGCGCACGTCGACAAGTCGTGGTGGGGCAAGCCGTGGGTGAGCTATGGCGGGCAGCCAGGCGTCCAGGCACGCATCGCGCACGAGCGCGCGCACCGCGACGAGCTCGGCATCCCCGGCGTGGACGTCACGCTGGCCGTCCTGCGCGAGTCGGTGCGCACCGGCACGACGGCCGTGCGCACGCACGTGGACGTCGACCTCGGCGTGGGCCTGCGCGGCATCGAGGTCGTGCGCGAGGCGGTCGCCGCCCTCGGCGGCGCCGTGCACGCCGAGATCGTCGCGTTCCCGCAGGACGGCGTGCTGCGGCGCCCGGGCGTGCTGGACCTGCTCGACCAGGCCGCCGCGGCAGGGGCCGAGCACGTCGGCGGCCTGGACCCGGCGTCGATCGACCGCGACCCGGTGGGCCAGCTCGACGGCCTCTTCGCGATCGCCGAGAAGCGCGGCGTCGGGATCGACGTGCACCTGCACGACGGCGGCGAGCTGGGCGCGTTCCAGATCGAGCTGATGATCGACCGCACCCTCCGGGCCGGGCTGCAGGGCAAGGTCAACGTGGCGCACGGCTTCGCGGTGGGCCAGCTCGCGGGGTCGCGCCGGTCCGACCTGGTCGCGGCGATGGCCGAGGCCGGCATCACGATGACGACGGTGGCGCCGATCGGCGCCGCTCCCCTGCCCCTCCTCGCGCTGCGCGACGCCGGCGTGCCGGTCGGCCTGGGCACCGACGGCATCCGCGACCTGTGGTCCCCCTACGGCACCGGCGACCTGCTGACGCTCACCACGCAGCTCGCGCGCCTGTCGGGCCTGCGGTACGACGAGGAGCTCGTCGCCGCGGCCCGGGTCGCGTCCGCCGACGCCGCCCGGTTCGTGGGCCGCGAGGTGCACGACCTCGTGCCCGGCGCGCCGGCCGACGTCATCCTCGTCGAGGCCGAGAACGTGCCGGACGCCGTGGTGCGCGCCCCGCGGCGGGCGCTCGTCGTCGCGGGCGGCCGGGTGGTCGCCCGCGACGGCGAGGTGCTGGTCTGACGCGACCGGGCGCGCGTCAGGCGGCCCGGGCCTGCCCGGCCAGGTCGTCGGCCGTGGCCACGACGACGCCGTAGGCGTCGGCGACGGTCGCGAGCGCGGCGTGGTGTAGCTCCTGGGCCGAGACCTCGGCGACCGCGGTGGCGAGCGGGCGGGTGGCGCAGGCCCGGGCCACCACGGTGGGCCGGTTGCCCCGCAGTGCCGCCCCCTGGGACGTGAAAGCGACGCACATGTGCGTCATGAATCCCACGACCACGACGTCGGTGTGCCCGGCGGCGTCCACGAGGTCGCCCAGCCCGGTGCCACGGAACGCGTCCGGCGCGGTCTTCGTCACCACCGCCTCCCCGGGCGCGGGGGCGACGCGCGGGTGGATCTGCCCGAGCTCCGTGTCCAGGTCGTACGGGGACCCGGCGCCGCCGTCGTGCTGCACGTGGATCACCGTGGCGCCGGCCGCACGGGCGCGGGCCAGGAGGTCCGCGGCGGCGTCGAGAGCCGGCGCCCAGCCGTCGAGCTCCATCACGCCACGCGTGTAGGTGTTCTGGTAGTCGACGAGGATCACGGTCGCGTCGGCGAGGTCGGCCGGCGTCGGGTCGCTGCCGCCGAGCTCGCGCAGAGTCGTGCTGGTCATGAGTGCCCTTTCGAGGTCGTGGACGGGTGCCGTGCGGCGCCCTCCTGCACGCTACGAACTCGCGTATCGTGTCGGCAATGTCGTGCTACCCGCAGATTCGGACATGGCCGTGATCGGGCGCCTCGTGGTGGTCACGCTGTTCGACGGCGTCGACCTGCTCGACGTCACCGGGCCGGCCGAGGTGTTCGCCCTCGTACCGCGCGTCACTCCCGAGCCCCCCGGGTACGAGGTGGTGCTCGCCGCCGAGACGCTCGCCCCCGTGACCACGTCCGCGGGCGTGCGCGTGCTGCCCGACGCGACGTTCGACGACCTCGCGGGCCGCGCCGTCGACACCCTGGTCGTGCCGGGCGCGGTCGAGCTCGACGACGAGCGCCGGGTGCACGCCGTCGTCGACCCCGGCGTGGTGGCGCGGGTGCGCGAGCTGGCCCCGCGCACCCGGCGGCTGGCCTCGGTCTGCGTCGGGGCGCACGTGCTCGCCGACGCCGGGCTCCTCGACGGCCTGCGCGCCACCACGCACTGGTCGACGGCCCGGCAGCTCGCCGACGAGCACCCCCGGGTCCGCGTGGACCCGGACCCGATCTTCGTGCGCGACGGGGACATCTGGACGGGCGCCGGGCTCACGGCCTGCCTGGACCTCACCCTCGCCCTGGTCGCCGACGACCACGGCCAGGAGGTCGCGCTGCGCGTGGCCCGGCAGCTCGTGATGTACCTCAAGCGGCCGGGTGGGCAGAGCCAGTTCTCGGTCTCGACCGACCCCCGCGCGACCACCCGGCGCGTGGACGACCTGCGTCACCACGTCCTGCGGAACGTCACCGCCCCGCTGACGGTGGCGGAGCTCGCCGAGCAGGCGCACGTGAGCGAGCGCCAGCTCACCCGGTTGTTCAGGACCGAGCTGGGCACCACACCGGCGGCCTACGTCGAGTCGGTGCGCGTCGAGGCGGCGCGACAGCGGCTCGAGACCACCGATGACACCCTGGAGCGCATCGCGACCGCCTGCGGCTTCGGCACGATCGACACCCTGACCCGGGCGTTCCGCCGCCGGCTCGACACCACGCCCGCGCAGTACCGCGCCCGGTTCCGCCTCGCGGGCTAGCAACGCACCTCACACCGGCCGGGGCGGGCCGCGGGAAGTCTCGCGGCCCGCCCCGGGTTGTGCCCGGCATGCGAGCCATCACCTACTCCCGCTTCGGCGGCGCCGACGTCCTCGAGCTCACCGACCAGCCCGACCCGCGCCCCGGGGCGGACGTCGTGGTCGTGCGCGTGCGCGCCGCGTCCGTCAACCCCGTGGACTGGAAGGTCCGCCAGGGCTACCTGGAGGGCCTGTTCGACACCCAGTTCCCCGTCGTCCCGGGCTGGGACGTCGCCGGCGTCGTCGAGCAGGTCGGCCTCGACACCCCCGAGTACCAGGTGGGCGACGAGGTGTACGGGTACGTCCGCAAGGACTGGGTGCACGGCGGCACGTTCGCCGAGCTCGTCGCCGCGCCCGTGCGCACGCTGGCGCGCAAGCCCGCGTCGCTGAGCTTCGAGGAGGCCGCGGCCGTACCGCTCGCCGGGCTCACGGCCTACCAGACGATCCTGCGGTCGGGCGTGCGCGAGGGCCGGACCGTGCTGGTGCACGCGGCGGCCGGCGGCGTCGGCTCGTTCGCGGTCCAGATCGCCCGCAGCCTCGGCGCCCGCGTCATCGGCACCGCGAGCGAGGCCAACCACGACTTCCTGCGCGCCCTCGGCGCCGAGCCCGTCACGTACGGCGCCGGCCTGGCGGACCGCGTCCGCGCCCTCGCCCCGGGCGGCGTCGACGTCGCGCTCGACTACGTGGGCGGCGACGCCGTCGCGACGAGCGCCGCGCTGCTCGCCCCGGGCGGCACGGTCACGTCGATCACGGACGCGACGGCGCGCACCGAGCACGGCGGGCACTACGTGTGGGTGCGCCCGTCCAGCGCCGACCTCGAGGCGCTCGGCGCGCTGATCGACGCGGGCAAGGTCGCGGTCGAGGTCGGTCAGGTCTTCGACCTGGCCGACGCCGCCGACGCCCACCGCGCCTCCGAGACCGGGCACGGGCGCGGCAAGATCGTGGTGCGCGTCTGACCCCTGCGTCCGACCTGGTGCAGGTCGGGGCCGCACGCGGCACCCTGGGCACATGACGCCCTTCGCCCCCGCCGTGTACGCCGACCGCCGTCGCCGTGCCGCCGCCCAGGCGGCCGCCGCCGGCCTCGCCGGAGTGCTGGTGACGCCCGGCCCCGACCTGCGCTACTTCCTCGGCTACACCCCCGCCGCGGACACGGAGCGGCTCACGCTGCTCGCCATCCCCGCGTCCGACGACGGCGGTCGCGACGCCGTCGCCGTCGTGCCGAGGCTCGAGGCCCACGACCTCGAGGTCGGCGCGGTCGGCGGGATCGAGGCGGTCGCCTGGTCGGACGGCGAGGACGAGCACGCCGTCGCCGGCCGGCTCCTGCGCCCGGACGGCCGGTACGCGATCAGCGACGCGGCGTGGGCGCTGCACGTGCTCGGCCTGCAGCGCGCGCTGCCCGCGTCGTCGTACGCCGCCGTCACGGACGCGCTGCCGATGCTGCGCGCCGCCAAGTCGCCCGAGGAGGTGGCCCGCCTCGCCGCCGCGGGCGCCGGGGCGGACGCCGTGTTCGCCGAGATCGTCACGCGCCGGTTCGCGGGCCGCGCGGAGCGCGAGGTGTCGGAGGACCTGGACGCTCTCCTTCGCGAGCACGGCCACGAGCAGGTGGACTTCACGCTCGTGTGCGCGGGCGAGAACGGCGCGGACCCGCACCACGAGGCCGGGGCCCGTGTGATCCGCGAGGGCGACATGGTGGTCATGGACTTCGGCGGGCTCGCCGACGGTTACGGCTCCGACACCACCCGCACCGTGCACGTCGGCGCGCCCACCGCGCGCGAGCAGGAGGTGCACGACGTGGTGCGGGCCGCGCAGCAGGCGGGCGTCGACGCCGTGCGCCCGGGCGCGACCTGCCAGGACGTCGACCGCGCGTCGCGCGCCGTCATCGTCGACGCCGGGTTCGGCGAGTTCTTCGTCCACCGCACGGGCCACGGCATCGGCCTGACGACGCACGAGCCGCCGTACATGGTGGAGGGCGAGGAGACGCCGATCGAGCCCGGGATGTGCTTCTCCGTCGAGCCGGGGATCTACCTGCCGGGCGAGTTCGGCGTGCGCATCGAGGACATCGTCGTCGCGTTCCCGTCCGGCGCGCCCGGCCTGGCCGACTCCCCCGACGCCGGCGTGCGGCTCAACACCTCGCCGCACGAGGTGGTCGTCGTCGAGTAGCCGGGCGCCGACCGGCCGAGGCGCCGGGCCTCAGCTCGGCGACGCCTTGCCGTGCCGCCAGTAGCCGACGAAGTCGACCGCCGCCTTCGGCCACTGCCGCTCGTTCACCAGGTGCCGTCGCACCCCGGCCGCGAGCGCCTGCTCGCCGGCGACGAGCGCGTACCCGGAGCCCGCGGGGAGCTCGGCGCCGCGCACGACCGCGAGCGCGGCACGGCCGGGCACCTCTCCGAGGGCCGCGTCGTCGGCGGCGGCACGGTCGCGCTCGACCCACCGCAGGTCGACGCCGGCCGGCACGCGGAAGTCCTGACGGTCGCCGGCCGTGGGCACCTCGACGACGGCGACGCCGCGCGCGTCGTCGGGCAGCACCTCGCAGATGCCGGCGACGGCGGGCAGGCCGCTCTCGTCGGCGACGAGCAACCGCCAGTCGCATGCGGCCTGCCGGTGGTGGTAGGTGCCCTGGTCGAGGATGCCGACCCGGTCCCCCGGGCGACCCGAGAGCGCGAAGCCCGCGCCCGGGCCGAGGGGCTCGTGGCCGCCGTCCGGCCCCGCGGCCGCCGCGTCGTCGTGGCCGTGCAGCACGAAGTCGACGTCGATCTCCCGCAGCTCGGGCCGCGCCGCGCGGATCGTGTAGTTGCGCACCAGCGGGCGGCGGGCGCGCGGCGTCGCCAGGTACTGGGCGTACCAGCCGAGGTTCGACGTGCGCGTCGGGAGCTTCAGCGCGTCCTGCCCGGGGCGCGGCAGGAACAGGCGGAACCACTGGTCGTCGCCCACCAGGGTGAGGCGGTCGATGTCGTCGATGCCGAGCGTGACCCGTTGCAGGTGCGGGCCCAGCCGCTTCGTCGTGACGACCTCGGCGACGAGGACGTGCGGGTCGACCGGCTTCGACGGCGTTCGGGTGCTCACGCCGGTAAGGTTAGGCGAACCTCACCTGATTGACCAGGCCCCGACCGGTGAGCGCCCGGCCTCGTGCCCGAGACTGAGACCGTGCACCCCCACCGCCGGTCGCGAGCGCTCCCCGCGCTCGTCCTGCTCCTCACCCTTGGCGCCTGCACGCCGTCGGCGCCGGCGACGACCGGAGCGCCGAGCCTGCCACCGTCCGCCGCGCCGACCGGCCCCCCGAGCACGACGGACGCCGAGCCCGTGCGGGTCGAGATGACAGCCGGCGACGTGACGCTGGAAGTGTCGGTCCCCGGCGCGGCGGTCGACGACCCGCACGTGCACGTCACCCCCGACGAGCAGGCCGGCACGGCGACCGTGACCCTCGAGCGGTCCGCGGTCGACGACGCCGAAGTCCCGGTGGCGCTCACCCTGACCTCGGACGGCACGTTCGAGCCCCGCGCCGACGGCAGCGTCACGGTGCGCGCCGGCGGTACGGCGGTCGGCGGGCTGTCGGCACCCCGGGGCGCACGCCTCGTCGCCGCGGACGGCACGCACCTGGAGGTCCGGCCCCTCGCGGACGACGCCTCGGGAGGCGCGGACGACGACGTCACGACCACCCTCGGGACCTCCGCCGTCGAGCGGACCGACTGGGGCGACCGCGAGGGCGGCCGGTCGCTCGCCGTCGTGCCGACGGACTGGGCCCGGGAGGCCGGCCAGGCCGGCGTCGACCTGGCGTGGGCCGAGCTGGTGGCCGCCGACCCGGAGGTCGACACCGCGACGATGCACGACCAGCTCGAGTGCCACGCGATCGGCGCGCCGGACAAGGACTCGTGGAACCTCGAGCCGTGGCGACCGGACGTCGGCCTGGTCGCGACGATGGCCGCGCGCTGCAACCCGACCTCATGACAGCCCGGAACCCTTGACATATTCCGATATAGGCATAGGTTGGGTGGCATGGCACGCGCAGCGACGACGACGGATGCGTTCAATGCGGTGGCCGAGCCCCGGCGCCGCGAGATCCTCGACGCCCTGGCGCAGCAGGAGCGGGGCGTCGGCGAGCTCGCCGAGCTGCTCCACGTCGCCCAGCCCGTGGTCTCCAAGCACCTCAAGGTGCTGCGCGAGGTCGGGCTGGTCGAGGTCCGCGACGACGGTCGTCGTCGCCTCTACCGCACGGACGCCCGGCCCCTGCAGGAGATCCACGCCTGGGTCGGTCGCTACGAGCGGCTGTGGGAGGAGCGGTTCGAGCTCATCGACGAGCTGCTCGACGAGATGGACGAGTCACCAGACACCCGACCGGACGAACGAGGAGATCGATCATGACCAGCACCACCACCGGCACCGCCGTCCTGACGCTGCCGAACGACACGGACATCCAGGTCGTCCGCCGGTTCGCCGCCCCCGCGGCCGACGTCTGGCGCGTGTTCACCGAGCCCGAGCTGATCGCGCGCTGGTGGGCCGGCAAGCGGGGCACCGTCACGACCGTCGAGATCGACCCGCGCCCCGGCGGCACCTATCGCTACGTGATGCAGGCCGACGGCGGTTTCGAGGTCGCTTTCCACGGCGAGTTCACCGAGGTGGTCCCCCCGGAGCGCCTGGTGCACACGGAGGTGTTCGAGGGCATGCCCGACGGCGACGCCGCGGCGACCCTCAACACCTACACGTTCGCGGAGGAGGACGGCGCCACCACGCTCACGCTCGTCACCCGCGCGCCCAGCCAGGAGGTCCGCGACGCCATCGTCGAGTCGGGCATGGAGGGCGGGCTGCAGGAGGGCTTCGACCTCGTCGACGAGCTCGCCGCGGCGCTCGCCGGGGCCTGAGCGCCCGCACCTGTGCCGGTCCGCCGGTCCGCCGGTCCGCCGGTCCGCCGGTCCGCCGGTCGAGCCTGTCGAGATCCCGACGGGCTCGACCGGCGGCTCGTTCAGACGGCCGTGTAGCCGCCGTCGATCAGCCAGTAGGCGCCGGTGACGAACGACGCGTCGTCCGACAGCAGGAAGCGCACCACCCGGGCGACCTCCTCGGGCTCGCCGAGGCGGCCGAGCGGGTGCTTGGCGACGAGCGCCTCACGGGCCTCGGCGGGGAGGCTCGACTCGACCAGCGGCGTCCTGATGTACGCCGGGCCGACCGCGTTGATGCGCAGCCCCTGCGGGCCGTACTCCGCGGCGGCGTTCTTCGTGATGCCGACGACGCCGTGCTTGGCCGCCGTGTAGGCGCCGTTGCCGAGCGCCGCGACCGTGCCGTGGATGGACGCCATGTTGACGATCGCGCTCTCGCCCGCACCCCGCTCCAGCATCGCCGGGATCTGCGCCCGCATGCCGTAGAGCACCCCGTTGAGGTTGATGTCGATGACGCGGTCCCAGTCGTCCAGGTCGGTCTCGCCGGCCGGCGCCTGCTTGCCGCCGATGCCCGCGTTGTTCACGGCGTAGTTGAGCCCGCCGAACGTGGCCTTCGCGAACTCCACCGCCTTCGCCGAGTCCTCCTTCACCGCGGTGTTCTGCTCGAACGGCGCGGCCTCGCCGCCGGCGGCGACGATCTCGTCGGCCACACGCCGGGCCGCGTCCAGCCGGATGTCGGTGACCACGACCTGGGCGCCGTGCGCCGCGAGCTCCTTGCTCACCGCCTCGCCGATGCCCGATCCGCCGCCCGTCACGAGCGCCACCCGACCCGCGAGGCTGCTGCCTGCCGCCATGTCCGTACTCCTTCGCACCACGCCCCGGCGGGCGGGGGCGCGCGGTTGCGTGACGACGGCCCGGACGGGACGAACGACCGCCCCGTCGACCTCGTGGGCCAGGGGCGCTGACCCTTCGACCGTAAGCCCGCGCGACGGGCCTCAAGCCCCGGTCGAAGCCGAGAGTGACGCACTAGACGCCGGAGCCAGCACCCTTCGCGGCCCGGCGCAGGCCGGCCTCCACATCGGCGACGACGCCGGCCTCCTCGTCCGCGGTCAGGCCGGTGACGTGCGCGTCGGGCGTCGCGCGCAGCCAGGCCAGCGTGTCGCGGGCCGTGTCCTCGACCGGTCGCGGCGCCAGGCCCGCCTCCGTGGCGGGTCCGGCGTCGTGCGCGGGCATCCCCGCGTACTCGGGCCGCGGCAGCCACAGCGGCAGCGACCGCTCCCCCGACCACGGCCGGACGTCGGCCGCCTCCAGCCCGGCGTCGTCCGCCCACACCCAGCGCGGCGCGGCGCCGACCCCACGCGCCACCGCGGCGAGCAGCTCACCGACCGGGGTCACCGGCCCGACGGCGTCGAAGGTCCCCTCGGTGCGGCGCTCGGCCAGGTCGACCACCCAGGCCGCGAGGTCGCGCACGTCGATCACCTGCACCGGGTCGGCCGGGTCGCCCGGCGCCAGGACGTCGGTGGCACCCTCGGGCACCCTGGCCAGGCGCGCCGGCCAGTACGCGAACCGTCCGCTCGGGTCGCCCGGGCCCACGATCAGCCCCGGGCGCACGACCGCCGCGGTCGCCGCTCCCTCGCGGACGAGCTCCTCGCACGCGACCTTCATCGCACCGTAGGCCTCCGGGCCCTCCGCCCCGTCGACGTCGTCGGGCTGGGGCTCGCGCAGCCGCCCGACCCCGGGTCCTCCCGGGTCGGCGTCGTCCGCGTAGACGTTGACCGTCGACACGAACACCCAGTGCGCCTCGGACAGCGCCGCGACCGCGCGTCGCACGTGCGACGGCGTGCGCGACACGTCCACGACGGCGTCGAAGCCCTCCGCGGCCAGGGCCTCCGGGAACGGGTCGGCGCGATCCAGCGACACGTGCCGCACCCCGTCCGGCACCGGCCCCGACCTGCCGCGGTTCGCGGCCACCACCTCGTGCCCGCGCGCCACGGCGTCCGCCGCGACCGCCCTCGACAGGAACACCGACCCACCCAGCACCAGCAGCCTCATGAGCACCACCCTGGCGCACCCGCGTCGCCGCGCGCCCCGCCTTCTGCCCGCGGCAGAACGTCCCGGGACGCCGACGCGCTAGCGTCTGGTGACATGACCGACGAGCTGCCCGACGGGCTGCCCCGATCAGTGCCCGTCCGCGCGGCGTTCGACGTGCTCGTGCGCTTCTCCGCCGCGGCACTCGTGCACCACGCCGTGCGCTCCACCTTCTTGGCTGCCGACCTGGGCCGGCGGCTGGCCCTCCCCGTCGACGACGAGGTGCTCGCCGTCGCGGGCCTCCTGCACGACACCGGCCTCACGGCCGCCTTCGACGCGCACGCCGAGCCGTTCGAGGTCGCGGGCGGCAACGTGGCCTGGGCGGTCACCGCCGGTGCCGGCTGGAGCACGCAGCGCCGTGACCGCGCTGCGCGGGCCGTCGTCGACCACATGCTCGACGACGACGACGTCCCGCCGGGCGAGCGCCCGGAGGGATACCTGCTCGCCCGGTCCACGGGCGCCGACGTCAGCGGCCGCGGCCTCGAGCACTGGCCCACGACACTCTGTGCTGACCTGGAGGCCCGCTGGCCACGGCTCGACTTCCGCGACACGTTCGGCGCCTGCCTCCGGGACCAGGCCGCCCGCAAGCCCGGGTCCGTCGTGGCCGGCTACGTCGCCGCGGGTGGTGCCGACCGGGTCCGTTGACCACTCCGACTCGGTTGTCCACAGGTGTCGCCCATGGCTAGAACTGGTGTTCGAACATCGCTAGGCTCAAGGCATGTCGACGACCCTCCCCGCACCCGCCACCGGCGCCGGCGCCGACGCCGGCGCGGTCGGCGGTGCGGGCACGTCCATGGATCTCCAGGCGGCGGCGGACCGGCTCGCCGCGATGCCTCGGTCGTGGGCGCCGTCGAGCAGCGAGCTGCTCGCGGAAGAGTCCGGGCGCCACCACGCGTTCGCAGGTCACGACCCCAACGAGAGCGACGCCAGCAAGCGCGACGCCAACACCGGGCGAGGTTGCCAGGACGTCCTGCAAGCGTTCGACGGGCCGCGGCCGTCGCTGGCAGATCTGGACCGCGTGCTGGACGAGCTCGCCGCGAACGACGCCCAGCTCGCCACCCTGCACGCCGACCGTGCCGTCCTCCTCGCGCGGGCCGCCGGGCTGGCCGAGGCGTTGGAGGTGGATCTGCTCGCACAGGACGACCCCACTGCCAGACGCGCGCCGTCCGCCCGCAGGCTCGAGCTCGCCCGTCGCGCCGTGACGGCCGAGACCGCCACCACCCTGCACCTCGGGGAGCACGCCGCGGGCCATCTCACCGACCACGCCGTCACGCTGGCCGACAAGGCTCCGGCGACCCTGACCGCCCTGCGGGACGGCCGCCTGTCGTGGACGCACGCCACCGCGATCACCAAGCACCTGGCCGACCTGACGCCCGAGGAAGCCGCGGCCGTGGAACGGTCCGTCCTCGCCGCCGTGCTCGACGTGAATACCGGCACGGTCTCCTGCACCCCTGCACAGGTCAGCCGGAAGACGGCTCGGGCCCGCGAGACCGCCCACCCGACCCCCGCCGACGTCCGCCACACCGAAGCCACTCAACAACGTGCCGTCTTCCTCGACGACGGACACGACGGCATGGCCTGGCTGGTCGCTCACCTGCCCGCACCCCTCGCCCACGCGGCCTACGACCGCCTCACCCGCACCGCGCGACAGCTCACCGACAGCACCCCCGGCCGGGACATCACCGTCAGCAGTGAGCAACGCACCCTCGCCCAGGCCCGTGCCGACATCCTCGCCGCCCTCCTGCTGGACGACGGCACCCTCGACCGCGACACCCCGTCTGCCACGGGCGCCGACACCCGCATCCCCGAGGGCGACCCCGTCGACTCGGCCCCGGCCGACAAGGGCCCGGCCGACACGACGAGGTTCGAGTCGTCACAGCACGAACGATCCACCCTGGTGAACCTCGCCCGCTCGATCCGTCCGCAGGTCACCGTCACCGTCCCGGTCCTGACGCTGCTCGGCATCACCGACGCCCCCGCCGTCCTGGACGGCCACGTCCCCGTCGACGCCGAGACCGCCCGACAGCTGACCGCCCTCGCACCCTCGCTCCGGCGGATCCTCACCCACCCCGAGACGGGCACCGTCCTGTCCGTCGGCCGCACCACCTACACCGTCCCCGCCGATCTCAAGGCCCTGGTCCGCGAACGCGACGCCACCTGCCGCTTCCCCGGCTGCACCCATCCCGCCGCGCGGGCCGACCTCGACCACACCACCGCCTGGACCCACGGCGGCACCACCAGCGCCAGCAACCTCGCCGCACTCTGCCGACGACATCACGTCCTGAAGCACCAGACGAGGTGGCAGGTCACTCCGGGACAGACCACCGACCGGGGCGGAACCCTCGAATGGACCTCCCCCACCGGCCGGCGGCACGTCACCCGACCAGAACCCGTCGAGACCACTCGACATCGACGCCTACCCACGGGCTCCTGGGTTCCCGACCACGACTCATCGGTCCGCCCCGACGACGGTTCCCCCGCCGACGCGGCCCACGACCCGCCGTTCTGACACGAGCGGGCCGTGCTCACGGGCTGCTCACCAGCGCTGCGCGACGTCCTCGGCCCAGCCGTCGAGCCCGTCGAGCTCGAGGCGCGCACCGTCGTCGGTCGTGACCCAGCCCGACCACGACCCGAAGCACTGGTGCGTCGACGACGCGACGAGGCCGAGCTGGGTGCTGCTCACGCGGTCGTGGGCGGGGAGGAACGTGAGGTCCAGCCGTGCGCCGCGCACCCGCCACGGCTCTGTGTACGCGGCGCGGTCGAACGTCCAGTCGAGCTCGTCGTGGAGCTTGTGCAGGCGCCCGTCCACGAACAGCCCGCTCTCCGTCGTCGGCCCGCGGCGCGTCCACGTCCCGCCGAGCTGCACGGCCACCTCGTGCCGCGCACCGTCGGAGTCGAGGCCGTCGCCGAACCCCACGCCCCACTGCCATGCGGCGCGGTACGGCCACCGGCCCCGGCCGTGGTCCAGCACGGCCCACGAGCCTTCCGGCACCGACCTCTCCACGCCGTCGACCCGGAGCGTGCCGGTGGCCGGCCGCCCGACGTCCTTCACCGTGTACTGGAACCGCCGGTCCGACCAGGGCACGACCACGCCCACCAGCTCTCGGTCCACGGGCCGGGCCACTGTCACGTCGAGGTCCACGCGGGACGTCCGGGCCCGCAGACGGGTGCCGCCGGGCGCCTCGTCGACGGCGATCGCCACCGCGCGCGTGCGCGACCTGACCGGGCCGGAGCCGAGGCGGCCGGGCAGCGTCGCCGACCGGTTCGACGGCGAGATCGCGACCGCGTCGACCTCCTCGCCGGTGCCCCGGTCCAGCACCCACACCTGGTGCAGCGCGGCATAGTCCAGCGCGGACGTGGTGAGCGCGATGACGTGGCCCGGCGTCACGACCGCCCAGTACTCCCACCGCTTGTTCCGACCGAGCCCCCGCAGGCCATGACCGATGCCGGACGTGTCGTGCAGCGGCGAGCGCGACCACCCGACCGCGTCGGGGTTCAGACGCCCGTCGGGGCGGCACAGGGGCACGTCGGCGGTGATCTCGCGCTCGGTCACGGGGCGAGGCTAGCGCCGCCTGCTAGCCTCCCGGCGTGCCCGACTCCCCCGCCTCAGGCGTCACGTTCCGCCCCGCCACCCGCGACGACCTGCCGCGCGTCGTCGAGCTCATCGCCGACGACGCCGTCGCCGCCGCCCGCACCGGCGAGTTCGGCCCCGCGCACGTCGCGGGCTTCGAGGCGATCGAGGCCAGCCCGAACGACGAGCTGGTCGTGGCCGAGCTGGACGGCGCGGTGGTCGGCGTCATGCAGCTGACGTTCGTGCCCGGGATCTCCCGCAACGGCGCCGCGCGCCTCCTCGTCGAGGCGGTGCGCGTCGACGCCACGCTGCGCGGCCGGGGCCTCGGCCGGGCGCTCATGGAGCACGCCCACGAACGCGGCCGCGAGCGCGGCTGCGTGCTGGCCCAGCTCACGTCGGACAAGCAGCGCCCGGACGCGCACCGCTTCTACCGCTCGCTCGGCTACGCGCAGTCGCACGAGGGCTTCAAGCTCCCCCTGTGACCCTCGGTCCGGCGTCGTCCGGGGTGACCGGGCGACGCACGTCGCGGATGCCGATCATGCTCACCAGACCGCCGAGCACGAGCAGGCCGGCGGTGACCAGCAGCGCGCGGTGGAACGACGCGACGTCGAGCACACCGCCGAGGATGACGCCGGCGAACGCGACGGTCAGCAGCCCGGCCACGCGCGAGACGGCGTTGTTCACCGCCGACGCGATGCCCGCGTCCGCGGGCGGGGCGGCGCCGAGGATCGCTGCGGTCAACGGCGCGACGGTGATGGACAGGCCCAGGCCGAACACGAGCAGCCCCGGCAGCACCTGCGTGACGTACTTCGTGTCCGCGTCCATCGTGAGGAGCAGCAGGTAGCCGGCGCCCGCGACCACCGGACCGATCGTCATGAACCACCGCGCCCCGTACCTGGCGGCGAGGGTCCCGAACCGCGTCGACAGCGCGAGCATCGCGAGGGTCGACGGCAGCTGCGCCACCCCGGCGGCGGTGGCCGACCACCCCGCCACCTGCTGCAAGAACAGGCCGAGCACGAACCCGCCGAGCGACAGCGCTCCGTAGACGGCGAACGTCGCGACGTTGCCCCACGCGAAGTTGCGCGCGGCGAACAGGCGCGGCGGCATCATCGGGTCGCGCGCCCGTCGCTCGTAGACCACGAACGCGACCAGGAGCGCCACCCCGACGGCCACGGCGGCCCAGGTCCGCTCGATGAGCCCGTAGACCCCCGCCGCGAGCCCCGTGGCGGCGAGCACGGCGCCCGGCACGTCGAGCCGCCGGCCGGCGTCCGGCCGCACCTCGGGCACGGGGCGCAGCAGCACGAGGGTGACGACGACGACCGGCAGGTTGATCCAGAACACCCACCGCCACGACAGCAGGTCGACCAGTCCGCCGCCGACGAACGGGCCGACGATCATCGCCGTGCCGGTCCACGCCGTCCACCGCCCGATCGCGCGCCCCTGCGCCTCGCCGTCGAACGTCGAGATGATGAGCGCCAGCGAGCTCGGCACCAGCAGCGCCCCGGCCACGCCCTGCAGCAGGCGGGCGCCCACGAGCACCGGGCCGGTCGGTGCGAGCGCGCACAGCACCGACGCCGCGGCGAACCCCACGAGCCCGGCGACGAGCACCCGGCGCCGCCCGTACAGGTCCGACAGCGACCCGGCGAGCAGGATGAGCGAGCCGAGCGTGACGAGGTAACCGTCCACCACCCACTGCTGCAGGCTGAGCCGCGCCTCGCCCGAGCCGCCGAGCTCGTCGCCGATGGCGGGCAGGGCCACGTTCACGACCGTGCCGTCGAGGAACGACACGAACGAGGCCAGGATCGCGACCACCAGGACGCGGCTGCGCAGCCGGGCCTGTGCGGCGTCCGGCACGGACGGTGTGCTCACCGTGTCACGGTACGGCGCAATGTCGGTGACGCGCCGGGAGCGGGGCGCTAGCGTCGCCGACGTGACCCTCGAATTCCGCCGCACCACCTTCGCCGACGTCCCTGCCTCCCGTCGCCTCGGCGCCGAGGCGTTCGGCGTCTCGCCCCACCCGTCCCCGGAGCCCGACCCCGACTCGTGGCCGTCGGCGAACACCCGGCCGTGGGTCGCGAGCGACGACGGTGAGGTCGTCGCAGGGCTGGGCGTGCGGTCGTTCACGTCGTGGTTCCACGGCGCCCGGCTGCCCACCGCGGGCTTCGCCGGCGTCACCGTCGCGGCCGAGCGCCGGGGCTCCGGCCTGCTGCGCCCGCTGATGGAGGCCGCGCTCGCCGAGGCCCGTGACCTGGGCGACGTCGTCTCGACGCTGTACCCGTCGTCGGCGGGCATCTACCGCGGGCTGGGCTACGAGGTGGTCGGCGCGTTCGAGGACGTGCGGATCCCGATGGCGGCGCTCGCGACGGTGCCCGCGCCCGCCGGGGGCGTGCGCGCCCGGCGCGCCACCGCGGCCGACGTCCCCGCGGTCCGCCGGGTGTACGAGGCGTGGGCGTCCGCCCAGAACGGCCCGCTCTCGCGCGGCGAGAAGCCGTTCACGATGGAGGCCGAGGAGATGGTCGGCCCCGACGCCGGGTACACCGGCGTCAGCCTCGCGGTGCGCGGCGCGGGGGCGGACGAGGAGGTGCTCGGCTTCGCGAGCTGGTCGCGCGGGCCGGGCTACGACCGGACCAACACCATCGAGGTCGACGACCTGGTCGCGCTCACGCCCGACGCGGCCCGCGTCCTGTGGCGGGTGCTTGCCTCGTTCGCGTCGGTCGCGGGCTGGGTGCAGGTCTGCACGTCGGGCGGCTGGTCCGGCCTCGACGTCTCGCGCCTGGTGCTGCCCGACCACGCGGCCACCTCGCTGCCGCGCCCGTACATGCTGCGCCTGCTCGACGTGCCCGGCGCGCTCGGCGCCGCCCGGGTGGCGCCGGTGACGGCCCGCGTGCCGTTCGCCGTGGTCGACCGGCGGACGCCGGACCTCGAGGGCGCATGGACCGTCGAGGCCGCCGACGGCGCGGTGCGTGTCACGCCCGACGACGCCGCGGCACCCGGCGATCGTCTGACGTTCACCTCGGCCGGACTGGCCGTGACGTGGGCGGGGGCGCAGTCGACGGCGAACGCCCGGCTCGCGGGCGGCGCCTGGGGACCCGCCGAGCACGACGCCGTCTGGGACGCCCTGTGGGGCGGCCGCCAGGTGCACGTGCGCGACTACTTCTGAGGCGCGGCCCCCGCATGCCCGGCCCCGCACGCTCCCCCGCCGCCTGGTCCCGCGCGCTCGTGCCCCGGTTCGCGCTGCTCCTGCTCGCGGTCGTCGTCGCGCGCGTCGGGCGGCTGGCCGAGCACCGGCTGCCCGAGCCGATCGGCGACCCTCTCGGGGCAGTGCTGGCCGCGGGCCTCGTCACGGTCCTCGTCCTGGTCGTCCGGCCACGGACGCGGCCGCTCACGGCCGGCCTGGTCGGGTTCGGGATCTGCGCGGCGGTCGAGCTGTTGCGGCTGACACCCCTGGCGCACGCGCTCGCCGAGCGGTGGCCTGCCCTGGCCCCGGTGCTCGGCGCCGAATTCTCCCCGGCGGGCCTGCTCTGGTCCGCGGTGGGCGCGGCGCTCGGCACGGTCGCGGGCGTCGCCGTCGCGCGCGCCGTCTCCCGGGGTCGGCGCGCCGGGGGTAGCCACCATACCTAGAGGTAGGTATGGTGGTGGGCATGAGCACGCCGACCGATGCGCGCGACCGGCTCGTCGCCGCCGCGCAGGAGATGTTCGCCAGCCAGGGCGTAGGCGCCACCAGCCCCCGCCAGGTCCTGGCGGCCAGCGGCGTGGGGCAGGGCAGCCTGTATCACCACTTCCCCACGAAGCACGACCTCGCCGCGGCCGCCGTCGGCGCCACCGTCGAGGGCGCGCTCACCGCGGCGCGCCGCGACCTGGAGGGCGCGACGCCGGCCCTGGACCGCGTCGTCGCCTACCTCGAGCGCCCCCGCGACGCGCTCGCAGGGTGCAAGGTCGGACGCCTCACCAGCGACCAGGCCGTCATGGACGACGACGGCCTGCGCGACGTCGTCACCGCCTACTTCGTCCGCCTGCTCGACGCGGTCGCCGCGAGCCTGCGCGAGTCCGGGATGCCGGACGACGCCGCCCGCGACCGCGCGCACGCCGCCGTCGCGATCGTGCAGGGCGGCTACGTGCTCGCCCGCGCCACCGGCGACCCCGACGCGATGCGAGCCGCCGTGCGCGGCTTCGTGACGCTCGTGACCGACCGGCCCACCGATCCCACCGATCCCACCGATCCCACCGATCCCACCGATCCCACCGAGGAGACCGCGTGACGTTCCGCGAGCGCCTGCGCGCCCTGCCGACCTTCCCTCCCGGGCTGCCGCCGTTCGGCGTCGACCTGGACCACCCCGCCTCCGCCCCGGCCACGCCGCAGGAGCTCTTCGCGCAGTGGTTCGACGACGCGCTGGCCGCCGGGGTCGGAGCCCCGCACGCCGCCACCCTCTCCACGGCGGACGCCGAGGGTCGCGTGCACGCCCGCACCCTGGTGATCAAGGACGTCACCGACGACGGGTGGTGGTTCGCCGGGCACGCGACCAGCCCCAAGGGCCGCGACCTGGCCGAGAACGCGCACGCGGCGCTCACCGTGTTCTGGCGCGACCTCGGCCGCCAGGTGCGCGTCACCGGCCGGGCATCCTCGGCAGGACCGGAGGCCGGGATCGCCGACTTCCGCGCCCGCCCCGACGGCTCGCGCGCCGCCGGCCTCGTGGGCCACCAGAGCGAGCCCCTGGGCTCGAGGCAGGAGTACTGGGACGCCTTCGCCGGCAGGCTCGACGAGGCGCGCGAGCACCCGGAAGCCGTCGCCCCCGCCTGGACCGCCTGGGTGCTCGCCCCGATGACGGTCGAGTTCTGGGCGGCCAGCGACGACAAGGGCCAGTCCCGCCTCCGCTACCGCACCGACGCTCCGCCCGCCGGCACCGAGACCGCACCCACCTGGACCAAGGAGCTGTTGTGGCCGTGAACCCCACCGACGCGCGCACCCCGGATCTCGCGCACGCCCTCGCCGACGCGGACGCCGCCCTCGCCGCCCTGATCGACGTCGTGCGCACCCTGCCCGAGGGCGCGGGCGCCGACGCGTCACCCCTGGACGGGTGGACCCGCGGCCACGTCCTGTCGCACGTCGCGAACGTGGGCGCCGCGCTCGCCCGCCAGGCGGAGTACGCCGCGCGCGGCGAGACGGTCGCCCCGTACGACGGCGGGCGGGCCGGCCGTGACGCCGCGATCGACGCGGGCGCCGGTCGCACCTCCTCCGAGCACGCGTCGGCCCTCGAGGCCTCGCGCACCCGCCTCGCCGCGGCCTGGCCCCTGCCCGGCGACCCCCTCTGGGAGGCCCCGGTCGCCTACCGCGACGGGATCCTCGTCGACGTCCTCCTCGCCTGGTGGCGCGAGGCGCGCATCCATGCGGTCGACGCGACCGCGGGACTCGGCGCCGCGGCCCTGGGGTACGACTCCTGGGACGAGGAGTTCTGCGCGCACCTGCGCGACTTCCTCGCGGTGCGCCTGCCGGACCCCGAGGGCCCGGGCGGAGCGGACCTCGAGCTCGTCGGCGAGCAGCGCGACGTCGCCGCGTGGCTCGCCGGGCGCACGCCCGCGGGGCCCGTCGAGGCGCTCCGGGACGGCGCCGCCGTGCCGCTGCCCGAGCTCGGCCCGTGGCCGTCGTCGGCGGCCCCGAGGCCCTGACCTGCGGGGCGGCCGAGGGCCGGGTGTGACCCACGTCACTGCAGGTCAGAGCCCCGTGTGAGGTTGCTCTCATTCTTTGTGACAGTTTTCACGCGCGGCGTATGGTGGCCCGGTGACTTCGAGTGCTACGACTGCAGGGGCCCCCACAGGGGCCGACGTCGACGTCGTCCTCATCGGCGGCGGAATCATGAGCGCCACGCTCGGCACGCTGCTCCAGCAGCTCGAGCCGTCGTGGTCCATCCGCATCTACGAGCGCCTGGACGACGTGGCGCAGGAGTCCTCGAACCCGTGGAACAACGCGGGCACCGGGCACGCCGCGCTCTGCGAGCTCAACTACACGCCCGAGCGCAAGGACGGCTCGATCGACATCACCAAGGCGGTGGCGATCAACGAGCAGTTCGAGATCTCGCGCGAGCTGTGGCAGCACCTGCTCGCCACCGGCCGCCTCCGGGACGACTCGTTCCTCAGCAACACCCCGCACATGACGTTCGTGCGCGGCGAGAAGAACGTGGACTACCTGCGCCGCCGGTACGAGACGCTGCGCGTGCACCCCCTCTTCCGCGACCTCGAGTACAGCACCGACCGCGCCACCGTCGGCCGATGGGCGCCGCTGCTGACCACCGAGCGCGACGCCGACGAGCCGATCGCCGCGACCCGCGCGACCTCGGGCACCGACGTCGACTTCGGCAACCTCACGCGCCAGCTCGTCGACGGGCTCGTCGCGAACGGCGCCGAGCTCAAGCTGCAGCACGAGGTCAAGAGCCTCAAGCGCACCAAGGACGGCCGCTGGCGCCTGCGCGTCAAGGACCGCTCCTGGAACGCGCGGAACCGCACCAGCACCGTCTCCGCGAAGTTCGTCTTCGTCGGGGCCGGCGGCGGCGCGCTCCCGCTGCTCCAGTCCGCGGGCATCCCGGAGATCAAGGGCTTCGGCGGCTTCCCGATCTCGGGCGAGTTCCTCCGGACCGACAACCCGGAACTCGTCGCCCAGCACCAGGCCAAGGTGTACGGCAAGGCCGACGTCGGCGCCCCGCCGATGTCCGTGCCGCACCTCGACACCCGTGTGGTCGACGGCAAGACGTACCTCATGTTCGGCCCCTACGCCGGCTTCAGCCCCAAGTACCTCAAGAAGGGCAAGTACCTGGGTCTGATCACGTCGCTGCGCGCCAACAACGTCACGTCGATGCTCGGCGCGGGCCTCAAGAACCTCGACCTCACGCAGTACCTCGTCGGCCAGCTGATGGCCGCGCCCGAGACCAAGTTCCAGGCGCTGCAGCAGTTCATGCCGACCGCGCACCCCAAGGACTGGGAGAAGCTGACCGCCGGGCAGCGCGTGCAGGTCATCAAGCGCGACGCCGACGGCAAGGGCGTGCTGCAGTTCGGCACCGAGATCGTCACGGGTGCCGAGGGCTCCATCGCCGGCCTGCTGGGTGCCTCGCCGGGCGCCTCGACCGCGGCCTCCGCGATGGTCGACCTGCTCGAGAAGTGCTTCCCGTTCCGGTTCACCAAGTGGCGCCCCGAGCTCGCCTCGGTCATGCCCAGCCTCGACGGCGTGCCGGCCGACGCCAGCACGATCGACGCGACGCCGGTCCCCGAGTCGCCGTCGTACCTGCACGCCGACGGCGTCCTGGACGCGGCGGTCTACGACTCGCAGGCCGACTCCCGGATCTGATCCCCCCTCTCGGCGGCGTCAGAGAGCCTGGACGATCTTGTCCACCTGCTCCTTGGCGTCGCCGAAGAGCATCCGCGTGTTCTCGCGGAAGAACAGCGGGTTCTGCACCCCCGCGTAGCCGGTGGCGAGCGACCGCTTGAAGACCACGACGTCGCGCGCCTTCCACGCCTCGATGACGGGCATGCCCGCGATGGGCGACGACGGGTCGTCCTGCGCCGCCGGGTTCACGGTGTCGTTCGCGCCGATGACGAGCACGACGTCGGTGCCGGGCAGGTCGGGGTTGACCTCGTCCATCTCGAGCACGACGTCGTAGGGCACGCGCGCCTCGGCGAGCAGCACGTTCATGTGGCCGGGCAGCCGCCCCGCCACGGGGTGCACGCCGAACCGCACGGTCACGCCACGCGCCCGCAGCCGCTCGGCGAGGTCCGCCACCGGGTGCTGCGCCTTCGCCACCGCCATGCCGTAGCCGGGCACGACGACGACCGAACGTGCCGCCGTGAGCAGCGCGGCCACCTCGTCGGGCGACGTCTCGCGCACCTCCCCCGCCTCCTGCGTGCCGCCACCGGAGCCGCCCGTCGTGCCCGCGCCGAAACCGCCGAGGACGACCGACCAGAAGGACCGGTTCATCGCCTTGCACATGAGGTAGCTGAGGATCGCGCCGGAGGCCCCGACCAGGGCGCCCGTGATGATCAGCAGGTCGTTGCCGAGGGTGAAGCCCGCCGCCGCCGCGGCCCAGCCGGAGTACGAGTTGAGCATCGACACCACGACCGGCATGTCGCCGCCGCCGATCGCGGCGACGAGGTGCCAGCCGAGCGCCAGCGCGCCGAGCGTCATGAGCAGCAGCGGCAGGATCGCCGTCCCGACGTCGTCCGCGGCGACGAACCAGGCCAGCAGGCCCGCGGACGCGACCAGCGCCAGCAGGTTGAGCGTGTGCCGGCCGGGCAGGGTCAGCGGCGCCGACGGCAGCCGCCCCGACAGCTTGCCGAACGCGACCACCGAGCCCGTGAAGGTCACCGCCCCGATGAGCACGCCGAGGAAGACCTCGACCCTGTGCACGGTGTCGCCACCGTCCGCGGCACCCCCGGGCGCCGCGAGGAACGAGCCATAGCCCACCAGCACCGCCGAGAGCCCCACGAACGAGTGCAGCAGGGCGATGAGCTCCGGCATCTGCGTCATCTCGACGCGCCGCGCCCGCCACGACCCCACCGCCGCGCCCACGACCAGCACCAGCAGGATCAGGCCGGCGGTCACGGGCCACGGACGCTGCGACCGGTCGAGCGCCAGCGCGACCGTGGCGACGATCGCCAGCCCCATGCCGAGCATCCCGAGCACCGTGCCGCGCCGCGCGGACTCCTGCGCGGACAGCCCCGCCAGCGACAGCACGAACAGCAGCCCCGCGATCACGTACGCGGCCTGCGCGAGCGACGTCACCGTCATGGCGCCTCCCGCCGGAACATGCCCAGCATCCGGCGCGTCACGAGGAACCCGCCGAACACGTTGACGCTCGCGAGCGCCGCCGCGACGACGGCGAGCGTCGTGACCAGGGGCGAGGAGTCGCCGATCTGCAGCAGCGCACCGACCATGATGATGCCGCTGATGGCGTTGGTCTGGGCCATGAGCGGCGTGTGCAGGGCGTGCGTCACGTTCGAGATCACGTAGAAGCCGACCACCACCGCGAGCGCGAACACCGTGTAGTGCCCGACGGCGTCCGGCGGGGAGGCGGCGATCAGCAGGCCCGCGACGACGGCGCCCAGAGCCCCCAGGACCGTCCGCCGCGTCGCGCGACGACGACGCCCGGCCTCGGCGTCGGCGGCGGTGGCCGCCGCCGGCGCGGGCTCCGGGGCCGGCGGGGGCGGCGCCGCGGACACCGCGACGGGCGGGGGCGGCCACGTCACCGCGCCCTCGTGGGTCACCGTCATGCCGCGGACCACCGGGTCGTCGAGGTCGAGCACCACCCGGCCGTCCTTCGCCGGCGTGAGCAGCGTGAGCACGTTGACCACCACCGTGCCGAGCAGCCGAGAGCTGTGCTGCGGCAGCCGTGCGGCCAGGTCCGTGTACCCGAGCACGACGACGCCGCGGTCGGTCACGACCCGCTCTCCCGGCACCGTCGCCTCGCAGTTGCCGCCACCGGGCGCGGCGAGGTCCACCACCACGGAGCCGGGACGCATCACGTCGAGCATCGCGCCGGTGATCGTCGTGGGCGCCGTGCCGCGCACGAGGGCGGTCGTGACGACGACGTCCGCCTGCGCCGACTGCTCCGCGTACGCGCGCAGGGCGGCGGCCTCCTGGTCGGCGCTCTGCGCGCTCGCGTACCCGTCCGCGCTGACCTGCTGGACGGCGTCGTCCGCCCGCACCACGCGGGCACCCAGCGACTCGATCTGCTCCGCGGCTTCGGGCCGCACGTCGAACGCGTGCACCTCGGCGCCGAGGCTCACCGCCGTGCCGATCGCGGCCAGGCCTGCCACGCCGGCGCCGATGACGAACACCCGCGCCGGCGGCGTGCTGCCCGCGGCCGTCACCTGACCGGTGAACATGCCGCCGAACTCCTCGGCCGCCTCGACCACCGCGCGGTAGCCGGCCACGTTGGACAGCGCCGACAGGACGTCGAGGGCCTGCGCGCGCGAGATGCGCGGCACGGCGTCGAGGGCGAGCGCGGTCACGCCGCGCGCGGCGAGCGCGTCCAGCAGGTCGGGGCTCGCCGCGGGCGCCAGCTGGGCGACCAGCGTCGCGCCCGGCCGCAGCAGGTCGAGCTCGGCGGGGCCCGGCGGGTGCAGGGCGACCACGACGTCCGCCGCCCACACGTCGACGCGGTCGGCGACGCGGGCGCCCGCCGCGACGTAGTCGTGCGCGGGCAGGCGCGCGCCGTCCCCGACCCCGGGCTCGACGACGACGTCGTGCCCGAGGGCGACGAGGCGCCGGGCCGCGTCGGGGGTCACGGCGACGAGGCGCGGGTCCGCGCCGGCCGGGCGAGGGGCTCCGATGCGCATGTCGGCTCCCGTCAGCGGGCGTCGCGCAGGGCGCCCCACGCCGTCCAGCGGTCGACCTCGACCACGGCGGTCACGCGGGGACGGTCGCGCACGCCGTACGGGTCGCCGGTGTAGTGGCGCGCGATGCGGTCGGTGTCGGCGAGGTCGACGTCGTCGCGCCACGCCGTGACGCGGCCGAGCAGCGTGGTGTGCGTGTACCAGTCGTCGTCCAGCACGGTGAGGCTCACGTGCGGGTTCGCACGGAGGTGCTGCACCCGCTTGCGGGTGGAGTCGAGGTTCACCAGCACGTGCCAGCCGCCCGCGCCGTCCTCCTCGAGCAGGTACCACGTCGCCGCCGTGACGGGGCTGCCGTCGGGGCGGACGACGCCGATCACGGCGGGCTGGGGGCGGCGCAGCAGGTCGAGCACGGGGGCCGGGAACGGCGGACGGGGCATCGCTGACTCCTCGCTGACTTCGTGACGCACGGCACTTGCGGTCGCTCGGCGCCGACGCTACGCCCTGGACGTGCGCGGATGCACGCGATCCGGTCGTGCGTGCCCCCGCTAAGGTGACCGGCAAGCGCTTGCCCGCCCGACCTCGGAGGACCGCATGACCCGCACCGTCCACCTCGCCGGCGACTCCACCGCCGGCCCGAAGAGCCGCGCCGCCGCGCCCGAGACCGGCTGGGGCATGGCCCTGCCGTACTACCTCGACGACGCCGTCGCCGTCGCCAACCACGCGCGCAACGGCCGCAGCACCCGCAGCTTCGTCGCCCAGGGCCGGCTCGACGCCGTGGCCCGCGACCTGCGGGCGGGCGACGTGCTCGTGATCCAGTTCGGCCACAACGACGCGAAGGTCACCGACCCCGAGCGGCACACCGAGCCGTGGGCGTCGTACACCGAGCACCTCGCCCGGTTCGTCGACGCCGCACGCGCCGCGGGCGCGCAGCCCGTCCTCGCGACGTCGGTCGAGCGGCGCCGGTTCGACGACGCGGGCCGGGCCGTGCCCGCCCACGGCGAGTACCCCGACGCCATGCGCGCGCTCGCCGCGCGCGAGGACGTGCCGCTCGTGGACGTCCAGCGCGACTCCCTCGCGCTGTGGCACGACCTCGGGCCGGAGCGCACCCTGCACTACTTCTTCCACGCCGACGACGGGCGCCGCGACGACACGCACTTCAACCCGCCCGGCGCGGGGGCCGTCGCCCGGCTCGTCGTCACCGGCCTCCTCACCGCGGGCGTGCTCGCCGGTCACGAGGTGCGGCGGCTGGACGAGGACGTGCCCGACACCTGGTTCCGCTGGCTCGACGAGGAGCCCGCCTGACCCCGCGGGTACCCGGCGGCCCGGGCAGCGGGTAGGCTGTGGAACGGACTGGAACCGGTTCCAGTTCGTTCTGGTCCGTCGCCGTCGCCACCCCGGGAGGCCCGCGTGGTCACGCTCCGCGACGTCGCGCGCGCGGCGGGCGTCTCGCTCGCCACCGCGTCGCGCGCGATGAGCGACGCGCCGCACGTGTCGGCCGCCAACCGCGCGCAGGTGGCGCGGGCCGCGGAGTCGCTCGGCTACCGGCCCCACCCCGCGGCCCGCGCGCTGACCACCGGGAGCACGGGCACGGTCGGACTGGTCGTGCCGGACCTCGCCAACCCGTTCTTCGCCGCGGTCGCCAAGGGCGTGCAGGCACGGGCGCGGGCGACGGGCCGCGAGGTCCTCGTCGCCGACACCGACGAGGACGTCACCGTCGAGCCCGACGTCATCGCGCGGCTCGGCGACCGCGTGGACGGCCTCGTGCTCTGCTCCCCCCGCCTGCCAACCGACCGCCTCGGGCCGCTCCTGGCGTCGGCGGGCGGGCCGGTCGCGCTCGTCAACCGCGAGGCGCCCGACATCCCGTCGGTCTCCTTCGACATCGCCGACGGGGTGCGGCAGGCGCTCGACCACCTGCGCGCCCTCGGGCACGACGTCGTCGCCTATGCCGGCGGTCCGCGCACCTCGTGGTCGGACGCCGAGCGCCGGACGGCGCTGGGTGCGCTGTCGACGGGCACGACCGGCGACGCCGTGCTCGACCTCGGTAGCTTCCGGCCCACGCACGGGGGCGGCGTCCAGGCCGCGGACCTCGCGCTCGCCGCCGGCGCCACCGCGGTGCTGTGCTTCAACGACCTCGTCGCGCTCGGCGTCCTGGCCCGGCTGCACGCGCGCGGGGTGGCCACGCCCGCCGACGTGTCGGTCGTCGGGTTCGACGACGTCGCCGCCGCGTCGCTCGTGACGCCCGCCCTCACCACCGTCGCCGTGCCGCTGGCCCGGGCCGGGCAGGTCGCGGTCGACCTGCTGGCCGGCGTCTCCCCCGCACCCGAGCACCGCCGGCTGCCCGTCGAGCTCGTCGTGCGCGCGTCCACCGCGCCGGCGACTCCCGCCTCCGCCGTCACCGACTCCCGTCTCCCCACCACAGATCCCCCCACCACAGATCCCGAGGTCGCGATCCGATGAGCACCGCCCCGCACCACCCGCTGCTGCCGCTCGCGGCGACCCCCGCACCCGGGGCGACGGCCGAGCCGCCGCTGCCCGGCGTCGTCGATCTCGCCGACGTCGCGCTGCTGCTGCGGCCTGCCGACGACGTCGCCGTCACGACGCGCCAGGTGCCCGCGGGCACCACGGTGCGCCTGCCCGACGGCGCCGAGGCGACCACCCGTTCGACGCTGCCGCGCGGGCACAAGCTCGCCGTCCGCGCCGTGGCCGCGGGGGTCGAGGTGCGCAAGTACGGGCAGTCCATCGGGCGCACGAAGAAGGACGTCGCGCCGGGCGACCACGTGCACACCCACAACCTGGGCATGGACGACGGCGCCCGCGAGTACGAGTTCGGCACGGCCCGCACCACGCTCCCCGCGCCCGGGCGCCGGCGGACGTTCCAGGGCTACCGTCGTTCGGACGGCCGCTGGGGCACCCGCAACTACGTCGGCATCCTCACGTCGGTGAACTGCTCGGCGTCCACCGCCCGGATGATCGCGGACCAGTTCCGCGGCCCGGTGCTCGACGCCTACCCCCACGTGGACGGCGTCGTCGCGCTGACGCACGACACCGGCTGCGGCCTGGTCCCGACGTCGGAGGGCGCGCAGGTCACGCTGCGCACGCTGCGCGGGTACGCGTCGCACGCGAACATGGCCGGGCTGCTGGTCGTCGGGCTCGGCTGCGAGATGCTGCCCGCCGCCTCCGTGCTCGACGGGCTGGAGCTGCGCGAGGACCTGCCCGTGCGCACGCTCACCATCCAGGACACCGGCGGCATCCGCGCCACCGTGCGCGCCGGCGTCGCCGCCGTCACCGAGATGCTGCCCGCGATCGACGCCCTGCGACGCGAGGAGGCACCCGCGTCGGAGCTCGTGCTGGGCCTCAACTGCGGCGGCTCCGACGGGTTCTCCGGGATCACGGCCAACCCCGCGCTCGGCCACGCCTCCGACCTGCTCGTCGCGCAGGGCGGCACGTCGATCCTCGCCGAGACGCCCGAGGTGTTCGGCGCCGAGCACCTGCTGCTGCGCCGCGCCGTGTCGCGCGAGGTGGGCCAGCGGCTGCTCGACCGCCTCGACTGGTGGCAGGGCTACGCCGCCGCCGGTGGCGGCACGCTCGACAACAACCCGTCGCCCGGCAACAAGGCCGGCGGCCTGACGACCATCCTCGAGAAGTCGCTCGGCGCCGTCGCCAAGGCCGGCACCGCCGACCTCGTCGCGGTGCACGAGTACGCCGAGCCCGTCACCGAGCGCGGCATGACCTTCATGGACACCCCCGGCTACGACCCGGTGTCCGTGACCGGCATCGTCGCCGGCGGCGCGAACGTCGTCGTCTTCACCACGGGCCGCGGCTCGGTGCTGGGCTGCAAGCCCTCGCCGTCGATCAAGGTCGCGACCAACTCCGACACGTACCGCCGCATGAGCGAGGACATGGACCTCGACGCCGGCAGGATCGTCGAGACCGGGCTGACCGTCGAGGAGGTGGGCGAGGAGCTGTTCGAGAAGATCCTCGCCGTCGCCTCCGGCGAGCAGACCGTCTCGGAGGAGCTCGACCTGGGCGCCGACGAGTTCGTGCCCTGGCAGCTCGGCGCGGTCACGTGACTCGGCGCTGACCGCCCCGAACCCTCAGGCCTCGACACCCCGCAGCAGGCGGCGCAGCGCCGCCCACGCCTGCTCGAGCGCGCCGTCACGGTCGGGCGAGGCGGCCACCCACAGGGCCGCCTCGTTCATGGCCCCGGACAGCAGGGCCGACGTCGCGGCGGTCTCCGCGGAGCGCACGCGGCCGGCGGCCGCGAGCTCGCCGAGCACCTCGTCCAGCAGCCGCCCGGAGCTGGCGGCGTCGTCCTCGCGCCAGCGCGCCCAGCCGAGCACGGCGGGCCCGTCGACGAGCACGACCTGCCGCGCGTCGTCGGCGACGACGGCCGCCAGGAACGCGCGGCAGCCCGCCTCGAGGCTCTCCCACGGGTCGCTCAGGCCGTCGGTCGCGCGCTCGATCTCGGCGCCGACTGCCGCGGTCACGGCCGCGTGCACGGCGGCGAACAGCCCGGCGCGGCTGCCGTAGTGGTGGTAGACGGCGCCGCGCGTCACGCCGCACGCGGCGGCGACCTCCTCGACCGCCACGGCGGCATACCCCCGCTCCGCGTACAGCCCCCGCGCGGCGGCGAGGATCGCGGCCGCCGTCGCCTCGCTCTCCGCCCTCGATCTCCTCGGCATGGTTGACAGGTTACCGACACCGTGAATGTATAGATACGTACACGCCGTACGTATCTGCACCGGGAGTCGCCATGATCACCAGCCTGTACCCCGTCCTCGCCGTCTCGGACGTCCCGGGAGCCGCGCGCTTCTACGCCGACCTGCTCGGTATGACGCCGACGTTCTCCTCGGACTGGTACGTCAGCCTGCGCTCCGGCACCGCGGAGCTCGCCGTCGTCGACGCGGACCACGAGACCATCCCCGCGCCGGCCCGCGGCGCCCGCGCGGCGGGCGTCCTCGTCACCGTCGAGGTGGACGACGTCGACGCCGTCCACGCCCGCGTCCTCGCCGCGGGCGCGCACGACGTGCTGCTGCCGCTGCGCGACGAGGAGTTCGGCCAGCGCCACTTCATCGTGGCCGGGCCCGACGGCGCGCTCGTCGACGTCGTCACCCCGATCCCGCCGTCCGCGGAGTTCGCCGCCCTCTACGCCGGGACCGGCGCCGAGGCCCAGGGCGCCTAGACCCGCTCGCGCACCCGCGCCAGCCCCTCGCCCGTCAGCGCGTCGCAGAACACCCGCCGGCCCGCCAGCACCATGACGAGCGCGAGGGTGCTGCCGCGGACCACAGGGCCGTCGCCGTGCGCGAACGGGCCGTCGGTCGCCTCGAGGCGCAGCCCGCGCGCGACGGACCGGCCCGCGACCGTGAAGTCCCTGCCCACGAAGAAGCGGGCGACCGCGGTGGTCGCGGCGACGGGCGGCGTCCGCGGCAGGCCGAGCGGACTGCGGACGTCCTGCCCGTGCACGACGACCTCGCCCAGCCACGCGGCCGTGTGCCCGCTGGGCGCGACCGTGCTGGTCACGACGGCGCGGAAGCGTGCGAGCGTCTCGGCCGGCGTGGCGCCCCGGTGCTCGGCGAGCCGCCGCGCGTTGTGCACGTCCGCGTCGAAGCGCGCCGCGACGATGCTGCGCAGCCACGCCCACCGGCCGGTGCTCGCGCCGGCCGTGAGGTGCGCGACGACGTCCTCCACGGTCCAGTCCCCGCACAACGAGGGCCCGGCCCACGCCGCGTCGTCGAGCTCCCCGAGCTCGTCCGCGAGTGCCTCGCGCTCGGCACGGATCATGGACCAGGTCTCGGCGCGCGGGGTGCTCGTCGTCACGTAGGCAGCCAACCACGGGACACCGACGGCGCGGTTAGGCTCGACGGTGCCCACGACGACGCCGAAGACCTGGAGGACTGCGCCCGTGTCGGGTTCGAAGAGTGACGGGGCGCGCGTGGCGTTCCTGGACGTGGACGGCACCTATGCGGACCACGGCACGGTTCCGCCCGCGCACGAGGAGGCCGTCCGCGCCGCCCGGGGCTCCGGCCACCGGGTGCTGCTGTGCACGGGCCGCCCCGAGTCGATGCTGCCGCCGTCGCTCCTGGCGGCGGGCTTCGACGGCGTCGTGGCGACGGCGGGCGCGTTCGTCCGGCTCGACGGCGAGGTCGTGGCCGACCTCCGCTTCCCCGACGACCTCGCGACGCGCGTGCGGCACGTGCTCGACGCCCACGACGTCGCGTACCTGCTGGAGGCGCCGGAGGCCGTGTACGGCCCGGTCGGGCTCGACGCCCGGCTCGCCGTCCGCGGTGACGCGGCGCCCCACGAGATCCTCGACGTGCTGCGGATGCCCGGCGACCTCGCGGGCGTCCGGTACGCCAAGATCAGCTACTTCGACTCCCGTGTGCCGATCGCGGCCCTGCGCGCGGAGCTCGGCCCCGAGGTCGGCATCCTCCCCTCGTCCTACGCGGACACGGGCGACAACGCCGGGGAGATCCACCTGGCCGGGGTGCACAAGGCCGTCGGGATGGCGGCAGTGATGGAGCACCTGGGGCTCACCGCCGCGCAGGCGGTCGGCGTCGGCGACGGGTACAACGACGTGGAGATGCTCCAGTACGCCGGCACCGCCGTCGCCGTGGAGGGCGCACCGCCGGCCGTCCTCGCCGAGGCGGACCTGGTCGTGCCCGGCCCCGCCGGCGGCGGCGTGGCGGAGGCGTTCGCCCGGCTGGGGCTCACCACCGCCCACGTCTGAGGCCGCCCCCGCCCGCCGCGCGCCGCAAGGGCCCGTGCCCTCGCGACACAGGACGGGCATGAGGGGCACAGCGCCGAGGGTCCTCCCGCTCGTCGCGCTCACCACCGCGGCGCTGGCCGGCGCGCTCGCGGCGTGCGCGCCCGGCGGGGCGGCCGGCGCGCCGCCGCCGGGCGTCCCGTCCCCCACCGCGACGGCGACGCACGGGCTGTGGCCCCCGGACGCCGAGGGGATCGAACAGCCGCGGCCGTTCGAGGTGCGGTACGGCGACCGGGCGCTGCTGCTCCACCCGTTCACCTTCTGCGCCGACCAGGGCTGCGCCGACGGGTTCGACGAGCATCCGCCGGCGGTGGGCGACGTCACCGAGCTGTTCGTGCACGTCCCCCTCGACGGCGACGTCGAGCTCACGGTGTCCGAGGTCGAGGGCGACGAGATCGAGGGCGACGCGGTCGAGGGGAACGAGGTCCGCGCCGCCGACGTCGCGACCGAGGCCGAGGAGCTCGGGGACGGCTGGTGGCGGGTGCGGCTGTCCGGCCCGGCCGGGGAGCACCTGATCAGCCTGTTCGCCGGCGGCGACGGGGCCGGCGACATGATCGCCGAGGTGCTCTGGACGGGCGGCGGCTGACCGCGCCTCCCGGGTACGGTGAGGTCGGCGGGCCTCGTCGACGCGGCCCGCGCCACCCGACGGATGGAGCCCCGATGGCCAACCTGGACGCCCGCACCATCCACCAGCTCGAGAAGGCCCGAGCGGCCGAGAACGGGCGCAGCGCCGAGATCGTGGTGCACGACGGCCCGCTGCGCCAGACGGTGATCGCCCTGGTCGCCGGCGTCGAGCTGGGCGAGCACAACTCCCCGCCCGCCGCGTCCATCCTCGTGCTGCACGGGCGGGTGCGCGTCACCGCCCCCGAGGGGGACGAGGAGGTGGGGGCCGGGCAGCTGCGCGTGCTGACCCACGAGCGGCACGCGGTCCTGGCGCTCGAGGACGCCGTCTTCCTGCTCACGACGGTGACGAGCATCCCCAAGCCCGAGGAGCCCTGAGCCTCCCGGCGCGTCCCACGTCGTGAGACCCGGGGGTGACGCGAGCAACCGGTTTCTGGCAGCCTCGGTCGCGAACGGTGTGAATCGTCTCAACCGGAACGGAGCAATGATGCTGCCGACACTCCGCACGACCGCAGTCGCCACCTCGGTAGGAGCGCTCTGCGCGCTCGCCCTCGCCGCCCCCGCCCTCGCCGCCGGGGACGAGCCGTCCGCCGCGGCGCCCGCGACGCCGACCGCGTCCGCCGACGCGTCCCCTGGCGGCCGGGCGGTGATCAGCACGCCCACCGCCGACGGCAACCGCGTGAGCTGGCGCCTCCTGGCGGCCGACGGCGACGACACCGCGTTCCACGTCTACCGCGACGGCGTCCGCGTGCCCGGGCCCCCCGTGACCGGCGCGACGTCGTTCCTCGACCGCGGCGCCGCTGCCGACGCCCGCTACGCCGTGGTCGCCGTGGGCGACGGGGCCGCGCGTGCCACCGCGGCACGGTCCGCCGGCGAGGGCGCGGAGGGAGCCGCCGGGCAGGTCGCCGGGGAATCCCTGGCCCTCGAGCCCGTCGAGGGCGCCCAGGCGAGCTCGCTCGACGTGCCTCTCGACGTGCCGGCCGCCGGCGACGGCTACACCTACTCCGCGAACGACGCGTCGGTGGGCGACGTCGACGGCGACGGCGAGTACGAGATCGTCCTCAAGTGGGACCCGAGCAACGCCAAGGACAACTCGCAGTCCGGCGTCACGGGCAACGTCTACCTCGACGCCTACGAGCTCGACGGCGAACGGCTCTGGCGCGTCGACCTCGGCCGCAACATCCGCGCCGGGGCGCACTACACGCAGTTCCAGGTCTACGACTACGACGGCGACGGCGCCGCCGAGGTCGCCGTGAAGACCGGCGACGGCACCGTCTCCGGCACGGGCCAGGTGATCGGCGACGCCGACGCCGACCACCGCAACTCGAGCGGGTACGTGCTCAGCGGCCCCGAGTTCCTCACCGTCTTCCGGGGCACCGACGGCGCCGAGCTCGACACCGTCGACTTCGCCCCCGCCCGCGGGAACGTGGGCGACTGGGGCGACACGTACGGCAACCGGGTGGACCGCTTCCTCGCGGGCACGGCGTACCTCGACGGGTCTCGGCCGAGCATCGTCATGGGGCGCGGCTACTACGCCAAGACGGCCGTCTCCGCGTGGGACTTCCGCGACGGGGCGCTCACCCGCCGCTGGACGTTCGACTCGAGCTCGTCGACCAACGGGCCGGACTGGACGGGCCGCGGCAACCACCAGCTCTCGGTCGCGGACGTGGACGACGACGGGCGCGACGAGATCCTGTACGGGTCGATGGCGATCGACGACAACGGGCACGGGCTGTGGCAGAACGGCACCCACCACGGCGACGCGTACCACGTGAGCGACCTGGTGCCGTCGAACCCCGGCCTCGAGGTGTTCAAGCCCTCGGAGTCCGGCAGCGACCCGGCGCACTGGGTGGCCGACGCCGCGACCGGCGAGATCCTGTCCAGCGCTCCCGCCGCCGGCACCGACAACGGCCGCGGCGTGGCCGCGGACGTCACCGCGGACAACCCCGGTGCCGAGGTCTGGTCGTCCAAGGTCTCCGGCCTGCGCAGCGCGACCGACGGCTCCGAGGTGGGCCGCAAGCCGGGCTCCACCAACTTCGTGATCTGGTGGGACGGCGACGGGCAGCGCGAGCTGCTGGACGACACCCACATCGACAAGTACGGCGCGAGCGGCGACACCCGCCTCCTCACGGGCGAGGGGGTCGCCTCGAACAACGGCACCAAGGCGACGCCGGCGCTCCAGGCCGACATCCTCGGCGACTGGCGCGAGGAGGTCGTCTTCCGCACGACCGACTCCAGCGCGCTGCGGATCTACTCCACGGACATCCCGACCGACATCGCGCACCCGTCCCTCATGGAGGACCGGCAGTACCGGCTGGCCGTCGCGTGGCAGAACACGGCGTACAACCAGCCGCCGCACCCCAGCTTCGCCACGGTGAACTGACCGCTCGGAGCACCCACCACCGCGACGGACGCGGGTCGGCCCGCGCCAGGCTCAGCCCTGGCGCGGGCCGACCCACACCTGCTGCACGTTGACGAACTCCTTGATGCCGTGCGGGCCGAGCTCGCGCCCGTAGCCGGAGCGCTTCACCCCGCCGCTGGGCAGCCGGGGGTCGGTCTTGACGATGCCGTTCACCGAGACCTGCCCGGCCACGATGTGGCGAGCCATCGCCTCGCCGCGCTCCGGCGTCGTCCAGACGCTCGCCGCCAGGCCGTAGTCGGTCGCGTTGGCGGCCGCGAGCGCCGCGTCGGCGTCGGCCGCCCGCAGCACCGCCATGACCGGCCCGAACGTCTCCTCGCAGGCGGCGGTCATGTCGTCGGTGACGTCGTCGAGCAGGGTGGGCGGGTAGAACCAGCCCGGGCCGTCGGGCAGCTCGCCGCCGAGCAGCAGGCGCGCGCCGGCCGCGGCCGTCTCGGTGACCTGGCGGTGCAGGTTGTCGCGCAGGTCGGCGCGGGCGATCGGGCCCACCTGGGTGGCCGGGTCACGCGGGTCGCCGACCTTCAGCGCGGCGAGGCGGTCCCGGAGCCGGTCGACCAGCGCGTCGTGCACGGCGTCCTCCACGATGATCCGCTTCGCGGCGATGCACGACTGGCCGGCGTTGATGATGCGCGACAGGGCGATCGTGTCGGCCGCGGCGTCCAGGTCGGCGTCGGCCAGGACGACGCACGGGTCGGAGCCGCCCAGCTCCAGCACGGCGGGCTTGATCTCGGCGGCCGCGACGCTCGCCACGGCCGACCCCCCGCGCGACGACCCGGTGAACGACACCGCCTGCACGCGCCGGTCGCGGATGACGGCGGCGACGTCGGCGGTCTCCAGCGGCAGATTGAGGAACACCCCCTGCGGCGCGCCCGACGCCGACAGCGCCCGCGCGAACACGTCGCCGATCGCCTCCGCGCAGCCGGGCACGTGCGGGTCGTGCTTGAGCACGCCCGTGTTGCCCGCCATGAGCGCGGGCGCCGCGAAGCGCAGGGCCAGCCAGAACGGCGCGTTCCACGGCAGGACGCCGAGCACCGTGCCCAGCGGCAGATGCTGCACGTAGCTGCGCGTCGCGTCGGACGCGATCTCTTCCGTCGCGAGGTACGCCGCCGCGTGCTCGGCGTAGTGCTCGGCGCACCAGGCCGCCTTCTCGACCTCCCCGAGCGCCTCGGTGATCGGCTTGCCCATCTCCTGCGTCATGAGGGGAGCCAGCTCGTCGGCGCGGGCGCGCAGGTCGGCCGCGACGGCGTGCAGCACCTCGGCGCGCCCGTCGAGCCCCCGGTCCCGCCACGCGGCCCGCGCCGCCTCGGCGGCCGCCAGGGTGGCGTCCACCTCCCCCGGCGTCGCCGCCGGGACCTCGCGGACCACCTCGCCGGTGCTGGGGTCGGTCGCGATCAGCATCATGCGGTCTCCTCCCTGGTCATGTCCTCGACGAGCGCGAGGGGCCCGCCGTCAGCCCGGTCGGCGGCGTGCCCGGGCTTGCACGTGAAGTCCTCGTCCAGGGTGAAGAACGACTCGCACCCGTCGGCGGTGACCCGCACCGTGTCGGAGATGCCGACGGTCTTGTCGCCGTCGACGCCCCACATCCACGGGATGATGTGGAACGTCATCCCCTCGCGCAGCACGCGCGGGTCACCCTGGTTGAGGCTGACGATGTAGCCCTCGTCCCAGCTGGGCGGGAACGCGATACCGATGGAGTACCCCGACCGGGTCACGAGACGCGCCCCGACGCCGTTGTCCGAGATGATGTTCCGCACGATGTTGTCGGCGTCGGACACGGTGAGCCCGGGCCGGATGGCGGCCTTCACCTCGGCGAGCGCCAGCTTCATCCGCTCCTGCGCCACCAGCATGCTGCGCGACAGGTCGTCGAGCACCACGGTGCGCATCATCGCGGTGTGGTACCGCCGGAAGCATCCCCCCACCTCAAGGAAGACGTGCTCCCCCGGCTGCACGGTGCGACCCTCCCAGGTCGCGTGACCGATCATGGTCCGCGGCCCGGAGGTGACGTACGGCATCACCGCGGGGAACTCGCCGCCGGAGCGGAACATGGCCGACGCGATCTCGGCCGCGACGTCGTTCTCCGTCACGCCGGCGGCGACCGCCTCGATCCCCGCCGCCATCCCGACCTCCGTGGCGCGCGCGGCCCGCCGCATGATCGCGATCTCCGCCTCCGACTTCACGATGCGCCCCTCCTCCACGATCCCGAAGCAGTCGAGGAGGCGGCCGTCCTTGAACGAGTTGTGGATGTAGTCCTGGTGGTAGGCCGGGAAGTAGTAGCTGTTCCGCTCGTACCCGACGTCCTTCGTGTCGAGGCCGAACTCCCGGAGGGACTGCACCAGGCTCTGGATCGCGTCGCCGGTGTCCGGGTAGGGGCGCGTCAGCTCCACCCATGTGCGCGCGTGCACGTTCGACTCCTCCATCGCGCGCGTGATCATGAACGGCTCCTCCTCGAGCGGCACGACCAGCGCCTGGAAGAAGGAGTACCCCGTGGTCTGGTAGTCCGTGAGGTACATGAGGTTCTCGGGGTCGGTGATGACCACCGCGTCCAGCATCCGCTCCGCCATGCGGCGGCGCAGGTCGCCGAGGCGTCTCGCGTACTCCTCGAACGGGAACGTCATGTCGTCGCGCTGCCGCATGCCGGCCTCCTTCTGCTGTCACGCGCCCCCGGCCGGGGACGCTAGAGGGTGTCGCGCACCGCCCCGGTGAGGATCTCCAGGCCCTCGCCGAGGTCGTCGTCGGGGATGGTGAGGGGCGGGATGAGCTTGAGCACGCGGCCGCCGCTGCCGCACGGGCCGATGAGCAGCCCGCGGGCGAAGCACTCGGCGGCGACCGCCTTGGCGAACGCGCCGTCGACCACGTCGAGGCCCTGGATCATGCCGCGGCCCCGCACGGTGAACCCACGGTCGGGGACCTCGGCGGCCAGCCCGTCCAGGACGGTCACCATGCGCTCGGACCTGGCGCGCACCTCGGTCATCAGCTCGTCGTCGTCGAAGTAGGTCAGGGCCTCGCGCCCGGCCACGAAGGACAGCCCCTGGCCGCGGAAGGTTCCGGTGTGCTCCCCCGGCGCCCAGTGCGCGTCCAGCTCGGGCCGGTTGAGGTTCATCGCGAGCGGCGTCCCGTACCCGCCGATCCCCTTGGCGAGGCACACGACGTCGGGGTCGAGCCCCATGCCGTCGAAGCTGAAGTAGCTGCCGGTGCGGCCGCAGCCCACCTGGATCTCGTCGATGACGAACAGCGCCCCGACGTCGCGGGCGAGCCGCTGCACGGCGTGCAGCCACTCGGCGCTGGCCACGTTGACACCGCCCTCGGCCTGGATCGTCTCGACGACGAACGCGGCGGGAGGCAGCAGTCCGCTCGACACGTCGGCGAGCTGCGCCCGGTAGGCATCGAGCGACGCGAGACCGCCCCCGGGGGCGGTCTCGAACGGCAACCGGTGCACGTTCTCCAACGGCACCCCGGCGGCCCTGCGGAAGACGTCGTTGCCCGTGAGCGCGAGCGACCCGAGGGTCATGCCGTGGAACCCGTGCGTGAAGGCGACCACCTCGCGCCGCCCGGTGACCTTCCGTGCGAGCTTG
>Ga0160442_100168_pt1 | contig 60125 bp, 51 predicted proteins | sample HID1971M_E1MG_FD_108252 | JGI IMG/M metagenome (GOLD analysis project Ga0160442, IMG submission 108252) | Enriched millipede-associated microbial communities from UW Madison campus, WI, USA - HID1971M_E1 MG | ecosystem: Host-associated > Arthropoda: Insects > Digestive system > Unclassified ... | reverse complement strand
TTGGTCACCCCGCGAATGTGCCCGGAAACCACCGACACCGCACCGAATTCCCCCATGGCCCGCGCGGTACAGAGCACCACGCCGTAGATCAGGCCCCATTTGATGTTGGGTACGGTGACGTGCCAGAACATCTGCCAGCCATTGGCCCCGAGCAAGCGCGCGGCCTCCTCTTCCTGGGTGCCCTGCTCCTGCATCAGCGGGATCAGCTCACGGGCCACGAACGGCACGGTGACGAATATCGTCGCCAGCACGATGCCTGGCAAGGCGAAGACGATCTGGATGTCGTGGTCCTGCAACCACGGGCCGAACAGGCCCTGGGCGCCGAACATCAACACATAGACCAGGCCGGCGATGACCGGCGATACCGAGAACGGCAGGTCGATCAGGGTCACCAGCATGCTCTTGCCGCGGAACGAGTACTTGCTCACGCACCACGCGGCACTGACGCCGAACACCAGGTTCAACGGCACCGAAATCAGTACGGCAATCAACGTCAGCTTCAGAGCCGACAGTGCGTCGGGTTCGAAGATCGCGGTGAAGAACGCACCCAGGCCGTTTTTCAAACCCTGGGACACCACGATGAACAGCGGCAGCAACAGGAACAGCGCAAAAATCAGCCAGCCAAGGCCGATCAGGATTCGCCGCGAGGTCGCGCTGCCACGGCGGGCAGCGTTGGCCGAAGAGGCGGCAGCAATAGACGATTGGGACATTGTTCGCGCCTCCCTATGGGGTTTCGATGCGCCGCTGCAGCAAGTTGATCAGCAGCAACAGAATGAAGGAAACCACCAGCATCAGTACACCAATGGAGGTAGCGCCGGTGTAATCGTACTGGTCTAGCTTGACCATGATCAGCAGCGGCAGGATCTCGGTTTTCATCGGCATGTTACCGGCGATGAAAATCACCGAACCGTACTCGCCGACCCCGCGGGCAAAGGCCAGGGCAAAACCGGTCAACCAGGCCGGAAGCAATGCCGGCACCAGGATATGACGGAACACCTGCAACGGTTTTGCACCCAGGCACGCCGCCGCTTCTTCCACTTCACGGGGAATATCGGCCAGCACGGGCTGTACGGTACGTACTACGAATGGAAGTGTCACAAAAGTGAGGGCAAGGGTGATGCCCAGGGGGGTGTAGGCGATCTTGAAACCCAGATCCGCCGCAAACTGACCCACCAGGCCGGTTGGGGTGTACAGCGCGGTCAGCGCAATACCGGCCACGGCGGTGGGCAATGCGAAGGGCAAATCGATCATCGCATCGATGATTTTGCGTCCCGGGAAGGTATAGCGCACCAGCACCCAGGCCAGCAGCGTGCCGATGATGCCGTTGATGATCGCCGCGTACAGGGCGGTGCCGAAGCTCAGCTTCAACGCCGCCAGCACCCTTGGCGCCGAGATGATTGCCCAGAACTGATCCCAGGTGAGTTGAGCGGCATGCACGAACATCGCCGCCAGTGGTATGAGCACAATCAGGCTGAGGTACACCAAGGTGTAGCCCAGCGTCAGCCCGAAGCCGGGTATGACGGGGGAGATACGACGCGACATAAAAGTCCCTGGTTGAGAATGCACAAAGCCTCGAATCGCGATTCGAGGCTCCTTGATGGCTATTTAAGATTACTGCGCCTGGTAGATCTGGTCGAATACGCCGCCGTCGTTGAAGAATTTCGGCTGCGCGGTTTTCCAGCCGCCGAAGTCTTTGTCGATGGTCACCAGGTCCAGTTTCGGGAACTGCTGGGCGTATTTGGAGGCAACATCCTTGTCCCGTGGACGATAGAAGTTTTTCGCCGCAATTTCCTGGCCCGCCGGGCTGTAAAGGTGCTTGAGGTAGGCTTCGGCGATCTGCTCGTTGCCCTTCTTCTCGGCGTTCTTGTCGACCACTGCCACTGGCGGCTCGGCAAGGATCGACAGCGAAGGCACGACAATTTCGAACTTGTCGGCGCCGCCATCTTCTTTCAGGGCCAGGAACGCTTCGTTTTCCCACGCCAGCAACACGTCACCCTGACCGTTGTTGACGAAGGTAATGGTCGAACCGCGAGCACCGGTGTCCAGCACTGGCACGTGCTTGAACAGGGTTTGCACGTATTCCTTGGCCTTGGCTTCGTCACCGCCATTTGCTTTCAGGCCATAGGCCCAGGCGGCGAGGAAGTTCCAGCGCGCACCGCCTGAGGTTTTCGGGTTCGGGGTGATCACCGACACGTCGTTCTTGACCAGGTCGCCCCAGTCCTTGATGCCTTTAGGGTTGCCCTTGCGCACCAGGAACACGATGGTCGAGGTGTACGGCGTGCTGGCTTCCGGCAGACGCTTCTGCCAGTCCGCCGGCAGGGTCTTGCCGAGTTTGGCGATTTCGTCGATGTCACCGGCCAGGGCCAGGGTCACCACGTCGGCGCGCAGGCCGTCGATCACCGCCCTGCCCTGTTTACCCGAGCCACCGTGGGATTGCTGGATTTTCACGCTGTCGCCGGGATTACTTTTCTTCCAGAAAATGACGAATTCAGCGTTGTAATCCTGGTAGAGCTCGCGGGTCGGGTCGTACGACACGTTGAGCAGTTCGTAATCCTTGGCGACCGCAGAACCGGCAAACAGGGCACTGGCCAGGGCGGCCAAAGCGAAATGGCGAATCGACGACATGGTGAAAGCTCCTGGAATTCTAATTGTGTTGGCTATTTCTTATGGATTTCTGGGATCGCGGTGTCGGCTCAAAAAATCGCTTCAGGCAGGTTTGTTGCCCGGTTGCTGCAAGCGGAATTTCTCTTTTCGTTCTATCTGAACCACCTGGGCGTTGTGCACGGTGATTTCCACCGCGCCAAAACGCAGATCGCGCAGGGCGCTCTGGATTTCGCGCAGGATGGTTGCTTCGTCCTGGCCGTCAACGCTACGTAGAGATGCGCTCATGGTGCTGCTCCTTCGACTTAGAGGTTGCCTGGCAGTGGCGGCACTGCTTGCGGCGTGAGACCAATAGTAGAGAGGCGCGGATATTCTTAAAAAGACTATTTAAGAATGTTTATATAACCAGAAGACATTATTTGGCGGGACAAGGGTTTGCGGCGTTGAAGATCAAAAGATCGCAGCCTGCGGCAGCTCCTACAGCGTCCAATCCAGCTCCGTTGCTGGCACCGGCCGCCCAAACCAGTAACCCTGCCCCAGATCACTGCCATGCTCGAGCAGAAACGCCGCCTGTTCGACCTGCTCGATGCCCTCGGCTTGTACCTGCAGGCCCATGCTCTGTGCCAGGGCGATGATGACCCGCACAATGGCTGCGTCGTCCTCGTCCCTCGGCAATCCGGCGACAAAACCCTGGTCGATCTTGAGTTTCTGTACCGGCAAGCGCTTGAGCCGCAACAGCGACGAATAACCCGTGCCGAAATCATCGATGGCCAGCCGCACACCCAATTCCCGTAGCCGGTGCATGTGCTCAAGCGCGACCTCCGGATCTTCCATCACCGCGCTCTCGGTGACTTCCAGCTCCAGGCAGTCCGGGTCCAGGCCGGTTTCGCGCAGCACCTGAGCCACTTGCTGGTACAGCTCGCGGCCGGCGAACAGTCGCGATGAAACATTCACCGCGACAAACGACAGCTTCACGCCCGCCTGTTGCCACTGGCACATCTGCTGGCAGGCCTGGCGCATCACCCAGGCATCGATCCGGGCGATAAGCCCGGTTCGTTCGGCCACCGGAATGAATTGCGCCGGAGACACCAGACCGCGCTGCGGATGCTCCCAGCGCACCAGCGCCTCTACGCCGACCAGGCGACCACTCTTGAGATCGTGAACTGGCTGGTAAAACACCCGCAGCTCGTCTTGTTCAAGGGCCCTGCGCAGTTCAGAAGCGATCTCGACCCGCTGCCGGGCCTGGGCCGTCAACGCTTCGGTGTAAAGGGCATAGCCATCACGCCCGCCGCTCTTGGCCTTGAACAGCGCCGAGTCGGCGTTGCGCAACAACTGCTCGGCACTCAAGGCGTCACTGGGGAACAGGCTGATACCGATGCTGGCGTTGATGAACAGCCGATGCCCGTGGATATCGAAAGGCTCCTTGAGGCCCTCGATGATCCGCTGGGCCAGCGCCGCGGCCTGCATCAATTGCGGACAGCTCTCGGCCAGCACGGCGAACTCATCACCACCCAGGCGCGCCAAGGTGATTGCGGGGTCGAGCATCGCAGTCAGGCGTTCGGCCACCGCCTTGAGTACTTGGTCACCGATCGAGTGCCCAAGGCTGTCGTTGATCATCACGAAGTGATCCAGATCGATCATCAGCAACGCGCAACCCCGCTTGTGGATCTGCGCCGACGCCAGGGCATGCGTGGCACGGTCGGTGAACAGCAGGCGATTGGGCAGGCCGGTAAGCGGATCGTGATGGGCCAGGTGCCTCAGTTCGTTTTCCGAGTCCTTGATGGCGCTGATATCGGAAAATACCGCCACGAAATGACTGCAACGCCCCAGGTCGTCGTGAATCATGCGAATGGTCTGCCATTGCGGATAGATTTCGCCGCTTTTGCGCCGGTTCCAGATTTCGCCGCTCCACTCGCCGACGCTGTTGAGGGTGGCGAACATCGCCTGATAGAAGGCCGGTGGATGATGCCCTGACTTGAACAGACTGGGTTGATGCCCCAGCACTTCTTCACGCTGATAGCCGGTGATCGCCATGAAGGCGCGGTTCACATGCACGATCAGCCCCTGGTGATCGGTGACCAACACGCCTTCACGGGTGCAATCGAACACGGCGGCCGCCTGGCGCAGACGCTCGCGGTCTTCACTTCGTTCGGGCAATTTCGCGTCGACACCCAGGCAACGCAACAATCGCGTCCGCGCCATGAAGATCAAGCCGGCGCTCACCACCACCCAGGCATAACCGTTGATCAGTTGCCAGCGTAAGCGCTCGGCCGAGTTATCGAATAAACTGCTCAATAAATAGCCACTGAACAGCATCCAGATGACGGAAATCAGTAGGTAGAGCAGCGCTGCACGCACGGCATCGCGATAACTGGCAGACATAAGGCTGTCCATGTCCCTACGAAAAAGTCGGGATTATAGTTTAAAGACACATCCTGCCACTCTTATCTGAAAGGGTGACTGGTTTTATCTGTCCGCTTGGTGATAATGCATCGGCTGTTTTTTCTTTTTCGAGGGCCCAATAGCCTATGTGGTACCAAGGTTTTCTCGGCTTGTCGCCCTGGTCTCTGGTGGCAGTCACCTTGCTGATGACCCACGTCACGATCATCGGCGTCACGGTCTATCTGCACCGTTACTCAGCCCATCGCTCGCTTGAGCTGAATGCTGGCCTGAAACATTTCTTCCGCTTCTGGCTGTGGCTGACCACGGCGCAGAACACTCGCGAGTGGACCGCCATCCATCGCAAGCATCACGCCAAGTGCGAAACTGTCGACGACCCGCACAGCCCGGTGATCAAGGGTTTGTCCACCGTGCTGCGCAAAGGCGCCGAGTTGTATCGCGCCGAAGCGGAAAACCCCGAGACACTGCGCATCTACGGCAAGAACTGCCCCGATGACTGGATCGAACGCAACGTCTACACCCGCTTCCCACTGCTAGGCGTGGCGATCATGGGCGTTATCGACCTGCTGCTGTTCGGCACCATCGGCATCACCATCTGGGCCATCCAGATGATGTGGATCCCGGTGTGGGCCGCCGGCGTGGTCAATGGCCTGGGCCATGCCGTCGGCTACCGCAACTTCGAGTGTCGCGATGCAGCGACCAACCTGGTGCCCTGGGGCATCCTGATCGGTGGTGAAGAGCTGCATAACAACCATCACACCTACCCTAACTCGGCAAAACTGTCGGTGAAGAAGTGGGAGTTCGACCTGGGCTGGGCCTGGATCCAGGTGTTCAGCTTCCTGCACCTGGCCAAGGTCCAGCGGGTCGCGCCGATTGCCCACCGTGTCGAAGGCAAGGGCAACCTGGACATGGACACCGCCATGGCGATCCTCAACAACCGCTTCCAGATCATGGCCCAGTACCGCAAGCTGGTGATCGGGCCACTGGTCAAGCAGGAACTGGAAAAGGTCGATCACTCGGTGCGCCACCAGTTCCATCGCGCCAAGCGTTTGCTTTCGCGGGAAACCAGCCTGCTGGACGACAAGCACCACGTTCGTATCCAGACCATGCTCGAACACAGCCAGGCGCTGAAGGTCATCTACGAGAAACGCCTGGCCTTGCAGCAGATCTGGGTCAAGACCAGCTCAAATGGTCACGACATGCTGGCCGCCATCAAGGATTGGGTACACGAAGCGGAAGCCAGCGGGATTCAATCCCTGCGTGACTTTGCCGATCAGTTGAAGACCTATTCCCTGCGCCCAAGCGCTGCCTGACACCGTTGATCGGTGCGCCCTTTAGCAGGGCGCACCCTTCGGAACTTCGCTACGAATCCCTTATCTCAAAGACACTTCGCCATCCTGGCGGGCTTGAACGTGGCCGCTTCGAACCTGGAGCGACGCACGCCCTTTGAGATTTGTGTCGATGGTCAACAATCAACAAGACTCATCCCCTGTGCAGTGGCCCGAGGCCGCGCAAACCCTGATGGCGCTGATGCACGCCCAGGGCGAGGTGGCGCGCCTGAGCGAGCGTGAACAGCTGTTCAGCACCTTGCTGGTGAGCGTCAACGCGGTGCTGTGGGCATTCAATTGGGAAACCCGTCAGGTGCTGTATGTCAGCCCTGCCTATGAACGGATTTTCGGCCGCAGCGCCGACCTGCTGCTGGCCGACTACAACCAATGGCGCGACAGCATTTACCCCGACGACCTCGAGTACGCCGAGCGCAGCCTGGCGGACGTGCTGGTCAAGGGCGCCGTTGAAGATCGCGAGTACCGGATCATGACCGCCGACGGGCAGCTGCGCTGGCTCAGCGACAAGTGCTTCATCAACCGTCAGGCCGAGCCTGGTCAGCCGGTGATCATTGTCGGCATCGCTGAAGACATCACCGACAAGAAGCAACTGGAGTCCGAACTGCAACGGCTGGCGACCACCGACGCCCTGACCCGCAGCAGCAACCGCCGGCATTTCTTCGAAGGCGCCGAGCAGGAATTCGAACAGGCGCGACAACAGGGCACGCCGCTATCGTTCCTCATGCTGGACATCGATGATTTCAAGGTGATCAACGACACCTATGGCCACCAGGAAGGCGACAACGTGCTGCAGCACATTGCCGACAGCGGCCGCGCGGCGCTGCGCCGCGGCGATCTGTTCGGGCGCATTGGCGGCGAGGAATTCGCCGCGGTGTTCCCCGGTTGCACGCCGCAGATGGCCCTGCAGGTGGCTGAGCGCGTGCAACGGGAGATTCAGAGCCTGAGCTTCAACCATGATGGCCAGACGTTCGGCATCACCGTCAGCCAGGGCCTGACCAGCCTTACGGCCGAGGATGAAAGCGTGGAAAACCTGTTTGCCCGGGCGGATGCGGCAATGTACGAGGCCAAGCGCCAGGGCAAGAATCGCATCATCACCGCCTGAACGGCACGGTCCCTGTAGGAGCTGGCTTGCCAGCGAAAGCGGCGTACCTGACTCACCGCGCTGTCTGGATTCGCTGGCAAGCCAGCTCCTACAAAGGGCGGTGTAAGGCTTATTTTTTGCGCATCCTTACCAACTCCGGCAAGCCAATCCTCAGCAACCGCGCCGTCCGGCTATTGGCCAGCGTCTCAAGGCCCTCATGCTCGTTCAGGCGCGCCAGTTGCGCCGCCATGTTCATCACCAGGGCTTCACGGGAGTAAACCCCGCCACCGAGCTGGTAAGCGGCTGCAATCAGCTGTCGCAGCTCCAACGGCAGACGCCAGCGGGTGCGCAACGCCGAACCGTAGGCGGCACTGAACTCGGCCAATGCCTCGCCCACTTGCTCCTGCTCGTCCAGTTCGCCACCGGCCTGTTTCCATTCCTGCAAACAGCGCAACAACGCCAGGTCGCCCAGTCGATGCAGCATGCCGGCGCAGTAGCAACGCGCCTGGTCCAGATCCAGCAAGCGCGCCAGCGTTCGCGCGTACTCGGCGGTGTGCAGCGACAAATCCCAGTAACGCTCGGCATAGTCCGCCAGCTGCGGATCGCTGAGCCGAGCACTGCGCTTGAGCGTCAGGCCCAGGATCAGGTTCATGCTTTGCCCGGTGCCCAACCGGTGCAGGGCCTGGCTCAGGGTCTGCACGGCGGTGCCATGGTGCTGGGCGGCGCTGTTGGCGGCGGCGATCAGCACGGCGGTGACTTGCGGATCGGTGCGGATCTCGTCTTCCAGCACCGTCAGATCCAGGCCGTTGGGGTTGAGGCTTCGTTTGACCGCCACTTGCACGTCAGTCATCAGCGGCGCGCCCTCCGCGAGTTCGCGACGGCGCTCAAGGAACACCGGCAAGGTCATGCCTGGCGCCAGCGCCGGCACTTCGCACGACACCTCTTCCCCAGCGTTGAGCAGCAACACCTGCAGGCGCTGGGTCAGGCTGGCCATGTTCAGGGGTTTGGTCAGGTAAGCAGCAGGGGCCAGCGGCAAGGCCTCACGCACGCTCGCACTGTCGTTGCGGCTGCTCATCAGAATGAACGGCAACGGTGGATTGCGTTTGCGCTGACGCACACTGCGCAACACATTCAGGCCATCGACGCCTGGCAACCCCCAGTCGGCGATGACCAGGTCGTAAGGGTTTGACGCCAGCAACTCCAGCGCCTGCTGACCATCGGCACACAAATCCAGCCGTGCATCGCAGCGAACGTTCAACAACACTTCCTTGAGCAGATCCCGGGACCACGGGTCGGCCTCGGCGATCAACACTCGCGGAATCGCGGGTAAAATGACGACTGTCATACAGCTCTCCCTGGCAATCCGTGAACCTTAAGCCAAAGCCGGCCACCGGATACAGCGCTAATACGCGGGTTGTGTTTTCGGGGGTATGAAAAAACCCGCCGAAGCGGGTTTTTTGTGAAGCAGGTCACACTCGGTGATCAGAGCTCGGAGAAGCACTCTTCGATGATCGCCAGGCCTTTGTCCAGTTGCTCGTCCGGCGAAGTCAGCGGTACCAGGACGCGCAGAACGTTGCCGTAGGTGCCGCAGGACAGCAGGATCAGGCCCTTGTCGCGAGCCTTGGCCACAACGGACGCTACAGCTGCAGCGTTCGGCTTGTGGCTGTCGCCGTTTTCGAACAGCTCGACCGCGATCATCGCGCCCAGGGCACGCACTTCACCGATCACCGGGTACTTGGCCTGGATGGCTTTCAGGCCAGTCACCAGACGCTCGCCAACTGCCTTGCAGCGGTCCAGCAGGTGCTCTTCTTCGAACACTTCCATCACGGCCAGGGCCGCGGCGCAAGCGATCGGGCTACCGGCGTAGGTGCCGCCCAGGCCGCCTGGAGCGATGGCGTCCATGTATTCGGCCTTGCCGCACACACCGGCCAGCGGGAAGCCTCCAGCGATGGATTTGGCGAAGGTGGTCAGGTCGGCAGCAACGCCCATCTGTTCCATGGCGAAGAACGTACCGGTACGGCCAGCGCCAGTCTGTACTTCGTCAGCGATCAGCAGGATGCCGTGCTGGTCGCACAGGGCACGCAGACGCTTCATGAATTCTTTCGGAGCGACGTAGAAACCACCTTCGCCCTGAACCGGCTCGATGATGATCGCGGCGATGTCTTTCGGCTCGGCATCGTTCTTGAAGATGCGTTCGATGGAAGCGATCGAATCGTCGATGCTCACACCGTGCAGTTCGTTCGGGTACAGCGCGCGGAAGATGCCGCCTGGCATCAGGCCCATGCCGGCCGAGTAAGGCACGACTTTACCGGTCAGGCCCAGGGTCATCATGGTGCGACCGTGGTAAGCGCCGGTGAACGCGATCACGCCGGCACGGCCAGTGGCGGCACGGGCGATCTTGATCGAGTTTTCCACGGCTTCGGAGCCGGTGGTGACCAGCAGGGTTTTCTTGGCGAAATCACCAGGCACCTTGGCGTTGATTTTTTCGCACACTTCTACGTACGGTTCGTAAGCCAGAACCTGGAAGCAGGTGTGGGTCAGCTTGTTCAGCTGCTCGGTCACGGCCGCGATGATTTTCGGGTGCACGTGGCCGGTGTTCAGTACAGCGATACCGCCAGCGAAGTCGATGAACTCACGACCTTCAACGTCGGTCACGGTCGCGTTCTTCGCCGACTCGGCGAAAATCGGGTGAATCTGGCCAACACCACGTGGAACTGCATTGGTACGGCGGGCCATCAAATCAGCATTAGTCTTGCTCATTACATTCCTCATTCGCCGCTCATCGGTCGGCGTGGTTCAAGGATTAAGCGGTGGGGAGGTAACTGAGGCAGCATGCGATGATCGACTGCCACAGCTTTCCCGACCACAGAGAAAATTCCGGTTTGAAGCAGCGCAAAGGGACAGCGCTCTCGTGCCCTTTGCGCTTGAAGCAATGCCTTGCTGGGCTTATCCCTTCGAGCTTAGATGCCCAGGCAGAGGTATTTGATTTCCAGGTAATCTTCGATGCCGTACTTGGAGCCTTCACGGCCCAGGCCCGAGGCCTTGATACCGCCGAACGGCGCGACTTCGTTGGAGATCAGCCCGGTGTTGACGCCGACCATGCCGTATTCCAGGGCTTCAGCCACACGGAACACACGACCCAGGTCGCGAGCATAGAAGTACGAGGCCAGGCCGAACTCGGTGTCGTTGGACATCGCGATGACGTCGGCTTCGTCTTTGAAGCGGAACAGCGGCGCCAATGGACCGAAGGTTTCTTCCTTGGCCACGGCCGCGTTGTTCGTCACGTTGGTCAGGATGGTCGGCTCGAAGAAGTTGCCTTCCATCGATTTGCCGCCGGACAGTACGGTGGCGCCTTTGGCAACGGCGTCGGCAATGTGCTCTTGCACCTTGGCCACGGCTTTTTCGTCGATCAGCGGACCAGTGGTGGTGCCGTCTTCCAGACCGTTACCGATCTTCAGCTTGGCCACGGCCACTTTCAGTTTCTCGGCGAACGCGTCGTAGACCGAATCCTGAATATACAGGCGGTTGGCGCAGACGCAGGTCTGGCCGTTGTTGCGGTACTTGGAAATGATCGCGCCTTCGACGGCCTTATACAGGTCCGCGTCATCGAACACGATGAACGGCGCGTTGCCGCCCAGTTCCAGGGACACTTTCTTGATGTCCTTGGCGCATTCCGACATCAGCTGGCGACCGATTTCGGTCGAACCGGTGAAGGAGAGCTTGCGCACGATCGGGTTGCTGGTCAGCTCGCTGCCGATGTCGCCGGCGCTGCCGGACACCACGCTGAACACGCCAGCCGGGATGCCGGCACGCTGGGCCAGTTCAGCCAGGGCGAATGCCGAGAACGGAGTTTGCGAAGCAGGCTTGAGCACCATGGTGCAACCGGCGGCCAGGGCCGGGCCGGCTTTACGGGTGATCATGGCAGCCGGGAAGTTCCACGGGGTGATGGCAGCGGTCACGCCGATAGGCTGCTTGATCACGATCAGGCGCTTGTCTGGCTGGTGGCCCGGAATCACGTCACCGTAGATGCGCTTGGCTTCTTCGGCGAACCACTCGATGAACGATGCGGCGTAAACGATTTCGCCCTTGGCTTCGGCCAATGGCTTGCCCTGCTCCAGGGTCATCAGGCGAGCCAGGTCGTCCTGGTTCTCGATGATCAGCTCGTACCAGCGACGCAGCTTGTTCGCACGTTCTTTGGCGGTCAGTGCACGCCAGGCCGGCAGCGCTTTGTCAGCGGCTTCGATTGCACGGCGGGTTTCGGCAGCGCCCATTTTCGGCACGGTGCCCAGAATTTCGCCCGTTGCCGGGTTGTTGACCTTGATCGTCTGACCATTGTCCGCATCAACCCAAGCGCCATCGATGAAGGCTTGCTGGCGGAACAACTGGGTGTCTTTAAGCTGCATGTCGGCTTTCCTTAACAGCACCGCGGCAGGCGCGGAGCAAATTATGATTGTAGAAAGGCGCCTCAGTAGGCTGCCGTCAGGGAAATCATTCACCGGGCTGAAGCACATAAATAGCGCACTGATTCAAATCGTGCGGTTCAGCACCCAGACAAGAGCGTTTGAAATCTCAAACGAATCCTAGGATCAAAGGGGGTAAAGGACAATAGGCCGTTCGAAAAAAAGAACGAAAACCTCTTTTTTGCTGCAAATTTCTGATCAACGTAGCAAACGCAGGTTACGCTTTAAAAAAACACAGGCGATTCAGCAGCATGGACGCCTGCAACGCATATGAGTATCATGGCGCCCGCTGCACCAGTAGCTCAGCTGGATAGAGTACTGCCCTCCGAAGGCAGGGGTCGTGGGTTCGAATCCCGCCTGGTGCACCATACGTAGAAACGAGAAAGCCTCAGGCCGTAGGGTCTGGGGCTTTTTTGTGGGTGCTCGGTTTATCTGAACGACTACGAAATGATAAAAGGTGCAGCGAACGTCGAGTTGCCTCTAACGCTGAATTCAGCGTCCTGCACAACTCGCTGCCAAGGAGTGCAAGGTGATATGCAAATGATGCAAGGCTATCCAAAGCCGTGGCAGAGCTACCAAATGCAGCTTGATTTGCTGATGGTTCGAGGAATGGTTGTAACAGACCAAGCCAAAGCGCTGGAATATCTGGAGCGCATAGGTTACTACCGCCTAAGCGGTTACTGGTTTGCATTCCGCGAACGCACTGAGCTCTGCTGCCCACTCGATCAACAAGCTCGTACAAAGCCAACCAGGACGAAGCCGACTCGACTTCCGCTCGACAGTTTCAAGCCTGGCACGACATTCCAGAACGCAGTCGACCTGTACGTCTTCGATAAGAAACTGCGACTGTTGACCATGGATGCCTTGGAGCGCATTGAAATTGCTTTACGGGTGGACATTTCCCACGGGCTCGGCAAACACGAAAAGTTTGCCTACCTACGACCTGATCTGTTCCATGAAAGCTTTTCCACTCGACTGGACGGTAAAACCGGACTGACTAAACATCATGCCTGGCTTGGTAAACACGCTGCGTTGATCAATCGCTCGAACGAAGACTTCATTCGCCACAACAAGGAAAAGTACGGACTTCCATTGGCGGTGTGGGTGGCATGCGAGGTTTGGGACTTCGGCACGCTTTCGACGCTTTACGCTGGCATGGCCGAGGCAGACCAAGATGCTATTTCGCAGGAGTACGGCATCAGCAACGGCAGGGTTTTCGCCAGTTGGCTGCGCAGCCTGAATTATCTACGCAACGTCTGCGCCCATCACAGTCGTCTGTGGAACCGAAATATTGTCGATCAACCGAAGCTGCCATCTGAGGACCAAGCGCCAAACTTGTCAGCTTTCCATGATGACGCACACCGCCGGGCTCGTCCGTTCATGCTTTTGTGCATCACCCAGCATCTGATGAAAGTCATCAACCCATCATCGAGTTGGGGAAAACGATTGAAGGCGTTGCTGGAAAACGATTTCCCTGATCTGACGCATCTGGACCTCAGCCTGGAAGGGATGGGAGTCGACCCAGACTGGAAAAAGCGCGACTGGTAAGCGGAAAAATTTCAGGCAATAAAAAACCCCTGAGCAATCTCAACGCCGAAGCGCATCAACCGACAGGGGCCGTGTTGTGGGCGATTATAAGGTTTGAGGACATCTCGTCAACTGCCGACAAGCAGGCCATGACTCCCGACTTTCCGTTCCGCAATATGAAAGAGAAACCATTCATTCAAGAGTGTCTTGCGACTCGTAACCCTTCGAATTGCTGTTAATCATCCTTTGGCGGCAGCAGCTTATTCACTCCGTCGTCCAGTCAAACTCGTCGTATTCATCATCCTCGTCGTCCTCGAACTCTTCCCCTTCAAGAACATCTTCTTCCTCAGCATTAGCCTCTTCCTGCTGATTCAGCAGAAAATCCTTACGGCTCTCGGTAATTGCCCGCCGTAATTCCTCGCCCTTTTCCGGGCAGTTGAGCATTTGGGCGATGCGGTCGATTTTTTTTGTCACGGCATCCTCCAACGCATCGACTATGGCCCGATAGTGCGCGCTTTCGGGCCTTGATGCCAAATGGTCGAGCGCTGGGCCGATCAGTTTTTCTGCAGATCCTTGAGTCGGGCGCTGAGGTTTTCTTCGGGAAAGCGTTTGTGCAGGTCGGCCAGCAGTTTGTCGGCGGCTTGCTTGTGCCCGGTTTTTTGCAGGTGCAGCACTTCGCGCAATTGCTCATCCAGGGATTTCACCGGGGGGGCGGCGCGCTTGCTGGACTTGGCTTCGTCCGCCATGTCGGCGCTGAAGGATTCTGCTTGTGCCGGGGCTGCCGATTCCGCCATTGGTGCGGCGGGGGCCGGGGCGGAGAGCGCGCCAGCCGGGGCTTTCAGGGAACGGGCCAGCGCTGGCGGCGCTGCTTCGGCTTCCTGTTTGGCCACCGGTGCCGCAGGCGCGAAGTCGTAGCTGGGTACTTGCTCAGGCGTGCGCTGGACCATTGAGAGCATCAGCGCAATCCCGACCAGGCTGGCGAATGCCACTTGCCAGCGGGGTTGCTGGCAGGCGCGAAGCCAGCGTTGCCACAGGCCTGGCTTCGGTGCAGGCACTGCGCTGCGTGCGGCGGCCAGGATCGACGTGTCGAGATGCGCCGGGGGTTCGCCGGTGGCGTGCTCGCGGTAATGTTCTAGCGTTCGGTCGGTTGTGTGCTTGGCGTCAGTCATGTCAGTACCTCCTCGGCCAGCAGCCGACGCAGTTTTTGCTGGGCGTAACGCAAGCGGCTCTTGACGGTTTCCAGCGGTGTTTCGGTGAGGGTGGCGATCTGCGGCAAATCGAGATCGCTGTAGGCACGCAGCAGGAACACTTCGCGCTGGTCGGCGGGCAAGGCTTGCAGGGCGGCCTCCAGACGCTGGCTGTCGCGGCTCAGGCTCAGCAGTTGCTCGGGATCGGTGGTGTCGTCGGGCAGGGCATGGGCTTGTTCGTCATAGCTGTCGTGCAGCGGTTGGTGGACGCCATGTTTGCGCCAGTGATCGATCAAGCGGTTGCGGGCAATCTGGTAGAGCCAGGTACGAAAAGTCGCCCGACCTTGTGGCTGACTGCCGCTGCGGATCAGGCTCAGCCAGGTTTCCTGATAGACCTCCTCGGCGAGTTCAGGCCTGCCGCTCAACCCCAACAGAAATCGATATAAGCCCTGGCGGTGGCGCGCGTACAGAATCTCGAACGCCGCGCCGTCGCCCTCGCGATAACGGGCCAGCAGCGCTTCGTCGCTGCTGGCCTCGGAGCTGCTTGCGGGCGCAAACAGCTGGCTGATGAACCCCTTCAATCGGCTCACTATTCAATCCGTCGTTCAGTAGCGGTTGGATTCGACGCCGTGGTGGTGCCTAAGCTTTGCGCCAGTTCCACCAATTGTATGAACTCGCTGCGCAGGCCGAAGCGGTCATCGCCCCGGGCGTCGCGGGCCAGCGCTTCGGTGTCCTTGAGGCTGAACTCACCGGTGTAGCGTCCGTCCTTGAGCTGTTGGGAAAAAGCAGCCACTGCTGCAGCAAAGCGCAGGTCATCGCTTGCTTTGCCAATCGGGGAATCAACGATCGGGCGTTCGATCAAGCGACTTTTCCCACCTTCCGGCAACTGATAACGCACCCGCAGCATCGCCAATTCGCCATGCTTTTCAGCAATAGCGGCGCCCGGTTGAGCGTAGCGCAGCGGTTCCAGCCAGCCCTTCTCACCCTTGGGGACAATTTCGTACAACGCAGTCACGGTATGTCCTGCACCGATTTCACCGGCATCGACCTTGTCATTGCTAAAATCCTCACGTTTCAACGCACGGTTTTCATAACCCAGCAGGCGATACTCGCTGACTTGCGCGGGGTTGAACTCCACTTGCAGCTTGACGTTTTTCGCCACGACGGCAAGGGTTGAGCCGAGTTGATCCACCAGCACCTTGCGCGCCTCACGCAGGTTGTCGATGTAGGCGTAGTTGCCATCGCCGGCATCGGCCAGTTGTTCCATCAGGTGTTCATTGTAGTTATCCACACCGAAACCCAGGGTGGTCAGAGATACACCCGTCTTGCGTTTATCCACAGCCATTTGTTTGAGGCTGTCGAAGTCGCTGACTCCAACGTTGAAGTCACCGTCAGTGGCCAATAGAACGCGGTTGATGCCCTTGGGGATAAACGCCTGTTGCGCCTGTTGATAAGCCAGTTCGATGCCCGAGGCTCCGGCGGTTGAACCGCCTGCAGTCAATTGCTCGATGGCTGTACGAATCTTCGCTTTTTCCCGTCCGGAAGTGGGCTCCAGTACCACGCGCGATTCCCCGGCGTAGATCACCAAGGACACCCGATCCTGATCGCGCAGTTGATCCACCAGCAATTTCAGGGTGCTTTTGACCAACGGCAGGCCCTCGCGGCGATCCATCGAGCCGGACACGTCCACCAGGAACACCAGGTTCGCCGGGGCCAGTTCCGCGGCCGCGCGATCCGAGGCCTTGATGCCGATGCGCAACAAGCGCGTATGCGAATTCCAGGGCGACGCCGCCAGTTCCGTGGTCACGCCGAAGGGCGAGCCATCGGTGGGCAAGGCGTAGTCGTAAGGGAAGTAATTGACCATCTCCTCCAGCCGCACCGCTCCTTCCGGTGGCAATCGCCCCTGGTTGAGCAAACGGCGGACGTTGGCGTAAGCACCGGTATCGACGTCGGCGCTGAAGGTCGAGACCGGTGTTTCGGCGACGCTGTGGATGGGGTTATCTGCCAGGGCCTGGTACTGCTCGCGCTGTTCGTCGCGATATCCCTGTGGATAAGCCTCGCCCGCAGGCATTGGCGCGAAGCCGGCCATCGGTGCGGGTCTGACATTGCGCTTGCTCATCGAGGCGTCAGCGTCGAGCAGTTCGTGATGCACCGACGATTCGGTTTTCAACTCGGCCTGGGCCGGCGATGACACAGAGGCGGAATCGGGCTTGGACGAAACACCACAACCGGTAACGGCCAGTAACAGCCCGGCGGCGAAACCCTGGGCGAGCGGACGCAGAACATGCAGTGGGAGGGACATGGGGCTGACCTCAGGAGGAAATTGATCCATTCATCCTGTAAGACGGACAGCCCGGAGGGTTCGGGTTAACCCGCGCTAAAAAATCTTCAGCGGTGGTAGCGCCGCACCACGCTGCTGTTTCTCAGCACGTGACCTTTGATTTTTTCCAGCAACTGGGTGCGCGTCAGGCCGGCCGGCAGGGCATCCGGGGCCAGGTCCAGGGCGAAGAGCTGGATGATGTAGTGATGTGCGCTGTCGCCAACCGGTGGGCAAGGGCCGACGTACCCTGTCGTGCCTTTGCTGTTGGTGCCACCCACGCCCTCGAGCGCGGACTTGGCGCCGACACCCGCCGCAATCTGGTGGGTGCCGGCCTTGATGCCGTAATGCACCCAATGATCGACGCCCTGGCCTTTTTGCCCGTCCGGGTCGTGCATGACGATGGCGTAGCTGAGCGTGCCTGCAGGGCCGGCGTTCCAGTTCAGCGCTGGCGAGACGTTGTGCCCACCGCACCCCGGGGCATCGCTGGCGGCGGCCGCGGTGAACAGTCGGTCATCCGAGACGCCAGGGATGTTGAGGGTGAAACGCTCCTGGGCCGCCTGTGCCGGAAATTGCACGCAAAGGGCGACTGCTGCGGCCGCCAGCCAAGGGGTCAGAGAGGTCAATCGGGTCATACCGGGAGCACCTTGTGCGGGTGGGGCCGAGGTCGGCGAGCAAACTATAGCCGGACCGTTCGCGCGGTGGCAGTGGGAATTGGATGAACCTCGAGTCAAGCGCCAGACTCTTAATTGAAACGCCGGTCTGGAGAGCAATCATGACCCTGCATCGCGTTGCCCGTGCCGCCGATATACCCGAAGACCGCGGCCTGGAAGTCAGCGTCCAGGACAGCAAGATCCTCCTGCTGAAAGTCGGCGATCAATTACGCGCCTATCAAGGCGAATGCCCGCACGCCGGGGCGCCCCTGGCCGAAGGCGCATTCTGCAATGGCAGGCTGACCTGTCCGTGGCACAAGGCGCAGTTTCGGATCGAGGACGGCGGGTTGTGTGAACCGCCCGCCCTGGACAGCCTGAAGCGTTACCCTCTCGAAGTGCGTGACGACGAAGTCTGGGTAGGCGATCAGCCGCTGCAGGACGCCCACACCCCGCCGGCCGATGACGAACGCGTCTTTGTGATTGTCGGTGCGGGCGCTGCGGGCACGGCGGCGGCATCGGCCCTGCGCGAGAAAGGCTTTGGTGGCCGGGTGTTGCTGATCGACCTCGAAACGGCGGGTTATGACCGTACGGTGCTGAGCAAATTCGTGATCGCCGGGCAGACTCCACCGGATGAAGTCCCCGCCTTGCGCGATGAAGCGTTCTACGGCGAGCAACGCATCGAGCGGATCAACGCGCAAGTAACGAGCCTGGATGCTGAAAACCGGGTAATGCAATTGGCCGACGGCCAGTCACTCGAATATGACGCTGCATTGCTGGCAACCGGAGGCATTCCCAAGCCACTGGAGTTACCCGGCGCCGAGCTGCCGCAGGTCTTCGTATTACGCTCCAGGGACCATGCCCGTCGGATCCTGGATAGCGCCAAACCCGGTCAGCGCGCGGTGATCATCGGCGACAGCTTCATCGCCATGGAATCCGCTTCAGCCCTGCGCCAATACGGTCTGGACGTCACGGTACTGGCCCGGCAACCGGTGCCTTTTGCCAAACAGTTCGGCGACAGCGTCGGCAAGGCGATCCTGGCCCTGCATGAGGCTAACGGCGTGGTGTACCGAACGGCGGGCGAAGCCGTGCAGATCGAAGGAACAACGCGAGTCGAAGCCGTGCGCCTGGATAATGGTCAGCGTGTACCGGCAGACCTGGTGCTGGTTGGGATTGGCGTTACCCCGGCGACCGTGGCGTTTGCCGATCTACCGAAGGAAAAGGATCAGTCGTTGCTGGTTGACGGCGGGATGCGCGTGACCGACGGGCTATGGGCCGCTGGCGATATCGCTACCTTCCCCCTCAACGGTCAGCCGCAACGCATCGAACACTGGCGCCTGGCGCAACAACAGGCACGAATTGCGGCGGCGAACATGCTCGGTGGTGATGAACATTACCTCGATGTGCCGTACTTCTGGACCTGGCACTTTGGCAAAAACTACGACTACCTCGGCCACGCGCAAGGCTGGGACGAAGTCGAGTTCAAGGGTGATCCGAACAATCCGCCCTTTATCGGCCTGTTTGGCAAAAACGGTGTGGTGACGGCGGCCGTGGCCTGTGAGGAAGAGCGCACGATGGCGATGCTCGCCGAACGGATGAAGCAGCCGTTGCCCGTGGACGAGGCGTGGCGGTTGATCCGCGATTGAAATGGGCCTGTAGGAGCTGCCGAAGGCTGCGATCTTTTGATCTTCGGCGATACCAAAATCAAAAGATCGCAGCCTTCGGCAGCTCCTACAGGGTTCTTATGGCTCCTGGGCTACGCCTGGGCCAGCGAACTTGCTCATCACGAAGCCGACAAACTCCTCGACGGTCATTTTCTGGCCGTTGAATTCCACCTGGTTATTGGCGTAATGCAGTTGGCTGACGACGTTGTTGTTGTCCAGTTTTGCCAGCTGCGAGCCGACCGCCATGCTGCTGAACATATCGGCGGTGGCAGTGGCCTGATCGGCAACGAGCTTGGCGTCGGTCTGGCCGTCGATTTGCGACTGCACGGTGAGGATGTCGACGAGCATCGGCTTGGACACTTTCAGGTTGACGTCCAGCAACGCGATCATCTGGCGGACCAACTGGTCGGCGGGCAAGTCGATGGACTGCGGCTTGGTCAGGTTCAGCACCAGGTTGGCGCGGCTTTCGCCATTGGCAGTATTGAACGACAGGTTCTCCAGGGCCACCTGCGGGCCGGCCGCCAGCAATTGTTCCAGACCGGTTTTAAGCTGCGCCTCTTCCGCTTCGGTCAACTTCAGCTCAGGAACCGGTTGACCGGCCTCGGCAGCTTCGGCGGCGGCCTGCTCATAGGGTTGCAATTTTGTCTGGTAGATCTGCATCAGCGACAACGTCGCCGGGATGTCGAGGTTCTTCAGGCTCATGGCCAACTGCGCAGAACCCACGGCCTTGCCGTTCAGGGACACTTCGGCAATCTTGTAATCGGCTCGCCCGGAAGCGCTGGTACCCGATTCCTCGGTGTGGTTCTTCATTTCAAAATTCTTCAAACCCAGCACTGACTGCTTGGGGCCGAAGGTGGTTTTGCTGTTGCTCAGCTCGACGGTGTTATCGCCGGTGTAATAACCGTAGGTGCTTTTTGCCAGGTTGCTGGCCAGGGTCAGACCACTCAATTCGACCTGCACGGGTGTCTGGTCTTCGGCAACGGTGGTCAGCTTCAGGCTGTCCATGTAGCCGTCGGCCTTGACCTTCTGCGCCTGGGCGCTGGCCGCGACGTCAACTTTCAGACCGGAAAACTTCAGGCTGGACTTGTCATCCAGTGCAGTTTCCAGCGGCAGCAATTCAAGCGTGCCGTTGGTGGAATTGTCGTAGCCTAGGTTGACCACCCCCTTGAGCGGCGAAGCGTCCTTGGTGGCGGCGAACCATTTTTCCGTGAGCGGGGTCTTCTCCAGTTCATAGTGACTGGTGGCCATGACCGGCAACCACTTCAGCGATACCAGGCGCGAGAACGGCAGCGGGCCGTGTTCGATGTGGTCGACAAACAGCAATTCGACCGGGGCCTCGCCGAACATTTCGCCCTCTCCCTTGAGGCGATAATGCGCCGTGCTGCTGAAGACATGGCGTTCCAGGGATACCAGCTCCAGCGAGGCGGTGCCTTTGTAACCGACCATGGCGGCCTGCAACTGCTTGTTGGCATCCGCCAGGGAGGTGTTGAGTACACCTTCGATTTTGGTGCCGGTGAACCAGGCGCCGCCGGCGCTGATTGCACCGATGGCGACAACGATTCCCAGGAGCACGCCTGCTGACTTATTCATGAATGACCTGTTCAATGTCCGTTGTTGAAGGTGTGGTCGTCTTCCCTGAACCCTTGACGGGTGGCGGTCACGACTGCGCTGAAAGTGGGGTGCAGGTTAGCATCAGGCATGCAGGGCAGCCCAATGGTTAACGGTGAAAAAGTGTCTTGGCGAACACACGATCGCCTTCGCTGGCAAGCCAGCTCCTACAGGTCTGCGTGATCCTTGTAGGAGCTGGCTTGCCAGCGAAGGCGTCTGTCCCGCCAACACTGAATCAGGAATACTGCACTTCAATCTCATCAAGCTGATGATCAAAGGTTTTCAACCGCGCCGTCCATGTATAGATCAGCACTTCGAAATCCCGATTGATCACCGCCCCACCCGTCACTTCCTCGCGCGGGTCGCAGAAGTCCAGTTGATAGCGCTCGCGGGCCATGGCGGTGGCGACGTCAGCCAGCTCGCGGGCATTATTGAGCCAATGGCGACCGTCGTCGGCCACTTGCTTGTCCAGCTCCAGGCATTGTTTTTTCAGGGTTTCGAGGCTTTTTTCCAGCGGCGTGCCCGTGAGTTCCCCCATGACTTCCTGGAAAGTCCTGCCAGGTTGCCAGTAGCTGCCCCAGAAATACCGATCGAACACTGATTCGACACGCCGTAGCGCCACCTTGGTGTCCCAGATCATCACCAGGGTCTTGCCTTGTTCAAGCTGTCTTTTCTTGACTCGTTGCCCCTGGACCGAGGCCCAGGCCACCACCGCAATGGACATCACGGCAATCAACAGTGCGGCGCTGTCGAGGAACGTCAGCGCCGTGTCGATCTGGTGGGCCAGCATGATGCCGTAGAAATAGGTGGCCGTGAGCAGCACCAACGCCACAACGGCGCACCAGAAGCCGAGAGCATAAGGGTTTTTCATTATTGGTTTCCCCATGACCTGCGCATGCCTTGTGCGAATCGAGGGCGCTTTGCACGAACGCCCTTTCGACACTTCAAAGCATAGCAACGGCCTCAGGGTTTGCCGGAGTTCGACGCTTGCGTTCGTCCGCTTTCCCAACCGCCGCCCAGGGCGAGGAACAAATCGATCTGGCTGATGGCCACCTGAGTGTTGGCGGCGGCCAGTTGCGCGGTGACGTCGGTGTAGGTGCGGGTCGCCTGCAGATCCGCCAGGAACGACGCACGGCCGGCCTGGAAGAAGCGATGGGTCTGGTCTGCGGCCAGCTTCGCCGACTGCTCGGCGTCCGCCAGGGCCTCACGGCGTTGCAGCAAGGCGGAGTACTGGGCCAGACCGGTCTGGGTTTCACGAATCGCGTTGAGCACCACGCCATCGAAGTGTGCAAGCGTGGCCTGGGTCACCGCCTCAGCCTCGCGAATGCGTGCCCGGGCGCCGTTGGTCGGCACGTTCCAGGTCAGCGACGGACCGAAACCCCAGCGGTTGGTGGACGGCTCGCCGAGGTTTTCCAGGATACCGACCGTACCGATGGTCGCGCCGATGCGGATGTCCGGGTACAGCTCACCGGTAGCGATACCGATACCGGCGGTCGCGGCCGCCAGTCGACGTTCGGCCTGGCGGATGTCGGGGCGGCGCTTGAGCAGCGATGCACCATCACCCACCGGCAACAATTGCGCGATTTTTGGCAGTTCGGCGCAGCTGTCGGTGCCAGCCGGTAGTTGATCCAGCGGTTTGGCCAGCAGCATCGACAGGCGGAACAGCCCGGCCTGCCGCGCCGCTTCATAGCGCGGCATGTCGGCGCGCAAGGATTTGAATTGGGTTTGCGAACGGGTGACCTGGGTTTCGTCACCACGCCCGGCATCGCGCAATCGCTGGATGAGTGTGGTGCTCTGGGCTTGCAGGTCGAGGGAATGCTGGGCGATTTCCCGTTCCTCGTTGGCCGCGCACACCTGGGTGTAGGCCCGGACCACATCGGCCACCAGGGTGATGCGCGCCGTATCGGCCGCCGCCTGGGTCGCATCGGCATTGGCCTTGGCCGCTTCGATGCCGCGCTGCAAGGTGCCGAACAGGTCGAATTGATAGGACGCACTGATGCCGATATCGCCGATGTTGGCCACCGGCACCTTCTCCGGCAGCAGGAACGCTTCACCGGATTCCTGCAAGCGCTGGGCGCCCATCTTCACCCCACCGCTCCAGCCGCCCGCTGCTTCGGCCTGGTCGACCTGAGCGCGCGCCCGCAGCAGGCTGGCGGCCGCTGCGCGCAGATCCGTGTTGGAGGCCAAGGCCTGCTGCACCAACTGGTCAAGCCGCGGGTCATGATACAGGCGCCACCAATCGCCAGGCACCGGCGCCGAAACCACCGGCTTGCCGTTCACCGCCAGTTCGCCCTGCAGGTCTTCACGATGGATGGCGGCTTCGTCCGGCAAGTGATAATCCGGACCGACCACCTGACACGCCGACAACAGCAAGCCTAATCCGGCGATCGCCAAACCCGAGGCCTTGCTCATAACGCGGGCTCCCGTTTCTGGTCGTCGATGATCGATACCGTGGCGGTGCGCCCGGCGATCATGCGGAAATCTTCAGGGACGTCATCGAACGCGATGCGCACCGGAATCCGCTGGGCCAACCGCACCCAACTGAAGGCCGGATTGACGTTGGGCAGCAGGTTGTTGCCACTGGTGCGGTCGCGATCCTCGATACCGGCCACGATGCTTTCCACATGGCCGCGCAGTCGCGCGTTGTCGCCGATCACCCGGATGTCGACGCTTTGGCCGATGTGGATGCCGTTGAGCTTGGTTTCTTCGAAATAGCCGTCGATATGGAAAGAATTGCTATCCACCACCGACAACACCGGCCGCCCGGCACTGACGAATTCCTGGGTGCGCGGCGCGCGGTCGTTGACGTAGCCGTCCACGGGGCTGCGGATCACCGAGCGATCAAGGTTAAGTTGCGCGCTGTCGACGGCGACCTGAGCTTCCATCAACGCCACCTGGGCGCGGGCCACCCGCGACTGGCTTTCTTCAAGTTGCTCGCCCGGCACCAGGTTGCCAAGCCCCTTGTTTCGCTTGGCTTCGCGCTGGGCCTGGGCCAGGGTTTCCTCGCGGTCGGCGACCGCCGCTTTCGCCTGGCGCAGGGCCAGTTTGAAGCGGTCCTGGTCGATGCTGAACAGCACCTGGCCGCGCTTGACCAACTGGTTGTCGCGCACTTGCACTTGCTGGATCAGCCCGGACACGTCCGGCGCGATCTGCACGATGTCGGCACGAATGTGCCCGTCACGGGTCCAGGGCGCGAACATGTAATACATCACCATGCGCCAGACCACGACCACGGCGAAGGTGACGATCAGCAGCGTCAGGACCACGCGGCCGAGGGTTAAAAACGGTTTTTTCATGTCATCAGGTATCGGCTGAGTGAGTCCACAGCGCCCAGCAGCAGGGCGTAGAGGGCCACGTTGAACAATGCCCGGTGCCAGACCAGACGGTAAAAGTGCAGGCGCGTCAGCACCCCGTGTACCAACAGGTACACCACATAGGTAATGCCCATCAGCACCAGCAGCGTGGGCAGGAACACCCCACTGATATCCAGATCACCGATCATAAAGGCGCTCCATCGATGCCGTGGGGAAGCGGTTCTTCAGACTCGGCAGAACCAACGAATTCGACGCCGGGCAACAACGCCAGGCGCAGGCCGCTGAGGGCGTGCAGCAGGTGCAGGCGGGTTTGCTCATCCGGCGCGCTGGCCAAGGCTCGGCGGGTGCGGTCGAGGGTCATCAGCAACGGGCTCGGTGCCGGCAGGCGTTCACCGGCCTTGAGACAGGCCGTGAAGTATTCGCCAACCTCGGCCACCACCTGATGCAGCAACGCCTGCGGTGCACCCTGAACCCGCGGCGTGTAGGCCAGCAGGTCCAGCAGGTTCAGTGCCACCCTGACTTCGCGTAGGGCGATGCCGGTGTCCTGGCCGGTCACGGCCAGCCGCGGCAAATGTTGCATCAATCGATCCAGTACCTGCACGCCCAGGCGCCGGTGATCGGCCAGGCTGGCCGGCTCGGTGAGGCTGACAATGTCGCGCCAGGCGAAACGGGTCAGGCGCTTGGCCGCCAGCTCGGCCCCGAATGGCCGGGCGATCAGGGTCCAGACGAAGGCAAACAGCAAGCCGACGGGACCTGCCAGGTTGGAGTTGGCGAAGCTGAGGAAGTCCGCGTCGTACGCGCCCTGGATACTGATGAACGACGAGGTGTTGACCAACGTCAGCAGCATGCCCAGATAAAACTGTGGCTTGACCGTCAGGGTGCCGATGCAGATGAACGGCACGGCGAATGCCAGCACCAGCATCGGGAAATCATGCAGGTTGGGCAGGACGAGAAACAGGTAGAGGCTGGCAAACACCACCGACATCGCCGTCCAGAAAAAGAACCGGTAGATCTGCGGTGCCGGGTCGTCCATCGAAGCAAAGAAGCTGCAGGCCACGGCCGCCAGAATCACCGCCGCGCCGCCGTCGGTCCAGCCCAGCAGAATCCACAACACCGAGGCGACAATGATCGCAACGACGGTGGAGGCGGCGGAATAGAGCATCAAGCCACGATCAAGGAAGGGGGTCAGGCGCCCCAGGCGCCAATGCCGATAGACCGCGCGCCAACTGTCCTGGCTTTCGCACTCGATCGCGTGTTGCAGGCTGCGGCAGTCCTGCCACAGATCGACCCATTCGCCGAGGCGATAGATGGCGTTGGAGAACAGCAGTTGCTTGCGATCATCCAGCACTTCGGGGCTGGGTTGCAGTGCTTCGAGCTGGTCTTTAAGCGCTTGCCAGCGCTCGATGTCAGCGTCCTGGTGCTCGAGCCATTCGGTGGCGGCGGCCAGCAAGGGCGAGAACTTGTCCACCAGCTCGGGGGTGCGTCTTTCCAGAGCGTAGAGTGCATCGTCGAGGGCATCGATCACCGGCAACAGGTGAATCATCCGCCCGCGTAATTCCTTGGTGTTGCGCACCGTTTGTGGCCGCGCGCCTTCGTGGGGTAACTGACCGATCATCAATTCCAGAGTATTGAAGGTGGCAACCATCGAGGAGCGCAAAGCGCTGACTTCCTCGGGCTGCACGTTGCGGTCGAGAAAGCGCGCGCTGTAGATCGACGCGTCGGCAAACCATTTGCTCACCGAATCGTTGAACACCGGGGCCAGCCGGCGCGGCCAGAACATGGCGCCAACCACCGCGGCGACGGCGATGCCCAGGAAAATTTCCTCGGTGCGCGCTTCGGCCACGTCCCACACCGCCAACGGGTTATTCACCACCGGCAGGGCGATCAACGGCAAGGTGTAGCCGGCCAGCATCAAGGCGTAATTGTTGGCGGTGCGCAAATGCATGGACAGGAACAGCAGGGTCCCGGTCCACAGCGCGATGACCACCACCAGCACATAAGGGCTCTGCACGAACATCGGCACGAACAGGACAGCCGCAGCGGCACCCAGAAAAGTGCCGACCGCACGGTACAGTGCCTTGGAGCTGGTCGGCCCGACAAACGGGCTGGAAACGATGTAAACGGTAGCCATCGCCCAATAAGGACGCGGCATTTGCATGAGCAGGGCGATGTACAGCGCGATCATCGAGGCCGCGAAGGTGCGTACGCCGTAGAACCAGTCCCGCGCTGGGGGGAAGCCGGAAAAAAAGCCGTTCAAGGGTTGTCGTCCGATGGTTGCCCCGCCGCTTCAAAGGCCTTCAATACCCGTAGAGTGGCTTCCAGATCTCGCGGATCGATACCTTCGAGCACCTCATTGCGCAATCGAACCAGTTCGACCTCGACGGTTTGCACCAGAATGCGACCGCTATCGGTGAGGCTCAGGCATTTGGCGCGACGATCCTGGGCGTCTTCGGTGCGGCAGACGTAGCCGCCATGACACAGCTGATCAAGCAATCGCACCAGGGACGGGCTTTCCATCCCCGCCGCCTGCGCCACTGTCACCTGCCGCACACCCTCCCCCAGGCGCCCGATCATCAGCAGCGGGACGGCACAGGCTTCAGAAATTCCATAGTTGGCCAGCGTGGCCTGGCAGATTTTGCGCCAGTGCCGCGCGGCCACCACCATGGTGCTGCTGATGTTCATCTGGAGAGCGTCGAGGGAATTCGGCACGAGGGTTAACACACACTGTTAGTTTGCTAACTATCAATATGCCATTGGAGGGGATTTTCAGTCAAGTTTTGAAACAAATTGGTTGCCATCTGTCGTAGGACTGCCCAAATGGAGTTCGCAAGGTGGACATCGCTCGTGTTTCGATGAGCAGAGGCGACGGCCTGACGAACGATGAAGTGGAAGCAGAATTCGCCTCCAGGCGTGGACGGGCAGCCATACAAGAATGAAAATAATCTGGACGCGAGAAGCAGCACAGGATCGTGCGGACATCTGGTATTTACCTGCACACCGTTAACCCTAAAGCAGCCATCGACATGGATAGCCGCTTCAGCGATGCGATGTCCCAACTAGCCCAATACCCGGAAAGCGGCCCCGCGGGAATCATTGCAGGCACTCGCGAGCTGATTCCACATCAGAGCTATCGCATCGTTTATGAGCAAGCGGTGAATGCAATCTGGATACTTGCCCTGGTTCATACATCTCGACAGTGGCCGCCAGAGAATTGAATCCCTATACCCCCCGCCCCTTTCTCAGCATCACATTCAACTGATCCACCACCTCCGCCCAATCGGCATCATCCAGGATTTCATTGCGCAACAGATCCGCCTGGCTCGGGCTCCAGAAAAAAGCATCCGCCAGGTGCAAGTCCGGTTTGAGCGGTGAGTGGGTGGCGATGAATTTGTCGATGTTCTCGGCGTCGTCGGGAAGGCCGAGTTGTTTGAACAGGGAGGGAAGGCTGTGGGTTGGGTTTTCCATGTCTGGCTCCTGGGTGGTTTAGGTGACCGCTGCGCGGTCAATCGCGAGCAAGCTCGCTCCTACAGGGGAACGCGTCACCTTGTAGGAGCGTGGCTTGCCCGCGAAGGCGATGTGACTGACTGCGCAAAATTCAATGACTCAACTCCCGCACCTCCGCATGCGGCACCATTTTCAGGAATTGAGGCATGTCCATATGCAACAGGTTGATGTGGTTGCCGGCTTCCAGATAGATGTCTTTCTGCCGGGTCAGCAGTGGGTCGATGACCACGTCCAGGCCATAGGCTTCGCCCAGGGCAGGCACGGCGCCGCGTTCGCAGTCGTCGAACAGGTGCGGCAGATTGCTTTCCCTGGAGACCTGCCATTCACCGGTGCTGCGCACTTTGCTCAAGTCCAGGTGACGGCTGGCAGGCAGCAGGGCCATCAGGTAATGCCCGTGGTGGTCGTCGAGGATCACCGACTTGGCCACCCGTTCCGCGGGAATACCCGCGACCCGCGCGGTTTCGAGGCTGCTGGCCGAGTGTGGATGGGTGACGATGTCATATTCGCATTGAGCCTGGTCCAGGCTTCTCTGCACGGTTCTTGCCATACGCATGATGCACCTCGGAGTCCGCAATAACGCCTGGCGGACGATGGTTAACATTTTTGTACGTAGTAAAAGTCTAGGCCCGCCGGGGCAAACCAGCGGGAAATCCGCCCATCGGGCAGGTTTACAACTGGGCAAAATTCATACAACCAGCGCCTCAACTAGACTGTATACAGAACCACCTGCGACTCTCCCGGAGGGTCACGTGAACACTCGCTGTTGTGCCGTTGCATTGCTGTTGGCATTAAGCGGATCCGCCATCGCCGCGGACACCGCCGGACTGCCCGCTTCCAACCCCGCGGGGATCTGGCTGATTACCTTCGGTATCGCGTTCCTGATCGCCGAGGCGGCCCTGCCCAACTACGGCGTGATCGGTCTGGGCGGGATCGTGATGTTCGTGATCGGCGCGGTGATCCTGACCAATGCCGAATTGCCCGTGCCGTTGATGATCGGCCTGGGCCTGATCAGCGCGTTGCTGCTGATATTCCTGCTGATCCGCGCCCTGAAGACCCGGCCGCGTCATACCGTCAGCGGCGATGCCGGCCTGCTGGGCAGCGTTACCCCGGTGCTGGCCTTGCAGGCCGGCGATGCCTGCCTGGGCTGGGTACATTTGCAGGGCGAACGCTGGCAGGTGTCGAGCACCACGCCATTGCAGATCGGGCAAAAGGTCCGGGTGGTGGCACGCAAGGGATTGTTGCTGGAAGTGGCCGCGGCTGACGCGGTAACGGTTGGAGGTTAGTCATGGGTCTGCAAATCGGTTTTGTCGCGCTGCTGCTACTGCTGATCGCACTGGCGGGGGCGACGTTCCGCATCCTGCGCGAGTACGAGCGCGGGGTGGTGTTCCAGCTCGGACGCTTCTGGCAGGTCAAGGGCCCAGGCCTGATCCTGCTGATTCCGGTGATCCAGCAAATGGTCCGCGTCGACTTGCGCACCATCGTCCTCGACGTCCCGCCGCAGGATGTGATCACCCGCGACAACGTCTCGGTCAAGGTCAACGCCGTGCTGTACTTCCGCGTGCTCGATCCGCAGAAGGCGATCATTCAGGTCGAAGATTTTCTCATGGCCACCAGCCAACTGGCGCAAACCACCTTGCGCGCGGTGCTCGGCAAACACGAACTTGATGAACTGCTGGCCGAGCGCGAACGGCTGAACATCGACATCCAGCAAGTCCTCGACGCCCAGACCGACGCCTGGGGCATCAAGGTGGCCAACGTCGAAATCAAGCACGTCGACCTCAACGAATCGATGATCCGCGCCATCGCCAGACAGGCAGAGGCGGAGCGCGAACGTCGGGCCAAAGTGATCCACGCTGAAGGCGAATTGCAGGCTTCGGAAAAACTCATGCAGGCCGCCGAAATGCTCGGTCGCCAGCCCGGTGCCATGCAGCTGCGCTACATGCAGACGCTGAGTTCGATCGCCGGGGACAAGAGCTCGACCATCGTCTTTCCGTTGCCGATCGAATTGCTCAAGGGCATGGCGGATCTGTCGGCCAAATCTTGAGTCGAGGGTAACTCTACAACAGGATATAGAAACCCAGAATCGCTACGCCCCAAACGCACAAGCCAAATGTGAACCCGACTCCATTGGCAAAAGTCAGTGTTGCGTTCGCCGTTCCGCGCACGTCGTTTTCCAGATAGTTGATTGCTTCCTGTACACGCAACAAGGAGCAGACTTGCAAGAGTAGAACCAGAAGACTCAGGGCAAAGCTGATGTGCAGATCCGGTAACCACGCCAGTCCCATGCCCGCTAGCGCAGTCATGATCACAATCAACGCAAGCAAGCGTGGGTACCAACGATAGTCCTTACCTGAAGCGCGTATTCGCCGATCAATGCTGGTGAACAACGAGTACACAAAAAACACGAAAAAAATTGCACGAACTATGGGTAACACTTTGTTGCCCGTGGCGGTGCGGTAAAGCTTCCAGTTTTTATACATCCAATAGGTAAGGTACAAACCAAAGGTGAAAACGATCATCAGCGCGAATTTGCTTGTCCCCACAACAAAAAAGGTCGCGCGGGGTGGTTCAGTGCAATCAAGTTCGGCCACTGGAGGCGCATAAGGATTGGCATTCATAGGGATGCATAACCAGGGTCATGGAGTGGACCAAAATGCTAACCCCTGATGGGCATCCCGGATGCCCACACAAAAAAATCAGGACCCTTCCTACGCCCGGCTACACAGTTTCACTCACCGCTGTGCGGTCAGCGGATAAACCGACTCCCATCCACCACCCAGCGCCTTGTACAACCCGACCGCCGCCAGCGAAACACCGGTGGAGCTCTCCACCCACTGCTCCTGAGTCGCCAGCAAGGCGCCTTGCACGGTGAGCACGTTGACGAAGTCCACCACGCCCTCGACGTATTGCCGTTGCGCGGTTTGCAGGGCGATCCGGTTCTGCCGCACCGCTTCGGCGAGGCTGTCGCGGCGCAGTTGGCTGGCGTTGTAGGCGCTCAATTGGTCGTCGATTTCATGCCAGGCGCGCAGCACGGTTTGCTGGTAAGCGATGGCTGCTTCCTGTTGCTGGGCCTCGCGCAGATCCAGCACGCCGCGCAGGCGACCGCCGTCGAACAGCGGCAGGCTGAACTGCGGGCCGATGCCGAAGCTGCGTGAACCCCAGGAACCGAAATCGCTCAATTGCATGGCTTGCGAACCGACACTGCCCGACAGGGTGATGCGCGGGTAGAAATCACCCTTGGCAACGCCGATGCTCGCGGTCGCGGCATGCAGGCGGGCTTCGGCCTGGCGGATGTCCGGGCGGCGCTCGGCCAGTTGCGACGGCAGGCCGATGGCGACCTGGCGCGGGGTTTGCGGCACCGGCGCGTCGGCGGATAACTCGGCCGCCAGCGCTTGGGGCGGTTCGCCCATCAACAGGCTCAGGGCGTTGATCAGTTGGGCCTGGCGTTGCTCCAGTGCTGGCAGGCGCGATTCGATGGTCGCGACCTGGGCGGCCGCTTCGGCGACATCGAGGTCGGTTGCGACGCCGTCGGCCAGGCGCAGTTGCGACAGCTTCAGGCTATGGCGGGCGACGTCGAGGTTCTGTTCGGTGACGGTGCGGGTATTCTGCACACCGCGCAGTTGAATGTAGTCCTGGGCGGTTTCGGCCAGCACCGACAACAGCACGCCGCGACGGTCGTTTTCCGCCACTTCCAGAGTGGCATCGGCAGCCTCGGTTTCGCGACGTACCCTGCCCCAGAAATCCAGTTCCCAAGAGGCGGAGAACCCGGCATCCCAAAGGTTGAACGCGGAGTTACCGTCATGTCCCGACGGGTCGCTCAGGCCTTCGCCGCTGTTGCGTTTACGGGCGTAACTGCCGCCGACGGCGCTGGTGGGATAACGATCGGCCGTCACCACCTGGCGCACCGCACGGCTTTGCTGCAAGCGGCTGCTGGCGAGCTTCAGGTCGAGGTTGTCGGTCAGGGCGCGCTGAGTAAGGGCCGAGAGTTTCGGATCGTTGAACACTTGCCACCAGCGCTCGTTCATCGTCTCGGCGGTGGCTTGGCTGGTGGCGGCTTTTGATGGTTTTGACCATACGGTGACTTGCTGTGCCTGTGGTTTTTGGAAGTCCGGGCCGACGGTGCAGGCTGAGAGGCTGATCACGAGCAAGGCGCAAAAGGTAAGTCGAGACGGATGACCTCTTCGCGAGCAAGTCGAATCGTCGGCACATTCAACGAACATCTTCATCGCTGAACAACCTCATTAGCCTTGACGCTGGCCGTATCGATACTCGCCTCCACCGACATCCCCACCCGCAAATGCGCAGCCAGGGCCTGCCCCGGCTCCAGCACGATCTTCACCGGAATCCGCTGCACCACCTTGGTAAAGTTGCCAGTGGCGTTATCCGGTTTGACCGAAGCAAAAGTCACCCCGGTGGCCGGTGCGATGCTCTCGACCCGCCCGTTCAAGGTTGCGCCGCCAAAGGTGTCGACATGCACCTGCACGTCCTGCCCCGGTTGCACATTCGTCAGTTGGGTTTCCTGGAAATTGGCCACCACGTAGGCCTGCGCCAGCGGTACCACCGCGAGCAGTTTGCTGCCTGGCGTGACATAGGCGCCGACCCGCACCGCGCGCTCACCGACCATGCCGTCCTGCGGCGCGGTGATCCGCGTGTAAGACAGCTCGTAACTGGCGATTTCAAGCTTGGCCTGCGCCCGTTTCAAACCACCCTCCGCCCCATCACGTTGGGCGGCGAGTATGTCCACCTGCTTGCGCTCCGCCGCCAGCACCGCCGTGACATTGGTCAACCGGGCACCGGCCTGGTCGATCCGCGTGCGCGCTTGTTGAGCGTTCTGCACCGTGCCGGCCCCGACCCCGGCCAGGTGGTTGTAACGGTCCAGTTCATGTTGCGCAAAGGCCATTTCCGCCTTGGCGGACACCACCTGTGCCTGCGCCTGGGCGATCACCGAAGCCTGACGCTCAAGCGTCGCCCGGGCATTTTCCAGTTGTGCCTGGGCCATCACGGCTTCGGCGGCGGCCGCTTCGGCAGCGGCGCGCAGATCGCGGTCATCGATCAGCGCCAGCAACTGCCCGGCCTTGACCTGTTGGTTGTCTTCCACCAGCACTTGCTTGATGAACCCGGCAACGCGGGGCACCACCAGCGTGTAGTCGGCCGAGACATAGGCATCATTGGTGCTCTGCTGCGTGCGCTGGCCGAACAGGCCGGGCGCCAGCAGATAAATCAGGACGCCCGTCGCGATCACGACGCAGACGCCAACGGCTACTTTTTGCTTGGATTGAGTCGTCATGAAAACCTTCTGTTTCAGTGATGCGTTCAAGTCGGCGCACGGGGCGGATAGATCCGCGTCGGCAGCCAGAAAATCAGCAGGATCAGCGCCACTGCGACGCCAGCCATGCACAGGTAAAGATCCGCTGCGGCCAGCACCACGGCCTGCTCATGCAGGCGGTGGGCAAGGCCCGGGGTGTCGCTGTCGACCAGGGGCGAATTACCGAGGCGGTCCACCAGCATGGTCGAGTGAAAGTGCAGGCGATGCGTGGTCAGGGTTTCCAGCACGCCGGTGGCGATCACTGCCGCCAGGCCTTTGACGGTGTTGAACCAGGACGACGCGAAGGGTCCGTCCATGGGACTGATGCTGCCGGTCGAGAGCATCAGCAATGGCAGCACCGACATCGGTTGGCCGAAGATCTGTAGCAGTTGCAGGGCATAGAATTCGTCGCGAATCCACACCGAGGTCAGCTGCGAACCGCCGATGCAGGACAACACCAGCATGCTCAGGCCGATCCCCAGCACACAGCGGCAATCGACCCAGCGCAGGTTGCACAGCGCCGCCACCAACGGCAGCGCGATCAACTGCGGAAGCGCTGCCAACAGGGTGATGGGCGCGGTCTGCACCGGGCGATAACCCTGGACCTGCGCCAGATAGCTGGACGGAATGATCACCACCGCCAGCAACACCACCAGCACGCCGGCCAGGGTGATCAGGGCGAACGACAGGTTGCGGATGCCGAGCATCTGCAGTTTGAAAAACGGAATTGGCTGCGACCACTCGTTGATCAGAAACGCCACCAGCAACAGCGTACCGACCACCAGCAATCCGCAGATCAGGCTCGATTCGAACCAGTCCAGGCGATTGCCCTGCAGGATGCCGATCACCAGCATGCAGATCGCCGGAAAACCCAGGAGCAGACCACGCCAGTTGAACTGCTTGAAGCGCTCCAGGCGCAGCGGGTCCTGGGGGATGCCATAGGCCACGGCGACCATGGCGATCAGGCACGGCGCGACGATCTGCCAAAAGGTCCACTGCCAGCCGACGTACTCGCTCCAGAGTCCGGCCAGCGGCGTGCCCAGTCCGGGTCCGAAGGTGGCGGTGAGGGCATAACCGGCCAGTCCGTACAGCTTGACGTTGGCCGGCAGAAAACGCAGGGCGACGGTCATCAGCATCGGCGGCAGCGCGCCACCGGCAAGGCCTTGCAGCGTACGCAGGACCAACAGACTTTCGTAGTTCGGCGCCAACGGGCACAACACGCCCAGCAGGGTGAAGGCACCGATGGCACACAGGGTGAAGCGCCGCAGCGAAAGCGTCACCGCGCACCACGGCGCGAAGGCCATGGCGGCTACCGAGGTCGCGGCGTAGCTGGCGACCAGCCAGGTGCCTTCGTCGTAACCAATGGCCAAGGCTCCACGGATGTCGGCCAGGGCTACCTTGGTCACCATTTCGTTCAAGCCCGACACCAGCACGGCGAGCAATACGCCCACCAGGCCGATGATGATCCGCGGACCAAAAACCTGTGGCGCGGCGGCCGTCGGGCTGGCCGCGGCGATAGGGGCCGTGACCGTCAGGGAAGTCATTACTGCTAGCTCCGGGATTTTGGTGTCGGAGCATTCTAAAAAGGTCGGGACCTGACGAAAACTGACTTATCGACAGGTTATAAGTGCGCTAGACGCAACGATAAATAACCTGTGGGAGCGGGCTTGCTCGCGAAGAGGGCGTGTCAGACAACAATGAAGTCGTCTGACCCACCGCTTTCGCGAGCAAGCTCGCTCCTACGGGACCGGTTGCGCCGCCAGCCACGTCTCGTCACAGCAGGTTTTCAGGGTTTCGCGCAGCCAACGGTGAGCCGGGTCATTGTCGAAACGAGGATGCCAGGCCTGGTTGAGCACGATGGTGGGCAACGGGATTGGCAGGGTGAACGAACGCAACTTCAGCCCCAGCCGACGGACGCTCAATAACGTCTCCCTGGGCACCGGCAGAATCAGGTCGGAATCGGGCAAGGCGAACATCGCCGCGTGGAAACTCGGGGCGATCACCGCTACCCGGCGCTCCAGGCCCAGGGCGTTGAGTGCCGCATCGATCGGCCCTCGAGCGATACCGCGGCGGGACATACTGATGTGGGGAAACCCTGCAAAACGCTCGGCAGTAATCTCCTCATCGAGCAATGGATGGTCCTCGCGCACCAGACCGACAAACTGAGTGGAAAACAGGTTCTGCACCTTCACTTCCGGCATCAACGGCCGGTTGTTGCTGACGCTCAGATCGATGCGCCCCTCGCGCAAGGCCTCATCATCGCCATCGCCCTCCGGCGCAAAACGCAATTCGCAATGCGGGGCCTGACGCTCCACGGTATCGAACAGCTTGCCGCCGTAGATGCCGATGAAAAAGTCATTGGCGCGGATACTGAAGCGCCGCCGCAAACTGCCCAGATCCACCACCCTGGCCGAGTGGAACAACTGCGCGGCCTGCTCCACCACGTCGCGCACCTGCTCGCGCAACTCCAGCGCCTTCGGCGTCGGCACCAGCCCCCGGCCGGCACGCACCAGAATCGGATCGCCAATGGCCTCGCGGATGCGCGTCAACGTGCGGCTCATGGCCGCCGGGCTGAGGTTCATCCGCCGCGCCGCGCCCACCACACTGCCCTCGTCGAGGAGGGCGTCGAGGGCGACCAAGAGGTTCATGTCTGGGAGTTGCATGGGGAGCACTCGTAGCTAATCAGGATTGATTCAGGCGCAATGCTAGCAGATCAAAAGATCCAGACGCCCTAGCAGTTCTGATAGTTCTCGCCTGAGGACGTGAGGTGTAAAACTAAATCTCTCGACCATATTTCGGCGAAGCCATCGGCATGACTCAACTCAAACCTGTTGATCAGAAATCTCCTTCCTGGCAACGCACGACGCTGCTGGCAACCGACAGCAGCCATTCAATCATCGTCGAAATCGTCGATGGGAGAACCAACGCCATCGCCTATTCCGCTTACGGGCAACAGTCCGGGCAACAGGAAGTCATCACACACCTGGGCCTCAATGGCCAATTGCGTGAGATGCAAACCAGTTGGTATTTGTTGGGTAATGGCTATCGTGCCTACAACCCGCGATTGATGCGGTTTCATAGTCCGGACAGTTGGAGTCCGTTTGGGTGGGGCGGGTTGAATCCGTATACGTATTGCGTGGGAGATCCAGTCAATCATATAGATCCGACTGGACATGTTGGAGTATTGCGCGTCATTTCCTCAGCTCTACAAACCGCCATTAACTACGCTCGGCGTAGAGCAAACACGCTTTTCGATCACTGGGTGTCAAGCTCCCCTGTCACTGGGAGAGGCGCGCTCGGAAATAGACCCATGGACGCAGCGCCTTCGATATCCCTACGTCGTACTGTTCCTCCCACTGAAGAAATATTTGGGAGTATCAGCTCTTTTTCGAGACCCCATGATAGTCCACCTGCGTACTTCAGCCATGACCCTGGCACCTTCTCCTACAAAAAACTGATTCCAAACACCTTGGCGATCTTTGACGGAACGCCTCCAGCGTATACACGCCGCATGCCTAGACCTTCAGTTCGACCACCGCCTCCGCCTCCGCCATACACCGCCCAGGACATGAGCCCATTAATTGATAGCGACATCTCCCGCCAACTCCCACAGATATCAACCCGCACCGATCCGAGCCATATGGTTGAGCAAATTCGCGAGAACAACTCTCATGCCTCAGTCGCGATACAGAATGACCCTGCCCGGATAAGCCGGATACAACGTTTGGTGTGGATGCGCGAAAATAGCTGACCCACACCCTTTTGTATCGCGCCAATGTCAATTCAACGCTGCATCCCCCACCGCTTCACCGTCACCCGCTCCAACGAATCAAACACCAGATTCTCTACCAGCAACCCAATCAAAATCACCACCGCCAACCCCGCAAACACCTTGTCCGTATACAACTCATTGCGGTTCTGGAAGATGTACCACCCCAACCCGCCCTTGCCGCTGGTGGCCCCAAACACCAATTCGGCGGCAATTAACGTGCGCCAGGCGAAGGCCCAGCCGATTTTCAATCCGGCGAGGATCGACGGCAGCGCTGCCGGAATCAGGATGAACAGCACGAAACGCATGCCCTTGAGGCCGTAGTTGCGGCCGGCCATGCGCAGGGTTTCCGAAACGCCGAGAAAGCCTGCGTAAGTATTGAGCGCCAGGGCCCAGAGCACGGAATGCACCAGCACGAAGATCAGACTGTTCTGCCCAAGGCCAAACCACAGCAGCGCCAGCGGCAGCAGCGCAATCGCCGGCAATGGGTTGAACATCGAGGTCAGGGTGCTGAGCAGGTCGCGACCGAATTGGGTCGATACCGCCAGCGTCGTCAGGGCAAACGCCAGGACAATGCCGATCAGGTAGCCCTTGAGCAGCACCACCAGGGAAATCCACACCTTGCCCAGCAACTCACCGCTGAGCAGGCCGTCATACAGCGCATGAGCAGTCTGCACAAAACTCGGCAACAGCAAGTCGTTGTTCGTGTAACGCGCAGTGGCCTCCCAGAGTACGGCAAGCAGAATCAGGATCAGGCTTTTGCGCAGCCAGCCCTGTTGCCACAGGCGTTGGCCGAGCGGTAATTCACGCTCCAGCGGTACGCTGGTCAGTGGCTGCAAAACGGTTTCGAATTCTTCACGCGCAGATGATAAATGGCTCATCGGGCCCTCCTCTCAAACGGCTCAATAAGCGATGCGGATGTCAGCGAAATCCAGCTCGCGCTCGGTCTCCGGGGACTGGCCTTCATCGAACAACAACCTGTGAATGCGCCGCGCAGATTCCTGAAAAGCCACGCCGCCAAGGCTGTGTAGATCGTATTGATGACTGTGGACTTCCGCCCGCACCCGACCCGGATGTGGCGAAAGCAACAGGATGCGATTGCCCACCACCAACGCCTCTTCGATGGAGTGCGTGACGAACAGCAGCGTGAAACGCACCTCCTCCCAGAGCAGCAGCAATTCTTCCTGCATCTTGCGTCGGGTCAGGGCGTCGAGCGCGGCGAAGGGTTCGTCCATCAGGAGGATTTTCGGCTGCATCGCCAGCGCCCGGGCGATGGCAACGCGCGCCTTCATGCCGCCCGACAGGGTATGTGGATAGGCGTCGGCAAATGCCGCCAGGCCGACCTTTTCCAGGTAGTGCAGCGCCCGCTCTTCGGCCTCTTTACGCTTGAGGGTTTTCGAGGCCAGCAGCGGAAACATCACGTTCTGCTTGACGGTTTTCCACGGCGGCAGTTGATCGAATTCCTGGAACACGACAATGCGGTCCGGCCCCGGCGCATCGACGCGCTGACCCTGAAGGCGGATCTCGCCTTCGACTGGCTGGATGAATCCCGCAGCGGCCTTGAGCAAGGTTGACTTGCCGCACCCAGACGGCCCGAGCAGGACAAAACGGTCCGCCGGATCGACCTCGAAGCTGACCTGGTGGGTGGCCCGCACCACCCGCTGGGGCGTGCGGTACTCCAGGCTGACGTTATCGACCGACAACAGCGCCTGGGCTGCGGCGATCGGTTTGCTGACCGTGTGGCCTTGCAAGGGGGCGTTCATGTCGGTCAGCTCCCTTGCAGCGGTTTGGCATCCTGGAAGAAGTAGTCCTTCCACGAATCCGGTTTGTTTTTGATCGCGCCCACACGGTAGAGGAACTCGGCCAGCGGGTAGGTATTTTTCGGCGTGACGCTGAATTCGAACTGCGGGTTGTCGATGATTTTCAGCAGTTCGGCGCGGTCGATCTTGGCCTTGGTGACGCGGATGTAAGTGTCCGCCGCCGCGCCTTTATCGTTTTGCGCGAATTGCGCGGCTTCGGTCAGCGCATCGATGAAGGCCTTGTAGGTCTTCGGGTTTTCCTCACGGAATTTCTCGGTGGCAAACAGCACCGTCGGCGAGTTGGGGCCGAGCAGGTCATAGGTGTTGAGCACCACGTGCACGTTCGGGTTGGTCAGCGCCTGATCCTGGAACGGCGGGTTGGAGAAGTGCCCGCTCAACTCGGTGCCGCCAGCGATCAATGCGGCCGTGGCATCAGGGTGAGGGACGGCGATGGTGTACTTGTCGAGGCGATTGAATTCCTTGTCACCCCACTGCTTGGCGGCCGCGTATTGCAGGAAGCGCGACTGCACCGACACGCCCACGGCCGGCACCGCGATGCGGTCCTTCTCGGTGAAATCGGCGATGGTCTTGACCTTGGGATTGTTGCTCACCAGGTAGTACGGGAAGTTGCCCAGGGAGGCCACGGCCTTGACGTTCTGCTTGCCGTGGGTGCGGTCCCAGATGGTCAGCAGCGGACCGACGCCGGCACCGGCAATGTCGATCGAACCGGAGAGCAGCGCATCGTTGACCGCCGCGCCACCGGAGAGCTGGGTCCAGTCGACCTTGATGTCGATGCCTTCCTGCTTGCCGTACTTCTCGATCAGGTTCTGGTCGCGCACCACGTTGAGCAGCAGGTAGACGATGCCGAACTGTTCGGCGATGCGGATTTCACCTTCGGCGTGGGCCACGGTCGGTGCCACCAGGCTGCCGGCGATCAGGCTGAAACCCAGGCCGAGGGCCGCGGCCAGCGGTGCAAAGGGTAGACGTTTGGACATGGTCAAATCTCCGGCAAATCAGAAAGGCGCGTCGCCCTGGATGGTGGTGCGATACAACTTGCGGCGCAGATGGCTCGGACATCCGGCGGCGAGGTGGATCAGCGAACGGTTGTCCCAGAACACCAGGTCATGGGGCTGCCACTGATGGCGGTAGATGTTTTGCGGCAACACGCTGTGGGCGTAGAGCTCGTCGAGCAATTGCTTGCTCTCGTCTTCCGGCAAGCCAACGATGCGGGTGGTGAAACCCTCGCTGACGAACAACGCCTTGCGCCCGTTTTCCGGGTGGGTGCGCACGACCGGGTGGATGACTTCGGCGACTTGCGCCAGCTGTTCAGGGGTCAGGGTCGGGCGCCAGTTGCCTTCGAATTTGGTCTCGCTGTAGCGCGCCGTGTAGGAGTGCGCGGCCGAGCGCCCTTCGACGGCCTTGCGCAGCGCCTCGGGCAGGTTGTCCCAGGCTTTGTGCATGTCGGCGAACAGGGTGTCACCGCCTTCGGACGGCAGTTCCTGGGCATGCAGCATCGAACCCAGGCTTGGCAGTTCCTTATAGGAAAGATCGGAGTGCCAGAATTTGCCGGCGTCACCCAGGCCGATGGATTGGCCGTTTTCGATGATGTTGGAAACGATGAGGATTTCCGGGTGCCCGGCCAGCAGGAATTGCTTGAGCACATGGATCTGCAACACGCCAAAACGGCGGCTGAAATCGATTTGCTGCTCGGGGGTAATGCGTTGGTCGCGGAACACCACCACGTGATGATCCAGGTGCGCACGGTGAATGCGTGCGAAGTCCTGGTCATTGAGCGGGCGGGACAAATCGAGACCGATGATTTCGGCACCCACCGCGCCGCTGAACGGGCGGATTTCGAAGAATTGTGGCGCGATGCTTGGCGATGCTGAAGCTGCAGACATAAAACACTCCCACGCACGGCACGCTCAAGGGCGCGCGCGTCGATCAGAAACTCACGGATGTCGTGTTGGTTCGTGTCGTGCGGCGCGCCGATTGGTCGGCAGGTACGCAGGGAATTAACTTTATAGATATAAGAAGACTAATTTAAATACCGTTAAAGAATAACGATATGGCTTTTCCCGCTGAGCCATAATCCCTGTAGGAGCTGGCTTGCCAGCGATGAGGCCATCAGCCTCACCGGTTTATTTGGCCCAGTCGATGACTTCACTGTAAGGCGTCTGCAAATCCCGCTCGGGAATTTCCCAGATCACCAGCTTCGGCGGAGTCTGTTTGAACGCCGGATTATCGAAATAACCATTGGCGCCACCTGCGAACTCTCCTCCGTCCTTGGCAAAGTTACCAATCGGCGCGCCCAGTGCCTGTTGCAGGAAACCGGTAAAGTTGGAATTGCGCGAGAACGAAGTACCGATCAACGCCACGTTAGGCAAATTGTCATCGCCGAACAGGTCATCGAGGTTATCGCCGCCGCTTTGCACATCGCCAGCTTTCTCGGAGATCTGGGTGGCAGCGACAGTTTCCGGCTGCGGTTGCCAGGTCACCGGCAGCCACTCGAGCCCGGCCAACCGCACCAGGTCGCCAGGACGGCGAGCCGGGTCCTGGACCTTCACCTCGAAGTCTTTGTGTGGCGTGGCACTGATGCCCAGGGATTGTACCTGCCTGGCCACCGCCCTGGCCGCCGCCGCGGAACCGGTTTCGCTCCAGTGGGTATCGGTGCGCAGGTAGGCGTCGGCACCCAGGGGTTGCAAGTTCGGGGCGAGATCGATCGCGGCGACGCCGGCCTTGTTCAAGCCATCGACCCACGCCACCGCACGCGGCTGCAACTGCAGCGGTCGGCGCAGGTCGCACAGTTGCGCACTGGCGATGCGGCTCTTGTCCGGTACCACCGCCACCAGCAGCTTGATGCCACGACTGGCCAGGCGTTTCTGGATCTCTTGCACCACACCCGCCTTGGTCTCGGCGTTGGCTTGAGCGTGACGATTGATGCGCATCTCGTCGGTCAGGAACAGCCAGCCCGGGCAGCCGGAACGCACACGCGGGCCGGTATCGCCGAGCAACAGCCAGCTGGCGCCACGTTCCAGGTCCGCGCCCTGTTCCGGCACGGCAGCCTTCGACAGCTGCTTGGCGACCTTGTGGGTGACCTCGCCGTGCAGCGCCTCATCGAGCGTCAACCTGGGCGGCAGCATCTCGACTTTGCCGCTCAACAGCAGCCAGGTGCATGAGACGAAACCCAGCGCCAGGAAAGCCACGAAAAAGATCCCCGATGCCTTGCTGACAGGGGCGGTCACTGCGCTGGATTGGGCCGGGATGTTGGACAAGGAAGTCATGGGCGCGGTCATCAGAACTGGAAGTACAGGAAGGGCACAGACTCGCGGCTCGCGACCAACGCGAACGCGAGCAGGAAACCCAGCATCGGTGCAAACAACGCATGGCCGACAAAGCGCTGCTCAAAGCGGCTTTGCAGCACCGGTGCAACGATGTACAGCACACCGAGCAGCGCCGCGATGCCGTGGACCGGACGGAACGTCACCGCCAGCGCATCGCCCAATGCGAACCCGTGCAGGCCGAACTGTCCGGCATACATCGTCAATGCCGAATGGAAATCCGGAGCGCGGAACAAGGTCCAGGCCAGGAACACGAACAGCAGCGTCAATGTGTGCGACAGCAGCGGCGGAATACTCGGCAGGCTGGAGCGCGACCACAAGCGATCGACGCACAAGGCAATGCCGTGCGCCGAGCCCCACAACAGGTAGTTCCAGCTGTCACCGCCGTGCCACAGACCGGCGATGGCCATGGTCAGGAACAGGTTGCGATAGGTCTTCCACGCGCCGTTGCGATTACCGCCAAGGGCGATGTACAGGTAGTCGCGCAGCCAACTCGACAGCGACAAGTGCCAGCGCCGCCAGAAGTCCTGGATGCTGCTGGCCAGGTACGGCCGGTTGAAGTTTTCCGGAAAGTGAAAGCCCAGCATCAGGCCCAGGCCTATGGCCATGGCGCTGTAACCGGCGAAGTCGAAAAACAGTTGCAGCGAGTAAGCCAGGCAGCCGATCCAGGCGTCGACGAAGGAAGGGTTTTCCAGATGGAATGCCACGTCCACCAGCGGCGACAGGGTGTCCGCCACCAGCACCTTCATGCACATGCCGATCATGAAACGGCGCGCGCCCAGGGAGAAATTCTGCCAATTGAAATATCGCTGGGTCAGCTCGCGGCGCACCCAGTCATAACGAATGATCGGCCCGGCAATCGAGTGGCCGAACATCGAAATGTAAGTCGCGTAATTGATGAAGCTGCGCTCCACCGGCACCGTGTGGCGGTGCACGTCCACCAGGTAGGAGATCGCTTGCAACACGATGAACGACAACCCCGCCGGCAACGCCACTCGTTGCCACTCCAGCGGCATGGCGCCGTAGTAAGTGATCAGGTCATTCCAGGTCAGGGCCAGGATGTTGGCGTACTTGTACCAGCACAGCACCGCCGTGTTGAACACGATCAACGCAATCAACAACCTCACTCGCCCCTTGGAACCCTCGCGTGCACGGTCCACCAGCAGGCCGCCAACCCAGGCGACGATGGTCAACACCACGTGCAAGCTCAGGAACAGCGGGCTCAGCCAGCCATAGAACAGCCAGCTGCCGATCAGCAGGATGACGTTGCGCCAGGCCGGTCTGGCCAGGGCATACACCAGCAGAAAGGCCGGCAGGAACAGCGTCAGGAACTCGAGTGAGGCGAAGACCATGGCAGCGGCAAAATCCGATCAGTGGGACAAGGTGTCCGTGGCGTTCAATAAACGCGGGCCGTTGGCCGACGGCACCAGCAGCACGCTGTAACGCTCACCCGCCTTCAGTTCGCCCAGGTCCAGCGGCGCACCGACATTGGCGTTCGCACAGACCAGCTGCACCGACAGGCTCACCGGGTTGATCGAACGACGCTGCAGGCTGTCGAGCGGCACCGCCTTGAACAGGTCGGCGCTACGCCCCGCAGGACGCAGGCTGGCATCGGCACAAGCGGCGTCGACGTTGAAGAACGCCAACGACGCTTTCAAGCCGTTGAAGTCGTCAGGCTGCTCGCGCACGGCGACCTGCTTGATGCCGGCGCCGTCGGGCAGCGCAACTACGGTGACAAATTCGCCGGGTTCGATTTTCAGGTCCATGGCCAGTTTCTGAGCGCCGCTGACCAGGGTGCCCTTGACCGGGCTGCTCGCCTGTACCGGGAAAAACAGCGACACCGCTTGCGCCGCTTCCAGGCGCATCGGCGGCTGGCCGGCCTGGGCGATCACATCCAGCGGCGCGTTGCCGGCGTTGACGAAACGGATGAACGCCGCGTCTTCGCTGGGGCCGGTGGGGTACAGGGCGAACTCGGCCGCCACGGCGTTGGCGCTGCAAACCAGCGCCGCCAGGGCGCATACCGCAGACAGGGCACGCATCACTGCTTGGCTCCCTTGTTGCTGACCGCATCGGCCGGCAGTTTTGCCAGTGCGCCACCGATGGCGTTGGCCCAGGACTTGTATCCGGCCACGGTGAAATGCTGGCCGTCGGTGGTCACCCACTCACCCGGCTTGGAGAGCGTTAGCGAGTCGATGTAGGTGCAAGGCGCCACGTTGCTCGCCAGGAACGCCGACATCAGCTTGGTACGCGTATCGTTCTTCTTGTACATCCCGCCTTCCTTGCCCCACGCCGGGCCGACCCACGCGCACTTGGCACCGTTGGCGGTGATCTCCTTGGCCAGGGCGGTCACGTTCTGCCAGGCCCAGGCTTTCGGGAATACCGGTTTATCGTAGGAAGCCATGGTATCGCCGATGACCAGCACGACGAGGTCAGGCTTGTCGGCGGCGATCAGGTCCTTGATCGGCGTGGTGGTGGCTTCGCGCCCCTTGATGACGATCTTGCCGTCGCCATTCTGCTCGGCGCCACAATCGACTTTCTTGGTGATCAGCCAGTCGCCGGCACTGGCGCCGCACGCGCCGATCGAATGTACGATTGCGCCCTGCTGGGTCAGGTTGGCTTGCAGCGGTTCCATCAGGTGGTCCGCCAGGCTCATGTGACTTTCACCGAGTACGAGAAGGGTCATACCGGCAAGAACGGAAGAAGGCATTTAAGTCTCCAGGAATCAGTTGGAATAAGGGGAGCGGTAGGGGCTGACCGGCAGCTCCATCGAGCCGTTCATGTCTTCGAACATGTAACGCAGGTACATGGCCCCGGTGAATTGCTTGTAGTCCTGGGCGTTGTCCAGGCCGAGATTGCCACCGAGGAAAAAGTTCGAACCGAATTTGTATTCGCCTGCACCGCTCAGGCTGTAGCCCACGCCGGTCTTGTTCTGGCCTTTGTAGCGCTGGTTGTTGGCAGCTTGCAGGTCTTTGTCGTTCGGGAAGTAATCCGCCGCGTCCTGATCGAAGTACTGCACGCCCACCGAACCCTTGACCTGATAGGAAAACCGGTCGGTGCGCTGCGACCAGGTCACCGGCACGCCCAAGGCGAAGTAGCTTTGCGGGCTGAAGTAACCGCCATGGCCGTAGGTGAAGAAATCCTGGTTGTTCTCGAAGCTCAGGCCGGTGGCACTCAGGCCCAGGGTCAGCTTGCTGTCTTCGGCGTTTTGCAGATACCAATACACGCCACCGCCCAGTTCGGTGCGGCTGTTGGATTCGACGTTGTGGCCGAGCAACTTGTGCCACGAACCGTAGCCGTAGGTGCCGACCTGCTGATCGTCATAGCTGAGCTGAGCCCGCCCGCCGTTGGCCGTCACGCCGCCCCACGACTGACCGGTGCGGTCGTCGGTGGTGCCAGCGAACGAAGTCACGCTGTCCGTCACCGGACGCCTGGAAACACTGACGCCATAACGCACGTTCGAGTTGTCGGCGAACGGCCGGTCCACGCTCACGCCACCAGCGGCGGTGCTGTACTTGAAGCCCATTGGCGTTGTGCCGACATCGGCCTTGATGCCTTCATCCGGGCGGGCATAGGCCACGCTCAGGCCCACGCCTTTGTCACGCTGGGAACCGGCGCCGTCGGCGGATGATCCACCGCCGAAACGGCTGGCCGAATCGCTGTCGACACTGCCGGCATTCAGCGATACCGGGGTCACGCGCACGGCGTAGCGGTTCTCGCCCGACGGCACGTTGATCTCCAGCGGCGTTTCAACGTCGGTCATTTTGCTCATGCCCGACTCGCTGTCATTGCTGCGGATGGTGACGCCCTGGGTCACGTAGCCGCTGCGCTCCTGCAGGATGTTGTCCAGCGCGCGCTGGGCGGAACTGGCTTGGTCCACCGCGACATTGACCGTGGCCTGAGGCGCGAACGGGTTACCGCCGGCACCGGCAAAGCGCCCCGCCGGCAACGCCTGGGTTCGCGCACCAGCAGCCATGCGTGGCTGGGCCTGGCCCGGATAGGCATCGGCCGGCAGTGCCGCATCGCTGGCGACCATGACCGGCGCGGCTGCATCAAGCTGTGCCTGTGCCGGGGCGGGAATCGCGTCCACCGGTACTCGGCTCACCTGGTTGCGCTGGCCCGGCAAACCCACGAACGGGTTCGGGGCGACGTTCAGGCTATTGGCCTGAGCCGTCAGGCTGCGTTTCTGTTCGTTCTGCTCAATGGCAACAGCCTTGCGCAGCAACTCGGTGGCCTGGCTGGACTTGCCCATGCTGCGGTAGATCCGCGCCGCTTCGGTCAGCGATTGCGGGTCGTAGGTTTCCAGTTTCAGGAACTGTTCCAGCGCACGCTCGGCGTAGCCATTGTCGTGGGCTTGAACCGCCGCGTCAGCGGCATTCAGTAAAATCTGCGGGTCGTTGGGCTGACGCTGCAACAACGGCTTGTACAGCTCGAACGCCTTGGCATTGTCGCCGTTGCTGGCGTACATGCGCGCCAGTGCCGAGACGGCGCCCGCGTCCCCCGGACGCGAAGCCAGCGCCGGTGCCAACGTATCGTAGGCAGCCGCCAGATCGCCATTTTCACGCAGGATATCGGCCTGGCGAATGCGGTACTGATACAGCACGTCATCGAAGCGTTTGCGCGTGGCCACGCTCATCGGCTGGTTTTGCAAGCCGTGCAGGATCGAGTTGACCTGAGCGTCGTCGCCGGTCTTGAGCAACAGGTTGGCGTATTGCAGCATCAGGTCCGCGGATGGCGTCGGCGTCTGGGCGATGACGTTGCGCATCATTTGCTGCGCATGTGCCGAGTCGCCGGCATCGACATAGGCCGCAGCCAGGGTCGCCATGCCGTCAGGCGTGCGGCTGGCCACCGGCTGCAGGCGATCGAGCAAGGCCAGGGCTTCCTGGCGTTGGCCACGCTTGGCGATGCTGGCCGCCAGTTTGATCTGCACCGTGAGGGTGATCTGGTCGGCCAACTGATTCATGTCCGCGGTGCGGCGCTCGGCCGGTATACGGCTGATGGTTGCTTGCGCGGCGTTCCACTGCTCCATTTCCACCGAGAGCAAGGCACTGGTGTAGAGCGCGTCGATGTGGGTCGGATGGCTTTTCAGATAGCTGTCGATCAGGTCGCGAGCCTTTTGCGGCTCGCCGGCCTTGAGGTACAAACGCGCCAGGTCGAAACGCGTCCAGACGTTGTCCGGGTCGTCCTGGATGGCTTGCACCAGGGCTTGTTGTGCCGCGCGGTTATCACCGCGCTGTTCGGCCAGTTTGGCCGCCTGCGTGGAACGCAAGGCACGCAGGCGAGCGCCGCCGCCCATTTCGGCCTGCTGGGCCGGGGTCAGGGTGTCGAGCAGGCGCAGGGCTTCATCGGCCTGACCGGTTTGCGCCAGCACATTGACCAGGCCTTGAACGGCCTGCGGGTTACCGCGCTGCACATTCAGCACCTGGCGATAGTTGGCTTGCGCGGCGTCCAGTTGGCCGGCCTGGGCCTGAATGTCGGCCAGGGCCAGGCGCGCATCGACGCCGTTCGGGTTCAGGCGCATGGCCTGGGCGATGCTGGCTTGCGCCTTGGCCGGTTGCGTCCTGGCCTGGTCGCGGGCCTGTTGCAGCAGCGCCCAATAACGCACGTTATCCAATGCCGGCTTCCAGCGTGTGCCGCCATTGGCGATGGCCCGGTTGAGCAACTGCTCGGCTTCGCCGAAACGGTTTTGTTGCTGACGCACGACGCCAAGGCCACCCAGGGCATCGGCGTCGTCGGGTTTGCTTTTCAGGCGCGCGGCGAAGGCTTTTTCGGCGCCGGCCTGGTCACCCTTCTCCAGCGCTTGCAGCCCTCGCGCCACCAGCGGATCCTGCTGCCACACCGGCGCACCGGCAGTGGTCGACTGCGACTTGCCCTTGTTGAGCAGGTCGCGGATTTCCTGGTCTTCGGGATGTACTTTCAGGAAGTCATCGAATAACGGCACTTGCGAGGCATTCGGCGGCCCCATCCACACCAGCGCCAGGCGCCAGCTCTCATCGGCGTCACCGGCGATATCGGTACGGGTCGACAGTTTGGCCAGGGCCCGGATACCTTCCGCGCGGCTGTCTTCATGACGCACCAGATGCTTGGCCAGGAACAGCGCGACAATCGAGTCATTCGGCGTTTCCCGCAGCAAGCGCTCAAGGCCTTTGCGCGCCTCGGGCCAGCCGGCATCATTGAAAGCCAGGTTGGTGTAGAACTCGCGACCGATCTTGCCTTCAGGCGTGCGGCCGGCAAACAATTGGCGGAACACTTCAGTGGCCTTGTCACGCTGGTCGCCGTCGGCCAGACGCCGGGCTTCGTCCAGCAGCGCAATGTTCTGCGGATCGGTCAGGGCGATGTCCTGCTCAAGTTGCGCAGCCTGCCAGGGTCGCGGCGACAACCCCTGCAACCGCGCCAGATACTGCTGCGCCTGTTGCGGTTTGTCCTGTTTGACGCCGATCAGGCCCATGCCATACAGCGCGTCGATCTGGTTGGGGTCCAGGCGCAGCACTTTCTCCCAGGCTTCTGACGCACGCGCAGCGTTATCCCGGGCCTGCCAATATTGGCCCTGCTCCACCAGGCGCATTTGCGCATCGCTGGTTTCGGCGTGGGCGGCGGTGCCGATGAGGGTGGCGAGAATACCGATGGCTAGCGTGTGACGGCGCGGGTGCATGACGCCTCCCAAGTCAGTTTGAGTGTTCCGTCATCACGAAACTGATAGCGTTTTTCAGCCCAGCCGAGTGCGAACAGACTAAGCATGGCGTTGTAGTACAGCGGTTCAACACGTTCGCCATCGGCTTTTGCCAGCGCCGCGTTCAAAGCCGTTTCGGCCCGACGTTGCTGCTGCTCGGCCAGCCAGGGTTGGCCCTTGGCCTGGAAGTACGGGATCAGCGCGGCAGAGTACCCGAACGGGCCCTGCCCTTCGAGCGCACCGCTGATGACCTGGACTTTTTCCGGAGGAATACCGGTGGAAGCCGTGCTATTCGACATGCCGTCCAGGCGTGCCAGCAGCGGTGCCGCCAACGGGTCGGTCCTGGGCGTCATGCCGGCCCACAGGTAGACGCGAATCGCGTCGTAACTGCCCAGCTCGCCTTTGACCGGATCAACCACAAACAGACCGGCTTTCGGCGCGGTTGCGCGATAGCCGATCCAGTCCGCCACATAGCCTTTCGGGCTGGAGGCACTGACCATTTTTACGGTATTTTCGGCGATTTCCTTCCACGGCCCGCTCGGTGCTTCCTTGGCCAGTCGACGTAGCAACGGCAGCGGCAAATAGCTCGGGTTAAGGCGCCACAGATGATCGGGCTGAGTGAAACCCTCGGGGCCGGGGAGGACCATTTTGCCTAGCCCCGGCAGGCTCACCACCAGGTTGGTTTCAATGTTCCTGAGCAGGCGCAGGGCGTCTTCGCGGTAATCCGGGCGCTGCCACAGCCGCGCCGCTTCGAGCAGCGAGTAGGCAATCCACAGGTCAGAATCGGACGCCGAGTTGGCGTCCTGCAACTGCCATTTGCCGTCCTTGCCCTGACCCCACAACCAGCCTGGCAGACGGTTGCCGACATCGGCGCCGGCCATGTTGGCGGCGGTCCATTTCCACAAGGCATCGAAACGCTCGCGGTCGTTGCCAATCAGCGCGAACAGCATGCCGTAGGACTGGCCTTCGGAGGTGCTGTGATTGGCTTCGACGCTGGACTCCAGCAGGCGACCGTCGTTCTGCACGAAACGCGTGGCGTAGGTTTGCCACAGCGGCCAATCGGCGCTTTTGCATGCGGCCTCGTCAGCCATGGCCGGTGTCAGGCTCAAGGTCGCCAGCGTGCCAGCCAGCCAAAGCACGGCCCGGCGCCAGCGGCGCTGTTGGGCAAAATTGCATCCAGGGGTCCTGTGGTTTCTCATGGTGTTCTCAGTCGCTCAACCGCTGTTTGGCACGGGACCGCAGCGCCAGATAGGCCAGACAACTGAGCAACACCACACCGAGGCCGGTCAGCAGCAGCGTCAAACCGACATGACGCGAGAGCATCCATTCCAGGCGTTTGAACGGGCCCAGTTCGCCGACGTAGTACTGCTCGTCCGCCACCAGTGGCTCGATGGTTTTGCCACGCACTACCACCAGGCTGCCCTGGATGGACTGGGTGTAATCCTCGCCGCCGATCAGGGCATTGGTCGCTTCAGCCAGGCCTTGCGGTTGGCCGCTGGCGATTACCACGACGCTGCGACCGCTTTTGAGCGGCGATTCGAAACCCGTCAGGTAAGTGCTGCGCGCACCCCCGGAGAAGGCCATGGCCAACCGTGCCTTGCGCTGGTTCGCTTCCGGGTCGGGGCTGAACCAGTCGCGTACGCGCATCGGCAAGTCAGACAGGTGAAAGCTCTGTTGGTCGCCGCTATCGGTCGCCGGCAGGCGATCAGCCCACTGGGTCAGCAATGGTTGGTTGTTACCGGAAGCAAGCACCAGCAAGTCTTTATCCGCCACCGCTTGAACCTGCGCCGCTTGCGCCACCAGCACGCCAGTGGCCGGATAACCGGTGGACTGGCCGAAGCGGCCGAGCACGGTCAGGTAGGCATCCAGCTCGGCAGCGCCAGCGTTGTCCGGCAGGATCACGGCGGTCTGCGACAGGTCAGCCAGACGGGTGAACGGGAAGCCCGCGTCCTTGAACACGCCCAGGTTCGGCATGGCCATGAAGTGGTCGTAGCCGCTCAGGTCCAGGGTCGATTCCGGATCGACGCTGCCGCGCATGTTGTCGATGATGATGTCGCCACATTCCCCCTGCTTGATGTAGTCGAACATGAAGCGCAGTTGCAGTCGCGATTGCAGGGCCACCGAGTTCAACGGCAGGCGCACGCGGGTTTCGCGGTTGAGGCTGTCGTCGTTAAGCTTGAGGGTTTTCAACACGCTGTTTTCCAGCTTGTCCTGGGGCAGCAGGTTCTGCGACTGGATCAAGCCATCGTTGAAGCTGACGATGAACGACGAATTGCTCGACTTCTCTTGCGGCGTGTAGCGGTATTTCACGTTCAACGGCGCACCTTCATCACGCCAGGTGAACAGGTCCGGCGGGAAATTCAACGGTACGGTGATGTCGCCCGGGTTGTAGCCCGATACGTTGAATTGCTTGGCCGGCAGCAGCTCGCCGAGCTTGACCGGGCGATCGCTGGGCAGCCAGTTCGGAGCATCGTAAGGCTTGCGCGGCTGCACGCTGTCGAGTTGATCGATCACCACGCTGCTGCCCGACAGCGCCTGACTGCCGAGCACCAGCGCGGTGGTCGCCGTCTTCAGTTCGGCGGCATCGCGGCCAGTAATCACCAGCAACTTGCCATTCTCGTCATTGGGGTTGGCCATCAAGCTCAGGGTCGGGCCCTTGGCCGCCGGCAGGCTCAACCCGCCGATCTGCAACGCATCGGGACCGCTGAGCAGCACCACGGCATTGCCGTGGGCCGGGATCTGGTTGATGTGCGTAGAAAACTTCGCCCCGCGGTAACTGGCCTGGGCGCCGAACCACGACGACAGGGCGCCAGCCGCTTCCAGGGTGGTGTTGTCGGGCGCTGCGGCGAACACGAATGGCAGGCCCAGGGTGCGCGCATCGCGGCGATCGAAGAATGGCAACGGCAAGATCGACAGATCGTTCGGCAGCGCCAGCGGCGACACTTCGATGCTCAGCTCGGTGGCGTTGCTGATCTTCGCCCACAGGCTGGAATGCGTCGGGTCTTCGCAACTCATGGTGTAGTGACCGACGAATTGCAGGCTCAAGCGGTTGAACTCGGTGATCAGCTGCGGCGGGATGGTGACTTCGTGGGTTTGCAGTTGACCGGCGTTTTCCTTGGGCAACGGCAGGCTCGCGGCCACTTCATCGTTGACGATGACGTTGATCTGCGACAGGTCGGCCAGCAGTGCCGGCGAATAGGTGTATTGCAGTTTCAGCCTGGCGCCGGTCACGATGGAATCGGCACGCACATCGAAGTTGACGCTGTCGGTGGACTCCACGCCGCGCAGGCTCATCGGATAATTGCGGCCCAGTTGCTTGAGCGTCACGCTATAGCCATTGGCGCCCGGCGCCGCATCCACTGGCGCGGTCTCGGCGAATGCCGTCGCACTACCACCCATTGCCAGCAACGCGCACGTCATGCATACCAGTGCGCGGCGGGGCGCGCGCAGGCTACCGAAAGCGAAAGACTTCGAGTTCATCACTTGTCCAAAACATTTTCCAGGGTGGACGGGGAGACGTGGCGACGGCGGAAAAGGTTCCGCACTTCCATGACCGTTGCTTTGAAGAGTTCGTAGATACCGCGAAGAGCAATGCCGCTGACATCGCGCAAGGCGGCCAGGGGCGTATCGACCTGGCCATTGCCCCAGGTCGAAGCCCAGGTATCGGCGCGGGAGAACGTCAGGCGTATCAGCTCGCTTTGCTGGCGCAGGGTCAACTGGTCGAATTGCGCCCCCAACAGGTCCCCGCGACTGAAGACGATGACGGCCGGGAACACGCTCAGCTGTTGCTTGCGAAACAGCGCAATCTGCACCCGCTCGCCCTTGGGAATCTCGATGCCATCTGGCAAACGGAAGCCCAGGCCTTTTTGCGAGAAGTCCTGGGTCACGCCCTCGATCACGCTGCCATCGGCGCGGGTCAGGCGCATCGGCAGGACCGCCGCCACCCGTGGTTCGGAACGCACCTGACGGGTTTCGCTGGCCACCGCCACCGAGGCGCTGGTGATGATGAGGTTGTAGACGGTCCACGCCAGGTTGATCAGGATCGTGGTCGTGGCGCCTTCGGCACCCTCCATCAGGCGTATCCCGCCATAAACCAGGCCAGCGGCGTTCAAGAGCAACAGCACGATGTACGGCCGGGCCAGTTTCCATTCGAAGTACTTCTTGTCGATCACTCCGCCCTTGTCGGTCACGTTGAAGCCACCGAACTTGGGGTTGACCAGCGCCATCAGTACCGGGCCCATGATGTACCAGGCCAGCACCGTCTCGTAGACCTCGTTCCAGAACGAGTGGCGGAACCGTCCCTGGATACTGGAGTTGGTCAGGCTGGCGTGAAGAATGTGCGGCAATACGTACGCGGTGATCATCAACGCCGAGGCGTGGAAAATCTGTGCATCGAAAAACAGGAATGCCAGCGGCGCGGTCAGGAACGCCAGGCGCGGCAGCCCGTAGAAAAAGTGCAGCATCGCGTTCAGGTAACACAGGCGCTGGCCCATGCTCAGGCCTTTGCCGAGCAACGGGTTGTCGGTGCGAAAGATTTGCGCCATGCCACGTGCCCAGCGAATCCGCTGGCTGATGTGGCGCGACAGGCTTTCCGTCGCCAGCCCCGCGGCCTGGGGAATGGCCAGGTACGCGGTGTTATAACCGGCGCGGTTCAGCTTGAGCGCAGTGTGGGCATCTTCGGTGACGGTCTCGACGGCCACGCCACCGACTTCCAGCAAAGGTGCACGACGGATCACCGCACACGAGCCGCAGAAGAACGTCGCGTTCCACAGGTCGTTGCCGTCCTGCACCAGACCGTAGAACAACTCGCCTTCGTTCGGCACGGAACGGAAGGTATTGAGGTTTTTCTCGAAGGGGTCCGGCGAGAAAAAGAAGTGCGGCGTCTGCAGCATCGCCAGCTTCGGGTCCTTGATGAACCAGCCGACACACACCTGGAGGAAAGAACGGGTCGGCACGTGGTCGGCGTCGAAAATGGTCACGAACTCGCCACTGGTGACCTTGAGCGCTTCGTTCAGGTTGCCTGCCTTGGCGTGGCGGTTGTTGTCACGAACGATGTAATTCACGCCGATCTGTTCGCAGAACTCGCGGAAGTCCTCGCGGCGACCGTCGTCAAGCACATGCACGCGCAGTTTGTCCTGGGGCCAGTCGATGGCCTGGGCGGCGAAGATGGTGACCTTCACAATGTCGAGGGTTTCGTTATACGACGGGATGAACACATCGACCGTCGGCCACTCGCTCGGCGGTCCGCTCATCAATACTGGTTTGCGTCGCAGCGGCCAGGCGGTTTGCACATAGCCGAACACCAGCACGATCATCGCGTACAGCTCGGCCAGGACCAGGCCGTAGCCGAACAGCATGTCGACCCAGCCCTCGAACCCGAGGGTGGAAGTGAGTCGCCAGTATATGTAGCGCAGGGAAGCGGTCAGTGATAGCCCGATGAGCATCAGCACGTTCAGGCGTCCGGGAATCTTGCGCAGTACCATCGCAGCGATGAAGCAGCCGAGGGCAAAGAAGCACTGCGAATACAGGTCGAACGGCACCGTGATGATGAACACGGCCAACAGCCCGCAGAACAGCGTCACGCTCACGGTCAGCGCCCGACGCAACGTCGCTGGCAGGCTGTCCAGGCGATCGGAGAGCGATTGTGCCCAGCGCTGCGAACGGGAGGGAGCGGCTGTATCTGGAGCGGTGGTGTTGATCACGAGGCATATGACTCTGCAACGGCCATGGCATTCAACTGCGTTTTGACCCTGTCAGTCAGCATCAGCATGTCGCGGCAAGCCTGGGAGGACTCGGCCTGCAGCAGCGGGTTTTCACCATAGGCAAGGGCTTCGCCAATGGCATGATCGAGCGCCACGACACCCAGCAGGCGCGAGCCGAGGCGGCGCTTGAGCACTTCGTGCATGTCCCGGCAGAACAGGCGATCGCTGTCGAACTGATTGATCACGTAATTGCACAGCGGCGCCTGGCCCCGGGCGCCGCGCTCTTCCAGCAAACGCTCCATCTGGTCCAGCGTGACGAAACATGCCGCATCGGCGGTGGCGACGACCAGCACCTGATCAGCCACCATCAAGGCTTGCGTCAGGTAGGACGTACGACCCGGTGGCGTGTCGAGAATCACCACGTCGTTTTCGCTCAGGTCCATGCTCGCCAACTGGCCAGCCAGCCAGTAACGATCGTTTTCCAGATAGCGCTCCAGCGTACGGCGCTCGTCCTCGGTCACCGAACCGTAGGGCAGCAGCAACGAACCCGCAGAGCCGGCCAGCAGCAGTGACTTCCAGTCCTCACCCTTGAGGCTGGCGTAGGCCATTCCTGCCACATCCGGCTCGGCACCCAAGTGGTATTGCAACGCGTTTTGCGGATCGAGGTCGATGGCCAGTGTCCGCCCGCCCTCCAGGCGCAATGCGGTGGTCAACGCAGAGGCGAGGGTGCTTTTGCCAACGCCTCCCTTGGCCGATATCACCGCAATGACATGCGCCCTGGTCTTGGCCGGACGACCATGGGGCAGCGCCTGGCGCAGTGCCTCTTCATTACGTGCTTGCGCTTCGGCCTGACGTGCCAGGGCGACTTCGGCCAGCAAATGGCGAAGCGGCGCAGCAGGCTGCGCAGAATCAGCCGGCACCAACGGCGTCTCGATGCCATCTGTGGCATCGGCTACAGCGCTCTCGTATTGCTCATCAGGCTGATCGACTTCAGCTACAGGTGCAGGCGCAGCCGGCACCAGCGTCAACGGCTTTTCCTTGTAGTCGAAATGGCTGCCGAACTCGAGATAACTGTCCGCACTTGCCCCGAACCTGTTGAACAGGTTCGATATATCGTCTGTACGATTCATAAAAGACTATCCGAGGCGCTGGCACATAAGGGAGCACGTAGCTCGAGGGTTCATCGAGGCGACCATCAAAATGACATCGTCAATAATTTGAATGCCGCAATTGTAATAGTTGAACGCGATTAAAAAAACCTTTTTTATCGCCATAAAATTGACGAAGAGGTGCTTTATTTATTTGGCGCGTCCTGCGCATTCCCGGCAGCCGAACTGCAACGCAAGCAACTAAATACAAGGCCCCGAACGGCGGCGCGCGATTATCCAGCAAGCATTGCCGGTGCGCACATCATTTGCGCCAGGTGGCAGACCGGTAGATGGACGGCACCTGTAACTATTTCAACTAAACTAAGCAATTCGCGGACCATATGAACTATGGTTACAAGCATGTTTGCTTCAAACTCAAACATATATGTTCTAAATCAATGTCTTAGTTATTACTTTGCGATGATCTGCCGGCAATGACCTGCCCGCGACGACTGTAAGTGCAATTGTTGGCGCCATGGATATGACGAACGCCCTCTACTGGGTAGATGTTGACTATGCTGCTGACAGCATGACGCGGTTCACTTCTGAGGGATGCTCGATGTTCTACGTGCAACGCAATACAGACGGCCGACTGCTGCGCGTGGAAGCCGAAGCCTACGCCGAATCCACGGAAACGCTGCCGGCCGACCACCCTGACCTCCAGGCCTGGTTCGCCAATGAAGTCATGGCCACCAGCCACAAACAACTGCTGCAAATCAAACAGCTCAAGCAACTGCGCCAGAGCGACCTGGAAATGATCCGGGTACTCGACGACTTGATCGCCGTGCTGATCAGCAAAGGCGTGATTCTCGTAACGGACCTGCCAGAGCCCGCGCAGACCAAACTCATGGACCGCTTCCAGGCGCGTGAGGCGTTGGGTGGGTTGAGTAATCTGGTTGAAGACGATGAGGCAGGGTTTATCTGACATCCGGGGATCGCAGCCTTCGTCAGCGACAGCTGTGAGAAGGCTGCAACCTTTGCGATTACCCTATTGCCAAGGCTTGGGTTCACCCACCAACCGTCCCTGAACGCCGTACACGCCCATCTCGCTAAGCACCGCCAACTCCCCTTGCGTCTCGACCCGCTCGGCAATCAACGGCAGATCAATGCTATGGGCCGCTCGCTGGACGGCTTCGATGAACAGGCGTTTGTCGCGCTCCTGATCAATCGCACGGATGTAGCTACCGTCGATCTTCAAGTAGGCCAACCCCAAGCGCGCCAGGTTGCCGATCATGCTGAAGCGTCCACCGAAATGCTGCAGACCCAAGGAGAACCCGAGCTCTCGCAAACGCCGGGTCAGCGCTTCGAGACTGGCTTGCTGTGGTAATTGCTCTTCGCCGATTTCCAGGGTCAAGCGCGACCCCAGATCGGAGTGCGAACGCAGCGTGGCGAAGAGCGCAGTCAACGCTTGCGGGTTTTCGAGGGTGGCCGACGACAGGTTCAGCGCCATTGATTCTTCGTGGGTGCTCATCTGCTCCAGTACCAGCTCCAGCATCAGCCGGTCCAGTCGCGCCGCCCAGCCGAACCGTTCCAGCCACGGCAAGAAACGTCCGGCAGGGATGCTCTCGCCCTGGTCGTCGATCAGGCGGGAAAGCACTTTGTAGTGCAGTACCAGCTGCGTGTCCTGACTGGCCACCACGGGCTGGAAAAACAACTTGAATCGTCGTTGCTCCAAGGCCTGATCCAGCAGGTTGTGCCAGGCATGATGGTCGTCGCCGACATGGGTCGGGGCCCTGTGATCGAGGCAGACCCAGTTCGAATCGGTCTGGCCTTCAGCCTGCGCCAATGCCTGATCCGCCAGCCCGAGTACGGCTTGCGGGGCGTCGCCATGAATAAAGGGCGCCAGCCCGATCGCCGCTACAGAGGGGACGTCAGTAGCACCGGTCGCGTACAGACTGGCCAAGGCCGTGTCGAGGTGCTGCGCCAGTTGCACCGCCTCTTCACGCACCAGGCCTGGGGCCAGAACGGCGAATTCGCCACCACGAATCCGTGTGACCAGGTTGGTTGTTTCCGGATATCTGGCGCACTCGCGGGACAACTGCTGACCAACCGCCTGGAGCAACGCATCCGTGCGCTGGCCGCCCAGCCGCTGGTTCAACCCGGTGAGATCCTTGACCCGCAACAGCAGCAAGTAACCGGAGCTGGCTTGCTCGGGATTGCTCACCCGTGCATTCAGTTGCATCTCGAAGTAACGTCGGTTGGCCAAGCCGGTCAGGTTGTCCTGATAGGACTCGACCCGCAGCTTTTCACTGCGTTCGGCCTGCTCCTGAAACAGCGTCTTGAGCTTCTCGACCATCTGGTTCATGGCCTGCACCACGCGACGCAGTTCCGGCGTGCGCGGCAATTGCGGCAGGCTGAGAAACTCGCGGCGGGCAATGGCGTGCGACTGCCGGACCATGTAATCGAGGGGCTTCAATTGCCGACGCAGCAACAGCGCGCCCAGTATCGCGCTGACCACGCCACAGAACAGCAACCACCCCAAGCTGCCCAACGCGCTTTGCCACAACTTGGCCAGCGCGAACATCGGGTGACTGACCACCTCGACCCGTGCGGCCTGTACCCAACCGCGACTGACTATCGCATCGCCCCCGGCAGGCTCCAGGCCAATCAGTTTGACGAACCAGTCAGGCACCCGGGTATCGGCCGCAATGCCGCTGCGTTCGACCAGGGTCTTGTCGTTGGATAAATCGACCACACGGATGCTGGCGTAATAACCGCTGTCAAAGATCGAGCTGACCAGCAGTTCGGTCATCGCCGGGTCGTCGATATTGGGCGTCAGTGACAGCGCCAGCGCCGTCGCCGCATCCTGGGCGTGGGAACGCAGCTGGTTGACGTACTGGGAGCGCGAGCTTTCCAGGCTGACCATGAAGCTGCCGGTGAAGGCGACGACCAGGAACAGACAGATAGCGATCAAAAGCTGTTTGAACAAAGACATCTGTGGGCGTGCTCCTAGTTAGTCGTCTCGACCGGGAATCCTTCGGTCTGCATTTTTTTCAGCACATCCTGCCAACGGGACAAACGCTTGGTGTCCCCGACCTTCTGATTGCCCTTGGCCCCCGGTAACCACAACCCTTCTGCGTTGAAAGCGTAGACCGGCAGCAAATCCTTTCTCTGGCTGGCCGGCCTGATCGAGTCGACAAGGCTGTCGAGCACCAGCGGTTCGGCTTCCGGGCTTGAGTAGTAGGTCAGCACCATGTGCGCGCGATTCAGGCTCAGCGCCTTTACGTACGTGATGCGCAGCTTGTCACTGGAAACGCCAAGGTGGCGCAGACTGAAATACTTGGCGATTGCGTAGTCTTCGCAATCACCGGCGCCTTTCCACAGGGCCTCGACGGGTGTTTCCCAGTAATCGACCTGGTGCCACAGGTCAATGTCTTCGACGTAACGCAGTTGTTTGTTGAAGAAGCGGTTGATCACGTTGAGCTGTTCCAGCTCGCCAACTTGATTCTGCGTAGCCAACATGTGCTGCCACGCATCTATGCGCTGCTGACCTTCGCCCAAAGATCCGTACAATGCCTGCGCCCGAGCGCTGATCAGGGAAAAGTCCCAATCGGCATGCACACCGCCCAGCAGCACACCGGCCAGCAGCAAGGCGCCGCACGAGCAGCGCAAGATCCGGGATATCGGAAAACGTACCGCCAAGGCGAGGCATCCAGGGTAGTCAGGTGGAATCGAGTGAAGGTGTAGGTTAGCTCGGGAAAAAATAATGGCACACTGAGATCACTGACGGCACGCTAAACTAAGGGAAAGACGCTCTTATGGGGCGTTTGACAAGCCGTCAGGCAGTCACTAGTGTCAATTGGATCCAAAACTTCAGTCAATCAGGGTGCGTAGTAGTGACACAAAAGCCCAACCCCCTCAGCAGTATCAAGGTCAACGGGCCGATTCCCGCGCACCTGGCGCGCTCGGTGATCGAAGAAACCTTGCGCTCGGCCATCCTGGACGGTCGCCTGCCGTGTGGCATCGCTCTGCGCCAGCAAGACCTGGCCGATCTCTTCGGGGTCAGCCGCATGCCGGTGCGTGAAGCGTTGCGCCAACTGGAAGCCCAGGCATTGCTCAACGTGATCGCCCATAAAGGCGCTGTGGTTGCCCCGCTCGTCCAGGGCGATGCCGCGGAAACCTACGCCCTAAGGATTTTACTGGAGTCCGAAGCACTACGTTTATCGGTGCCGTTGCTTGAGGCGGCGGATCTCGAACAGGCCGCGCGCTATATCGACGAGCTGGAGACGGAACAGGACTATACCGAAATCGGCCGGCTCAATCGCCTCTTCCATATGTCGCTCTACAGCAGGGCACCTAATCGCCGGTTACTGAAACTGGTAGAGGACGGACTGAACGAAGAAGAGCGTTTCCTGCGCTTCAACCTCGAAGCGATGGGCCTGGGCAAGTTGTCCCAGGAAGATCACCGGGCCTTGTGGCGGGCCGCCGACGCGCGGGATGTCGAAGGATCGGTGCAATTGCTGGTCAACCATCTCAATCGCGGGGTTGAGGTCATCACCCGGTACCTCGCCAGTCCAGAAGCCCAGAACAAAAAAACCTCGTAGCAAAGGCAACGGCAGGCCCAGAACGACAAAACCCCTGTCTGCGTTAGCAGACAGGGGTTTCGGAATTCAATCTTGACGATGACCTACTCTCACATGGGGAAACCCCACACTACCATCGGCGATGCATCGTTTCACTTCTGAGTTCGGGATGGGATCAGGTGGTTCCAACGCTCTATGGTCGTCAAGAAATT
>Ga0160442_100166_pt1 | contig 60541 bp, 44 predicted proteins | sample HID1971M_E1MG_FD_108252 | JGI IMG/M metagenome (GOLD analysis project Ga0160442, IMG submission 108252) | Enriched millipede-associated microbial communities from UW Madison campus, WI, USA - HID1971M_E1 MG | ecosystem: Host-associated > Arthropoda: Insects > Digestive system > Unclassified ... | reverse complement strand
CGCTGCCGGGACAGGACGTCGTCGTACTTGAGGACGTTCTTGCGGATCTCGAAGTTGCGGGCCTCGACCTGCGACTGGGCGCTCTGGATGCCGCGCGTCACCATCTTCGACTCGAGCGGCATGTCGTCGGGGAAGCCGGCGCGGTCCATCATCGAGGACGCGAGGCCGGAGTTGAACAGGCGCATCAGGTCGTCCTGCATGGACAGGTAGAACCGCGACTCGCCCGGGTCGCCCTGACGGCCGGAGCGACCGCGCAGCTGGTTGTCGATCCGGCGCGACTCGTGCCGCTCCGTGCCCAGCACGTACAGGCCCCCGAGCTCGGTGACCTCCTCGTGCTCCGACGCCACCGCCTGCTTGGCCTTCTCGAGCACGTCCGGCCAGGCCGCCTCGTAGGCCTCCGGGTCCTCCCCGGCGTCGAGGCCGCGCTGGGCCATCTCGGAGACGGCGAGGAACTCGGCGTTGCCACCGAGCATGATGTCGGTGCCGCGCCCGGCCATGTTGGTGGCGACGGTGACGGCGCCCTTGCGGCCGGCCTGCGCGACGACGGACGCCTCGCGCTCGTGCTCCTTGGCGTTCAGGACGCTGTGCGGCACGCCCGCACGCTTGAGCAGGCCCGAGAGCAGCTCGGACTTCTCCACGCTCGTGGTGCCGACCAGCACCGGCTGGCCCTTCGCGTGCCGCTCGACGATGTCGTCGACGACGGCGTTGAACTTGCCGTCCTCGTTCTTGTAGACGAGGTCGGCCTGGTCCATGCGGATCATGGGGCGGTTGGTGGGGATCGGCACGACGCCCAGCTTGTAGGTGCCCTGGAACTCGGCGGCCTCGGTCTCGGCCGTACCGGTCATGCCGGACAGCTTGCTGTAGAGGCGGAAGTAGTTCTGCAGCGTGATCGTGGCGAGCGTCTGGTTCTCCGCCTTGATCTGCACGCCCTCCTTGGCCTCGATGGCCTGGTGCATGCCCTCGTTGTAGCGGCGGCCGGCGAGGATGCGGCCGGTGTGCTCGTCGACGATCATGACCTCGCCGTTGAGCACGACGTAGTCCTTGTCGCGCTTGAACAGCTCCTTCGCCTTGATGGCGTTGTTGAGGAAGCCGATCAGCGGCGTGTTCAGCGACTCGTACAGGTTGTCGATGCCGAGGTAGTCCTCGATCTTCTCGATGCCGGGCTCGAGCACGCCGACGGTCTTCTTCTTCTCGTCGACCTCGTAGTCCTTCTCGACCTCGAGGCGGCGCACCACCTTGGCGAACTCGGTGTACCAGCGGTTCGCGTCCCCGGAGGCGGGGCCGGAGATGATGAGCGGGGTACGGGCCTCGTCGATCAGGATCGAGTCCACCTCGTCGACGATGGCGAAGTGGTGGCCGCGCTGTACCAGGTCGTCGGGCGACCAGGCCATGTTGTCGCGCAGGTAGTCGAAGCCGAACTCGTTGTTGGTGCCGTACGTGATGTCGGCCGCGTACTGCTTGCGGCGCTCGTCCGGCGTCTGGCCCGAGACGATGACGCCCGTCGTCATGCCGAGGAAGCGGAAGACGCGGCCCATGAGGTCGCCCTGGTACTTCGCGAGGAAGTCGTTGGTCGTGATGACGTGCACGCCCTTGCCCTCGAGGGCGTTGAGGTAGGCGGCCGTCGTGGCGACGAGCGTCTTGCCCTCACCGGTCTTCATCTCGGCGATGTTGCCGAGGTGCAGGGCGGCGCCGCCCATGAGCTGCACGTCGAAGTGCCGCTGGCCGAGGGTGCGGCGCGCGGCCTCGCGCACCGCGGCGAACGCCTCGGGCAGCAGCTCGTCGAGCGAGGTGCCGTGCTCGAGGCGCTCCTTGAAGCGGTCGGTCTCCTCGTGCAGCTCGGCGTCGCTCAGCTCCTCGAAGCTGGGCTCGAGCCGGTTGACCTGCTGGGCCAGGCTGTTGAGCTTCTTGACAATCCGGCCCTCGCCAAGACGGAGGACCTTCTCGAGGATCGCAGGCACGCAGTACTCCAGGGTCGGTGGCGCCCCGGGGATGGCCGGGACCGTGCGGCGCGACGACGGGCGACGACGGGCGGTGACGATCTCTCGTCCGCGCCGTCGCCTGGGTCACACCCGTGCCATCCTAGGCCGATCACCTGAGAGTCCGGCACGGGTTCGCGGCGGACGAACGCTCACCGCATCTCCCGGCCGGTGCCCGGGGCGAGATCCGCGGCCGCGCGGTCGGCGAGCTCGGCTCCCGCGGCCCCGTACAGGTGGAAGACGGCGTCCGCGCCGTGCCGGCGCAGCTCGGCGGCGTCCTCGTCGTAGCGGGCGATCGCCGCCACGCGGCCGGCGAAGCCCGCCGCGCGCAGCCGTGCGAGGGCGATGAGGTTCGCCTTGTGGAACGGCATCGCGAGCACGGCGAGGCGCACCTGGCCGGCGCGCTTGACCCGGGCCCAGAACTCGGTGTCGGTGGCGTCGGCGGGGACGACGGCGACGCCCTCGGCCCGCAGCGCGTCGACGCGCGTGCGGTCGTGCTCGACGCCCATGACCGTCAGCCCGTGCACGTCGCGCAGGCGGCGGTAGGTCGCGGACCCGACCCGCCCGAGACCCAGCACGACGGCGTCCACCCGGCCGATGTCGACCGGACGGTCGTCGGGGTGCAGCCGGGCGACGTCCCGCCGCGGCAGGAGCCCGGTGAGGCGGGCCGCGAGCTCCACCCCGCGCCGGTTGACGATCGCCGAGACGACGAAGCTGGCGGCGACCGCCAGCGACACGATCACCGTCCACTGCTCGTCGAGCAGGCCCGCCGTGGCCCCGAACGCGACGACGAAGATGCCGAACTCGGAGAAGTTGCCGAGCGCCAGCCCGACGAGGAACGACGTACGGCGCCGCAGCCGCATGAACCACAGCAGCACGGCGTAGCCGGCCGCCTGGAGCGGGAGCAGGAGGAGGAGCAGCCCGGCGACGGCCACGTCGATCGGTGCCGGCATCCCGTGCAACCCGATCTGCAGGAAGAACGCGACGAGCGCGAGGTCCTTGACCGTGAGCAGGGCCCGGGAGAGGTCGGTGGCCCGCGGGTGCCCGGCGAGGAGCGCGCCCATCACGAGGGCGCCCAGGCCGCCCGACAGGCCGACCACCTCGAACAGCCAGAAGCCCGGCACGAGGGCGACGAACGCGCCGAACAGCGCCTGCAGCTCGCCGTGCCCCGCGTGGTCCCAGACCCGGCGCAGCAGCCACGCGCCGGGGATCAGGGCGATCACGGCGAGCGCCCACGGGCTCGGCGGCTCTCCGGTCGAGACCGCCAGGAAGGCCACCGCGACGAGGTCCTGCAGGACGAGCACGCCCACGGCGATGCGCCCGTACAGCGCCGTCGTGTCCGAACGGTCCTCGAGCACCTTGACGACGAAGACCGTGGAGGAGAAGGAGAGCGCCAGCCCGACGAGGGCCAGCGACCCGAGCGACTCGTCGGCGAGCAGCCGGATGCCGACGACGGCGAGCAGGCCGAGGAAGCCGACGGCGACGGCGACGCTCAGCACCAGGTGCGCCACGGTCGTGAGCCAGACCTCCGGGCGCAGCAGGGAGCGGACGTCGAGCTTCAGCCCGATCGCGAACAGCAGGAGCGCCACGCCCAGCTCGGCGACGATCTCCAGCCCGGGCAGCTCCGGGGCTCCGGCCGCCCCGAGCGCGAACCCGGCGGCGAGGAAGCCGACCAGCGGCGGCAGCCGCAGCAGCGTCGCCGCCAGGCCGCCCGCCAGCGCCGCGGCGAGGTACAGCACGGCCGTGGCCATCAGCGCTCCTGACCTTCTCCGGACCCGACCGGCGCGGGCGCGCCCGACGTCGTGGCGCCGATCCTACGAGCGGCCGGCGCCCGACGCCCTATGCGGCGCGCACGGCCCCGGCCAGCGCGGGCGCGAGCTCACCGACCGGTGCGACCGCCGTCGTCCCGAGCCCGAGCCAGCCTGCGAGGACGCCCAGCTCGGCACCGAGCGCTGCCGCGGTGTCGGGGCCCGCGTGGGCGGTGGGGTGCACCGCCTGGACGCGCAGGACGCCCGCCTGCCGGTCGGCCTTGAGGTCGACGAACGCCGTGATCGCGTCGCCCTCGAGGAACGGCAGCACGTAGTACCCGAGCACCCGCTGCGGAGCGGGCACGTAGATCTCGATCCGGTAGAACACGTCGAAGAGCGCCTCGAGCCGCCGCCGCTCCCACACGAGCGGGTCGAACGGGCTGAGCAGCGTGCTCGCCCGCGCCCGGCGAGGCACGCGCGCGTCCCGGTGCCGGTAGGTGGGCTCGTCCCAGCCGCGCACCCCGACCGGCACGAGGACGCCGTCCTCGACCAGCTCGTCCCGGGCCTGGCGCACGGCCGGGCCGCGCAGGCGGAAGTAGTCGGCGAAGCAGCGGGTCGTGCCCACCCCGTGAGCCCGGGCGCCGAGCTCCAGCAGCCGCCGCACGGCCACGTCGTCGGGCACCGGTGCCGCCGCGCGGACCGCCGGCGGCAGCACGCGCTCGGGCAGGTCGTAGCAGCGCTCGAACGCGGTGTTGCGCCGTGCGGCCATCACCTCGCCGGTGAAGAACAAGAACTCGAGACAGCGCTTGGCCATCGTCCAGTTCCAGCCCCACTCCTCGCGCGAGCGCGGCCCGGACCGCCCGGTGGCGACCAGCTCGTCGTGGATCTCGCGCGCCGTCACCGGCCCGCGCTCGGCGACCAGCCGTCGCACGAGGTCCATCTCGGCGGCGTGCGCCAGCGGCGCCCCCGCGATGGTGCCCCACGCCTCGTCGAGGTAGTTGCGGCGGCGCCACTCCAGCAGCGGGTACGTCGAGGCCGGCACGAACGAGGCCACGTGCGCCCACGTCTCCACGATCCGCCGCGGCGCCCGCCCGGCCGCCCGGTCCAGCAGCCCGACGTCGTACGGCCCGAGCCGCGAGTACAGCGGCATCAGGTGCGCCCGCGCCAGCACGTTCACGGAGTCGATCTGCAGCAGGTTGAGCTGCTCCACGGTCGCCACCGCGCGACGCATCGTCACGCCGCCGTCGGCGGCACCGGCGACGGGCCGCGGCCGGAGCAGCCCCTGGGCTCCGAGGGCGACACGGCGGGCCTGCGCGAGCGAGAGGGAGTCCACCCGGCCATCCTGCCGACGACCACCGACAGCACCCGACCCAAGCGCTCGACCCGCCGCCCCCGGTGATTCCCCCGGGCGCAACCGTTGTCCCGACGAGCGCGACCCGCGACGACCGCGAGCGAGCAGAAAGGGCGGGTAGGGGCTTCTTCGCGGGGACGTATCCCTCCCGAAGTGGAGGGCGCCCTGGCGCCCGTGAACGCGTCCCCGCGAAGAAGCCCCTACCCGCCCTGACCGCAACCGGCTCGGACCGCAACCACGGTTGCGGTCAGGACCAGATCACGTCAGCTCGGTCACCGGCTCCACGCCCCCGACCGTCGAGTCCAGCTCGATGACGCCGTACGTCCAGCCCCGGCGGCGGTACACCGCGGACGGGCGGGCCGTCTCCTTCGAGATGAAGAGGAAGAAGTCGTGCCCCACCATCTCCATCTGGTAGACCGCGTCGTCGACGGTCATCGGCTCGGCGTGGTGCAGCTTGCGACGGATCACCACCGGGGAGTCGCCGAGCTGCTCCTCGACGGCGTCACCGGGCTCGGCGAGCGCGACGGGCGCGGACGGCTGCTCCGCGGTCTCGGTGGCGGCCACCTCGTCGTAGGGGCGGACGTCCACGGACGGGAGGACGCCGTTGGCGCGGCGGCGGTGGTCCTTGCGGCGGTCGCGCGATCGGCGCAGCCGCTCGGTGAGCTTGTCCAACGCGATGTCGAGGGCTCCGAACCGGTCGTCCGCCGCGGCCTCCGCGCGGATCACGGGCCCCTTGTCGTGCACGGTGAGCTCGACCCGCTCGCGGACCTCGGAGAGCCGCGGGTTGTTCTCGCGCGTCACCTCCACGTCCACCCGGCGAGCTGCCGGTGCGAGCTGGGTGACCTTGCTCAGCTTGTCCTCCACGTGCCGGCGGAACCTGTCCGCCACCTCCGTGTGCCTGCCGACGACGACGATCTCCATCGTGTTGCTCCACTTCGTCGTGAGGCCGCCCACTGTTCGAGCGACCCGAGTTGTCTCTCTGGGCACCCCGTCGGGGCGCCGTGCTCGGCACCACCTCCCGGGTCGCCGGACGCGCGTCCGGACCGCTCGTGGGTCGCACGGGCAAGCGTCCCGGACCGAGGTCTCGGGGGCGGTTCGCCCGCGTGGGACCCTCAGGCTAACCCCCTCTCGTGCGCCAGGTACACCTGTGGCGCGCGGAGGTTCCTCACGCCTTCCGTGACGGCCCCGGGAGGTGGGGTGGCGGCCAGCACGAGGGCGCCGAGGACGTCCGCTCCGACATCCTCGAGGGCGCGTTCCGCGGCCGCGAGCGTGGATCCGGTGGTGACCACGTCGTCGACGAGCAGGACCGCGGGGCGGTCACCGCCGGCGCGGGCGAGCACCCGGTCGCGCGTCGTCACGGAGCCGGTGAGGTTGCGCGCGCGGGCGCGCGCCCCCAGGCCCACCTGGTCGCGCCCGTGGCCGCGCCGGGTCAGCGCCGGGACGACCGTCGCGGCGAGCCCGGCGTCCTGCAGCCCGGCCACGGCGGCGCGGGCGAGCACCCGCACGTGGTCGCGGCCACGCGCCCGGCGGGACGCCGCCGTCGAGGGCGCGCCGACGACGAGCAGCGGCCGCCCGGCGACGGCGTGCGCCGCCGGCGTGGCGATGGCGCGTGCCGCCGACCGCACGGGCGGGCCGACGAACCGGTCGAGGTCGGTGCGCCCTCGGTCCTTCCACGCGACGACGACCTCTCGCACCGGGCCGGTGTAGGACGCGAGCGCCCAGACCGGCAGCACGGGGACGCCGTCGAGCCGGTCCAGGCGCGGGGCCGTGGCCTCGACACGGGCCGGCGGGCCGCCGAGCAGCGCCTCGCAGGCGGGGCACCAGGGCACGTCGAGGGCACCGCAGCCGGGGCACGACACGGGCACCACGAGGCGGCTGAGCTCACGGAGCCACCGCACCGGCGGCGGGACGGGCGGCGTCGGGGACATGCGTGCAGCGTGCCGCGTCCGCCCGACCGCGCGGGCGGCCGTGCCGCAGCCTGGGGACGACGGCCGCCCGGGGGCAGCCTGTGGGCAACCTCGGGCCCTGCCGTCGCGCGGCGGCGGCGTGCGAGGCGTCAGCCCGGGTAGGCGACGAGGTCGACGTCGTCGGACACCATCGACCACAGCGCGGAGCTCTGTCGCGAGTACAGGGTGCCGCCGCTGTCGATGGCGAGCATGGCCCCCGTACCGACCGACGCCGTCACGGAGCGCGGTTCCGGGACGCCGGGCTGCGCCCGGGACAGGCCGCCCTGGCCGGGGAGCCCGCCGACGCCGGAGAGGAAGACCGCGTCGTCGCCGTCGGACTCCTGGCCGATCAGCGCGAGCGCCGCCTCGTCCTGCCACACCGCCTGCGTCACCTGGCGCACCGAGGCGCCGACCTGCACGGGCGCCGAGAGGCCGGTCGGGATGTTCTCGGCGTCGCGGACCACGCCCGCCACGTGCACCAGGCGACCGCTGGGACCGGAGCTCACGATCGCCACGCGGGCGCCCTCGGGCGACACGTGCACGGACCGGACGGTCCGCGACGACAGCCAGTCGACGTCCAGCGTCCGCACCGCGCCGGACGGCATCGCCACGAGGAGCTCCGAGCCCTGCGCGCTCCACACGGCGCCGAACCGGTCGACGGACGGCGACACCAGCTTCGAGCCGGACAGGAGCACGTCGGGCGCACCGTCTCCGGTGACGCGGACGATGCGTTCCGTGCCGTCGCGCACCACGACCGGCTCGTCACCGGGGCCGGCGGCGAGGGCCGTCGGGTCGATGCCGGCGAGCGAGACGGGCGCGTCCGGCTCGCGCAGCTCCCGCCCGACGACGCGCACGAGCTTGCCGTCGGCGACGGCCAGCGCCTCCCCCGTCGTCCGCGGCGCGGAGATCGCGTCGGCACCGGCGGTCGTGAGCGGGGTGTTCTGGTCGGAGAGCACGACCGTGCGCCCCTCCCCCTCGGCGAGCGAGGCCTGCAGCTGCGCGGCCGCGAGCGCCCGCTGGTCGCCGCTGGCCTGCGAGATCGTGGACGTGAGGCTCACGTCGATGGTGCCGTCGTCGGTCACCGTCACCGCGTCGATGGCGAGCGAGGTGCCCTCCGGGATCACGGTCGTCGTCGAGTCCTGCAGCCACTCCGGTGGGCCGGCCAGGATCTCGCTGGTCGCGTCGGTGCGCCAGGTCTGGCGCGGGAACCACCGCAGATCCGGCACCCACCACGCGAGGTCGGGCGTCGGGAAGTAGAGGGTCGTCGGGTGGAACGCCTGGCCGAAGAACGCGGACGGGAGCATGAGGCCGTCCTCGAGCTGGGAGATCCGCCACTCCCCGCCCGCGCTGCGCGACAGGCCGAAGGACACCGTGAACTCGTTGGTCCGGGCCTCCTCGGTGTACATGCCGCGCTCGTCGAGCGTCGCGACCACGCGCACGGTCGCGTCGACGGTCGTCTCCGTCGCGTCGGCGGGGACGTCGGTGAGGTCCAGCTCGGGGTCCTCCTCCAGCACGAGCACGCGCGCGTACCGGTCCCAGCCCTCCCACGCCTCGTCCGTGACGTACTCCTGCGCGACGGCGAACGACGAGCTCGACGTGGGGCCCAGCTGGGCCACGCTGAGGAAGCCCTGCACCACCTGGTCCGGGCTGGCGCCGGCCGCGGGGCCGGACGCGATGTAGCCGATCTCGCTGATGTTCTCCAGCTCGGTGTCGCCGTCGCGCACCGGCCCGTTCGTGGGGATGCGCGCGCACGCGACGGTCACGGCGAGCACGGTCAGGACGGTGACGAGGGCGGCCGGCAGCGCGGCGCCCCGGCCGCGCCGGCGGCCCATGGGCCCGAGGGTGCGTGGCGTCGTCATCGGGCCTCCTCCTCGGCGTCCGGCCGGGTGGACGGGACGGGGGCGTGGGCGATGTCCACGCCGTCGGCGTCCACCATCCCGAGCTCGGGGATGGCGGTGGGCGTGGGGCCGGTCGGCGGGTTCACGACCGGCAGCTGCCCGGTGGGCGGGGCCGTGACCCCGGTCGACGGGCCCTCGAGCGGCAGGGGCGAGCCCTGCAGGCGGATCCCGGCGCGCCGCGGCAGCGTGAGCCGGAAGCTCGCGCCCTCCCCGAGGCGCCCCCACGCCTCGAGGCGGCCCGCGTGCAGGCGCGCGTCCTCGAGGGAGATCGCGAGGCCCAGCCCGGTGCCGCCGGTGGTGCGCGCGCGGGCGGGGTCCGCGCGCCAGAAGCGGTGGAAGACGCGGTCGATGTCCTCGGGCGCGAGCCCCACGCCGTGGTCGCGCACGACGACGGCGACCGCGTCGGCGTCGACCCCGACGGTGACCTCGACCGGCTTGCCCTCGGCGTGCTCGACGGCGTTCACCACGAGGTTGCGCACGACGCGCTCGACGCGCCGCGGGTCGACGTCCGCCGTCGCGGGCTCGTCGGGGAGCATCACCGACAGGAAGACGTGCTTGGTCTCAGCGAGCGGCATCGACGCGTCGGCCACGGCCGCGACGACGTCGCGCAGGTCACGCTGCTCGACGTCGAGCACGGCCGCGCCGGCGTCGAACCGGCTGATCTCCAGCAGGTCGGTGAGCAGGATCTCGAAGCGGTCGAGCTGCGTGTACAGCAGCTCGGCGGAGCGGCGGGCGGCGGGGTCGAGCTCGTCGCGGGAGGCGTGGATGACCTCGCCCGCCATCCGGATCGTCGTCAGGGGGGTGCGCAGCTCGTGCGACACGTCGGAGACGAAGCGGCGCTGCGCGGCCGACAGCTCCTCCATCCGCGCGATCTGGTCCTCGAGGTTCCCGGCCATCTCGTTGAACGTGCGGGTGAGGGTCGCCATCTCGTCCTGGCCCTTGGCGTCCGGGAGCCGCTCGTCGAGATGGCCGTCGGCCAGTCGCGACGCGACCGTCGCCGCGCGGCGCACGGGCGCGACGGTCTGCCGCGTCACGACCCACGTGAGCGCGCCGAGCAGGGCGAGGATCGCGAGCGCGCCGATCGCGAGGGTGCGCTGCACGAACGACAGCGTCTCCTGCTCGGACTGCAGGGAGTAGATGGCGTACAGCTCGTACGTGCCGATCGACGGCACCTCGACCGTCGAGCCGACGACGACGCCCGGTTCCGGCGACTCGGAGTCCGTGAACTCGGCGGGGATCTGCACGGACTGCAGCACCTGGCCCTCGGTGGCACGGGTGGCCTCGCGCAGGTCCTCGCCGATGATGTCCTTGATCCCCGGCTGCGTACCGGTGTCCGCGAGGCGCTGCGGCTGGTCGGGGGCGCTGAGCAGCAGGAAGTCCTGGGCGCTCGACGCGCTCGACGCGAGGGTCTGCACCATCTGGGTGAGCAGGAGCTGCTGGTCGGACCGCGACGTCGCGGGAGAGATGGAGAACGAGGTGCGGACCTGCTCGGTCATCGACGCATTCTCGCGCTCGATGCGGTCCACGCGCTGCTCGTACAGCCCGTCGCGGATCGAGACCGACAGGTAGAGGCCGAGCAGCGCGACCGCGACGACGCCCAGAGCGAGCGACGACGTCACGACCCTCAGCTGCAGGGACGACCGCCACCGCCGGACGAGGTACCGGGTCCGCGAGACGGTCCAGGCGCGCCACCGCCGCCACGTCCGGCGGACGCGGCGCGCGGCGGGCTCAGCGCGGGGCACCGGCCTTGTAGCCCACGCCGCGCACGGTCAGCACGACCGTCGGGTTCTCGGGGTCGCGCTCCACCTTGGAGCGCAGGCGCTGCACGTGCACGTTGACCAGGCGGGTGTCGGCGCTGTGCCGGTAGCCCCAGACCTTCTCGAGCAGCACCTCGCGCGTGAACACCTGCCAGGGCTTGCGGGCCAGCGCCACGAGCAGGTCGAACTCCAGCGGGGTGAGGCTGATGCGCTCGCCGTCGCGCACCACGTTGTGGCCGGTGACGTCGATCTCGACGTCGCCGATGCGCACCCGCTCGGGGCCGGGTTCGTCGTTGCGGCGCAGCCGGGTGCGGATGCGGGCGACGAGCTCCTTGGGCTTGAACGGCTTCGTCACGTAGTCGTCGGCACCGGACTCGAGGCCGAGCACGACGTCGACCGTGTCCGTCTTGGCGGTGAGCATGATGATCGGGACGCCGGACTCGGCGCGGATCTCGCGGGCGACCTCGATGCCGTCCTTGCCGGGCAGCATGAGGTCGAGCAGGACGAGGTCGGGCTGCTCGTCGCGGAAGGCGACGAGGGCTCCGTCGCCGTCGGCGCAGAACGTCGGCTCGAACCCCTCGGACTTCAGGACGATACCGATCATCTCGGACAGCGCAGTGTCGTCGTCGACCACCAGGACACGGGACTTCATGGGGCCATGATGCCAGGCCTCGAGCAGGTTCCCGTGGAACCGACCGGTGGAAAGCCGGGTGAGGGAGCGACCGCGCCGTACTAGGGTCGGGGCGACCGGCGTCACACCCGGTCCTCCAGCACAGCCCCGACAGTCCCGTCCGCCGACGACGCGTCGGCACGACCCGACCGCCCTGCAGCCCGGGAGGCCGCGATGAGCACGCCCGACCAGCCCCAGCCGCCGTCCGGCTGGGGGGACGCCCCCGAGCCGCCCCGCTACGGCCAGCGCGCGCCCGAGGGTGCCCCGCAGCCGCCCGCCTACGGGCAGTACGGGCAGCAGTACGGGCAGGGCCAATACGGACAGGGCCAGTACGGGCAGCAGTACGGCCCGCGGCCACCGGGTGCCCCGGCGGCGACGAAGCCCGGGGTCGTGCCGCTGCGCCCGCTGTCGCTCGGCGAGATCTACGACGGCGCGTTCACCGCGATCCGCCACAACCCGAAGGTGATGCTCGGCGCCGCCACGCTCGTGATCCTCGTGGCGACCGTCCTCGGCGTGCTGGTCGCGCAGCTCATCGTGCCGACGCTCTCGTCCTCGTTCTCCTCGCTGACCGCGTCCGACCCGGAGCTCACGGACCTCGGGTTCGACAACCTCCTCGCCCAGACGCTCGCGTCGTCCCTCGGCATGAGCGTGACCCTGCTGCTCGCCCAGCCCGTCGTGGAGGGCATCCTCACGGTGTCCGTGAGCCAGTCGGTCATCGGCCGCAAGCTGAGCCTCGGCGAGGTCTGGGAGCGGCTGCGCGGGCGCGTCGGCCGCCTCATCGGCTGGGCCCTGCTGCGCGCGACGGCCAGCGCGGTCCTCACGTTCGTCTGGTTCTTCGTCCTGATCCTGCTCGTCGCCCTCGTGAGCGAGCAGTCCACCGGGGCCGCCGTCGGGCTCGGGCTCCTGCTCGGCGCCGGGTACGTCGTCCTCCTCGTGTGGCTCGGCGTGCGGCTGGGGCTCGTCGCGCCCGCGCTGGCGCTCGAGGGACAGGGCCTGGGCAGCACGATCGCGCGCGCCTGGCGGCTGACGCGCGGGTCCTTCTGGCGCCTGTTCGGCATCTACCTGCTCGCCATGATCATCGTGAGTGCCGCCGCGTACGTCATCACGATCCCCATCACCGTCGTCGCCGGCATGATCGGCGGGACCGGCGGGAGCACCGAGGCGTTCACCACGGCCACCGTCGTCGCGAGCGTGCTGTCCTCGGTCATCTCGGCCGCCATCACCACGATCTTCGTGGCCTCGGTCGTCGCCCTGCTCTACATCGACGTGCGGATGCGCCGCGAGGGCCTGGACGTGCAGCTCGCCGCCGCGGCGCAGGCGTCCGACGGCGGGCGGTCCGGCGGCGAGCCCGGCCCGCCCCCCGGCATGCTCGCGTGAGCGGAGCGTCGGCGGTGGTGCACGGTGTCGCGACGGCCCTGTTCGTCAGCGTGCCCGCAACGGTGCCCGCCGGCGTGCCGGTCGACCCCGACCGGGAGACGGCGCACCGCTGGCTCCTGGAGGAGCTGTCGCGACCCGAGTACTCCACGGAGCCGTCGCTGCTGGAGCGCCTGCTGACCTGGCTCGGCGACCTGTTCGACGGACTGACCCTCGGCGCGGGGCGGTTCCCGCTCGCGTTCGTGGTCGTCGTGGTCGTGGTGCTCGTCGCCGCGGTCGCCTGGTGGGTGGCCGGGCCCGTGCGTCTCGCACGCCGCCGGCGGCGCTCCGTCGTCGTGCTCGACGGCGACGAGCGCACGGCGGCCGAGCTGCGGGCGTCCGCCGACGCCGCGGCGGCCCGCGGCGACTGGTCCGCGGCCGTGCTGGACCGCTTCCGCGCGCTCGTGCGCTCCCTGGAGGAGCGCGTCGTGCTGGACGAGCGCCCGGGCCGGACGGCGCAGGAGGCCGCGCACGACGCAGCCGCCCGGCTGCCCGTCGTCGCCGCCGAGCTGCACGACGCGTCCCGCCTGTTCGACGACGTCTGCTACGGCACGCTCCCCGCCGGCCCGGAGGACGACCGGCACCTGCGCGACCTCGACGAGCGGGTGCGCGGCTTGCGGCCGGAGCCCCTCACGTCCGTCGGACCCGCGGGGGTGGGGGCGCCGTGACGGCTCCGACGCAGGCCACGCCCGGCACGATCTCGGGCGATGCCCCGAGCGCTCTCCAGGGCCCCGGCTCGCCGGACGCCGTGGTGTCGCCTGTCGTGACGGGTGACGGCACCACCGGCCGCGGCCGCACCGCCGACCGCTGGCGCCGGGCCCGATGGACGCTGCTCGTGCTCGGGGTGCTCGCGCTCGTCGTGGCCGTGCTGGCCGTGCAGCGCCCGGTCACCTCCACCACCCCGTACGCACCCGACAACGCCCAGCCGACCGGTGGCCGCGCCGTCGCGCAGGTCCTCGGCCGGCACGGCGTCGAGGTCCGCCACGTCACCCGCGTCGCGGACGCCGTCGCGGCGGCCGGGCCGAGCACGACGCTGCTCGTGACGCCCGGGAGCCTGCTGCTGCCCGAGCAGGTCGACGCCCTGGCCGGCGTCGACGCGGACCTCGTGCTGCTCGGCGCCGACGACGAGCTGGTGCGCGCGGCCACCGACGGCGCCGTGAGCCGCACGCCCGGAGCCGCCGCCCCCGCGTTCGCGGTCGAGCCGTCGTGCGACCTCCCGCTCGCCGCTCGCGCCGGCGCGATGTGGCTCACGCCGGGCCTGCGGGCCGAGCCCGGGGCCACCGGCGTCACGCTGTGCTGGCCGGTGGACGGGCCGGCGGCGCTGGCGCGCGTCGAGCCGGCCGGGGCCGAGGGCGGGCGGGTCGTGACCGCCGTCGACGACCCGTCCTTCGTCACCAACGGCACGGTGCTGGACAACGGCAACGCGGCCCTGGCGCTGGGCCTGCTGGGCGCGCAGGAGACGCTCGTGTGGCTCGTGCCCGACCCGCTGGACACGAGCTCGACCGGCGAGGGCAGCGCGCCGTCCGCAGGCGCCGGGATCCTGCCGCCGTGGGCGGGCGTCGTCGGCCTGTGGGCGCTGCTGGTCGTGCTCGTCGCCGCCGTGTGGCGGGCACGCCGGCTGGGCCCGCTGGTCGCGGAGGAGCTCCCGGTCGTGGTCCGCGCCGCCGAGACCACCCGAGGCCGCGGCCGCCTCTACCGGCGGGCCCGGTCCCGCGGCCATGCCGCCGCGGGCCTGCGGGCCGCCACCGCCGAGACCGTCGCGCGCCGCCTGGGTGTGCCCCGGTCCGCCGACGCCACGGCGCTCACCGATGCCGTCGCCCGCGCCACCGGCCGGTCCGCGCACGACGTGGCCGACCTGCTGTACGGCCCACCACCCCACGACGACGACGCGCTCACCGAGCTCGCGCGTCGGCTCGACACCCTGGAGAGCGAGGTCCACCGATCGTGACGACCCCCGACGAGAACCCGCAGGGCACGCCGCCCGCGGCCCCTGTCGAGACCACCGCGTCGACCACCACGTCGACCACCACCCCGGGCGACCCCGCGCCCCCGCCGGCGACCCCGGCACAGCAGGCCCCGCCGCCCGCTCCCGCGGCACCGGAGGCCGCGGCCGCCCCCTCCCGCGAGCTGCGCGGCGCGCTCGCCGGCGTGCGCAGCGAGGTGGGCAAGGCGGTCGTCGGCCAGGACTCCGCGGTGACGAGCCTGCTCATCGCGCTGCTCTGCTCGGGCCACGTGCTGCTCGAGGGCGTGCCCGGCGTCGCGAAGACGCTGCTGGTGCGGGCGCTCGGCGCGTCGCTCGACCTGTCGACGAAGCGCGTGCAGTTCACGCCCGACCTCATGCCCGGCGACGTCACCGGCTCGCTCGTGTACGACGCGCGCACGGCCGAGTTCTCGTTCCGCGAGGGCCCGGTCTTCACGAACCTGCTCCTCGCGGACGAGATCAACCGCACGCCCCCCAAGACGCAGGCGTCGCTGCTCGAGGCGATGGAGGAGCGGCAGGTGTCCGTCGACGGCACGCCGCGGCCCCTGCCGGAACCGTTCGTCGTCATCGCCACGCAGAACCCGGTGGAGCACGAGGGCACGTACCCGCTGCCGGAGGCGCAGCTCGACCGCTTCCTGCTCAAGGTGGTCCTGCCCGTGCCGGAGCGCGAGCAGGAGATCGAGGTCCTGGCCCGGCACGCCGCCGGGTTCGACCCGCGCGACCTGGGCGCCGCGGGCGTCCGGGCGGTCGCCGGCCCCGAGCAGCTCGCCGCCGCGCGGGCCGAGGTGCGGCAGGTCCAGGTGGCGCCCGAGGTGCTCGGCTACGCCGTCGACCTGTGCCGAGCCACCCGCCGCTCCCCCTCGCTCTCGCTCGGGGTGTCGCCGCGTGGCGCCACCGCGCTGCTCGCGACGTCGCGCGCCTGGGCCTGGCTGTCGGGGCGCTCGTACGTGACGCCCGACGACGTGAAGGCGCTCGCGCACCCGACCTTGCGGCACCGCGTCCAGCTGCGACCCGAGGCGGAGCTCGAGGGCGTCACCGCCGAGAGCGTCCTCACGACCGTGCTCGCGACCGTCCCCGTCCCGCGCTGAGCGCGGCGACGAGGGTGTCGAGGGCCGGCGGAGACGGGACGGTGGATGTGGTGGTGACATGGCGCTGACGTGGCGTGCCGTCGTCCTGGCGGCGCTCGGGGTGATCCCGGTGGTGCTGTTCCCCGTGCCGGGGACGGTCGTGGTGTGGGCGCTGGTCGTGGCGGGCGTGTGCGCCGTCGACGTCGCCCTCGCCGCGTCCCCGCGCGCCGTCGCCCTCCAGCGTCGGACACCCCGCTCGGTGCGGCTGGGCACGACCGCCCGCTCGGAGCTGGTGCTCACCAACACCGCACGGCGCCGGCTGCGCGCCGTCGTCCGCGACGCCTGGCCGCCGTCGCTCGTGCCGGACGCGAACGTGCGCACGGACGGCGCGGGGGCCGGCGAGCCGGTCGTGGCCCGCTCGGCGCGGCACGACGTCGACCTCCCGCCCGGCGAGTCCGCGCGCGTGCGCACCCCGCTGCGGCCGACCCGGCGCGGCGACCGCGTGGCAGGGCCGGTGACGGTCCGCTCGTACGGGCCGTTGCGCGTCGCCGCCCGCCAGGCGTCGATCCCGGTGCCGGCCCGGCTGCGCGTGCTCCCCGAGTTCGCCAGCCGGCGGCACCTGCCCTCGCGGTTGGCACGGCTGCGCGAGATGGACGGTCGGGCCGCCGTGCAGGTGCGCGGCGAGGGCACCGAGTTCGACTCGCTGCGCGAGTACGTGGTGGGTGACGACGTGCGCTCGATCGACTGGCGCGCCACCGCCCGCCGCGGCGACGTCGTCGTGCGCACGTGGCGGCCCGAGCGCGACCGGCGCGTGGTGATCGTGCTCGACACCGGCCGCACCTCCGCCGCGCGGATCGGCACCGCCGCCGTGCCCGACGACGTGCCCGACGCCGAGCGGGCGGAGGGCGCGGAGGACGACGCGCCGTCGTCGCTCGGCGGCACGCGGCTGGAGGCCGGCATCGAGGCCGCCCTGCTGCTCGGCGCGCTCGCCGATCGCGCCGGCGACCGCGTCCAGGTGCTGGCGTACGACCGGGCGCTGCGCGCGCGGGTCGCGGGCGCGTCCGGCCCGCGGCTGCTGCCCGCGCTGGCCGAGTCGCTGTCCACCGTCGAGCCGGCGCTGCGGGAGACCGACTGGCCCGGCCTCGTCGGGCAGGTGCGCCAGCGGGTCTCGCAGCGCTCGCTCGTGGTGCTGCTGACGTCGCTCGACCCGGCGGCCGTCGAGACCGGCCTGCTGCCGGTGATCGACCGGCTCTCCGGCACCCACCAGGTGGTCGTCGCCGCCGTCGCCGACGCGGACTCCGCCCGCCTGCGCGCCGACCGGTCGTCGCCGGCCGCCGTGTACGACGCCGCCGCTGCCTCCCGGGCCGACCTGGAGCGAGCGGCCGTCTCGACGGTGCTGCGGCAGCACGGCGCCGAGGTGGTCGAGGCGTTGCCCGACGACCTGGCACCACGTCTCGCCGACACCTACCTCGCGCTCAAGGCCGCCGGCCGGCTCTGAGCCCGCGCGTCGAGGGCTCAGCCCACGGTCGGCACGGTCTCGCCCGCACGGTCGGCGTCCAGGTCGCCGGTGAGCCCGGCCGCGGTGGCGCGGCGGCCCAGCACGACGACGTACACCCAGAACCCCGCGAGCGCGATCGCGCCGATGGCGATCTTGAGCCACCAGGGCAGCGTCGAGCCCGTGACGTACCCCTCGATCAGCCCGGACACCGCGAGCGCCCCCGCGAGCCCGATCGCGACCGTGACGAGCGCGCGGCCCTCCTGCGCCAGGGCGACGGTGCGCGGCCGCGGCCCGGGCGACACCGCCGTCCAGAAGAGCTTGAGGCCGGCAGCGCCGGCGACGAACACCGCGGTGAGCTCGAGCAGCCCGTGCGGCGCGATGAGCTGCAGGAACACGTCCAGCTCGTCGTACGCCGCCATCATGCCTCCGGTGGCGCCGACGCCCACCGCGTTCTGGACCAGCACGAAGGCCGGCCAGACGCCGGTGATGCCGAGGCCCACGCACTGCGCGGCGATCCACGCGTTGTTCGTCCACACCATGGCGGCGAAGGACGCGCCCGGGTCGTAGTACGACGCGAACGCCTCGTTCACGTACGCCTCGCGCTCGGCGGGCGTGCCCATCTGCGCGAGGACGTCCGGGTCGGTGGCGACGCGGTACCCGGCGACGACGGCGAGCGCGAGGCACACCACGACGACGCCGAGCGTCCACCACCGCACCCGGTACAGCGCCGCGGGCACCGTCACCGCCACGAACCGGACGACGTCGGCCCAGGCCGGCTCGTGCGTGCCCGTGACGCGCACGCGGGCCCGGCTCAGCAGGTCGGAGAGCTTCGTGACGAGCACGGGATCGGGTGCGGCGGACCGCACCGTGGACAGGTGCGTCGCGACCGCCTGGTAGAGGCGCACCAGCTCGTCGGCCTCCGCTCCGTCGAGCCGCCGCTTGCGGGTGAGCACGCGGAGCCGCTCCCACTGCGGGCTGTGCACGGCGGTGAAGGCGTCGAGGTCCACGGCCGCTAGCCTTCCACACGAGAGACGTCGTACGAGCGGGGGATGCACATGCCAGGCGGGATCCACGACGGGATCGTCATCGGCGAGGGCGTGGTGCTGGACGCGCGGCCGGCGTCGTTCGTCAGCCGCGCGCTGGCGGCGCTGCTCGACCTCGCGGCGCTCGCGATCGTCGGGCTCGTGCTGCTCGTCGTGGTCGCCCTGCAGGACGTGTCGATCGACGAGCAGTGGGCCCGGGTGGCGGGCGTCGTGGTGGCGGTGCTCGTGATGGTCGTGGTGCCGACGACGGTCGAGACGCTGAGCCGCGGCCGGTCCCTGGGCAAGCTGATCACCGGGCTCCGCGTGGTGCGCGACGACGGCGGCCCGGTGCGCTTCCGCCACGCCTTCACGCGCGCGCTGGTGGGGATCGGCGAGCTGTGGCTGACGCTCGGCAGCGTGGCGCTGGTCGCGTCGCTGTCCAACTCCCGCGGCAAGCGGCTGGGCGACCTGCTGGCCGGCACCTACGTCATCCGCGTGCGGGGCGGCCGCGCCCGGACCGTCCCGCTGGGCATGCCGCCGGAGCTGGCCGCCTGGGCCCGCACAGCCGACATCCGGCGGCTTCCCGACGGGCTCGCGCTCGCGGCCCGGCAGTTCCTCGACCGTGCCCCCCGCCTCGCGCCGGCGTCGCGCGCGGGCCTGGCCGACGACCTCGCCGGCCGCGTCGAGCCGTTCGTCGCCCCCGGCCCGCCGCCCGGCACCCCGCCCGAGGCGTTCCTGCACGCCGTCCTGCACGAGCGCCGCGACCGCGAGCTCGAGCGCGGGCAGGCCGAGCAGGAGCGGGCCGAGGCCCGCGCCGCCACCCTGCACCGCCTGCCGTACGCCGTCCCCGACCCGCCCCGCTGACCCCCGCCAGTGTTGTGGGTGGGATCGTGGCCCCCTATTGCGACGAAATGGGGCCACGATCCCACCCACAACACTGCGTCAGCGGCGGCGGTCCTCGAACCGGCCGAAGACGCGCACCAGGCCGAGCAGCACCAGCAGGTAGGCCGCGAACCACACCGGGCGCGACGCCCACCAGTCCGCTCCCCACGCGACCGGCAGCTCCTGGCCGAGCCCGAGCAGCGCGACCCCGACGACGGCGAACATGGCGGTGAGGTGCCACAGGTAGACGGTCATCGACCGGCGGGCCAGGGCACCGACGGCCCGTGCCCCCGCTCCGGTCGCGGCATGCCGAACGAGCGCGGCGCGGAACAGCAGCACCAGGCACACCTGGGCGACGGCGTGCGCGACGACGGGCGCCGTCGGCGGGCCGAGGTTGGAGATCTCGTCACCGGGCATCCCGACGAGGCTGAGCGGGTACGGTCCCGCCGCCACGAGCACGGCGGTCGCGGCGACCGCCGCGAGGGCGCCGACGGCGAGCAGCAGCCGGGCGCCGCGACCGGCCAGAGGGTCGGCGGTGGGGTCGAGGGCGGGACGCCGCGGGGCGCTGCGCTCGACCGCGTACGCGATCCCGGCCAGGAACGGCGCGGCCCAGGCGAGCAGCACGTTGGCCCAGGCCAGCGTGCCCGTGAGCTCGCCGGGGAGCCCGAACCGCAGCGCGTCGAGCGCCAGCGGAAGCGCCACGGCGACGGCCAGGGCGCCCCATCGCCAGCGCTGCCAGGCCGCGCGCAGGAGCGGGGTGAGCGCCATGAGCACCACCCACACCCCGAGGAACCACAGCAGCTGCGGCGCCATCCGCGCCATGCGCCACACCGCGTCGTCGGGCACCCCGACGGCGAGGAGCGCGGCGACCGCGAGCGCCCACGCGCCGACGAAGGCTCCGACCGGCCGGGCCGTCGCCCGCAGCCGCGCCAGGACGGTTCCGCCCCAACCTCGACCCCCGACGGTCGTGACGGAGCGCTGGTACCCCGCGGAGGCGCCGGCCGCGAAGAACAGCAGGGCCAGCGGCTGCAGCCAGGTCACGAGCCAGCCCGCGCCGTGCCCGAGCGCGTTGCCGACGAGGAGCGTCCGCCCGTCCCAGGTGGCCTCCGCCATCAGCCAGTGCAGCAGCACCACGCCGACCGTGCCGAGCGCCCGGACGACGTCGACGAACGGGTCGCGCGCCCGGCGCGGGCGGTCGGCGGGCGCGGCGGCCGGCGGTGCCGCCGGGGCGACGGGGCGCGGTCGTGCGACCGGCGCTGACGGGACAGGGGGGGCGGGGGCGTCGAGGACGGCCACGATGGCTCCTGAGGCTGGGCGACGAGAACCCTTCCAGCCTCGTGACCTGCGACGTCGTCCGACATGGGCCTGACCTCCGTCGCCGCCGGCCGTGTCCCCCGGGGCGTTCGGGGGGACATCCCCCGCAGCGACTCGTCAGGGGTCAGGCGTCGACGCCGAGGTACCGCAGGACGGCGCGCACGCGCCGGTGGTCGGCGGAGTCCTGCGGCAGGTCGAGCTTGGTGAAGATGGCGGCGACGTTCTTCTCCACCGCCCCGTACGACAGGTACAGCTGCTCGGCGATGGCGCCGTTGGAGCGGCCCTGGGCCATGAGCTCCAGGACCTCCTTCTCGCGCGGGGTGAGGCGGGCGACGTCGTCCTCCGGGGAGCGGTGCGCGCCCATGAGCTGGCGCACCACCTCGGGGTCGAGCACCGTCTCCCCCGCCGCGACGCGGCCGAGCGCGGCGACGAAGTCGCCGACGTCCGCGACGCGGTCCTTGAGCAGGTAGCCGACCCCGCGCGGGTCGCCCTCGAGCAGGCGGGACGCGTAACGGGTCTCGACCCACTGCGAGAACACCAGCACCGGCAGCCCGGGGTGCGCGGCGCGCAGCGCCTCGGCCGCCCGCAGCCCCTCGTCGGTGTGCGACGGCGGCATGCGGATGTCGGCGACGAGCACGTCGGGCAGGGCGCCCGCGGCGGCGAGGGTCGTGACCTCGCGGACGAGGGAGTCGCCGTCGGGCACCGCCGCCACGACGTCGTGCCCGCGGCGGGACAGGAGCGCGACGAGGCCGTCACGCAGGATGGCGGAGTCCTCGGCGACGACGACACGCAACGAGGTCGCCTCGGTCGTCGGGCGAGACGTCGGGCCAGAGGTCGAACCAGGCGTCGAACCAGTCGTCATCGGCGGGCCCCGGGGGCGGGCAGCGGGATGGTCACGGTGATCACCGTAGGCCCTCCCGCCGGGCTGACCACCCCGAGCGTGCCGTCGACGCCCGACAGCCGGTCCGTGAGCCCTGCGAGGCCGCTGCCCCTGCCGGACGCGTCGGGAGCGCGCACCGCGGCGCCGCCCGCGCCGTCGTCGTGCACGCGCAGCACGAGCGCGCGCATCGTCGTGCCGGTCGAGACGTCCGCGACCGGCTCGATGCCCGCGACCACGTCCACGCCCGACGCCCGGGCGTGCTTGGTCGCGTTGGCGACGAGCTCCGCGACGGCGAAGTAGGAGATGGCGGTGACGCTGGGCGGGAGGTCCGCGCCGTCGAGCCCGACGGCGTGCACCCGCACCGGCAGCGCGGCTCGCGCGGCGAGCGTCTCCAGGGCGACGGCGAGGCCGGCGTCCAGCGCGGGCGGGCGGATGCCGCGGGCGAGCTCGCGCAGCTCGGCGAGCGTGTCCTTGGTGCTGGAGTGGGCCGTCTCCAGGACGGCGGCGAGCTCCGCGGTGTCGACGCCGTCGGCGCCGTCGCGCAGCAGCTCGCGGGCCTCACCGATCTGCATGGCGACCGCGACGAGGTGCGCCTGGGTGCCGTCGTGCAGGTCGCGCTCGATGCGGCGCAGCCGCTCGTCGGCGTCCTCGACGGTGACGGCGCGGGCCCGCTCGGCGTACGCCACGCGCAGGCTCGCCCGCGTCGGGCTGAGCAGCCCGACCGCCAGCAGCCGGAACAGCCCGACGAACAGCGACTGCACCTGCGGCCACAGGTACAGCAGGATCACGCCCGCGGCCACGAGCAGGAGCTGACGCGCGGGGGTGTCGACGAACCAGTCCGTGCCGAACGACGCTCCCCGGTGCCACGTGCCGTCGCTCGCCTGCTGGAACGGCAGCCAGCGCGACCAGAACCAGTGGGTCATCCCGCCGAGCGCCACGGCGAGGAACACCGTGCTCACGACGAACCCGGCGAGCGCCAGCGGGAACGTCACCACCATGTACAGCAGCGCGCGCCAGGCGGTGGCGTCCCCGAGCATCGCGCCGAGGCGGCGCCAGAAGCCCTTGCGCGGCGTGCGGGGCGCGGGTTCCGCGATCTCGACGCCGAGGAACCGGACGGCCATCCGCCGGTAGGTGGACCCCCAGCCGCGCGCCCCGAGCAGCACGCCGCCGGCGACGAACAGGCCGACCACCGTGACCGCGACGCCCGCCATGAACGACACGGTGAACAGCGCGTAGGCGAGCGCGAACGGCGCCAGCAGCAGCGCGAGCCACAGGAAGCCGTAGGCGCGCCACGTGCGGCCGTCGAACGGGGCGAGCAGGAACGGCGGCGCGCCGGCGCCCGCGCGCGGGGACGGCGGCGCCGCCTCCGTCGTCTGCGAGGTGGCGGGCGGCGAGGCGGTGCCGTCGGTGGACGTCATGCTGGTCATGGTTCCAGGCTGGTGCCCGCGGCGCCGCGCCGACATCCGGCGGGCCACCCTGCACAGGGGGGCTGTCCCCCGGGCGCAGCGCGGCCCGCCGGGACGTCAGTAGCGGTAGTGCTCCGGCTTGTACGGGCCCTCCACCGGCACGCCGAGGTACTCGGCCTGCTCCTTGCTGAGCTCGGTGAGCCGGACGCCGAGCGCGTCGAGGTGCAGGCGCGCGACCTTCTCGTCGAGCACCTTGGGCAGGCGGTACACCTGGCGCTCGTACTGGCGCTCCTCGGCCGGCCGGGCCATGTCGGCGAACAGCTCCAGCTGGCCGATCACCTGGTTGGCGAACGAGTTCGACATGACGAACGACGGGTGCCCGGTCGCGTTGCCCAGGTTGAGCAGGCGCCCCTCGGACAGGACGATGATCGACCGCCCGGGCCGCTCGACCCCGTCGGGCCCGACGCCGGCGGGCAGCGTCCACTCGTGCACCTGCGGCTTGATCTCGGTCTTCGCGACGCCCGGCACGGCGGCGAGCCCCGCCATGTCGATCTCGTTGTCGAAGTGCCCGATGTTGCCGACGACGGCCTTGTCCTTGAGCGCGAGCATGTGCTCGGTGCGCACGACGTCCTTGTTGCCCGTCGTCGTGATGACGAAGTCCGCCTCGCCGATCACGTCGTCGAGCCGGGCGACCTGGAAGCCGTCCATCGCGGCCTGCAGCGCGCAGATCGGGTCCACCTCGGAGACGATGACGCGCGCGCCCTGGCCCCGGAACGCCTCGGCGGCGCCCTTCCCGACGTCGCCGTAGCCGCACACGAAGGCGACCTTGCCGCCGATGAGGATGTCGGTGGCGCGGTTGATGCCGTCCGGCAGCGAGTGACGGATGCCGTACTTGTTGTCGAACTTCGACTTGGTGACCGAGTCGTTCACGTTGATCGCCGGGAAGATCAGCTCCCCCGCCTCGGCGAGGTGGTAGAGGCGGTGCACGCCCGTCGTCGTCTCCTCGGTGACGCCCCCGATGCTCTGCGCGATCGTGGTCCAGCGCAGCGGGTCGGAGTCGAGCGCCCGGCGCAGCACGCTGCGCACCACGTTCATCTCGTGCGTGTGGTCGGGCTCCCCCGGCAGCGTGTCGGGCGGCACGACGCCGGCACGCTCGTACTGCAGGCCGAGGTGCACCAGCATCGTGGCGTCGCCGCCGTCGTCGAGGATGAGGTTGGGGCCACCCTGGCCGTTCTCCGCGCCGGGCCACACGAGGATCTGCTCGGTGCAGTCCCAGTACTCCTCGAGGCTCTCGCCCTTCCAGGCGAAGACCGGCACGCCCTGCGGGTCGGACGGGGTCCCGTGCGGCCCGACGACGATCGCCGCGGCCGCCTCGTCCTGCGTGCTGAAGATGTTGCAGCTGGCCCAGCGCACCTCGGCGCCGAGCGCGACGAGCGTCTCGATGAGGACGGCGGTCTGGACCGTCATGTGCAGGGAGCCGGCGATGCGGGCGCCCGCCAGCGGCTGCGCCTCGCCGTACTCGGCGCGCAGCGCCATGAGGCCGGGCATCTCGTGCTCGGCGAGCCGGATCTGGTGCCGACCGGCCTCCGCCAGCGCGAGCGAGCGCACCTTGTAGCGGCCGGGAGCCTCGTCGAAGCCGGTCGTGCCGGGTGCCTCAGCGGTCGTGGACATGGTCGCCCTCCTGGGGTCTGCGGTATGAGCCGTGTGCGCTGGGGGCTCCCGTCTGCGCGTGGCCCGGCGTCGTGCGCGCGGGCCAGCCCCCAGGGTAGACCGCGCCACGTCCCGGACGCAGCGAGGCCGGCACCCGCCTGGGTGCCGGCCTCGTCGGTCACTGCGTCAGGACCTGCAGCTCCCCCACCGTGATGGTCGTCGCCGGCGTCGTGAACTCGTCGGTCAGCTGCCCGGACTGGCCGCCACCCGTCCAGTCCGCGACCCAGTACGTCGTGGCCGTCACCTGGTACTCGCCCTGGCGGGTGTACATGTACCCGCAGTCCGGCGACTCCTTCTTGCCGTAGGAGTCCTGGTACGGCGTGCCGGGGCCGTCGCACGTCACGGTGGTGCCGTCGCCCATGTCCCACACGACCCGGTCGACCCGGGCGTCCAGGGTGACGGTCAGGCCCTGGTCAGAGGCCGACGCCGACAGCGGGCCCATCTGGTGCCGCGCAGGGGCCTCCGCCCACATCCATGTGGGCATGCCGACCAGGCCGACCCGCCCGGGTTCGTCATCCGGCACGATCCCGATGCCGATCGGGTCGATCTGGAGCGACGCGAACGCCTCGCGCGCCAGCTCCTCCGGATCAACGGGCTCGACGCCGGGCAGGTTCGGCTGCCAACCGGTCACCGACTGCGTGCAGGCGCGCCCACCGGTCCCGTTCGGGATCGCGACCTCGTTGCACCATTCCGCGGACGGCGTGCAGCTGACGATGTACCCCTCGTCGTTGCCGTCCCACTCCGGGTCGCTCTTCGGAGGCTGCGGATCCACGAGCTTCTCGTAGCACAGCTTGGTGCCGTTCCAGGTGCCGTCCTCGGTGGTGCAATCGACGACGAACTCCTCGAGCCCACCGGCGGCGGGCACCTTGCACACCCGCGGACCGCTGGGACCGCTGCTGTCGTCATCGTCCGGATCCGGCGACGGCGTCGTCGGGGTGGTGTCCTTCACGCAGACGTCGAACCCGTTGCTCGTCCCGAGCGTCGTGCCCGGCGGGCACTCGATGGCGCCGGCCGACAACCCCGGCACCGTCACGAAGACGCCGACCAGCAACGCGAGCACGGCCGCCCACACTGCGGACCGCCGCGCCGGGCTCGCGCTCAGCACGAACCGTCCTGCGGCGTGGACTCGATGACCCGCCATGAGTTCTCCTCGCCCTGGTGCTCGAGCCGATGGACGACGGCGCTCCGCTCGGCGTCGACCGGCAGCGGGATCTCGCTGCCGTCCTTCTTGTGCATGTGCAGCGACGACGTGTCGAGACAGCTGGCGATCTCCACCTGCTCGTGCCCCGCTTCCGCGGCGACATAGTCCGTCACCTCCGACGAAACCAGCTCTGGCGCACCCGTCGTGTACTGCCCCTTCCCTGCCATCTCCTGGTAGGCGGGCACCATCCCCTGAGCCAGCTCGCTGCCCCAGTACTCGTTCGCCAGCGTGGGCCACCTGGTGAAGCCGTCGTTCCCCGCGTCGGCCTCCACCTGCCGAAACTCGGCGAGGAACTCCTCTGCCTCCTCGATGACCTGCTGCTTCTCCTGCTCGTCGTCGCTGAGGCTGGGGCTGGCGCTCGCGGAGGCCTGCAGCTCGGCGAGCGACGCCGCGCCGGCGTCGTCGTCGGCGCAGGCGGCCAGGCCGCCGGCGACCGCCAGGGCGGCGAGCAGGGCGACGCCTGCCGTACGGGTCCTGGTCATCCGTGCGCTCTCCTCGTCGATGATGCGGCGCGGTTCGCAATGAAGGGGGTGGGAGTCAACCTAGCGTCAGCCGGCAGGCCCGGGGCAAGTGTCCCGGACGCCGAGAAGCCCGCCCGGTACGGACCGGGCGGGCGTCTCGACTCAGCGGAGGTCGGGCACTCAGCCCTCGAACGCCGGGATGACGTCCGGGTTCTCCTCCAGCCACGCCTCGACACCGGCCTGCGGGTCGTCGGCGTTGTCCTGGGCGACGGCCTTCTCGAGCGACGAGTACTGCTCGTCGTCCAGCTTGATCTTGCCGAGCCACTCGGCGACCTCGGGCTGCTCCTCGCCGAACCCGGCAGTCGCCTGGAACTGCAGGTTGTTCTCGATGTCGAACGCGCCCTTGGGGTCCTCGAGCTGCTTCAGCGGGTAGACCGCGTTCGGCCAGAACGGCGTCCACATCGTGACAAGGATGTCCTCCTTGCTCTTGATCGCGTCGTCGAGGGCGGCGAGCATCGCCGGCGTGCCGGACGGCTTGAGCGTGTAGCCCGCGTCATCCAGCCCGTAGGCCTCGATGACCTCCTCGGTGTCCTCCATCACGCCGGCGCTCGCCTCGATGCCCGTGATGGTGCCGTCGAACTTGTCGACGTTGTCAACCAGGTCCTCGATGGAGTCCACGTCGGTGTATTCCGGCACGCCGAGGTACGTCGTCCCGCCGTCGTAGAAGTCACCGAGATTCTCGAGCTTGCCCTCGTACTTCTCCATGTAGCTCTGGTGGAGGCCCGACCAGGCGGACGGGTACATGTCGACGTCGCCGTCGGCGACAGCCGTGTACAGCACGCCGACGTCGTTGAGCTCCTCGAGCTCGACGTCGTACCCGGCGGCCGTGAGCTGGTGCTCGAGCAGGTTCGCCATGGTGAGCCCGTCGGGCCAGCCCGGGACGTAACCGAGGGTGACCTCCTTGTCGCCGCCCTCGCTGCCGCCGTCGTCGCTGCTGCAGGCGGCCAGCGTCAGGCCGAGGGTGGCGACCGCTGCCAGGGCGGTGCCGCGCCGGAGGCGCGGGCTCATGCGGTGGGTGCTCATGGTTCTACTTCCTTTCCTGTCGACGCCGCGCGCCGACGTGTCGAAGAGTGCGGTCCCGTGCACCGGGACGAGCCGACGCTCAGGCGGCGGGAGCGACGCGCCGACGGCGGCGGCGCAGCGCCGCGAGGAGCGAACGGTCGTTGGCCTGCCCGATCGCGCCGGTGAGGCGGTCCAGGTAGATGGCGATGATGACGACCGAGAGACCGCCCTCGAAGCCCAGTGCGACGTCGAGCTGCGAGATCGCGCCGACGACCTCCTGGCCGAGGCCGCCGGCCCCGACGAGGCCCGCGACGACCGCCATCGACAGCGCGAGCATGATGACCTGGTTCACGCCGGCCATGATCGTGGGCAGGCCCAGCGGCAGCTGGATCCCGCGCAGGATCTGCCCGCTGGTGCCGCCGAAGGACTCGCCGGCCTCGACCGTCTCCCGGTCGACCTGGCGGATCGCCAGCTCGGTGAGGCGCACGCCGGGGGGCAGGGCGAAGACGATCGTCGCGCAGACGCCGGGCGCCACGCCGATCCCGAAGAAGATCACGACGGGCACCAGGTAGACGAAGGCCGGCATGGTCTGCATGAAGTCCAGGATCGGCCGGACCACCGTGCTGAACCCGCTGCTGCGGGCCGCGAGGATGCCGAGCGGGACGGCGATGATCAGCGCGATCAGTGCCGCGACGAGAACCAGCGCGAGGGTCTCCATCGCCGGCTCCCACATCTCCATGCTCACGATGAGGAGCATGCCGACGAGGGTGAACGCCGCGAACGCCCACGAGCGGACCAGCAGCGCGAGCAGCGCGAACACGACCACGATCACGAGCGGCGTCGGCATGAGGAGCAGGTCGGAGATCCCGTCGACGAGAGTCGACAGACCCGTGCTGATGCCGTCGAGCAGCGGCTCGAGGTTTTCCTTGATCCAGTCGACGCCGTCCGCGACGTAGTCGCCCAGGTGCAGGTTGGGGATGGTCATCAGTTCGCTCCCGCGGGGTCGAGGACGGTGTCGCCGTCGCTGTCGGGGGCAGCGGCAGGGGCGTCGGGCTCGTGGCCCGTCGCGCCGTTCTCACCGTCGGGCATCGACAGCGCGCTGAGCAGCGTCACCCGGGGGATGACGCCCAGGAGGCGGTCGTTCTCGTCGACGACGGCCAGCGGCGCACGGCTGGACGCGGCGTCGCCGAGGATCTCGATGAGCGGGGTGTCGGGGGTCACGCGGATGGCGCCCTCGTCGCTCAGCGGGAGCTTGTCGGAGCCCTGCTTGACGGCGTTCGCGACGTCGTCCTCCCAGACCACGCCCTCGAGCCGGCGGTTGCGGCCCGTCACGAGCAGCGCGGGGCCCTGGTGCTCGCGCAGCAGCTTGTGCGCGGCCTTGGGCCCGGACTCGACGCCGATGACGGCGGCCGGGCGCTCCATCACCGCGGACGCGGTGAGCACGCGGCTGCGGTCGACGTCCGCGACGAACTGCGCCACGTAGTCGTTGGCCGGCTCGTTGAGGATCTGCTCCGCCGTGCCGACCTGCACGATGCGGCCGTCGCGCATCATGGCGATGCGGTCGCCGAGGCGCATGGCCTCGTTGAGGTCGTGGGTGATGAACAGGATGGTCTTGCCCAGCTCGGACTGGAGCTCCAGCAGCTGGTCCTGCATCTCCTTGCGGATCAGCGGGTCCAGGGCGCTGAACGCCTCGTCCATGAGCAGGACGTCGGTGCCCGCGGCGAGCGCACGGGCGAGGCCCACGCGCTGACGCATGCCGCCGGAGAGCTCGGACGGCAGCGAGCCGCCCCAGCCGGAGAGCCCGACCATGCCGAGCGCCTCCTCGGCGCGCTGCTCGCGCTCGGCCTTGCTCACGCCCCGCAGCTGCAGCGGGTAGGCGGCGTTCTCGCCGACGGTGCGGTGCGGCAGCAGCGCGAAGTGCTGGAACACCATGCTCACCTTGGTGCGACGGACCTCGCGGAGGCCGGCCTTCGACAGGTGGGTGACGTCCTGACCGTCGATGCTGATCGATCCGGCGGTGGGCTCGAGGAGCCCGTTCACGGTGCGGATCAGGGTGGACTTGCCGGAGCCCGACAGTCCCATGACGACGAAGATCTCTCCGGGGGCGACGTCGAACGTGGCGTCGATGACCGCGGCGGTGAGGCCTTCCTTGCGCAGCTTGGCGCGATCGGCGCCCTCTTCCAACATGCGGACGCCGCGCTGCGGGCGACGTCCGAAGATCTTCGTCAAACCATTGGCTTGGATGGCTGACACAACTCTCCCGGGGTCGGGGACATGGCCTGCCCGGTGCGACGGCGACGCTCGTCGACCGGGCGGTAGCGGCGTCGACACGGGTTCACACCGGCACGACGCGGCCACACACTGTTCACGACGTTAGGCCATCTCCGGCACAGCCCTGTACGCAGCCCTGGCAAATCCGTCGTGATCTTTATCATGCTGTGACCAACGGGGCATGTTGGGCACGGATCCGTCGCGCCGCCATCTGGAAACTGTCCGGCGCCCCGGGCATCCGCCTCCGGCCGGTCGGTACGGTGACCTGGTGCCCTCGCTCCTCGGACCGCTCCGGCGTGACCGCGACCGCCTCCACCTCGCGCTGATGCTCGCCCTGACGTTCTCGACCGGGATCGCCGACGCCGTGGGCTATCTCGGCCTGGACCGGGTGTTCACCGGCAACATGACGGGCAACGTCGTCATCCTCGGGATGGCGCTGGCCGGCGGCGACGACCTGCCCGTCGTGGGGCCCCTGCTCGCGCTCGGCACGTTCATGGCCGGGGCGGTGCTCGCGGGCGTGGTGCTGCGCCCCGTGCAGGTGGGATGGACGGCCCGCACCACCCGGATGTTCGCGACCGTCGGGGCGCTGCTCGCCGCGATCACGGCGCTGCTCGCCGTGTCGGGCGACGAGCTGCCGCACGCCGTGCAGCTCGTCGTGACCGGGCTGCTGGCCCTCGCGATGGGCACGCAGGCGGCGACGGCGCGTCATCTGTCGGTCAAGGACGTCACGACGGTCGTCGTCACGTCGACCATCACCGGCCTGGCCGCCGACTCCCGCCTCGCCGGCGGCCACGGCACGAACTCCGGGCGGCGCATCGCCGCGATCGCCCTCATCTGCGCCGGTGCCGCCGCCGGCGCCCTGCTGCTGCAGGCCCACCTGGCGTGGGGCGTGGGCGTGAGCGCGGTGCTCACGCTCCTCGTCGCCGCCCTCGGACACACCACGGAGGATCCTCGATGACGTTCGTCCCCCCGACCCCCCACCCCACGCGCCCCGACCTGCGCGGCACGTTCGGGATGGCCGCCTCCACGCACTGGTTGGCGAGCGCGAGCGCCCAGTCGGTGCTGGAGCGAGGTGGCACCGCGTTCGACGCGGCCGTCGCGGGCGCGTTCGTGCTGCACGTCGTGGAGCCGCACCTCAACGGCCCCGGCGGGGACATGACGGCGATCCTCGCGACGGCGGACGATCCCGGGCGACCTCGGGTGCTCATGGGGCAGGGCCCGGCGCCGGCCGGGGCGACGATCGCGCACTACCGCGACACCGAGGGACTGGACCTCGTGCCCGGCTCGGGCGCGCTGGCGGCCGCCGTGCCGGGCGCGGTCGACGCGTGGCTCCTGCTGCTGCGCGACCACGGCACGTGGACCGTGGCCGACGCGCTCGCCCCCGCGATCGGGTACGCGCGTGACGGCCACCCGGTGCTGGCCGCCGTGTGCCGCACGATCGAGGGCGTCGCGGAGCTGTTCCGCGCGTCCTGGCCCACGTCGGCGGAGCACTGGCTGCCGGGCGGGCGCGCGCCACGGCCCGGCGAGCTCGTCACGAACCCCGAGCTGGCGGCGGTCCTCGAACGCCTCGTGGCCGCCGAGGCCGACGCCGCCGCGCAAGGTGCCGACCGTGCGGGCGCGGTCGACGCCGCCAGAGCCGCGTGGAGGACCGTCGTCGGCGAGGCGGTCGAGGAGTTCGTGCGCACGCCGCACCGGCACGCCGACGGCCGTGACCACGCGGGGGTGCTGACGGCGGCCGACGTCGCGGGGTTCGAGGCGTCGTTCGAGGACGCCGTGACGGTCGACTTCCGCGGGTACACGGTGGCCAAGACCGCGGCCTGGGGGCAGGGGCCCGCGCTGCTGGAGGCGCTGCGCATCCTCGACGGGTTCGACGACGCGCGGCTCGACCCGTCGACCGAGGTCGGCGCGCACACCGTGCTCGAGGCGCTGAAGCTCGCGCTCGCCGACCGCGACACGTGGTTCGGGGACGTGTCCAGGGATGCGAGCGGGGACGGTGCGGTGCCGCTCGACGTCCTCCTGTCCGCGGAGTACGCCGACGCCCGCCGCGCGCTGATCGGCGACCGCGCGTCCCACGAGGTCCGCCCGGGCGACGTGCCGGGCCGACGGACGCCGTCCGTCCCGCCCCTGCGCACGTCGTACGCCACCGATGTCCCCGCCGCCGCCCTGCCCGGCGCCCCGGCCGCAGGCCCCGCCGCCGGCGTCGGCGAGCCGACCGTCGTCATCGGGGCGACCGCGCCCCTGAACGGCGACGGCCTCGAGACCGACGCGACGGGCGCGACCCGCGGCGACACGTGCCACCTGGACGTCGTGGACCGGTGGGGGAACATGATCAGCGCGACGCCGTCGGGCGGCTGGCTGCAGTCCTCCCCCACGGTGCCGGGCCTCGGCTTCGCGCTGGGCACCCGGCTGCAGATGACCTGGCTGGACGAGGCGTCGCCGTCGGCGCTGACGCCCGGCCGCCGGCCGCGCACCACGCTCACCCCGACGCTCGTGCTGCGGGACGGCGCTCCCGTGCTCGCGTGCGGGTCGCCCGGCGGCGACCAGCAGGACCAGTGGCAGCTCGCGTTCCTCCTGCGGGTGCTGGTCGGCGGGTACACGCCCCAGGAGGCCATCGACGCCCCCGCCCTGCACACGACGTCGGCGCCCGGCTCGTTCTGGCCGCGCACCTGGACACCCGGCGGCGCCGTCGTCGAGGACCGGCTGGGCGCGGACGTCCTCGCCGGGCTGGCGGAGCGCGGCCACGTGCTCACGCTCGCCGGCGACTGGGCGCTCGGGCGGCTCAGCGCCGTCACGCGCGACCCGGCCACCGGCGTCGTCGGCGCGGCGGCGAACCCCCGCGGTGCGCAGGGGTACGCCGCCGGGCGCTGAGGACGTCGCCCGAGATGCCCGCCGTGGTGGCCGGCCAGCCGGGCGGCGCACCGAGCGGCCCTCTTCCACGTCGCACCCGCGTGCGCCACTATATGACGCATGTCACACTCGGTCGTCCCGACGGACGAGCGCCTCAGCAGACATGAGTTCCTCGGACGCCTCCACGAGCGCCTGAGGCCGCGCACCTACCTGGAGGTGGGTGTCTCCACCGGCAGGAGCCTCGCCCTGTCGTCGGTGCCACGCGTCGGGATCGATCCGGCGTACCGGATCACGACGGAGCTCCACGGGGACGTCGCGCTCGCCCGGACGACCTCGGACGACTACTTCGCGACGACCGACCCGAAGGACCGGCTCGGCGGCCCCGTCGAGCTGGCGTTCATCGACGGCATGCACGTGTTCGAGTACGCGCTGCGCGACTTCATCAACGTCGAGAAGCACTGCCGGTGGTCGAGCGTCGTCGTGTTCGACGACATGCTGCCCCGGAACGTCGACGAGGCGGCCCGGGACCGCCACACGCTCGCGTGGACGGGCGACGTGTTCTGGGTGGCCGAGGTCCTGCGCAGGTACCGCCCCGACCTCACGGTGCTGCCCGTGGACACCGTGCCGACCGGCGTGGTCGTCGTCCTCGGTGCCGATCCGTCGAGCACCGTGCTCCAGGAGCATTACCAGGAGATCCTCGACCATTACGTCCACGACGACCCGCAACCGGTACCCGAGGCCGTGCTGCGTCGCGACGGCACCTGGGACGCGCGGGCCCTGACCGACCTCCCGGTCTGGGGACTCCTGCACCGGGGGGACCGGCTGTGGCGCCGGCGCGAGCGCGGGCTCGCGGAGATCCAGGAGGCGCTGCAGCACCCCGACGGCTACCGGCGCCGCCGGCGGGCGACGCGCGAGCGGGCTCAGCACGTCGTCCGCACCGTGCGAGCCGCCCGAGCCGCCCGATCCCTCTCGGAACAGCCGGGCACCGCCCCGGCTCCCTCGGCCCAGACTCCCGCGGACCGCGCGCAGGCGCTGCTCGCGGCGACGACCCACGCGGGCCTCGACTCCCCGCGGCGGATCGTGCTGCTCGCGCGCGGGCGCAGGCCGGCGCTCGCGCGGGAGATCCGTGCGCTGCGCCCCGGCGTCAAGGTCGTCCAGGTCGACGCCAGGGAAGAGCCGGCGGACGTCAGGCTGGCGCTGGCGAGCGCCGGGACGCTCGACGCGGTCTTCGACCTGACCCCCGAGCGCGACGGTCGCGCGGCCCGTGCGCACGAGCTGCTGCCGCACGTCCGGAAGGGCGGCGTGCTCGTGCTCCCGGACGCCGCGGGCGGGGACGGCGTGGGCGGAGACGGGGTGGACGTCAGGACGATGCCCACGCTCGCGCGGGTCGGGGTGCACGGCGCGCACCTGTGGCTGGTCAACGGGCGGACCACCTGGGTCAAGCTGCACGAGCACGAGGCGGAGCCGTACCTCCGCCGGAAGGGACCCCGTGCGGGGCGCGTGCTGCACGAGGTGCCGGCGGCACGGATCGTGCGACCACCCGAGCTGCTCGTGGAGAGCACCACCGACGAGAGCGTCTCCCCCGCGATGGCGTACGACGCGCCGGCGCTCCAGATCCGGGAGTACGAGAACGCGATCTCGCGGCGCGGCCAGGTCGTGACGCAGGGCAGGGTCCTGCTGCCGGACACCTTCCGGCACCTGAACCGCGCCAACATCGACAACCACTTCATCCACAGCGTGGGCGCCGGCTTCGCCGTCCTGAACCGGACCGAACCCGCCCCCCTGGAGGGGGTCTACTTCCTCCTCGACTCCGAGTTCCGCGGCCACTTCGGGCACGCCATGACGGAGCAGCTCTCGCGGATGTGGGCCTGGCCGGAGGTCAAGGAGCGCTACCCCGACGCGAAGGCGCTCGTGCACACCCGGGCGCCCTACCCGACGCTCTTCGACTGGGAGCGCCACCTCTGGGAGGCCGCGGGCGTGGCTCCAGACGACCTGGTGCTCATCGACGGCCCGGTCCGCCCCGACAAGCTCGTGGTCGCGACGCCGGCCTTCTCCCAGCCCGACTACGTCCACCCCGCGGTCCGCGACGTCTACCGGCGCACCGGGGAGGCTCTGGCCGCGGCGGCCCCGGACCGCGAGTACCCGGAGCGGATCTTCTGCTCACGCCGGATCCTCAAGCGGGCGTGCCACAACGCCGCCGAGGTCGAGTCGTTCTTCGCCGAGCGCGGCTTCGAGGTCCTGTTCCCGGAGGACTACCCGATCGCCGAGCAGGCGCAGCTGTTCCGTTCCGCCCGCGAGGTCGCGGGCTTCGGCGGCAGCGCGATGTTCAACCTCGCCTTCGCGACCGAGCTCCGACGGGCGTTCCTGGTCTCGGCCGAGACCTACGCCGTGCAGAACGAGGCGATGATCGCCGCGGCCAACGGCCAGCAGCTCTGCATGGCGTGGTGCCGGGCGGACGTCCCGCACGGATCGGGCGCCGGGGTGAACAGCCGGATGCACACCCCGTTCACCTTCGACGTCGATCGCGAGGGCACGTTCCTGAAGCGGGTGCTCGACGAGCCGTTGCCCGCATGACGCCGGGTCCGGGCCCGCCGGAGCATCGGCGGACCCGAACCCGACAGCGCGATCAGCCCAGTGTGACCGCGTCGAGCGCGTCGACCAGGCCGTCACCGAAGAACGAGTTCTCCTGCGGCGTCCCGACGCACGCCGGCCCGACGGCGGTGGTGCCGCAGGGGCGGTCGTCGGCCTGGTCGCGCACGGCCTGCTCGAGCTGTGCCGGCGTCCAGTCCGGGTGCGCGGACTTCATGAGCGCGAGCACGCCCGCGACGTGCGGCGACGCCATGGACGTGCCGCTCTTGGTGTCCCACGTGCCGTTCAGCTCGGTCGAGACGATGGCGCTGCCCGGGGCCGCGACGTCGATCTTGCCGAGGCCACGGTTGGAGAAGGAGCTCAGCGCGCCCGTGCTCGTGACCGACGAGACCGTCACGACACCGTCCGCCTCCGCGGGGATGTCCTCGCAGCCGGAGTTGATGGTGCGGTCCACGGCGGTCGAGTCGTTGGGGCTCGACGTGTCCCGCGTGTTGTTCGCCAGGTCCGTGGACGCGTTGCCGGCCGCGGCCGCGTGCACGGCCCCGCGGTCGGTGGAGAAGTCGATCGCGCGGCGCACGGCCTCCTTCACGGCCGCCTGGTCGGGCTGGTCGGCGCACCAGTACATGAACGGGTCGATGTAGTACGAGTTGTTGGTGACGTCCACGCCGTGCAGGCCCGCCCAGACGAAGCCGCAGACGGCGTACTCCGGGTAGATGAAGCCGTCGTCGTTGACGACCTTCACCGACGCCATCTTCACGCCCGGCGCGACGCCGACGATGCCCAGCCCGTTGTCGGCCGCCGCGATCGTGCCGGCCACGTGCGTGCCGTGGTCGGACGTCGTGGGCAGCCAGCCGGTGGCCGAGGTGTCCGGGCGCCCTGCCGCCGTGCAGTTCACGGACGCCGCCGTGTCGACCTGCGTCGCGAGGTCGGGGTGCGTGACGTCGATGCCGGAGTCGAGGACGCCGACCAGCACGTCCGGCGAGCCCGGGTTGATCGCGATCGCCTGGTCGGCCTTGATCATCGCCATGTCCCACTGGGTGGCCTCGCCCGGGTCCGGGACAGCCGCGGTACCGGCGCCGTCCTCGGCGCCCGCGCCGGGCTTCTTGGTCACGGTCGCCTTCCAGCGGCCGCCCTTGGCCCCCGGCACCTCGTCGGCGACGGCGGGCGTGCCCTCGCTCACCGGGACGGTGCGGGTGACCCCGACGGACTCGACGGCGTGCCCGCGCGCGAGACGCACGACGTCGGCGCGGAAGTCCGCGCGCGCCGCGTGCGCGACGACGACGCCGACCTCGGGCCACGACTGGACGACGACGCCCCCCGCCGCCTCGACGGCCCGCTCCGCGAGGCGCGTCTGGCCGGGGTTGGCGTGCTTGGCGTTGACGACGTAGGAGAAGGTCTGGCCGTCGGGGGTGGCGACCGGGACCGGGGTGGACGGCGGTTCGGCCGCCGTACCGCCGGCGACGGCGGCACTGCCGGCGCCCGTGATCAGGAGGGCCGTGGCGGCGCCGACGGCGACCAGACGCGCGCGATGGGTGGTGCGCAGACTCATGGTGTCCCCTTCGTGAGTGCGGCCGTGCCTTTGCGGCCGTCAGAGGTGACAGTAGGGCGGCCGACGGGAAAATGTGCGCCGAACCGCCCTCTTCGCAGGACAGCGACCCGTCGTCGTCAGGTCGCGCGGCCCGTGCGCAGGGCAGCGCGGACGCCGTCGGAGACCTCGGGGGTGAGCGTGCGCGCGAACGTCGCGGTGAGGTGCCCGTGGTCGAAGTACGCGACGACGCCGCCGACCACCGGGTGGCAGACGTCGTCGTCGCACATGAGGTCGGTGACCTCGCGGACCGTCACCAGCCCCGAGGCGTCCGCGCGGCCCGCCGTCGCGAGAGGGTCCGGCTCGAGCGCACGCGACGGCGGCGCCCCGCAGTCGTCCCAGGAGACGGGGCCGGTCGCGAGGCAGTCGGGCACGCTGTCCGGCATCGCGGGGGTGTCGCGCAGCACCAGCACCGGGATGCCGGCGTCGGTGAAAGCGGCCAGCGTGTCGGCGTACGCATCCTGCGCGGCGTCCGCCTGCTCGGTCTCCGGGACGTCCGCCAGGAGCTGGTTGGTGCGCGCCGACATGATCACGAGGTCGTACCCGCCGTCGACGACGGAGCCGACCGCCCAGCGGGTGGTGTCGAGACAGCCCTGGGCGTCGTCGGCGGCCTCGTACTCCAGCAGCTGCTCGACGGGGTAGCACGACGACTGCAGGTACGTGTCGACCTGCCAGTCCCCCGCGTCCTCCCCCGCCTCCAGCGCGGGCGTCCAGTGCCCGGCGTGCGAGTTGCCGAGCATCGCGATGCGCACCGGCGCGTCGTCGGAGCCGTACGTGCACGAGTTCCGCGACGTGAACGGCGGGTCGTTCCAGCAGCCGTCCGCGTACACGTCGGGCTTGTCCTGCGCGGCAGCCTCCGGTGGGGTGAGCAGGCCCCGGACGTCGCACGACGGGTCGCGCACCGAGCCGGCGCCCGCGCACTCCCCCGCCGCAGCGACGTTCGCGGGCGCCGCGGCGACCGCCTCCCGCTCGCGGGCCTCCGCCGTCGACGCCGCGGACAGGCCCCAGACGGCGGTGACCCCGACGCACACCGCGAGCAGGCCGAACGTCGCGGCCCGACGACGCACCAGCAGCGGCTGGCGTCGCAGCGGGTCCTCGACCCAGCGCTTGGTCACGGCGGCCAGCAGCAGGGACGCCAGCACGACGCCGACCAGCTCGGCCGCGCCCAGCGCGCGGCCGAGCGCGTACGGCACCACGACGATCAGCGGCCAGTGCCACAGGTAGACGCTGTACGAGACGTCGCCCAGCCACTGCACGGGGCGCAGCGCGAGCAGGCCGCCGGGGCCGCCGCGCGCGCCGTCGGCCGCGACGGCGATCACGAGCGCCGTGCCGACCGTGGGCAGCGCCGCCGCGACGCCGGGGAACGGCGTCGCCCCGTCGAAGAGGACCACGGCCGCCAGCACGGCCGCCAGCCCGGTCCACGCCGCCGCCGCCCGGGCGGGGGCGGACAGCCGCCACGGGCGGACGGCCACGGCCGCCGCGACGAGGCCGCCCAGCGCGAGCTCCCACAGCCGGGTGGTGGTGACGAAGTACGCCGCCGCCGGGTTGGTGGCCGTCAGGTGCACCGACCACGCGAGGGACACGACGACGACCAGCCCCACCACCGCCGTCGGAAGCCACGTCGGAAGCCAGGTGCCGCGCCCGCGCAGGCGCACCGCGAGCCACACGGTGAGCCCGACCAGCACCGGCCAGAGCACGTAGAACTGCTCCTCCACCGACAGCGACCAGTAGTGCTGCACGGGGGACGCGAGCTCCTCGGCCGCCAGGTAATCGGTGGCGGAGCGCGCCAGCGCCCAGTTCTCCACGTACAGCGCCGCGGCCGCGACCTCCCGCGCCGCCCGCGCGTGCACCGTCGACGGCAGCCACAGCAGCGTCGCGCCCAGCGTGGCCAGCAGCACCACCGTCGCCGCGGGGATGAGGCGGCGCACCCGGCGGGCCCAGAAGTCCAGCAGGTCGCGTGCCCCGCGCACCGGCCGGCGCAGCAGGTGCGACGTGATGAGGAAGCCCGAGATGACGAAGAAGACGTCCACGCCCACGTACCCGCCCGTCACCGTGCCCGGCAGCAGGTGATAGACCAGCACCGCGCTCACCGCGAGCGCGCGCAGGCCCTGCACGTCGGTGCGGACGCCCGCGGGTGCGGACGTCCGCGCGGACACGCGCTCGGGTGCGCCGGCGGGTGCGGACAACGGCGAGCTCCTCAGGGTCGCGGGCCGGACCGACGGATGCTACCGGACCCGGCTTCATCGCGGCGCCTCGGGCGCGGCGCCCTTCCCCAGCGATGCCGAGGTCGCCATGATGTGAGGCATGTCACGGAAGGCCCGCACCGCGCAGCCCCGACTGAGCAGGCACGAGTTCCTCGCAGCCCTGCACGAACGCCTGCGACCGCGCACCTACCTCGAGGTCGGGGTGTCCACGGGCTCGAGCATCCGGCTCTCGTCGGCGCCGAGCATCGGCATCGACCCCGCGTTCACGATCAAGTCGGAGATCGTCGGAAGGGTGCGCCTCGCCCGCACCACCTCCGACGAGTACTTCGCGACGACGGACCCGAAGGAGTGGCTCGACGGCCCCGTCGAGCTGGCGTTCATCGACGGCATGCACCTCTTCGAGTACGCGCTGCGCGACTTCATCAACGTCGAGAAGCACTGCCGGTGGTCCAGCGTCATCGTGTTCGACGACATGCTGCCCCGGAACGTCGACGAGGCGGCCCGCGGCCGCCACACCGGCGCTTGGGCCGGCGACGTGTTCTGGCTCACCGACGTCCTGCGCACCTACCGGCCGGACCTCACGGTGCTGCCCGTGGACACCCTCCCGACCGGCGTGGTCGTCGTCCTCGGTGCCGATCCGTCCAGCACCGTGCTCCAGGACCGCTACGACGAGATCGTCGCCGAGTACGTCCACGACGACCCGCAGCCCGTGCCCGACGCCGTCCTGCGCAGGGAAGGCGCGTGGAACGCCCGCACCCTGATCGACCGACCCGTCTGGGGGCTCCTGCACCGCGGCGACCGCCCGTGGCGCCGGCGCGGGCGCGGGCTCGCGGAGATCCAGGAGGCCCTGCACCAGCCCGACGGCTACCGGCGCCGCCGGCGGGCGACGCGCGAGAAGGCCCAGCGGGTCAGGGACCGCGCGCTCCGGGCCGTTCGCCGACCGGGTCGGGCGGACGGCCCCCGCGCGGGGTGAGGCCCTCGACGCCGACGCGCGGCGGTCGGGTCAGGGCAGGCTCGCGGTCACGGCCTTGGCGAGGTACGGCTCGAGCGTGCGGGAGAAGGTCGCGGTGAGGTGCGACGCGTCGAAGTACGTCACGACGCCACCGATCACCGCGGGGCACGTCTCCTCGGTGCAGGCGTAGCCGGACAGGTCGAGGGTCGACAGGGCCGGGTCGTCGAGGCCCTCGGCCGCGTCGTACAGCGGGTCGGGCTCGAGCCACGCCGACCGGGCGCCGTCGCAGTCGGCGGGCGAGTCCGCGGCCGCCAGGCAGTCGGGCACCGACGGGATCGTGTGCTTCGGGTACGGCATGTCCCGCACGACGAGCGTGGGCGTGCCCGTGGCCGTGAGGTCCTCGAGATAGCGCGCGTACCCGTCGGCGATGGCCTCGTCGCTCTCCGCCTCCGGCACCCCGGCCGCCGCGAACGGCGTCAGCTGCGACGTCACGACCAGGTCGAAGTCGCCCTTCCCGACCTCGTCGAGGACGCGCTGCCCCCATGCGTGGCACCCCTCGGAGTCCTGGGGCGTCTCGAACTGCCACGTGATGTCCGACGTCGGGCACTGCGACGCGACCACCGTGGTGAGGGACCAGCCCTTCTCCGTCGCCAGGTCCTGCAGCGGCGGGAGCAGGTTGCCGGCGTGCGAGTTACCGATGAGGGCGACGCGGGTCTCGGCTCCCTCGTCACCGTAGTGACAGGTCTGGGTGCCCTCGAAGGGCGGCGACTCCCAGCAGCCGTCCTCGTAGGCGCTCGGCTTGTCGTCGGCGGCCTCGGCCGGGGACAGCAGGAGGTCGCCGTCCGTGGCGCAGTCGGCGCCGGGCGCCATCGCAGCAGCACCGACGCACGGCCCCTGCGCGGCCGCAGCTGCCTGGGCGATGTTCGTCGCGGCGGCACGGTCGAGGGCGTACGCGCCGCCGACGGACAAGCCGCCGATGACGACCGACGCCGCCAGCGCCGTCGCGATCGCGCGGCCCGACCCGCCGCGCCCCCGGCGGAAGCGGTCCTCGACGAACGGCTTGGTGAGACCGGCGAGCACCAGAGCGGCGACGAGGATGCCGACCCGCTCCAGCAGCCCCGGCTGGTGGCCCAGCGCGAAGGGGACGAGCACCACGAGCGGCCAGTGCCACAGGTACACCGAGTACGAGACGTCGCCGAGCCACTGCACGGGCGCGGTGTCACCGATCGTGCGCGGCGACCACCGGGAGCGCTCGCAGCTCGCCACGATCACCAGCGCGCAACCCAGCACGGGGAGCGCGGCGGTGTACCCCGGGAACGGGAGCGCGCCGTCGTAGGCCACCGCGGCGGCGACGATCATCGCGATCCCGGCCCAGGCGAGCGGGGTGCGCCAGCGGGCCGCGACCTGGAGGCCGAGCGTCGCGATCAGCGCGCCGGCGCCGAGCTCCCAGATCCGGGTGGGGGTGATGAAGTACGCGCTCGCCGGGCGCAGCGCCGTTCCGACCACCGACCAGGCCAGGGACACGGCCACGATCACGCCGATCGCCACCGAGGCGCGCCGGGCGAGGTCCCCGCCGCGCCGTGCGACGAACCAGGCGACGCCGACGAGCACGAGCGGCCACAGCAGGTAGAACTGCTCCTCCACCGAGAGCGACCAGTAGTGCTGGACCGGGGACGCCGCGGCCTCCGCCCCGAGATAGTCGACGGACGACGCCGCCAGGGACCAGTTCTCGACGTACAGCGCGGCCGCGCCGACCTCCTTCAGGGTGTCCGCCCACGTGGTGCTGGGCGCCACGGCGAACGTGGCCGCCACGGTCACGAGGAGCACGAGGAAGGACGCCGGCAGGAGCCGGCGGACCCGCCTGGCCCAGAAGTCCGCCAGGTCGCGGCCACGGCGCGGCGGGCGCCGCAGGAGGTGCGAGGTGATGAGGAAGCCCGAGATGACGAAGAAGACGTCGACGCCGACGAAGCCGCCCGTCAGCCGGCCGGGCCACAGGTGGTACAGCACGACGATGCCGACGGCGATCGCGCGGAGCGCCTGGATGTCCTTGCGGGTCCCGCCTGCGCGGGGCGCGGCGCTCGAGGCACGCCGCTCCTCCGTCTGAGCAGTTTCCAGCACTCCAGGCCTTCCGTCGGTCGGTCGTCGGCCCCGCCGCGGAGCCCGGGCCATCCTAGGCCCCGTCGCGCCGAGGGGTGAACGTCCGCCCCGGCGCCGGGACGCCCGAGGGCCGGGACCGCGTCACGGTCCCGGCCCTCGGGTGGCCACCCGGTCGTCGCGGGTCAGCGGAGCCCGTGGTGCTCCCGCGTCGGCCGCTCCGGGGCGGCCCGGTCGACGGGGCCGGCGTCCGCCGCCGCCTCCGGTGCCGTCGAGCGCAGCGCCCTGACGGTCCACGGACCGGCGATGTCGTCGGTGGTCAGCGCGGTCCACGTGCCGCCCGAGACGACGAAGCTCAGCTGCACCTCCGCACCCTCGGTGCCCGTGTACCAGGCGACGCCCAGCCGGTCGAGGTCGGTCCCCGCCTCGTCGGCGCGGTAGCCGATGGTGCCCGCGCTGCCGAGCACCGAGCGCGCCAGGGAGAGGGACACGGGCTGGCCGTTAGCGAGCCGGTCCCGCAGCCGCGTGAACTCGGCCTCGGTCGCCACGTCGTCGGTGGGCTCGGCGGGCTCGGCCCAGAACGCCCACCGGCCCGTGGCCTTCCACGTGCCCGCCGAGGTCTTCGCGAAGTCCACGTTCACGAACCCGTCCGGGGACTCGGTCGGCCACAGCAGCCACACCAGGTCCGACGCGGACCCGGGCGCGTCGAACTGGTAGTTGATCGTCCCGGTGGTGCCGAAGGTGCGGCGCGCGTGGTCGATCGAGTTCCCGACGGCGACCTTGTCGAACTCGGCCCGGGTCGCCTTGTCCGCGGTCTGCTTGGCGACCACGTCGAAGTAGCCCGCCCGGGTGTCGACCTTCCAGGTCCCCGAGCTGTTCTTGACGAACGCCACCTCGACCCAGCCGTCGGCGGACGCCGTGGGCCACTGGAGGGCGACGTAGTCGTACTTCGTCCCGGGCGCCTCGTAGGCCTCGATCACCGTGCCGGCGGTGCCGAACGTCTGCCGCACGAAGGTGATGCTGTTGCCCTGCTTGACCCTGCCGAACTCCGCGCTCGTGGCCTTGTCGGCCGTCCGCGTGGCCGAGTTGGCCCAGATCGCCCACTTGGTCACGAGGTACCACGTGCCGGACGTGCGGCGGAGGAACTCGACCTCCACCGAGCCGCCCTTGTAGTACGTCGGGAACCGGACCTTCACGTAGTCGTTCTTCGTGCCGGCCACGTCGACCCGGTCGATGACGGTGCCGTTCGTGCCGAAGGTGGACCGCACGTACTGGATCGAGTTCCCGTACGCCACCTTGGCGTACTCCCCCGACGTGACCACGTTCGACGGGACGGCCGCCGTCGCGGCCGCCGGGACGGCCAGCCCCACCGCGAGCACCGCGGCCACCGCGGTGCTGATAATGCGCTTCATCGAGCCCTCTTCCTCTTGAGTTCAGCGCTCATCATGAGGGAAACGGGTGCCCGGGGACAGGATGAAAAATGCCGGGTTTGCCGGGACACGACGACGCCGGGGACCGCGGCGCGGTCCCCGGCGTGACGGTGGTCGGTCAGGCGGAGCTCGGCAGGCCTCCGACCATGCCGGCGGCGACCGTCTTGTTCGTCGCCTCGTCCACCAGGATGAACGCGCCCGTGCGGCGGTTCTGGCGGTAGGGGTCGACGAACAGCGGCTGCGTCACGCGCAGCTGGATGCGGCCGATCTCGTTGAGCCTGATCTCGGTCGCGTCCTCGTCGCGGTGCAGCGTGTTGACGTCGACGCGGTAGTTGATGTCCTTCACCATGGCGCGCGCCCACCGGGTGGTGTGCTTGATCGCGTACTTCTTGCCGCGCACCAGCGGGGCGGTCTCGTCCATCCAGCAGATCTGGGCGTCGATGTCCTGCAGCGCGGCCGGCGAGTTGTTCGGCCGGCAGATCATGTCGCCGCGCGAGATGTCGATCTCGTCGGCGAGGCGCACCGCCACGGACATGGGCGGGAAGGCCTCGTCGACGGGGCCGTCGGCCGTGTCGATCCCCTCGATCGTGGTCTCCAGCCCGGAGGGCAGCACGCGGACCCGGTCGCCCTTCTTCAGCACCCCGCCGGCCACGGTGCCCGCGTACCCGCGGTAGTCCCGCGCGTCGTGCGACTGCGGCCGGATCACGTACTGCACCGGGAACCGCACGTCCTGCAGGTTGCGGTCGCTCGCGACGTGCAGGGACTCCAGGTGGCTGAGCAGCGGGCGGCCGTCGAACCAGGGCATGTTCGCGCTGCGGTTCACCACGTTGTCGCCGACGAGCGCCGAGATCGGGAGGAACGTCAGGTCCGGCACGCGCAGCCGCGAGGCGAAGTCCGTGAAGTCGCGGCGGATGTTCTCGAAGACCTCCTCGGAGTAGTCCACGAGGTCCATCTTGTTCACGCAGACCACGATGTGCGGCACGCCCAGCAGGGTGGCGAGGAAGGTGTGCCGGCGGCTCTGCTCGATGACGCCCTTGCGCGCGTCCACGAGAATGAGCGCGACGTCGGCGGTCGACGCCCCGGTGACCATGTTCCGCGTGTACTGGATGTGGCCGGGGGTGTCCGCGATGATGAACTTGCGCTTCGGCGTGGCGAAGTAGCGGTACGCGACGTCGATGGTGATGCCCTGCTCGCGCTCGGCGCGCAGGCCGTCGGTGAGCAGCGCCAGGTCGGTGTAGTCGTTGCCGCGGTCCTTGCTGACCTGCTCCACCGACTCGAGCTGGTCCTCGAAGATCGTCTTGGAGTCGAACAGCAGGCGGCCGATGAGGGTGCTCTTGCCGTCGTCCACCGAACCGGCGGTGGCGAACCGCAGGAGGTCGGCGGAGGTGTCGATGGCCTGCTGGGCCTCGACGCTCTCGTGCTGGGTCTCGGTGCTCATGGCTTAGAAGTAGCCCTCTCGCTTGCGGTCCTCCATCGCGGCCTCGCTCACCTTGTCGTCGCCACGGGTGGCGCCACGCTCGGTGAGGCGCACGGCGGCGACCTCCTCGACGATCTCGGCTCGGGTCGCCGCCGTCGACGCGACGGCGGCGGTGAGGTTCGCGTCCCCCACCGTGCGGTAGCGGACGGACCGCACCTCGGCGGTCTCGCCGTCCTTGAGCGGGGTGAACTCGTTGACGGCGAACAGCATGCCGCCCCGGTCCACGACCTCGCGCTCGGCGGCGAAGTACAGGTCGGGGAGGTCGATGTCCTCGGCCTCGATGTAGGCCCAGATGTCCAGCTCGGTCCAGTTGGACAGCGGGAACACGCGGATCGACTCGCCCTGGTGGACGCGCCCGTTGTAGAGGTCCCAGACCTCGGGGCGCTGGTTCTTGGGATCCCACTGGCCGAAGTCGTCGCGGAAGGAGAACACGCGCTCCTTGGCGCGCGCCTTCTCCTCGTCGCGGCGACCGCCGCCGAAGAGCGCGTCGAAGCCGTTCTTCTCGGCGGCCTCCAGCAGCACGGGGGTCTGGATGCGGTTGCGGGAGCCGTTGGGCTCCTCTTGCACCAGCCCGCGCTCGATGGCCTCCGGCACGGAGGCGACGACGAGCTGGATGCCGAGACGCTCGACCCAGCGGTCGCGCGTGGCCAGCACCGACGGGAAGTTCAGACCGGTGTCCACGTGCATGATCGGGAACGGGATCCGCGCCGGCGCGAACGCCTTGGCTGCCAGGTGGAGCATGACGATCGAGTCCTTGCCGCCCGAGAAGAGCAGACAGGGGCGCTGCATCTCCGCGACCACCTCGCGGATAATGTGGATGCTCTCCGCTTCGAGGCTGCGGAGCTGGCTCAGGACGTGGGACGTCACGGCTGGGCACCTTCCTTGATGTCGACCCCGACCTCGGTCAACGCCGCACGCAGGTGCGCCGCCACGGCGGGGTGGCTGACGAAGAGATCGGGGAGCCAGGGGTCCTGGCGGTTGTACTCGAGCGGCGTGCCGTCCAGGCGGGTGCACTCGAGGCCGGCCGCGAGGGCCACCGCGACCGGGGCGGCCGAGTCCCATTCGTACTGGCCGCCGGCGTGCACGTACGCGTCGACGGTGCCGTCCACGACGGACACCACCTTCACGCCGGCCGACCCCATGGGCACGAGCTCCACGTCGTCGCGGGCGGCGAGGTCCTGCACGAACTGCGGGGGACGCGAGCGGCTCGCGGCGAGGCGCAGCGGCCGGCGCCCGGCGAGCACCGCGGCGACGTCGTCGGCCGGGCGCGCGGTGGACCCGCCCTCGGGGGAGACGGTGCTGAGGGCGGCGCCCCGGGCGGGCAGCCCGACCGCGCCGGCCGCGAGGCCGTCGGCGCGGGGCACGCCGCGCTCCCAGAGGGCGACGTGCACGGCGAAGTCGTCGCGCCATCCGGCGCCGTCGCCGGCGCGCTCGGCGAACTCGCGGGTGCCGTCGAGCGGGTCGACGATCCAGACGCGGTCCGCCGCCAGCCGGGCGGCGGAGTCCGCGGCCTCCTCGGAGAGCACGGCGTCGCCGGGGCGGGCGTGCGCGAGAGCGGCGGCGAGCCACGACTGGCTGGCCGCGTCGCCCGCGTCCTTGAGCTCGCGCGGCTCGAACTCCCCGCCGGCGGCGTCGACCTCGGCCCGCAGGCCGCGGAGCACCTCACCGGCGCCCTCCGCGAGCGCCACGGCGAGGTCGCCGTCGGGCAGGCCCGGGTCCGGGAAGGAAGGGGCGGGGCGGGGCATGCGACTCCTCGGCTGATGGCTCTGGACGGAGGCCCTGGCGGGCCGCGGCCGACGCTACCATTCCGCATTGGACGATTCCGCGAGAGTTCACAGTGTTGAATTCTGTTTTTCCGATAGGAATGGTGCGCTTTGAGCATCGACCTCCCGCTGGTCCTCGGCGGCCTCGTCGTGGGCTTCGTCGTGGGCCTGACCGGGATGGGCGGTGGCGCCCTGATGACACCGATGCTCATCTTCGTGTTCCGCGTGGACCCCCTCACCGCGGTGTCCTCCGACGTCGTGGCCAGCCTCTTCATGAAGCCCGCGGGCGCGATCGTGCACCTGCGCCGCCGCACCGTGAACCTGCAGCTGGTGCTGTGGCTGTGCATCGGCTCCGTACCGGCGGCCTTCTCCGGCGCGCTGCTGATCCGCTTCCTGCCGTTCGGCGACGGCTTCGACGAGGTGCTCAAGCAGGTCCTCGGCGTGGCCCTGCTCATCGCGTCGGCGGGGCTCGTCGTGCGGGCGGTGCTCGGCATGCTGCAGCGCCGCACCGCCCTCGGGGAGGGGCCCGCCGCGCCCAGCAGCCCCGACGTCGTCGTCCGCAAGGTGCCCACGCTGATCCTCGGCGCCGTCGCCGGGCTGATGGTCGGCCTCACCTCCGTGGGGGCCGGCTCGATCATCATCGTGGTGCTGCTCCTGCTCTACCCGGCCCTCAAGGCGTCCCAGCTGGTGGGCACCGACCTCGTGCAGGCGGTCCCGCTGGTCGCCGCCGCGTCCCTGGGGCACGTCCTGTACGGGGACTTCGAGCTCGGCCTGACGACGTCCCTGCTCGTCGGCGCGATCCCGGGCGCCTGGTTCGGCGCCCACGTCTCCAGCCGCGCCCCGGGCGGCATCATCCGCCGCGCCCTCGCCATCCTGCTCCTGGCCTCGGGCCTGAAGCTGCTGGGCGCCTCGCTCGGCGTCGTCCTCGCGGCCGCCGTGGGCGCCCTCGTCGTCGGCAACCTGCTGTGGGTCGTGATCCGGGAGCGCATCAAGCGGCTCCCGCCCAGGCCGATGCCGCTCGGCACCCTTCAGGCGCCTGCCACCGGACCCGCACCCGACCCTGATCCCGACCAGAAGGACCCGACGCGACCATGACCGAGCCCACGCCCGGCACCGTGCCCTCGGACCTGCCCGCCGCGACCCACGTGCTCTCCCCCGACGGGCTGGACCTCCTCGAGCTCGCCCTCGCCGGCGGACCGTGGCTCCCGCCCGCCGATCTGCCCGCCGGCCCGGCGACGCTCACGGACGCCGAGAACACGCCGCTCGCCGTCGTCGGCGTCCCCGGCGACGAAGACCTGCGCGCCGTGCGACCGTTCGCCCGGGCGGCCGGCCCGCACTGGGACCCCACCCTGCGACGCGCCGCCGCCGAGGTGCGCGCCGACGCGCCCGCCGGCCTCGCTCCCCTCGCCCTGGTCGTGGCCGAGCCGCCCACCCGCTCCGAGGTGGACGCCCTGCCAGGGCTCGTCGGCGACGCCGGCGCCGTGCTGCTGCTCGTGCCGGCCGCACGCCGTGCCCCCGCCGCGGGGCGCGTGGGGGCGCCGGGGCTCGTCCGCGTCGCCCAGGACCTCGCGGAGCGGCTCGACGACGGCGCACGCCGCGCGACCGTCGTCGTCGTGCCCTGGCCCGCCGACGCGCCCGACGGGCTGCGCTGGGAGGACGTGGGCGCGCGCTACGGCGCCGCCCGCACGGAGGCGCTCGCCGCCCACCGCTCCCCCGCGGCGCGCGACGCCGTCGCCGGGCTCGGCACGCTGTGGTCCGACGCGGTCGCCGACCTCTACCCCGACGTCCCCGCCGCCGAGGTCGTGCGCGCCGCCGGCACCGCCCGACCGCGGGGTGCCGTCGTCTTCTTCACGGGGCTGTCCGGCTCCGGGAAGTCGACCGTGGCACGCGCGCTCGCGGCCGAGCTCGACGACGAGGGCCGGCACACCACCCTGCTCGACGGCGACGAGGTGCGCCACCACCTGTCCAAGGGCCTCGGCTTCGACAAGGAGTCGCGCGAGCTGAACGTGGAGCGCATCGGGTACGTGGCGTCGCTCGTGTCCTCGCACGGGGGCGTCGCGGTGGCCGCGCCCATCGCACCGTTCGCGTCGGGCCGTGCCCGGGTGCGCGCGCTCGCCGAGGCCGCGGGCACGTTCCTCCTGGTGCACGTCAGCACGCCGCTCGAGGTGTGCGAGGCCCGCGACCGCAAGGGCCTGTACGCCAAGGCCCGGCGCGGCGAGATCCCCGAGTTCACGGGGATCTCCTCGCCCTACGAGGCCCCGACCGACGCCGACGTCGTCGTCGACACGTCGGAGGTCGAGGTGGCGGACGCCGTCGCCCGGGTCCGCGAGGCGCTCACGGCCCGGCTCGGCGGCTGACCCCGCCGGGGGTCAGGCCCCCGCGGGCTTGCGCTTGGTCCGGGCGCGGGGGCCCACGCCGCCCGCTCGCGCGGACGCGTTGGCCTTCCGGTGCGCGCGCACGAAGGTCTTGTAGGCCTCCGCGACCTCCTCGGTGGGGCCGTCCATCACGAGCTCGCCCTGGTGCACCCACAGCACGCGGGTGCACATGGCCTCGATGGTCGCGATCGAGTGGCTCACGAGGAAGACCGTGCCGGCCCCCTTGCGCACCTCGTCGATCCGCGCCTTGGACCGGGCCTTGAACGCCGCGTCGCCGGTCGCGAGGGCCTCGTCGATCATGAGGATGTCGGGGCGCGCGGCCGACGAGATCGCGAACCGCAGCCGTGCCGCCATGCCCGACGAGTAGGTCTTCATCGGGAGGTAGACGAAGTCGCCGATGTCGGCGAACTCGACCACCTCGTCGAACCGCTCGTCGACCTGCTGCGGGGTCATCCCCAGCGCCAGGCCGCCGATCATGATGTTGCGCTCGCCCGTGAGCTGCGGCATCAGGGCCGCGTTGACACCCAGGAGCGCGGGCTCGCCGTCGACGTAGACCGCGCCGCTCGCCGGCGGGATGAGGCCCGCGACGGCGCGCAGCAGCGTGCTCTTGCCCGACCCGTTGACCCCCACGATGCCGATGGCCTCGCCGTGCCGCGCCACGAACGAGATGCCGCGCACCGCGTGCACCTCGCTCACGGCGCCGACGTGCCCGGAGGTCGAGCTGATCAGGCGCTTGACGAGCGACGGCTTGGCCACCTCCGCCTCCCGCACGTTCGCCGCGCCCGACCGGGCGGCCGCGCGGGCCTTCCCGCCGAACACGCGGTAGACGATGTGCAGGTCGTCGACGACGAGCACCGGCGCGCCGAGCGTGGCGACGGGCTTGTCCCCCTCGAGGTCCTCGGGGTCGAACTCGCCCTCCAGGTCGACGTCGAGATCCAGGTCTGCCTCAGTCACGCCCGTACCTCTCCTCGCCCCGCCAGAACACGATGAACCCCACGACCAGCGTCACCACGGCCCACCCCGCGGCCCACAGCCACATCTCGCCGCTGGGCGGGAAGGCGTCCTCCTGCATGAGGATCGAGCGCGCCACGTAGAGGAACACGCCGATGGGCTGGTACTCGAGGATCGGGGTGACGATCGCCTGCGCCGTGTCAGGGAGGCTCTCGGCGTACTTGGTCACCGGGAAGATCACGCCCGAGCCGTACATGGCGAACCGCATGACGAAGCTGATGATGTTGTCGAGGTCCGGGGTGATCGCCACGACCCGCGCCATGATGAAGGCGAGCCCCGTGTTGAACAGCCACATGAGCGCCACGATGCACGGCAGCAGCAGCCACTCCCACGTGACCGGGATGGGCTCGTTGCTGCCCACGAACCCGCTGAGCAGCACGATCACGCACATGACGACCAGCGTCGGGACCAGGGTGGTCAGCAGCGACACGACCTGGGAGATCGGCAGCACCGCCCGCGGGAAGTGCAACGACCGGATGAGGCTCGTCTTCTTGGCGATCGACTGCGCCCCGCCGTGCACCGACTGGTCGATGAAGCGGAACAGGAACACGCCGATGACGATGAACGCGATGCTGTTGTCGACACCGCGGCTCGCGTCGAGCAGCACCCCGAACACGAGCACGTAGATGGTCGCGTTGAGGATGGGGTTCAGCAGGGCCCAGAGCTGGCCGAGGTAGTTGTTCTGGTTCTTCGCGTAGGCCGCGGACGTGCCGAGCACGCGGATGAACGGCCACCGCGACAGGACGTCCTTCACGTACTCCACCAACGGGGGCCGCACGCCCATCGGGCGCAGGGAGTGCTGCTCGGCCAGAGCCCGCAGCTCCGCCGAGGTGAGATCGGGGACGATCGGTGCGGGCGGCTTCGGCATCGGTACGCGCTTCGGGCGTTCGCCGCCGGCACCCGATCCGGGTGTCGCCTCGCTGGTCTGGGTGGTCACGGTGTGGGGAAACCCGTCCTTCAGGAATGGATCGACCGCGCAATCCTACTAGAGCAGGCCTCGCCGCCAGGCCCTCCGGGGGCCGTCGACAGGTTCCTCCACGGTGCACCCCGGAGCCTTCACGGAGCTGTCACCTGCCGGTCGACGGCCCGTCGACGGCCCGTTACCTGCGCGCGGTCACGCGGTGAGCCTGTTGTCCACCATGGAGAGGGCGGAGCCGATGGCCATGTGCATGTCGAGGTACTGGTACGTGCCCAGGCGGCCGCCGAAGTGCACGTCCGGCTCGTCGGCCATGAGCTCGCGGTAGCGCTTGAGGCGATCGCGGTCCGACGGCGTGTTCACCGGGTAGTACGGCTCGTCGCCACGCTCGGCGAACCGCGAGTACTCGCGCACGATGACGGTCTTGTCGCTCGCGTACTCGCGCTCCGGGTGGAAGTGGCGGAACTCCAGGATGCGCGTGAACGGCACCTCCGTGTCCGCGTAGTTCATCACCGGCGCGCCCTGGAAGTCGCCCACCGGCAGCACCTCGCGCTCGAAGTCGAGCGTCCGCCACGACAGCGAGCCCTCGGCGTCGTCGAAGTACCGGTCCACCGGGCCCGTGTACACGACCGGCACCTGCCCCACGACCGCCTTCTTGCTCACCGGCTGCGCGTCGTCGAAGAAGTCGGTGGACAGCCGCACCTCGATGTTCGGGTGGTCGGCCATCCGCTCCAGCCACGCCGTGTACCCGCCGGTCGGCAGGCCCTCGTGCGTGTCGTTGAAGTACCGGTTGTCGTACGTGTACCGCACCGGAAGGCGCGAGATGATCGACGCCGGCAGCTCGCGCGGGTCCGTCTGCCACTGCTTGGCCGTGTACCCCTGGATGAACGCCTCGTACAGGGGCCGCCCGATCAGGGACACGCCCTGCTCGTCGAGGTTCTCGGGGCGCTTGCCACCCAGCTCCGCGGCCTGCTCGCGCACCAGCGCCCGAGCCGCCTCCGGCCCGTGCGCCGACCGGAAGAACTGGTTGATCGTGCCCAGGTTGATCGGCATCGGGAACACCTCGCCCCGATGCGTCGTGTACACCCGGTGCACGTACGACGTGAACGACGTGAACCGGTTGACGTACTCCCACACCCGCTCGTTCGACGTGTGGAACAGGTGCGCCCCGTACCGGTGCACCTCGATCCCCGTGTCCGGGTCGGTCTCGCTGTACGCGTTGCCACCCAGATGGTCACGACGGTCGATCATGAGCACCTTGCGCCCCTGCTCGGCCATCCGCTCCGCGACGGTCAGGCCGAACAGCCCGGTACCGACGACGACGAGGTCTGTCATGCGTTCCTCCTGGTCAAGGGTCGGTCAGTCGGGCTCGTAGCCGCCGCGCAGGCGGGTGTACGCGCGGTACCCGGCCTTGCGCACCGACTCCGGCACCACGCGGTAGCCGGCGCGCACCACGACGTTGCGCACCATCTGCGGCCCGGTGAGGAAGCCCTCGGAGTGCAGCGTGCGCTGCAGCGCGAGCTCGGACGCGAGCAGGCGGCGCCCGCCGCGGCGGGCGTACGCACCGGCGCCGACGCGGTACAGCACCAGCGGCCGGGTGACGTTCTCCGCGTCCGCGCCGGCCGCGATCATGCGGGCGAAGAGCAGGTAGTCCTCCATGAGGTCCAGGTGCTCGTACCCGCCCGCGGCGGCGACGGCGGACCGCCGGTACACGACCGACGGGTGGTTGAACGGGTCGCGGAACCGGGCCGTCGTCGCGATGTCGTCGCCCGTCGGCGGCACGCGCACCATGCCGGGTGCGTGCTCGTCGTCGTCGAACTCCTGGATCGCGGACCCGACGATGTCGCACCCGGCGGCCACGAGCGGCACCTGCACGGCGAACCGCTCGGGCCGGGAGATGTCGTCCGCGTCGGCGCGCGCCACGATCTCGTGCTTGCACGCCTCCAGCCCCGCCTCCAGCGCGCGGGCCAGGCCCACGTTCCGCTCCAGCGGCACCAGCGTGACGGGCACGTCGGTGAGCTCGTGCAGGCGGCCGAGCACGGCGGCGACGTCGTCGCCCACGGGCCCGTCGCGCACGACGACGACCTCGTCGGGGCGCAGGGTCTGGTCGCGCGTGACGGAGAGGAAACCACGCTCCAGGTGCGCGGCGTCGTCGCCCGCGTACACGGGCAGCAGCACCGAGAACCGGTGGTCGTCGAGGGCGCCCGCGACGACCGGCGCCGCCGCGGGCGCGGCGACCGCGCGCTCGGCGGCGTCGTCGTGCGCCTGCCCGACGCGCGCGACGCTCAGGGCGGCGGGCCCGACGCCGGCGAGCACCTCGGTGTCGGCGCGCGGCCGGCGCACGAGACCGTGCCACAGCCCGCGGCCGCCGGCCTTGAGCAGGGTGCCGCGGTCGGACGAGCGCGCGACGGTGCGGGCCCAGCGCCGCAGCGTGGAGCCGCCGTAGAGCAGCCGCTCCGACGGTGCGAGCGCGGACGATCGCGTGAACGTCCACACCTTGTTGCGCACCTCGTAGTAGAAGCGCGGGCCCGGGTCGTGGTCGGTGCCGACCAGGCGGGCCGTGCGGTGCTCGACGACGCTGCCGGGCACGTACAGCCCGGTGCCGCGCCGCAGCAGCCGGGTGGAGTACTCGAAGTCGTCGTTCCAGATGAAGAAGTCGCTGACGGGCAGGCCGTGCTCCCGCACGGCGCGCGCGTCCACCAGCATCGAGACGAACGACATCGACCGCACGGGCATCGCGCCGGCGGCGCGTGCCCGCGCCAGCTCGGCGGGCGACGCCCCCGGGCGGCTGCGGGGAGTGTTCATCGGGTGGTCGCTGCCGTCGGTCCAGACCACGCGGCTGGCCATCGCGGTGACGTCGCCGGCGTACGCGTCGCGCGCGCCGAGCAGCGCCTCGAGCGCCGTCCCGGTCGGGACGGTGTCGTCGTCCATGAGCCACACGAGGTCGGCGTCGAGGTCGGCGACGGCGGTCGCGAGGCCGACGGCGAACCCGCCCGCGCCGCCGGTGTTGCGCTGGAGCGCCACGACCTCGGGGGCGCTCGGGTGGGAGCGCGCGACCTCCAGTGCGTCGTCGGTCGACGCGTTGTCGACGACGACGGTGCGGTCGACCGGCCGGCTCTGGGCGGCCAGCGCGTCGAGGGCCGCGCCGAGCAGCGCGGCCCTGTTGTACGACACGACGACCGCGACGACGGAGGGGGAAGGCATCCGGACCATCTTAGTCGCGCGCGACCCGCGGCCGGTCACGCCCGCCTGAGCAGCAGTGCTGCCCGCCGGCGAGCAGCGCCCGCCACCGACCGCCCCCGGGCGAGCAGCGCGGCGGCTCGCTTCGGGGACGAGAGCTGCGACACCTGCTCGCGCAGCCGGGCGGTGTCACGGCGCGCCCGGCGGTCACGCTCGGTGATGGCCTGCTCCGCTGCGGCGAACCGTCGAGCCGTCGCCTCGGCCGGGGTCTCCCGGGAAGCGGCGGCGATCGCCGCGCGGATGCTCTCGTCGGCGAGCCGCGCGAGGCGCTCGCCCGTGCCCGCCGCAAGGGCCTGCGTCTCGGGGCTGAGCGCGCGGCGCACGTCCTCGTCGAGCGTCTCCGGCGTGGTGCCGTAGGGCATGTGCGGGTCCCAGGTGAGCGCGTACGTGTCGAGCTTGCGCTTGGGGAGGCTGATCCGAGGCACGTCGTAGGCGGCCGAGACGATGCGGCCGTGCAGGGAGCCGCCGATCCACAGGTGCGCCCGCCGGATCTCGTCCACCAGGTCCCAGGGACGTCGCGAGCCGTCGATCACGTCGATGTCGCGGTCCGGGTCGTACCGGCGCACCGCCTCGGCGACCTGCCGATAGTCCTCGAGCGAGTCGTGGTTGGGGGCGAGGCCCGCCGCGAAGAGCCGGATCGGGAACGGCGCCAGCGCGCTCGACGAGGCGAGGGCCTTGGCGACGTGATCGATGCCGTGCTTGGCGAGGAACTTGCGGTTCGCCTGCACCAGGACCGCTCCGCTGCCCTCCTCGTCCTCCGGGCGGGGGTGCGTGTAGCGGATGGTGTGCACGACGTCGGGAACCAGCACGTGGTCCACCCCGTGCTTGCTGAGCAGATCGCTGGAGAGCTGGTCCCGGACCGAGACGGCGCTGGCCTCGCGCAGGATGCGCAGGAGTCGCTCCCGATCGCCGGCGTCCCGGCCGCCGATGCCCGCCAGCCCCACCGAGTTGAGCACCGCGGGCGCGCCCGAGTTGAGGGGGAACTGCGACAGGCGCGGCATGTAGGGCGACTCGATGTCCGTCGCGCCGATGATGTCGCGGCGCATGGCCGCCTTCTGCTGCGTGTCGCCCGCCTTGTACCGCTGCCAGGTCTCGGCGGACGCCGACATCCAGATCGCGGTCTGGACCCGAGTGCCTCCGACCTCGCCGCCGACGGTCCACACCTGGCTGAAGGGCTCGGACTCGAGGAGCGGCACGAACGCGTCGACCTGGCGATCGAGGAGCTCGGTCATGTCCGCGGCGATCGGCGCGGCGGCGACCACGTCGAAGCCTGCCTCGTCGAGGTACTGCTCGCTCACCAGCAGGAACAGCAGGTCACCGAAGTTGTCACGCTCGTAGGCACCGACGAAGAGCACGCGATCACGGGCGGGCACGGGCACAGTCATGGGGTCTCCAGGGGTCGCTCCCGACAAGGTCGGACGTGGACGAGGGATCAGGCCGTGGCCGGACTCCTAGCGGTCGAACGTGCGCCGCCAGGTGTCCGGTGCCGTCAGGTCGGGGACGGCGGCCCGCCAGGTGGCGGCGAGCGAGCGCCAGCGGACGGCGACGCGCACGTGGGACGTCAGCGTAGCGAACGCCAGGCGCCAGAAGGTCCCCGGGTCCCGGCGCAGCCAGACACCCGTCTTCCCGTCCGCGTCCAGGACGAGCACGGAGGCGTGGCGCGGCACCTCCCACCAAGTGGCCTGGCCGCGCTCGAGCGCGCCGGTGGGCCGGCGCCGTGCCGCGGCCGACGGCGGCAGCACGGTCCGCAGCAGGGTGCGGGCCGCGAAGGCCGCCTGCGCCCCCGTGCCCTCGGGCCGCGGGGGCACCTCGCCGGACCGCCTCCGCGTGACGGCGGCGTCGAACGCGGGGTCGCCCGCGGCCCGCCGCGTCGTCTCGAGGTACCGCTCGCCCGCCGCGCGTGCGGCGGGCACGGTGTCGGCGAGCTCGGAGTGCAGCGCGCCCGGGCCGGCGAGCACCTCGCGCAGGGCGCGCACGTGCAGGTCCACCGGGTAGTAGCGCATGCCGAGCAGCAGCTTCAGGTCGGTGGCGAGCAGGTCGCGCAGCAGGGCGCCGCCGCGCGGGCGCCGCGCGTGCAGCAGGGCCGTCACGACGCGGTTGCGCTCGTGCAGGAGCGCCTGCCACTCCACGGTGTCGTCCTTGTCGACCCACGCCACGTGCCAGAGGGCGGCGCCGGGCAGCGAGACGGTGGGGAACCCGGCCTCCGCCGCACGCAGGCAGAACTCGGCGTCGTCCCACTTGAGGAAGAGCGGCAGCGACAGACCGACGGCCCGCAGGGTCGCGACGGGGATCAGGCACATCCACCAGCCGTTGAAGTCGCCGTCGGCACGCCGGTGCATCCACGGCGTCTCGCGCAGCGGGGTGGTCGCGAGGTCGTGCCGCTCGTGCTCGCGCTGCGGCGAGCCCCACATGAAGTGGCGCTGGTCCACGACCTCGCTGAACGCGTGCAGCACGGTGGGCTTGTTGTAGTCGAGCATGTGACCGCCGACGACGACCGGGTCGATCACCGTGCGGTGGAACCGCACCGCCCGCAGCAGCGCCTCGGGGTCGACGGCGACGTCGTCGTCCATCAGCATGACGGCGTCGCACGCGGGCCGGTCCAGGGTCTCGAGCATCCCGCGGGAGAAGCCGCCCGAGCCGCCGAGGTTGCCCTGGTCGATGACCGTGAGCTGGGCCCCGAGCTCGCGCGCGACCTCGTCGAAGCCCTCCTGGTCGGCCACCTTGAGGGTGCCCTGGTCGACGACGAAGACCGTCTCGACGACCTCCCGCAGGGCGGGGGCGGCGGCGATCGCGCGCAGCGTCTCCAGGCAGTAGTCCGGCTTGTTCACGGTGGTGATCGAGAGGCACACCCGGCCGTCGCGGCGCGGGGCCGCGTCCACGAGCCAGCGACCGCCCCGCACCAGCACGTCCGCCTCGGCCTCGACCTCGAACCAGACCCAGCCGCCCGCGGCCCCGTCGCTGACGTCGACGTCGACCGCGAGCCGGTCGGTGACCGGCTCCGACGCGACGACCCGGGTGTCCCCGTCGGGACCGCTCCGCACGACGTGCACCGTCCCGGCGCCCGACAGGTCGAGCTCGAGCCGGACGGTCGACACGCCGGCCCACCGCACCCAGTAGGCCGCGGGGAAGGCGCCGAAGTAGGTGGCGAACCCCTCCGCGGAACCGGCGGGCACGAGCAGGGAACCGTCCGCCCGGACGGTCGCGGGGTCGTCCTTGCCGGCCCTCCCCTCGAGGTAGAGCGAGCGGCGGTCCTCCGCGCTGGGCAGGGACAGCACGTGGGCGACGTGCATGGAGACCTTCCGTCGGGTGGTCGTGGGGCCCGCCTACCCTAGCGTTCGGGCCGCCGTCCCCGAGGACGTCCGCGGTACCCGAGGTCCCGTAGACTCACGACCGCTCCCGCCACCGACGAAGGGCCGTTCCCGCGATGAGCTCCCTGTCCGCCACCCGCCTGGGGCTGCGTGTCCGCGTCCCCGCCGAGCAGCCCGCGGAGACGGTGGACGTGCTGTTCGACGGGCACCGCGTGTGGTCGACGAAGCTGCCCGAGCACCGCCGGAACGTGTTCGGCCGGCGCCTGTCGTGGCCCGACGCGCTGCGTCCCTACCTGCGCGGCAAGACGACCGTCACGGTCCGCCGGTCCGCCGACGACTCCGTGCTGGCGTCCGCCGACGTCCGGTTCGGGGGTGGTGCCGAGGACGCGCGGGTGAGCGTGACCGACACCCAGGGCCGTTGGCTCGCCATGAACAAGTGGAACCGGCTGGGACCCGTGCTGGAGGGCTCCGCGAACGGGGTGCGCGACCGTCTGCTCGCCAACGGGCGCCGCCTCGCCGACCTCATGGAGTCCTGGGGCTACCCCATCTACATGGTGGGCGGGAGCCTCCTCGGGGCGATGCGCAACGGCGGCATGCTGCCGCACGACGACGACATCGACTTCGCCTTCCTCTCCGAGGCCCGCACGGACCTCGAGGCGGGGCAGGTCAGCTACGCCCTCCAGCGCAAGCTCGCCGACGCCGGGTACACCGCGATCGTGCTGAGCCTGGCGCAGCTCCAGGTCACGTTCTTCACCGAGGACGGCGAGACCGACCACTACATCGACATCTTCACCGGCTACCACACCGAGGACGGCCTCTACAACCAGCCGTTCGCGCTGCGCGGGGAGCTGCCGCGGGAGACCCTCGTCCCGGTCTCGACCATGACCGTCGACGGCGTCGACCTGCCGGCGCCGGCCAAGCCGGAGGCGTGGCTGGAGTTCGCCTACGGCCCGTCCTGGCGTGTGCCGGACCCGTCCTTCGTCTTCGTCTCGCCGCGCTCCACGCGCCGGCGCTTCGACAACTACTTCGGGGTGTTCAACCGGCAGCGCGTCTACTGGGAGAAGCACTACGAGAAGTACTCGACCCGCCCGGACGGGCCCGCCGGCGGCGAGCCGCAGGTGGACCGGTTCCTCTCCCTGCTGCCCGAGGGCGCGTTCGTCGTCGACCTGGGCTGCGGCGACGGGCGGTTGACCGAGCGGATCGCGGCCGCCGGCCACCGCGTGCTCGGCCTGGACTACAGCTACGAGGCCCTGCGGCTCGCGAACCAGACCCGGCCCGAGAACGTCGAGTACCGGTTCTGCAACTTCAACGACCGGCACCAGCTGCTGGAGCTCACGCTCGACCTCGTCGACGCCGGCGAGCAGCCGTACTTCTTCGCGCACCACCTGCTGCACGAGATGCCCGAGCTGGGTCGCTCCGACCTCTTCCAGACGCTCTTCACCGGCGGGCTCGACGAGCAGACCTTCTGCTTCGCCACGATCGCCACCGACGCCCACCTGCGCGACCCGCAGGACCCGGAGACGTGGCGGCTGCAGGGCCGGACCCTCCGTAACCAGCTCCGGCGCTTCGGGCTGACGATCCACACGCTGGAGAGCAGCGCCCAGCCCACCTCCGTCGGGCCGCGCGAGACACTGACCACCCTGATCCTGCGCTGAGACCGTGCGCTGAGCCGAGACCGACCACGACAGGAAGCACCATGTCTCTCAAGTCCTACGTCGCGAACACCGCCCGCCGGATCGCACCCCGCACGGTGCGCAACCTGGAGGCGCTGAGCGACCTCAACGCGGACCACGCCGAGGGCCCGCTCCGGTTCGTCGCCTACGAGCGCGAGCTCCAGGAGCTGCGCAGGGAGGTCGACGCCCTGCGGCGCGACAACCGCCGGGTCACCGAGCTGTACGACGTCGTCTTCGAGCGCGCCCGCCGGGACGCGGCCGAGCGGGGCGTCGCGCCCGCCGTCGACCGCGCCACGACCGACCGCGCGATCGCGGACCTGGACGAGCGCATCGACGCCGAGCGTGGCCAGCGGAAGGCCCCCGACGCGTGACCCAGGCCGCCTCGCTGAAGGTCTCGGTGGTCGTCCCGGCGTACCAGCCGGGCGACGGCATCCGCCGGGTCGTGGACTCCCTCGCGGCGCAGACCATGCCGCAGGACGAGTTCGAGCTCATCATCGTCGACGACGGGTCCCCCGACGACACCTGGGCGCGACTGCAGGGCATCCGTGACGAGCGGCCGAACGTCCGCGTCGAGCGGATCGAGAACTCGGGCTGGCCGAGCCGCCCGCGCAACGTCGGCCTCGAGCTGGCGCGCGGCGAGTACGTGCTGTTCATGGATCACGACGACGAGATCTTCCCCGACGGCCTGCGGGCGTCCTACGAGTACGCGACCGCCCACCGTGCGGACGTGCTCAACGCCAAGGAGCTCAAGACCTCCGACCCCCGGTGGGGCCTCGGCAACTACACGGCGAACATCCCGAACGCCCTGCCGCGTCGCGGGATCGGCGCGCTGCTGCCGATGATGCCGCACAAGTTCTACCGGCGGGACTTCCTGCTCGAGCACGGCATCCGCTTCCCCGAGGGCCGACGGATGCTCTGGGAGGACGTCTACTTCAACGTCGAGTGCTACAAGCACGCCCAGGTGGTCTCCGTCCTGGCGGACACCCCGGTCTACCTGTGGCACGCCACCGACCAGAACAACTCCGCCACCTACGGGCCCTGGGAGGACGAGTTCTGGGACCGTCTCGGCGACCTGTTCGACTTCATCGCCGACACCCTCGACACGGACGACCTGGCCGACGGCCGCAAGCGGCAGCTCATGCACCAGTACCGCCTCCGCGTGCTGGGCCGCCTCACCAGCTACCTGCGGTCGGGCCGCGACCCCGACCGGGCGGAGCACGCCGTCGACCGCGCGCTCCAGATCGTCGAGAAGCACGTCCCGGAGGAGTGGGACGCCGACCTGCCCGCCCTCGACCGCCCCAAGGCGTGGCTGCTGCGGCGTCGCCGGACCGACCTCCTGCGCCGCGTCGACACGCTCGACCGCGAGTTCGAGGGGCGCGCCCGCCTCGACGGCATGGTCTGGGTCGACGGCGTCCTGCACCTGCGCACCACCACCGAGTGGTCCGACGCCCGCGGCACCGCGCGTCGGCTGCGTCGCGTCGGCGACCGCGTGCTGCGGGTGCTGCCCGAGGAGTTCGGGGAGCTGCCCGACGCCGTGCTGGACGTGACGGACGACGTCTCCGG